>Ga0315273_10011712_pt1 | contig 11222 bp, 12 predicted proteins | sample YL17G02_0_MG_FD_205753 | JGI IMG/M metagenome (GOLD analysis project Ga0315273, IMG submission 205753) | Sediment microbial communities from Yellowstone Lake, YNP, Wyoming, USA - YL17G02_0 | ecosystem: Environmental > Aquatic > Freshwater > Lake > Sediment | place: USA: Wyoming | collected...
CAGCGCTCGGGCAGCCTTCAGGATTTCACCGGGCAAGGGAACGATGCCGCCTTCCCCCTGAATCGTTTCCATGACAAACGCGCAAATCCTCCCGCTGAACGCCTTCTCCAGAGCAGCAGTTGTGAAATCTTCGACAGTCTCGACGTCGGGAACCAATGGGCGGAAGGGCGCCTGGTATTTTTCCTGAGTGGTGATGCTCAGCGCGCCCAGTGTCCGCCCATGAAATGAATTCTTCAGGCTGAGGATCACCGACTTGCCCGGCTGAGCCTTCTTGTGGGCATAGGCCCGGGCGATCTTGAGGGCGCCTTCAATCGCCTCCGTGCCGCTGTTGGTAAAAAACACGCGCGACAACCCGGATATTTCAGTGAGTCGGCGCGCCAGGGGACCCTGATAGGGATGATAAAACAGATTGGAGCAGTGGATCATTCGCTGTCCCTGTTCCATCAGAACCTTGACCAGGCGCGGATGATTGTACCCGAGGGAATTGACGGCAATGCCGGAGAGAAAGTCCAGATAGCTTCGTCCTTGGATGTCGAAGACACGCGCTCCGGCTCCGTGCGATACCACGAGGTCATAACGTTTATAGGTGGAGAAGAGATAGCCGTCCTCCATCTTCTTGATCGCTTCCGCTCCCCCCTGGGCGTACGGATCTGCTCTGTCAGGCTGTGCCATGGATTATGGTCCCCTCCGTCAGTGTACCATCACGGAACTTGCGCAGGATGCCGGGCGACGCTCCGGGCAAAATGTAAACCGACTTGATGCCCTGCCCCAGAGCTTCCAGGCAGGAGGCCGTCTTCGGCAGCATTCCGCCTGCAATCGTGCCGTCCGCGCGCAGCTTCTGGATTTCATCCTCGCCCATGCGGGGAATCACCGCGCCGTTTGCGCCCATCACTCCGGGAACATCGGTCAGGTATACCAAAGCCTCGGATCCTGTGCCCCAGGCGCAAACCGACGCCATTTGATCGGCATTGACGTTATATGCCTGAAAATCCTCGCCGACGGCAATGCTCGCAACGACAGGCACCATTCGGGCGGCGAGGAGAAGGTCAAACACGCGCCGATCGGCTGCGGTAGGCTTGCCCACGAAGCCTAAACCCGCAGGATACTCGGGCAAATCCGCAGCCGGGATGCACCGAACCGCCAGGCCGTCTGCCCCGCACAGCCCAAAGGGGCTGACGCCGAATCCTGCGAGCTCGAGCACCAGCGACTTGTTCACTTCTCCAGCGAGAACCATCAGAGCGGCGCGCAGAGTCTCTCTATCGGTGACCCGCAGTCCGTCGATGAACCGGGAGGGCAGGCCGATCTGTTTAAGCCTTCGGCTGAGGCTTTTTCCCCCGCCGTGGACCAGGATGACCTCGCCACCATCGCGGCAGAGCTCGGCGACCTGCTGCAAAATGGAGCCGCGTATCGCGGAATCCTCGAGGATGCTGCCGCCCAGCTTAACCGTTATTCGCAATCTTGCGCCCTCCGGGGAGCCCGAGCGTTTGATCCAGGCCGTGCATCAGATTGAAGTTTTGCAGCGCCTGACCTGCAGCGCCCTTGATCAGGTTATCGATGGATGAAAAGATGACGGCGCGGCGCCCGCCGCTCGTCAGGCGCCATCCGATGTCGCAATTGTTGGTGTGATTCACCGCGCGCAGCTCGGGAAGAGCCTCGGAACCCAGGATGCGAACAAAGGGCTGCTTCTCATAGCGTCGCCGATATTCGTTTTCCAGTTCCTCGGATGCAACCGGCCGCTGGAAGCTGACATATATGGTTGACAGGATCCCTCGATTTACCGGCAGCAGGTGCGGCACAAAGGTGAAATTGTGGATATCCCAGCCGAGTTCCTGGCAGATTTCCGGGGCATGCTTGTGGGTGACGGGGCTGTAGGCGCGAAAGTTTTCCGAGATTTCCCCGAACAGCAGATTCAGCTTCGCTGCCCGCCCGGCGCCGGTCACGCCGGATTTGGAGTCGCATATGATCTCCGAACCCGGTTCAAGAAAGCCGCCGCGAATGAGCGGAAGCAGCGCGAGCAACGCGGCCGTGGGATAGCATCCCGGATTTGCCAGCAGGCGCGCCCGCTCGATGGCGGCAGCGTTCCATTCCGGCAGGCCATAGACGGCATCCCGGAGTAGATCCGGAGCGGAGTGGTCGAAACCGTACCAGGAGGGATAACTCGCGGCGTCGCGCAATCGGAAGGAGCCGCTCAAATCGACGACCCGCACGCCCCTGGCAAGAAGCCGGGGAGCGATATCGTACGAAACCTCGTTCGGTGTACAAAGGAAAACCGTGTCCACGCCCGCCTGCGCGATCCGTTCGACATCCTGCGGGATGCACACGAGCGAGGTCTTTCCGCGCAGCTGGGGATGAATCTCAACCAGCGGTTTCTCCCCCGTTGAAGCAGAGGCCGCGACGGCGGCACACTCCATTTGCGGGTGCTCCAGCGCCAGACGCACCAGCTCCAGGCCGGAATAGCCCGTCACCCCTACAATGCCCACTCGAAAGCTCATGCGAGATACTCTCCCATCCGCTTCATGATCTTTTTGCCCAGGCGCGCGTTCTTCAAAAGGGCGAAGATGGTATCGTCCCCTGCCACGGTCCCCATCACTTCGGGCCAGCGGGCGGAATCCAGCACCACTCCCACGGCATGGGCATTTCCCGGCGCGGTTCGGATCATCAGGATGTTGCCCGAAACTCCGCTTTGCAGCACGTATTGCCTGAGGGCTTGGCGCAGGGCATCCTGATCCGGGATTTGATCCCAGGTGCCGGCGCCTCGGTAAACCCCGCGGACCTTGACCAGGCCCAGTTCACGGATGTCGCGCGAAAGCGTCGCCTGCGTCACGCGGAGGTCGGAAGGTGCCAGGATCGTCGACAATTCGTCCTGGCTGGACACCGGCCGTTGCCGTACGATTTCGAGAATCCTGGCCTGCCTCATTTTCTTAGTAAACATGGCACCTGATAATTATGCATAGTTCTACATAAATATACATCATATTCCCTGCGGGTGCAAACATTAGAAGCTGTCTCATGGCTTGAAAATTGGCGTTTTCGGCCCGAGAAACATGTGCAGCCGGGACCGAATAGAGTCCCGGATAATATAGTGACAAAGCCAGTGCGGCTTTCTCAGATATTTCATAAAACCCGCTCCTTCGAAGGGATGGCGGTATGTCACAGCGCAAAAACGTATCCGCGCGTCCGAAAACCTGGTTGTTCCCAAATAAAAATCGGCCCAAAGGGCAAAGAACTCATCGCTTTCGGTGTTCCTCCATGGCCTGCTTCTGATATTGTTTGGGGGCATTGACAATTGAACGAGATTTGCAGGCAATCAAATTGGCGGCATCCGCCCTGCAGGGGGCGGAAATCCTGCTGTTGGATTCGGTGGGAGAACTTCGATCGGTTTACCGACTCGCCTCGGTCGCGGTCATCGGAGGCAGTTTCCTGCCCTTCGGTGGGCACAATCCTCTGGAGCCTGGAGCCTTAGGCAAGGCAATCGTGTTTGGTCCGGAAATGTTCAACTTCCGGGAAGCAGCAAAAATCTTTCTGCAAGCGGGGGCCGCCTGGCAATGCGGCGCGAAGAAGCTTGGAGCCGCGCTGGTCGGTCTTCTTACGGACGAGGAGGCCTGTCGCACCCTCGGCCGCCTGGCGGCGGAAACGATCAGAAAAAACCAGGGCGCAGCAGGCAATGGATCGCAGCATGTGCTTTGTGAGTTAGAATAGGCGCCTATGACGAAGCCCCTATCCGCCGCGACTGCCATCCTATGGCCTCCCAGCCTTCTGATGCGGGCCGTCGTCTCGGTGCGCAACCGCCTGTACACGGCAGGGTTTCTCGAACAATACCGGCTTCCCTGCCCCGTGATCAGCGTTGGAAACCTCAGCCTGGGAGGTGAGGGGAAGACGCCGATCGTGATCTATATTGCCTCCCTGATGCGCGATGCTGGCGTTACCGGCGCGCTGCTGAGCCGGGGGTATGGCAGGATTCGTTCGGCGCGAGCCCACATCCTGGCCCCGGGAAACCAGTTGCCCTCCGCCTGGAAAAACATCGGGGATGAACCTGCCCTTATCCGGCGCTACGCTCCGGAGCTGTGGGCCGGAATTTCGCAGGATCGACATCAGGCCGCCTATGCGATTCTCGAGCGCCGGAGCAAAGTGGTATTCATCCTGGACGACGGTTTCCAGCATCGCAGCCTTCATCGCGATCTGGATCTGGTAGTTATCGACTGCTCGAAAAATCTGGCAACGGAGCGCATGTTTCCCATGGGAATGCTGCGGGAGCCGATAACGGCTCTGAAGCGGGCCCATGGAGTTGTCCTCAATATCGGGCCAGAAGGTTCCCTTGAGGATACGACTGAACCACTGGTTCGAAAAATCCATCCCGGCATCCCCATTTTCCATTGCCGGCAGGAAATCACCGCCACGATTCCCCTGCCGGTTTGGCTGGCTGGCCAGGCTAGCAGAAAGATGTCCTCACAAGCCCCATCGGCATTTCTTGTCAGCGCCATCGGAAATCCGCATCGCTTCCGCCGTGATGTCGAAGCCTTAGGCATTCGCGTTACGGGCAGCCGCTTTTTCCGGGACCATGAGGCGCCCACGGCCCGGCAGTGGTTCGACTGCGCCGATGCCGCCCGTTCGTCATCCGCTGAGGCCATATTGACGACCGAAAAGGATGCCATCAGGCTGACCAAATCTCCCGACTTCCCCGTGCTGGTTGCCCGGCAGACTAGCCGCATGCTCGAGGATCAGGAATTTGCCCACCTGATCCTGAACTGCATTGGTGCTTCTCGTGAAGCCCATTAATCCGGATAAAATCGAACGACTGCTGATCCGCAGCACGAACTGGATTGGCGATGCGGTCATGTCTGTTCCCGCGCTCAGGGAGATACGGCGCATTTTCCCGATGGCGAGGATTTCCCTGCTGGTGCGACCATGGGTTCGGGACGTGTATTCGGCCGCCGAGTTTATTGATGAAATCATCGAGTACGATAAACAGGAGCTTCACAAAGGCTGGCAGGGGCGGCGGCGTCTGATTTCCGAAATGAAGCGGTGCGAGTTTGGCCTGGCCCTATTGCTCCAGAATGCTTTCGAGGCGGCGTTCCACGCATGGTGGGCCGGAATCCGCCTGCGCGTGGGGTATGCGCGGGATGGGCGCGGCTTCATGCTCACCCACGCGGTGCCGGTGGACCCCGAAGTGCTGAAGGTTCATCAAGGCTACTATTATCTGGGAATCCTATCAGGGATCGGGCTGTTTCCGCCCAGGTCGTGGCAGGCCGGCTACCCGCTGTCGGCGGGGATCGGAGTGCGCGACTCTGATCGTGAAGCGGCGCAAAGTCTGCTGCGCAGCCGAGGAATCGGCGAGAACGAGGTGATTGTCGGCCTGAACCCCGGTGCGTTCTATGGCGGCGCGAAACGCTGGCTCTCAGATCGATACGCCGCTGTGGCGGATGCGCTGGCGGAAAGGTACAGCGCGCGCATCATTATTCTGGGTTCAATAAACGAGCGCTCGATCGGTGAGGAAATCGCCGGCATGATGAGCCGCACCGCGCTGGTTCTGGCGGGGGAAACAACCCTGGGCCAGCTCATGGGCCTTCTCAAGCAGTGCCGGGTCCTGGTCACCAACGATTCGGGACCCATGCACCTTGCTGCCGCCCTGGATGTGCCACAGGTGGCCATATTCGGCTCCAGCAGCGATATCGCCACCGGTCCGCTCAGTTCGCGGGCGGTCGTAGTCAAACATCCGGTCGACTGCAGTCCCTGCTTTCGCCGGGAGTGTCCGATCGATTTCAGGTGCATGACGAGAATCAGCAAAGATGATGTTCTCGTGGAGGTGTGCCGGAAATTCGAGGAAATGCGTCCAAACCCTGCGCAGAAATGACAAAGGCCGGAGTCGTGAACGCGATCCCGGAAGCATCCCCCCGGACATCCAGGACCGCCATTCCGGCTCCGGCCAGCACTTTCTCCTGAGTCGTGCACATAGTAAACGGAGCGCCGGAAGTGCGCCGTGATGACTGTCACTATTTCAAAGAATAATCTTATCATTGAGCGCGAATCGGATCTCTGCTAATTTCACGCCTTTCAGGGGACAGTCGTCATGCGGCAAGCCGTATTTCTCGATCGGGACGGTACCATCTGCGAAGAGGTCGGGTATCTCAGCCGTGTCGAGCAATTCCGATTGCTCCCCGGCGTGGCTGAGGCCATAGGCAGGCTCAACCAACGCGGGCTTATGGTTATCGTCATCACCAATCAAAGCGGAGTCGCGCGCGGCTATTTCCCGGAATCGATCCTCGCCGATATTCATCAAAGGCTCCGCGCTGAGCTGGCCCGCTTCTGCGCGCGTGTCGATGCAATCTATTATTGTCCGCATCACCCCGAAGGGATCCTCGAGGAGTACCGCTCCGAGTGCCGCTGCCGAAAACCGGGAATCGGCTTGCTGGAACGCGCGGCACAGGAGCACAATCTGGAGCTGGCGTCGAGTTTTATCGTCGGAGACAAGTACCTGGACGTCGAAACCGGTTTTCGCGCGGGGGGGAGATCCATACTGGTGCTGACCGGTTACGGCAATGAAGAATACATGCGCCAGAAAAAAGTGTGGCCGCTCCAGCCCGATTACGTTGCGGCGGACCTGGGCGTCGCGGTGGACTGGATTCTGGCGCAGGTTGAGGATGCAGCCCGGGGCCATGCGCGGCAGGCAGGCACGACCCAACGCAAGAACAACCGGAAATAAATGACATCATCGGCAGGCTCATCAATGACCAACAGGCAATCCGCAGAGGCTCGCCAGCGCCTCATATCTCTCCTGGACAGTTTCAAAAATCGGCGCATTGCCGTAATCGGGGACCTTATCGCCGATGAGTTCTTATACGGCCAGATCTTGCGGGTGTCGCGGGAAGCGCCGGTGCTGGTTTTGCAGTACCGCGATTTAATCCGGGTGCCGGGGGGTGCTGCAAACGCCGCTAACAATCTTCTCGATCTCGGGTGCAGGACAACGATCGTTGGATCCGTGGGGCAGGATGATCCGGGCAGCTCCCTCGCCAGAGAACTTGGGCGCAAGAAGGCCGACCTTCGGTTCCTGCAGAAGACCCGGGGGTATCGGACTCCCGTTAAAACGCGCATTCTCGCCGGCGCGCACCATTCTTCCCCGCAGCAGATTGTGCGCGTGGACCGAGTCGCCGAACAGCAGCCGGACTTTTCCCTGCCCTGGGGAAGGTTTGTTGGGGCGCTGAAGAATGTGGATGGAATCATCCTGAGCGACTATGGATATGGGGCGGCTTCACCCGCCCTGGTCGAACGGTTGCGTAAAGCTGCAGCACGGATACCGGTGGTGGTCGATTCACGCTTCCGGATGGGCGAGTTTCGAGGCGTCACCTCGATTACCCCCAACATCACAGAACTCGAGGCGGCAACCGGTCTGTCGATCGGGCCGGATACAGGGCTGTTGCACCGCACCGGCCGGGCGGTGATGCTCAAGCAGCGGCTGGAATGCCTCCTGGTTACCCAAGGCCGCTTTGGAATGACTCTGTTTCAATCCGGCAAAAAACCGGTTCATATTCCGATATTCGGCAGCGATGAGGTGGCCGACGTCACCGGTGCAGGGGACACGGTGATTGCCGTGTTCACGCTGGCGCTCGCTAGCGGCGGGAACCCCGAGGATGCGGCCCGGCTCGCAAATTATGCCGGCGGCATAGTGGTAATGAAAAAGGGCACCGCAACGGTTACACAGGAGGAACTCAGGGCTGCCGTAACAAGCAGTCTTTAGTATCCCCATCGGGGATGGTCGAAACCCCTTGCCTTCAGGCGAAGAACAGGGTGGCGAAGTCGACGCAGTTGACGAGCACGCTGCTTCAACCGTTTGAAATCCGGCGCGGCGTCTCGGTCACTGCAGACGGCTCGATAAAAACGGAACACGGATAAACGCAGATACACGCGGATAAACACGGATCGGAAGAGCTTTTGCCGCCACCGCAGGGACTGCCTTCGGCCAACGTCCTTGCCCGAGTCCCGCGGGAAAGCGCGTCAGATCAAGAGCGACAATGGACTGTGGATCAGGCGCGTTTTCCCGCGGGACTCGGGCAAGGATGTTGCAGCGCGCAGCGCTGGTCCCTGCGGTGGCGGCAAAAGCTCTTCCGACCTGACGGCAGGCGCCAATCCGTGTTTATCCGTGTCCGATTGCCTTTTTAAAAAACAGGGAGGATCAGCAGCTTTGAAGTCCCCTTGAGGGGACACAGCATGAGTCCCTCATCTGCTAGATGAGGGTGGTTCAGTCCGGCCGGACCGTTTGACGATCAGCAGGGACGGCCGCCATAATCCCTGAAGAAGTGGACGGCAATGGCTCCTCAAGAAAAGCTGAAGACCAGCGAAGAGTTGCGCGCGCTCGTTGCGGAAGCAAAAAGAGCGCACCGGACTGTGGTTTTTGCCAACGGCTGTTTCGATGTTCTCCACGTCGGCCATATCCGGTATCTGCAAGGCGCCCGGGCGCAAGGGGATCTCCTGGTTGTCGGGATCAACAGCGATGAGTCGGCGCGCGCCTTGAAAGGCGCAGAACGCCCTCTGCAGTCCGCCGCCGAACGGGCGGAGATTCTGGCCTCGTTCGAATGCGTAGATTATGTGATCCTATTCGATGAGACCACCGTGGACCGGATCCTGCTCGAGTTAAAACCCGATGTCCATGCCAAGGGGACGGATTACACCAGCGAAAGCGTCCCGGAGCGGGAAACGGTCAACTCTTACGGGGGAAAGGTCGCTATTGTCGGTGATGCCAAAGCGCATTCTTCGCGGGACATGATCGCCGACATCCTTGAAAAGTTCCGTTCATGAAGCCAGCCGGAAAATTCCTGATCATCCGCCTTAGTTCTCTGGGGGACATCCTCCATACGGTCCCGGCATTTCAAAGCCTGCGCACCGATTTCCCGGAAGCAAGAATCGACTGGCTGGTGGAGAGGCGGATGGCCTTCCTTCTCTCTGCAATAAAGGGCATCGACGGCATCATCAGCCTGGATACCGCCGGTCTGCGGGCGAATCCGTGGAATGCCGGTGCATGGCGAGGGCTGTGCAACTCTATCCGGCAGTTGCGCTCGGGCCGGTATGATGCGGCGCTCGATTTCCAGGGCCTGCTGAAAACCGCGCTGCTTGGCCTTCTGAGCGGAGCGCGCACACGGATAGGATTTTCGCGAGAGCTGGTCCGGGAACGGCCCGCACACTGGTTCTATCATCAAACCGCAGCCCGGCCGGCAGATCCGGTTCATGTGGTGGCCCTGAACCAGCTCTTGGCGCGCCTGGCCGGAGCAGGAACCGCCGCAGCCCGCGCCCAACTTTCAGCCAGCGCCGAAGATGAATCTTCAATATGCTCCAGGATATCCGCAGCAGGGCTCAAGGATTTTGTCGTGATAAATCCCGGAGGTGGCTGGCCCACAAAACGCTGGCCGCCTGCCCGCTACGGCGCCCTGGCGGAGAGAATCGGCAGAGAACTGGGGCTGGATATCGTGGTAACGAGCGGGCCGGGAGAAGAACAGCTGTTTGCTGAACTCTCCAGGAACTGCTCCGCGCGGCGGCTGCACCATTTCCCTGTTCCCTTCCTCCAGCTGATTCCCCTGGCAAAGCGGGCTCGGCTTTTTATCGGCGGAGATACCGGGCCTTTTCACCTCGCCTGCGCTGTCGGGATACCGGTGGTCGGCATTCTGGGTCCGACGGACCCTGTCCGAAACGGCCCCTGGGGTGATATGGACGAGGTGGCGGTGCGCGTGCTACCTTGCAGCTTCTGTTACGGGAGAACATGTCCGACTCAGAACGAATGCATGGATATCGCTGTCGAGCAGGTTTTTCAGGCTGCTGTGCGACGATTGGCAGGCGCGCGCTGATTTCCGCTTTATTTGTGCTGGTGTTTTTTTCGTCGCTTGCACTCATGCCCTCGCTTGCCGGAATGGATGGAAAAGTTCCGGCGCCCTTTTCCGCGGGAGAAACCCTGGTCTTCGAACTGAATTGGAATCCGCCGTGGTATCTCTTTTTCCTCCCCCCCATGAATGCGGGCGAAGCGGAACTCAGCCTTCAGGATGGAGACGAATATCACGGCAAGAAAACGATGAAAATCCTGTTCTCGGCGCGCTCCAGCGGCATTTTTGCCAGGCTGGTCGGCATCAAGGTCGAGGACCGATTCGAGTTTTACACCGACCCGGATACCTTTTGCACGCGTCGAGCCTTCAAACAGGAACGCGAAGGGAAACGAAAGCGGGACATCGAAGTGATTTATCTGCCTGAAAGCAGGCAGCTGCACATCCGTGAACTGGACATGGCGGTGGTTCCCGCGAAAGTCAAGCGCGATGAAAATCGAAATGATATACCGGAATGTGTCATGGACCTGTTCTCAGCGCTCTATTCCGCCCGTCGCCGGGATTTTTTCGCAGGCTCCAGCTACAGGTCGGTGATCGGTGACAATGACAAAGTGAAGGAAGTGGAAATCCGGGTCGAGAAGAGCGAACAGGTTCAGACGCCTGCAGGCAACTTCAAAGCATGGAAGCTCGACACGGTCGCGCTCGTAGGCGGTCTCTTCAAGCAGGGCGGCCAATTAAAGGTTTGGCTGACAGCGGATGAAAAAAAACTCCCTGTTCAATTGGAGGTCAAGGTCAATCTCGGGACCGTATCCGGCAAACTGAGGTCGGTTCGCTATTGACATCAGGAATTATGCGGCGGAGCCGGCCATAAGCCGAATCCTGTTTCCCTGCAAAGCAGGGACGGCAATCATTCATCTAGCCCCCGAATCACTCCGGGGATCAAGCGGTCTACCCAAAAGCGTCGGACGGGCCGCCCTTATCCCTTGCGGGAATGCTTTTCTATTTGACCTTGCTCCGTGTGGGGTTTTCCGTGCCGCCACTGTTACCAGTGACGCGGTGCGCTCTTACCGCACCTTTTCACCCTTACCTCTGCAACGCAGAGGCGGTGTATTTTCTGTGGCACTTTCCGTAGGGTCGCCCCTCCCTCGCGTTACGAGGCACACTGCCCTGTGGAGTTCGGACTTTCCTCGATTCTCAAGAAGAGAACCGCGATTGCCCGGCCAGCTCCGCACCATTCATTGTAGTCCGACGACTTGTCCGCGAACAGGGGAAAGTGTCGGAGCCACCCGGTTCGAGAGCCTCAGCCAAAACAACTCTAACACCGATAAACAGATGCGACCGAGCGAGGTCGTGTAGTTTAGCAGGTGCGACGCCTGCCCTGGAAGGCTTAGCCAGCCACCAGGTAGCCAGACCCTTGGAGGG
>Ga0315273_10011713_pt1 | contig 11222 bp, 12 predicted proteins | sample YL17G02_0_MG_FD_205753 | JGI IMG/M metagenome (GOLD analysis project Ga0315273, IMG submission 205753) | Sediment microbial communities from Yellowstone Lake, YNP, Wyoming, USA - YL17G02_0 | ecosystem: Environmental > Aquatic > Freshwater > Lake > Sediment | place: USA: Wyoming | collected...
ATCAGGATTTTTTTCACCAATTCTTCTTGAAACCAGTGATGTTGTGGCTGTGCCCAGACCAATTGCAATAGCATAGATAATCGTAACCATTGATTCCGTAATTCCCACAGTAGCGACTGCATTGGCGCCAAGTTTTGAAACGAAGTAAATATCTGCAATAACAAAAACCGACTCCATTACCATTTCAAGTACTGCCGGCACTGAAAGCAAAAGAATAGCACGGCCTAATCTACCTTCTGTAAAATCCTGCCTAGTTCCTGAAACAGCCTCAGCAACATCTTTGAAAAATGAACTTAGCCTGCTATCTTTTCTATTGAATATTTTATCAGAATTCATAAAAAATAATCTAAAGACTTTATTGTTAAACAGTTAAAACAAATATTCTTCATCACTAAAAAAAAAGTTAATTTAATAAAGAAGAATCCAAAAATATCTCAAATTTTTCAAAATGGCTGTCTGAAAAATAAAACAAAAGTGATCTGGTTTTTAGTCAGGTGTACTTTTAGAAATAAACGAACAAAACTTATCGATGAATGTTTATATTTTTTACAGTATGCCAATGAACATATTCAGAAGGATTCGAAATATTATTATCAAAAAAGTACCAGATATTGTTTCAATTTATTTCTGACCTGGTATCAACATAAAATACTATTAATCAACATCATATAACGTATTAAAACTGAATTCAAAATATTGATTGTTAATAAAATGCTAATAGTGTTAATATTTCTGGTGGTCAAATGATACATTGTATTTATAGATTATATATTTTCGTGGCTAATTATTTTAGATAACCAGTATTAATTTAAAACAATTAAACTAAAAAGAAAAGGTGAAAATTTTCATCATCCGTTATGAACGCTAACAATAATGAGGCTACGACTCTCCACGGAGAGAGTCGCCTCGTGGGTTGTTCTTCTGATGAAGAGCCTGGCGCGAAAACCACGTTTTTTTCGCAAAACGAAATCCCAATTCCGTTAGTTAGCAACCGAAGTTCGGAGTTCATGCACCGCTACTTCCCCCTAACGACTATCGACTCCTGGAATGATTGGAAATGGCAGCTTCGGAATGCTATCACCAGTATCGAAGATCTAAAGAAAATCATGAAATTAACCGACAAGGAGATTCTGGCTATTAATAACCTTAAGGGCCGTCTCCCGCTCAGGATCACTCCCTATTTTGCTTCACTTATTTACAACAGCAAACCTTCGCATCCTCTGCGTCGTAATGTTATTCCTGTTGTTGAGGAATTGCTTGAAACAAGTAGCGAACAATCTGATCCTCTGCACGAGAAATCATTCTCTCCGGTCAAGGGTATTGTTCACAGATACCCCGACAGAGTTCTGTTTACGGTTACCCAGGTTTGTTCAAATTATTGCAGATACTGTACGCGTTCTCATTCTGTCGGAAGACTTGATAAACTTGGAAGACAGGATTATGAGAAGGCTTTTAACTATATTGCCACCCATAAAGAAGTTCATGATGTGCTTATAAGCGGTGGAGATCCGCTCACATTAAATGACGAAACTCTCGATTATATCCTTTCAAATATCAGGAGTATCGGGCATGTTGAAATTATAAGAATCGGAACCAGAATCCCTGTGGTTCTACCTCAGCGTATTACCGACAATTTAATAAATATTCTGAAAAAATATCATCCTCTTTTCATCAGTCTGCATTTTTCACATCCTGATGAGATAACTGATGAATGTGCGAAAGCCTGTATAAAACTTGCCGATGGCGGATTCCCTCTTGGAAGTCAGACAGTTCTTCTGAAAGGTATAAATGATAATATACCTGTAATGAAAGATCTTATGCATAAGTTGCTGAAGATAAGGGTAAGACCATATTATCTTTATCAGTGTGACCTGATACCGGGATCAGGGCATTTCAGGACTACTGTTAAAAAAGGTCTTGAAATTATAAAGGGACTCAGAGGCTTTACAAGTGGTTATGCAGTGCCTACGTTTGTTGTTGATGCTCCCGGTGGTGGAGGAAAAATTCCTTTGCTGCCAAACTATGTTGTGGAGCATAATAACGAACGGATCGTTTTGCGTAACTACAAGGGTGTATTATGCGAATATCCTGAAAAATAGGGTTTATAGATGAAAGTTGGCTTAACGTATGATCTGAGGTCATGGTATATTGACCGTGGGTATTCCATGGATGAAACTGCCGAATTTGACAAGCAGGAAACAGTCGATGCACTTGAAAATTCTTTAAAACAGATGGGTTATGAAACAGAACCTGTCGGCAATACTTTTCAGTTAATAGAGGCTCTTGTAGCCGGACGACGGTGGGATATTGTGTTTAATATTGCAGAAGGTTTATATGGAGATGGAAGGGAATCTGTTGTTCCTGCCATTCTCGACCAGTATAAAATACCATATGTTTTCAGTGGTCCCGTAATAATGGGATTGTCCCTTAACAAACATCTTGCGAAACTGGTTGTTGCAGCTGCAGGAGTTCCGGTAAGTCCCGGTTGTCTGATAAGGGAATTAAAAGATATTGACGTACTCAGTCTCAAGTATCCTCTTTTTGTTAAACCTGTATCAGAAGGTACTGGTAAAGGTATTACAGAGAAGAGTCTGGTCAGTTCCTCCTCAGAACTTGTAAAAATGGTGAAATGGATCCTGACAGAATTCCGGCAACCTGCACTCGTTGAAGAGTATTTATCGGGCAGGGAATTTACTGTAGGTATAGTCGGATATGGGGAGGAAGCGCTTGTGATAGGTGGAATGGAGGTAATATGCGCAAACAATCTGCCATATTCTGTTGAGGTAAAAGAGAACTATCAGAATTATTGCAAATATAAACCTCTTGATGCTGATATAATTGAAGAATGTCAATCAGTTGCTCTCAGAGCATGGAAAGCATTGGATGCAGTCGATGCCGGAAGAGTCGATCTGAAAGCTGACCGTAATGGCAAGATATGTTTCATTGAAGCAAATCCGCTTGCCGGATTAAATCCCGTTCATTCAGATCTGCCGATATTATCACGAATGTATGGCATTGAATACCAGACATTAATGGAGATGATAATGAAAGCTGCCATCAAGAGGATCAGGGGTTAAGAAACATAAAGTCTGTTTTAAAAGGAGATAGCGGAGCAATTATGAGGAGATGTTGTATTATTTATAATGAACCGGGAGAGAGCGCTTTAGCTGATGAACTCGATGTACTTGATCAGGTGGCACATATCGAAAAGCACCTCATTGATCTTGGAATATCAGTTTACAGAAAAGGCATAACAGAGCGTTTCATGGCCGAGATAGGAACATTGGCAACTGAAAAACCTGATTTTGTTTTTAACCTTGTTGAGTCGATAAATAATAAAGGGGAACTGAATTACTTTGTTCCCGCTCTGTTAAACTTAAATTCCATCCCATATTCAGGTAATCCGCTTGAAGCAATATTTCTTACAAGTAACAAAACTCTTTCCAGTAGAATGATGAAGAATGCAGGAATCAATAATCCTGAATCTTACCTGCCATCACAATTTAAACTCCTCAAACCTGGAAAAAAATATATCGTTAAGCCCATTTGGGAAGATGGATCACTTGGAATTACAGATGAATCAGTATTTGAGTGCAAAAAGGGTTTTGAGGAAAAATTAAAAAGACTTGATGATTCTCACTGGTTCATAGAAGATTTTATTGATGGAAGGGAATTTAATATAAGTGTTTTAGCCGGTAATGATGGTCCTGAGGTCTTGCCGCCTGCAGAGATTGTCTTCGTAAATTTTGATGATAGCAAACCAAAGATCATTGATTTCAAAGCAAAATGGGTGATGGATAGTTTTGAATATATAAACACTGTCAGGAAATTCCCGGGAAAAAAACTAAATAGTCGACTTGAAATAAAACTTAAAGAAGCAGCCATTTCCTGCTGGCATTTATTTGGTTTAAAGGGTTATGCAAGAGTAGATGTCAGAACTGACAGTAATGATAATGTATTTATTATTGAGATAAATGGAAATCCGTGTATTTCTCCTGATGGTGGATTTGTAGCTGCTACCAAAGAGGCCGGATATCCTTTTACAGAGGTATTGCAAAGAATTGTAAACGATCTTAACAGTTGAATCCTATTTTATAAGGTTTGCATTGTAGTATTGAGGCTTACCAGTCACCTCCTCTCCCAGCCAGGCTGGTTTTTCAAAATATTCATCTTCAGATGTAAGCTCTATTTCAGCAATTATCAGTCCTTCATTCTTTTCATGAAAAACATCAATCTCAAATGTATGTTTGCCTGATGGTATTAGGTACCGGGTTTTAACAATTCTTCCGGGGAGGCATACACGCATCATCTCCTCAGCATCCGTAACAGAAATCTGCACTTCCCATTCCTTACGTGTTATTGAATTCTTTCCGGGTCTGCTTTTTATAGTAAGGAAAGCATTGTCATTAGCTATCCTCAGCCTGATGGTTTTATTATTATCAATTGAAAGATACGCCTGAATTATTTTTATCTCTTTGATTGCCAGGTGTCTGAATTCACTTTTTATAAGGAATTTACGTTCTGTCTCTGTTGTCATTTTTATGTAAAGTTAAGATTAATACAAATCCGGTAAAATAACAATCATAAATCGTTCGTTCGTGGCGTAATAAATTTTTTATACAAAACTACTCTTCTTTTTTTTGATCCTCCTCCAGATATCCTTATTTTCTCAAGTTCTACAAGGATTTAACTACCAGGCTATAGCCAGAGACGGATCAGGAAATCCTTTGATCGGCAAGGATAATCAGGTCAGAGTTTCGATACTTAGCGGTACTACTGGATTTTATTCATCCGGCGGCGGGGTCTGTCTCTGGGAAGAGCAACACCCGGTCCGGCAGCTAAAGCATCAGGAACAATATTCAGTTGCTATAGGAAATAATATTACTGCAAATACATATGGCGAATTAGCAATGGGTCAATGGAATGAAACTGTAACAGGTACATCAAACTCATGGGACGAAAATGATCTATTGTTATCTGTTGGAAACGGTGTTAACGATGCCAACAGATCAAATGCAATAGTATCGATTTCAGATACTTCTGAAAAGCCGTTCGATGAATGAACAGCCTTAACATTTTAACGGATATTTATTTATCAACCGTTTGTCTTAAATATTGAAAATTGTTAGGCTTTTATCCGATCATTTCATAAATTTGAGATAATAATTTGACAGATACTTTTAGATATCAACAAATTATTGCTTCTGTCTTTATAGTTGGTCAGGAGTAGTTTTAGTTTAGGTTGTGAGGGTGAACAAGTGGTAATGGGCTGACGGCATTAACCGACAGCCCATCCTTTTATTCCCCATAGCTTATTTTAGTATATTAGCATGTCAATAAACATGCTTCAAAAAATTATCATAACAGAATATGGATGTTAAGATTGATGCTTCCTGGAAGTCTAGGCTTAATGAGGAATTTGAGAAGGCTTACTTTGTCAGACTCGCAGAATTTGTAAAAGAAGAATACGGGATTAAAACAATCTATCCCCCCGGTAACCTTATTTTTAATGCATTCAATTTTTGTCCTTTTCACAATGTCAAGGCAGTCATTATCGGGCAGGACCCTTACCATGGACCAGGACAGGCGCACGGATTATGCTTTTCCGTTAGAGAGGGAGTTGATTTTCCACCAAGCCTCACAAATATCTTCAAAGAAATTGAATTGGATCTTGGCATTGAGAAACCAAAAAGCGGGAACCTGGAGAGATGGGCAGTCCAGGGCGTATTGCTGCTTAATGCTACACTTACTGTGAGGGCACATCAGGCCGGATCGCATCAGAAAAAGGGATGGGAACAGTTTACCGATAGCGTAATAAGCATTCTTAATAAGGAGAAACAGAATCTTGTTTTCTTCCTCTGGGGCGCTTTTGCACAAAAAAAAGGTGAATCAATTGACCGGTCAAGACATCTTGTCCTGGAATCAGTTCACCCCTCTCCTCTTTCGGCTTCACGGGGATTCTTCGGAAATCAGCATTTCAGCAGATGCAATGATTATCTTTCGGCGCATGGAATTGCACCAATAAACTGGCAATAGCTAAAGAACTGAGGCTGAGACTGAGGCTGAGGCTGAGGCTGAGGTTAAGGTTGAGGTAAGAAGTCTCAGTCTCAGCCTTAACCTTAACCTTAACCTTAACCTTAACCTTAAATCTTCTCCAGGGCTTTTGAAACGGTACTTTCCAACTCTGAGTACTCCTCAAAACCTACAGATAAACGGATCATGCCGGGTTCGGGATATTTTGTTCCCCAAACTGCTTCAACAGGCATCAGGATAGTTTGAGGGTCGCCAAGAGTTGGTATCAGTTTTATTTTTCCCGAAACAAGTCTTATGAACTCATCCCTCCTTTTCCTTTTTTCATTTTCATCTTTCCCTCCAAAATCAAAGGTTATCATTGCCCCATACCCTTTTCCCATGAATAATTTCTCAGCCAACAGATGAGTACCGTGACTTTTTAGTCCCGGGAACCATACATTTTTAATAACAGCAATATTACTTAGATATCCTGCCAGTTTAGATGCATTTTCACATTGCCGCGAGAACCGCAGTTCAAATGTCTGAATCTGAGTCTGTAATCTGTATGCATCATCTGGAGAAAGCATATGACCTACAAATTTTCGATATTCGATAGCAGATTTCATAATTTCAATATCATTTCCACAGATTACCCCGGCGGAAAGGTTACCATGACCCGAAAAATATTTTGTTGCACTGTGAATTACTATATCAGCACCCTGGCTTAACGGCTTATATAGCCATGGAGTTGCAAAAGTGTTGTCAACAATAACTTTTATGTCATGCTTTTTTACAATCCCTGTTATATTTGAAACATCAGCAACTATCAGCATCGGATTTGAGATCGTTTCAATATACACGAACTCAGGTTTCAAAGCCGATATCGTTTTTTCAAATTCATCAAGGTCATACCGCCCGTTAACAGGAGCGAAATAGTGAATCTCAAGTCCTCTTCGTGATTTCAGGACCGACTCAATAAATGAAATAGTACCACCGTATATCTCAGTAAAGAAGAGCCATGGTCTGTTCTCATTTCCATTCTGAAAAACTGAAAGAGCTGTATCTATGGCTGACATCCCCGACTGGGTAAGTAAGGCCCATTCACATTCTTCAAGTTTCATTATCTCCTCTTCAGCTGATACAACAGTGGGATTCCTGTAACGGGAATAAATATATTCATCAGGTTCTCTCAAATGCTCTGTCTCTTTTTTGAAAGCATCTGCAGTTGTCATTGCATCATAAAGTTCGAAACCTGCATCCCGATAGATTGGCATACGGGAACTGTTAACCTCTTTTCTTTTCATTTTTCTCACTATTAAATGTTTTGCTGATCAATGTATTAATATTAAGCGGATCAAAATCAATATAAAACAATATCCTGTCAGGAATTATTTTTAAAGAATTTTCGTTACGTCTGGCTGTGAATACTAAAGCCGGATTAAGCATCTTTTCAGGGAACCATGGAAAATATTGATCAGATTTCGGCTCAGAGAGTACTCCAAATTCAAGAGCACCTGTGGGACATGAAGAGGAGCATGCAGGCTGACGGCCCTCTGTCAGGCCGGAATAACAGAGATTACACTTGTTTATAATCTTATTTTCAGAATCAAATTTTGGTGCATCATAAGGTGAGATTCCTTCAACAGGTTCAGTATTTGTCCCTTTAATAATCATAAGATTGCCAAATTGTGTGTGAATCCGGCTTCAGGTAAGGTGAAATTCCCAATCTCATCTGAGCTTCAGCTGTGCTGATTTTTTCAAATTTTCCGGACGAACTTTTTATGAGAGGATAGATAAGCCTGTCATCTGAATGAGTTCTTTCAATATATGCAAGCCCCTTTATGCAAGGACCTTCGGGAGTCGAAAGGTTTCCTGAATATGGAAGGATTCTCACGATTCTGTTATTCTCAACCTGAACCCTGAACGAACATGTACTATAGCAGTTTCTCGGACAAGCAGTTACGAATTCCTCCATTATTTCAAAACCAGTGGTTCTTCAAGAATGACATTACTTATTGTAAGTTCCCTGTTGTTCATACTGGAAATATATACTTCATAAGTAATTCTGTCTTGTCCAATATATTGCATGTAAGTATAATTTACAGATCCTGTCGAGAATTTCAACAGGGAACCGCCTACGTTTATTTTTGCAGAAATTTCAGCTTTTGGGTAGGCTTTTGTAAAACGAAAATAATCAGAAACAGAACCTTTGTTAATATTTCCGATAGTGTCAATGTCTTCTGATTTTTCTGAAGTACTGACAATTACCTCGTCAAAAGTCAGATCGGAAATATTCCTTATTCTGACATCTGTCGGTCCTTCAGGGGAGAATTCTTTCTTTTTACAGGCAAGAACTGATAGAAGCAGAAAAGAAAGTATAATGAGATTTTTCATAGTCATGAAGTTTTTAATCTGACCAGAAATATAGCAAATTAGTTGCAAAGCAATTAAATAATAATAATACTATTTAATGGAACCCATCCTTTGTTCCCGTCTGATAACCTGATCTCATACCACTCTCCCACTTCATCTTCAACAGTTACCTTAGTACCTTCGTGCAGTACAAAAAGATCATTTCCGCTTTTGTCCGGTGAACTTTTGCCACTAACTAACGGACTGGATATTATTGCTTTATGGCTATCGTAAACCAAAGATTTATTTCGCACAGTAAAAGCCAGAGCGGCCGATGAGAGAGTTATAAAAAAGACAGCTAACCAGAATCCGACTACCTTCTGCCTGTACCTGTATGAGTAGATATATAATGACAGGAATAAAAGGAACAGGAAAAATGAAGTGATACTGATTTTAGCCCAGCTGTTTGTTGACAGAAAAATTGATATGAAATTATACCATTTAACAAAAAAGAGTTCGGGGATTTCCTGAAAACGGTCTACGATCAGTGTTCTGGCGACCTGCAGATTATAGTTAATATTCTCATCAGCAGGTTTAAGCAGGTAGGCCCGTTCGTAGAAGAGAATTGCAGATGGAATATTGTTAAGTTTTAAATATGCGTTTCCAATGTTATAGTCCAGATTTGCTGACCGGTATCCTGTATTGTAAATATCAGTCCAAACCTGCAAGGCCTCTTTGTAACTGCCTGCAGTAAAATAAGTGACTCCCTGATAGAATTTATCCTTGTTTGTATCTTGTGAAACAGCTGAATTCACAATAAAAGAGATAAAAAAAAGGATTAAAATATATTGCTTATTCGGATTCATTTTTTTAGTCTGTTAAATTTTCAACTGACTTAATAAATTGTGATGTTCCTTCATAAATAGTTGCTGCCTCGGTTCCTGAAGATGATGGTGCAAATCTTGCAAATTCGCATGCATCAAGAATTTCAGCCAGGTTATTTATTTTTTCTTCATCTACACCCCATTCCTGAAGAGAGGAGATGGCGTTGGTCCGGTTAAGATCTGAAACCGGAATACTAAGCTTATCACTCAGATAGCCCCATACAGCTTTAAGAATTTCTTCATAAAACTTGTCAATTTGTTCATCTTTCAGGCATATGGATGCACTCTGTAATCTTTTAAGAGCAACCTTCCCCGCTTTCCTGTTCCTTACCTGGGAAAGGTCTGAATTACGCCTGATATGTTCTCTTCTCATAAAGAGTATCACGAGAAATGCTAAAAAGGAGAATCCATAGGCACTGTAAAATGAATGCTTTGTTAATATTATATTGGCAGATTTCCTCAGGATTCCAGGATCTGGTTTTATAAACCTTATATCTTTCCCAAGATATTTGACATCTTCCTTTGCTACCCCTCCATAAACATTAACACCTGTATTCTGGTCATTTCCCTTCAGAGCGTTAAAATGGAACTCATCTGTCGTCAGCTTTTCATATCTCCCGGTGGAAATATTAAAATAGGAATAAGATACAGATGGTATCGTAAAATTGCCATAATGACGAGGAATCAACAGATACTCAAAAGTTTTTAGTCCTGATGTCCCATTTGGCCCATTCTTAATATCATCTGAAATTTTAGGATCATAGACTTCAATATCGGGAGATAGTTTGAGGTGAGGTGGTTCTGCAATTTTCAGATTTCCGTTTCCTGAAATGATTATCTTGAAATTTACAGCATCATTCACATTAACAGTCTCCTTGTTCATAGAGGCTTTGAGACCAAGCTTTCCTACAACACCTGAAAAATCATCCGGCTTAATACCCGGCAGAGGCTTAACTTTAATTTTAACTGATTGACTTGCAACGGCTTTTGGTACTGTTTGATAAGATGTGAAGAAGTCTCCAAAAAACGGGTCAGATTGTCCTCCCGTTTTTTGCTGAACAAGGACAGATATTTGAACCGGATCGATATTGATTTCACCGGTAACCTGCGGATACAGAAGAAACTGCTGGACAACACCTGATCCGTATATTGTTCCATTAACATTTTCCTGCTTAAGTGAAGTGAGAGGAGGTGTTTCAATATCCGATTTCAGGAAGCTGTTAAATGAAGGATATTTGATTTCATTAATCCCCGAGATATTGACCCTTGAATATATCTTAACGGTAGCTACAATGTGCTCACCAAGATAAATCTCTTTACGATTAACCGAAAGACTGATGAAGATGTTACTCCCCGATGATTCAACTCCCGGTTCATCATTGGAATTATTTTTGCCGGGCGGTACATTTTGTTTTTGAGCTGTATTGCCAACAACTTCAATGTACATTGAATCGGAAGAAAAGGTTTTGTTTTTCAGGGTAAATGTAGCGGGTGAAATAACAAATTTACCTTCCTTAACTGCCTGAAGATAATAGACATAGACATAAGATGTCTGATTCGACATCTTCCCGTTTATTATTTGAGTACTTGAACTGTAGGATGTTTGTGGTCCCATAAGTTTATAGAAACCGTTGAATGATGGAGCTGAAAACTCACCACCTCCGGAATTGACGGTCCAACTCACAGTGAACTGTTCTCCATTATTCACAGCCGCAGGATATTCAGCTTTTACATATACGTCCTGTGCAGAAGCTGAAAATGATATTAATAAAACTAAATGATATAATAAGGCTTTTTTCATTTTTAGTATATGCAGTTTACCAGTTTTTCGCTGTTCTTACTTTCGCTTTGATTGCTTTGGCAAGTTTAACTTTTTCCTGGACATTTTTTTCATCATTTGCCAGAGCATTCAGCAATCTCTGAGCATCATCCTTTGAAATTTCCTGTTGTTCTTTATTCTGATCCGGATTATTC
>Ga0315273_10011714_pt1 | contig 11221 bp, 8 predicted proteins | sample YL17G02_0_MG_FD_205753 | JGI IMG/M metagenome (GOLD analysis project Ga0315273, IMG submission 205753) | Sediment microbial communities from Yellowstone Lake, YNP, Wyoming, USA - YL17G02_0 | ecosystem: Environmental > Aquatic > Freshwater > Lake > Sediment | place: USA: Wyoming | collected...
ACTTGGCGACGATGTGCTCCCCGTCGATGAAGTCCGACGGCCCACCCGGGGTGGCGTACCGGAACGTGCCGCCGCGCTTGATCTGCGTTCTCGCGAACGCGGCTTCGGTGAGCGGGCCGAACGAGCCGGCCGTCAACACGAGGCCGAGTGCGCCGGCGCGCTTGACGAGGTCCTGACGGGTCATTCCCCGTCTGACTTCCCGTTCGAGGATCTGGTCTACAGAACTCACGTGCTCCTCCTACCGTCGAAGACCGTATGGGCAAATGCTGTTGGCAGTGGGTTCGACTCCACTACCCGAACGAAGTTTGTCGATCTCGTACGGGGGACAATAACCAAACTGACGCGTCAGTCAAGTCGATCTCAGCAGGCGCCCCTCCCGGGGGCGGAAAAGCCGCTCGAGGCGACGGTCTCCGCGGCTCGCGCGCGGCGTCACTATCCCTTCGCGCCGAGGCCGGTGGTGGGCGCGCCGATCAGGATCGCGGCGTTCCCGAACGAGAGGAGACCCTCGGCCATCTGCTGGTGCACTTCTCCGATCTCGTCGAATCCGCTCACCTGACCGACGCACGGGTCGATCGCCCCGGCGCGGACGAGATCGTTGTACGCGATCGCTTGCCCGTCGTTCGTGCCGTGGGAACCCTGCAGCCTCTTCTGGCGGGTCCAGTGGTAGCGCAGGTCGACCATCGCGGAGTACCCGGTCGTGCCGGCACAGATGACGACCATCCCGCCCGACTCGCAGACGAAGATCGATGTGGGGATCGTGTCCTCGCCCGGGTGCTCGAAGACGATCGCAGGGTTTCTGCCCTTGCCGACGATCTCCCAGAGCTTGCCGCCGAAGGCGCGCGCCGCGCCGGTCCACTCTTTCTGGCCCGGCCCGTCGGTCCAGTGCGGCGGAATGCCCCAGTGATCGAACTCGGTGCGGTCGATGAAGCCTGCGGCGCCGAGCCCGATGCAGTACTCACCCTTGGCGGCGCTCGAAACGACGGCGACCGGGATGCCGCCCGCGTGCTTGACGAGCTGGATCGCCTGGCTGCCGAGCCCGCCCGAGCCTCCCCAAACGAGAACGACGTCGTCCTTCTGGACGGTGTTTCCCGACCAGCCGAACAGCATCCGGTAGGCGGTGGTGCCGACGAGCGTCGACGCCGCGGCAGCCTCCCACGTCAGGTGGTCGCCCTTGGGGAGCACCTGGTGCTCCTGGGCGACGGCGAACTGCCCGAACGAGCCGAAGTTGTGGTCGTGGTCATAGCCCCAGATGCGAGCGGAGGGCGCGATCATCGGATCCTTGCCCGCCAGCACCCACGGGTCGTCGGACCGCCACCAGCCGGGATGGACGATCAGCTCGTCGCCGACCTTCACGCGCTCGACACCGTCTCCCACCGAATAGACGATCCCGGATGCGTCACTTCCTCCGAGGTGGAAGTCGTTCGGGTCGCCGGCGCGCTGCCGCTGCGCGATGACGTCGACCGGGATGCCGCGAGCCGCCCAGACGTTGTTGAAGTTGATCCCGGACGCCATCACGGCGATGAGCACTTCGCCGGGGCCGGGTGAGGGCGTGTCGACCTCTTCCACCTGAAAGGCGTCGCGCGGCTCGCCGAAGCGATCCTGCCGGACGACCTGGGCAAACATGCGCGCCGGCACCTCGCCGAGTGGTGGGAGGGTGCCTACCGGGACTGCGTCATTCGCGGATGCCATCACACGCGCTCCTTGTTCTCGTAGTGCGACCGTCAGCGCCGCGGGTGGGACGAGAGCGTAACCCTACGGCGTCGGCTGTGTCATCGCTACCACCTGCCTCTCGCAGCAAGCCGCTTCTGACGCCATGGCGTACAGTCGCGATGTGCCCGCCGTCCGTGAAGTGCTCGAAGGCCGCCGCCCGGCGGGGGCCGTGAGCGAGCCGGCTGGGAGGGGCACGTGAGCCGACGCTCGCCACACATCCTCCTCGTCGTCGCCGACCAGCTGTCCTCGCTGTTCCTCCGCGCGTACGGCCATCCCGTGACGAAGACCCCGACGATCGACAGGCTCGCCGAGGAGGGCGTGCTCTTCGAGCGCGCCTACACGCCGAGCCCGCTCTGCTCGCCTGCGCGAGCGTCGCTGATGACCGGACTGCTGCCCTCACACACGGGCGTCTACGACAACGCCTCCGAGTTCCGCTCGTCGATCCCGACGTTCGCTCACGTACTCCGCCTCGAGGCCTACCGGACCTGCCTGAGCGGGAAGATGCACTTCGTGGGGCCGGATCAGCTGCACGGGTTCGAGGAGCGCCTGACGACAGACGTCTACCCGGCGGACTACGGCTGGACACCGGACTGGCGGCGCGGCCCGGAACGGATCGACTGGTGGTATCACAACGCCTCCTCGGTGAAGGAAGCCGGTAGGGCCGAGATCACGAATCAGCTCGACTACGACGACGAGGTCGCCTTCCTCGCCGTCCGTCGTCTCTTTGACCACGCGCGCTACGAGCCCGACGTCCCGCTCCTGCTCTGCGTCTCCTTCACGCATCCGCATGACCCGTACGTCGCCCGGCCGCGCCACTGGGATCTCTACGAGGACGAGGAGATCGACCTGCCCGGCGCACGCACCCCGGCCCTCGACCCCCACAGCTGCAGGCTGCGAGACGCCTCTCTGATTGACGAGGCCGAGATCACCGACGCCGACGTTCGAGCGGCCCGCCACGGGCACTACGCGAGCATCTCCTACGTCGACGAGAAGGTGACCGAGCTGCTCGACGCGCTCGACGCGTGCGGGCTGGCCGAGGACACCGTGGTCATCTTCACGTCGGACCACGGTGACTTGCTCGGCGAGCACGGCCTCTTCTACAAGATGTCGTTCCGCGAGCACTCTGCCCGGGTGCCGCTCCTCGTCCACGCGCCTTCGAGGTTCGAGCCCCGCCGCGTCGCGCAGCCGGTCTCGCTCCTCGATCTCGCGCCCACGCTCGCCGACCTCGCCCGGCCCAGCCTCGCCTCGTCGGTGTTCCCCGGGAGCGACGGCACGAGCCTCGTCCCGCTGCTCGAGGGGGCGGCGGAGGAGGCCGACTCCTCGGTCGCGGGCGAGTACCTCGCTGAGGGAGCGCTCGCGCCCTTGCTGATGATCCGTCGCGGGCGCTGGAAGTACGTGCACACGCGCGTCGATCCCGACCAGCTCTTCGATCTCGACGCCGATCCGCTCGAGCTCACGGATCTCGCCGGAGAGGCCGCCCAGGCCGACGTGCTCGCGACGTTCTGCGCAGAGGCGTCCGCACGGTGGGACGCGGAGGCGCTCGAGGCCTCCGTCCTCCGCAGCCAGCGCGACCGCCTTCAGGTCTTCGAGGCCCTACGGCGCGGCCGAGCCACGCCGTGGGACTTCCAGCCGTACCGTGCGGCCTCCGAGCAGTACACGCGCAACACGATGGACGTGACCGGGCACGACCGGCGCGCGCGCTTCCCACCGCTTCCCCCGTTGGGCGACGGGGACGACTGACGGCGGACAGCCGGCGCGCTCGGCGGCCTTACTGCAACCGCCGCACCCGCTAGGCACCTCTGCGAGAATCGTGCCGTGAACGCTGGTCTCGTCGACCTCACCCCGGAGCAACGAGAGATCCAGGCGCTCTGCCGCGACTTCGCCGCGCGTGAGATCCGGCCGATCGCCCAGGCGGTCGACGAGGCCGATATCGAGATGCCCTGGGACATCTGGTACCAGGCGGCCGCGCTCGGTCTGACGTCCTTCATGCTCCCCGAGGAGCTTGGCGGGGGCGGCGTCACCGACTCGTTCACGCAGGCGCTCGTGCAGGAAGAGCTGTGCTTCGGGTGCTCGGGAATCGGCAACCTGATCACGTCGAACGGGTTCTTCGCGAAGCCGGTCATCGTGCTCGGTACCGAGGAGCAGCAGCGACGATGGGTGGAGCCGCTGACCGGCGAGAAGCCCGCGCTCGGCGCGCTCGCAATCACCGAGCCAGGCGTTGGATCCGATGCCGCAGCGATCCAGACGACCGCCACGCGCTCCGACGGCGGGTACGTGCTGAGCGGGCAGAAGAGCTGGATCTCGAGCGCGGGCCCGGCCTCGTACTACGTCGTCTTCGCGACCGTCGAGCCCGGCTCGCGGTCCCGGGGGATCACCGCATTCGTCCTCGAGAAGGACGACCCGGGGCTCACGATCGGGCCGCCGGTGCGCAAGATGGGCCAGCGGGCGATCATCAGCGCGGAGCTCTTCCTCGACGACGTGGAGGTCCCGCTCGACCGGCGCCTCGGAGCGGAAGGAGAGGGCTTCCGCGGATTGATGCGCACCTTCGACCTGTCCCGCATCACCCTCGGGGCGAGCGCCACGGGGCTCGCGCGGGCCGCACTCGAGTACGCCCTCGACTACGCAAAGACGCGCGAGCAGTTCGGACGGCCGATCGGCGAGCACCAGGCGGTCGCCTTTCGCCTCGCAGACATGGCGGTACGCGTCGACGCGTCGCGGCTCCTCGTCTGGCGCGCCGCCCGTCTCGCCGACTCGGGCGCCGACGTCACGCGCGAGGCAGCGATGGCGAAGCTCTTCGCCTCCGAGACGGCGATGTGGTGCACGTGGGCCGCGGTGCAGACTCTCGGCGGATGGGGGTACTCCCGCGAGGTCCCCGTGGAGAAGTGGATGCGAGACGCGAAGCTCGAAGAGATCGAGGAGGGCACGTCCGACATCCAACGCCTGATCGTGTCGCGTAGCCTCCTGCGCGGATGAGCCGCGCCCTCGAGGCGCTGTTCGCGCCGAGCAGCGTCGCGATCGTGGGAGCCTCGGCCGACTCGGCCAAATGGGGCAACGTGCTGGCGCGCGGCGCCCTCGCCGGAATGCACCGGCGCCCGGTCTACCTCGTGAACCGGTCGGGTGGCGAGATCCTCGGACAGCGGTCGCTCCCGTCGCTCGACGACATTCCCGAGCCACCCGAGCTCGTCGTCGTCAGCGTCCCCGCCTCGGGATTCGAGGCAGCGATCGTCGAGGCGCTTGCGGCGGGTGCGAGAGCGATCGTGGTGGTCAGCGCCGGGCTCGGCGAGACCGGGGCGGAAGGGCAGGTCCGCGAGCGGGCCGTGGTCGAGCGGGTGCGCGCGGCGGGAGCGGTCATGCTCGGCCCGAACTGCCTCGGAGTGTTCGACGCCGCCCAGGAGCTCGACCTCGGTTGGAGCGAGCTGCCGCCCGGATCGATCGGCCTCGTCTCGCAGAGCGGCAACCTCGCGCTCGAGCTGGCGCGGCTTGCTAGGGATGCGGGCCTCGGCTTCTCCCGCTTCGCCTCGATCGGCAACCAGGCCGATCTCGTCGCCGCCGACCTCGTCGACTCGCTTGTCGCCCACGAGCAGACGCGGCTCATCGCGCTCTACCTCGAGGACTTCCGGGACGGCCGCGCCTTCGTTGCCGCCGCCGCGCGCGCCCGGGCCGCCGGCAAGCCCGTATTGCTGCTCACGGGGGGCGTCACCGGCGCCAGCGCCCGCGCGGCGCTCTCGCACACCGGCGCGCTCGTCAGCGACGCTCGCGCGGTCGAGGCGGCGTGCCGCGCCGCCGGCATCGTCGCCGTCACGACCCCCGGCCGGCTGATCGACGCGGCGCTGGCGCTACTGCCCGCGCGCCCCGTCGCGGGCCGCCGCGTCGCCGTCTTCGGGGACGGCGGTGGGCACGGCGTCGTCGCCGTCGATCTTCTCGCAGCGCGAGGCCTCGAAGTGGCGCCGCTCTCGGAGCAACTCCGCAAGCGACTCGGGGAGCTGCTGCCACCGGCCGCCATCCTCACCAACCCGGTCGACCTCGTGGGCGGTGGCGAACGTGACCTCGCGAACTACGCCCGCGTCGGGGACGAACTGCTCGGCGCCGACGAGGTCGACGCCGTTCTGCTCACCGGGTACTTCGGGGGCTACAGCATCGACAGCCCGGCGCTCGCCGACGAGGAGGCGCACGCCGCCTCCCTCCTCGCTGACGCGGCCGCGCGCGCCGGCAAGGCTCTCGTCGTCCACACGATGTACCCGAGCGCGCCCGTCGCGACGGTTCTGAGGTCGGCCGCCGTGCCGACCTACGGGGACATCGAGCGTGCCGCCGACGCGCTGGCGCTACTCCATCGCTATCGCCGGCGCCACGCCGGCCCCGCCGAGCGCCCGGCGCACGGGCGCGTGCTGTCGAATCTGCCGCGACCGGTGGCCGGGTACAGCGGCGCGCGCGCCCTCCTCCGGGCCGCCGGCGTCGACGTCGTCGAGGCTCGCGAGGCCCACACCCTCGACGAGGTACTCGCCGGAGCCGCGGCGCTCGGGTACCCGGTCGCGCTCAAGGCGGTCGACCTGCTGCACAAGTCCGACAGCGGCGGGGTCGCACTCGGCCTCGACGACCCGGAGAGCCTCACCCGGGCCTTCGCCGCGATTCGTGCCCGTCACGCGGGCTCCGCGCTGTCGGTCGAGCGGCTCGCCCCGGTCGCTGACGGCGTCGAGCTGATCGCCGGGGCGATCCGCGACCCCCGCTTCGGCCCGATCGTGCTCGTGGGGCTCGGCGGCATCTATGCGGAGATCCTGCGCGACACCGCCGTGGCGCTCGCGCCCCTGGGAGAGGACGCGGCCGAAGCACTCATCCGGTCGCTCCGCGGAGCGCCGCTCCTCACCGGCGCTCGGGGCCGGGCGAAGCTCGACCTCGCCGCGGCGGCACGGGCGGTAGCCGCGATCTCGGAAGTGGCCGTCGCCTGCGAAGACGTCGAGCAGATCGAGGCGAACCCTCTCCTCGTGACACCGACGGGGGCTCTTGCCCTCGACGCGCGCATCGTTCTGCTCGGAGTAGAGTCGCCTGCATGAGCCTCGCCGCTTCCGAACGGCCGCACGTCCTGCCCGGAGTACCGTGAACAACGAGGTCTTCATCACGTGCGCCGTGACCGGTGCCGGCGCCACGACGGGGCGTAGCGAGCTCGTCCCGATCAGTCCTGTTCAGATCGCCGACGCCGCGCTCGAAGCTGCGCAGGCCGGGGCGGCGATCGTGCACATCCACGTGCGCGACCCGGGGACGGGTGGGCCCTCCCGGGACCCGTCCCTGTACCGCGAGGTCGTCGACCGGATTCGCGCCTCCGACACGGATGTCGTGCTCAACCTCACCGCGGGCATGGGCGGCGACCTCGTGCTCGGCGGCGCCGAGACGCCACTCCAGTTCGACGCTGCGGGCACGGATCTGGCCGGAGCGACGGAGCGCCTGCAGCACGTGGCCGAGCTGCGACCCGAGATCTGCACGCTCGACTGCGGCACGATGAACTTCGGCGAAGGCGACTACGTGATGACGAACACGCCCCCGATGCTCCGCGAGATGGCGCGGCAGATCCAGGCGCTCGGCGTGCGGGCGGAGATCGAGGTCTTCGACTCCGGTCACCTCGTCTTCGCCAAGCAGCTTGTCGCGGAGGGGCTCATCGACGAGCCGGTGGTGATCCAGCTCTGTCTCGGAATCCCGTACGGCGCGCCCGACGATCCCACGACCTTCCTCGCGCTCGTGCAGGCTCTGCCCGACAACTGTGTCTTCTCCGCTTTCTCGATCGGGCGCATGCAGCTCCCGTACGTCGCGATGGCTGCCCTCGCCGGGGGAAACGTTCGGGTGGGGCTCGAGGACAACATCTGGCTCTCGCGTGGCGTAAAGGCGACGAACGGCGCTCTCGTCGAGCGCGCCGTGACGATTCTCGAGGCGATGAACGCCCGCGTCCTCGGCCCGGCCGAGGTGCGTAAGAAGCTCCGGCTCGTGAAGCAAGCCTGACGCTGGTGCTTCTTCCTCCCGACAGCCCTCAGCGTCGGCCCTGTTGACCAGCCAGTGTTTCCCGTGCCAGGTCCGGACGGTCAGTGAACATGCCATCGGCGCCGATCGCCTGCAGCTCTCGCAGGCGTGACGGCTCGTTGACCGTGTAGACGAGCGCCTGCAGGCCGAGCGCGTGGGCTCTGGCGACCCCGCGGGGCGTGACACGGGCGTCGTCGAAGCCTGCCGCCCACGCGAAGCTGCCGGCGGTGCGGATCGACGTTCCGAAACCGACGTGCTGCACGGTGCGCAGCGTCGGCCGCAGCCGCCGCGTCTCGAGGATCGCGCGGCGTGAGAACGAGATCACAACGGCATCCGGGCCGAGGAGCTGCAACGTTCGATTGACGATGTCGTGGCGGCGAAAGAGCCACGGGCTCTTCAGCTCCGCCATGACGCCGATCCGGCCGGCGGTCAGCTCGAGCACCTCCTCCAGGGTCGGGATCCCGAGCTCGCGCAGTTCGGCCAGCGGAAGCGCGCGAAGTTGCCCGCTGGCAGGTGTGAGCCGGTCGAGCCTGAGGTCGTGGAAGACGACGAGGCCGCCGTCACTCGAGGCCTGCACGTCGAACTCGACGTAGTCGGCCCCGAGCTCGATCGCCCGCTCGAACGCGGGCAGGGTGTTCTCCTTCTCGTAGGCGGAGGCGCCTCGATGGGCGATCACCCAGGTCAAGAGGGCGTTCTCGCGCGATGCAACGCGCGCCGCCAGTCCTCGCGCCTCTGCTCCCGCTCGGAGGAGCTCATGGCGGGCTCGTACCGCGCCCCGCGGCGCATCAACGCGGCGACCGCGTCGATGTTCGGCCAGACACCGACTCCAAGGCCCGCGAGCGCGGCGGCACCGAGTGCCGTCGCGTCTGCATCGGCGGCTACCTCGACAGGGCTCCCGATCAGGTCCGCCTGGAACTGCATCAGGAAGCGATTCGCGGTTGCGCCACCGTCGACCCGCAGGACGTCGGCCTTGACGGGGAGGACGTCGATGATGTCCGCGACCTGGTGGGCGATCCCCTCCAGAGCCGCGCGCACGAGATGGGCGCGGGTCGTCCCCCGTGTGAGGCCGCAGATCAGTCCGCGCGCCTCGGCGTCCCAGTGCGGTGAGCCGAGGCCGGTCAGCGCCGGCACGAAGAAGACGCCGTCCGTCGAGTCGACCTCCGTGGCCAGCCGCTCGCTCTCGGCTGCCGACTCGATCAGCCCGAGGCCGTCGCGCAGCCACTGCAGCGCAGCGCCGCCGACGAGCACCGCGCCCTCTGCGGCGAACTGCGCCGGCACCCCGGGAGCGACGGCGGCAGCCGTCTTCAGCAGCCCGTCCGTCACCGGCCCCGGCAGGTCTCCGATGTTCGCCAGCACGAATGTGCCGGTGCCGTACGTCGCTTTCGATTGACCGGGTGCGAAACAGCCCTGACCGAACAGCGCCGCCTGCTGGTCGCCGGCGATGCCCGCCACCGGGAGTGTCGTCCCGAGGAACGATGCCTCGGCGGTCACACCGGCCGAGGGGACGACCCTTGGGAGCATGCTGCGATCGACGGAGAAGAGGCCGAGGAGCTCGTCGTCCCAGTCTCCGGTTGCGAGGTCGAGGAGCATCGTGCGCGAGGCGTTCGTCACGTCAGTGACGTGGGAGGCGCCATCGGTCAACTTCCAGGCCAGCCACGAGTCGATCGTCCCGAAGGCGAGCTCGCTCTGCGGCAACTCCGTGCGCCCGAGGATCCACTCGAGCTTGGTCGCCGAGAAGTAGGGATCGCAGACGAGCCCCGTCCGCTCGCACACGAGGGCCGCCGGGAGCTCCGCGCAGCGTGCGGCCGTGCGTCTGTCCTGCCAGACGATCGCGTTGTGCACGGGACGCCCGGTGCGTCGCTCCCACACGACAGTCGTCTCCCGTTGGTTCGTGATCCCCACGGCCGTGAGCTCGGATGCCGTGATCCCCGCGTCCGCGAGAGCAGCCTCTGCGGTGACGAGAACGCTCGACCAGATCTCCTCGGGATCGTGCTCGACCCACCCGGGCTCGGGGAAGTGCTGGGCGATCTCGCGATAGCCGCGCCCGATCGACCGGAAGCCCTCGTCGATAACGAGACAGGTCGTGCCGGTCGTGCCCTGGTCGATGGCGAGGATCACTCGTGCGGCCTCTCCGGACGGTTCGGGTGACTCTCGTGGCTGGCGGGGGTGGCCGCACGAGTTGGATGGGGTCGGCCGCTTCGCGACCGGCTGTGTCCTCGGGCGCCTTGCTCCGCTTCGCGGAGGGCCGCTGACGCGACCTGGGCGCGAGGGCATTCCGGGTGCGACATCCCGAGAGAGACCACTAGCCGAGGAGCCGCTCGACGAGGGCGAGGTCGATCCGGTCGACGAGCTCGTCGGCCTGTGCCAGCCGGTTGTCGGGCAGGGTGCCGCGGACGGCGAGGCAGCGGAGCCCGGCGGCCTTCGCCGACGCGATGCCTGCCTCGGTGTCTTCGAATGCAATCCCTGCCCCGGGGCCGACGCCGAGCCGGTCGAGTGCGAGCAGGTATCCCTCGGGATGCGGCTTGCAGTGCTCGACGTCGTCGGCGGCGACGATTGCCGTGATCTCCGTTGCGAGGCCGGCGGCCTCGACGACCGGCACGATCTCGGCACGGAACGCGCCGGAGACGATCGCCACCGGGACGCGCGCGGCCGCGTAGCGAACGGCCTCGCGCACTGGGTCGGTCACCGTCGAGCCGTCCGCCGCCGCGATGGCATAGCGCTCGATCCTCTCGGCCACGAGCGACCCGAGCAGCGGTCCGTCGACGCCGAGCCAGCTACCGATGATCGCCTCTTCCGACAGGCCTGCGAGGCGGGTGTAGTACTGCTCCTCAGTGAGAGGGCGGCCGTGCTTCGCGAAGAGCTCGCGGTAGATCGCACAGAGCAGGGGCTCGTCGTGGGAGAGCGTCCCGTTGAAGTCGAACATGAGGGCACGCACCGTTCCCATCCGGCCCGGAAGCCTAGCCCTGGATCCACCGTTTTGCGCGGACGAGCGCCTCGCGATCACGCAAAACGGCGGATCCAGGGCTACTCTGCACCCGCGATGCCGCCTCTGGCGTTCACCCTCGCGCTCGCCGCCGCGGTTCTGCACGCGTTCTGGAACATCCTCCTCGCCCGGGCCCGTGACCCCGAGAGCGCGACAGCGGTGGCGCTCCTCGCTGCGGTGATCGTGTTCGCACCGATCACGGCCCTGCGCTTCGACGCCGAATGGGCCGTGTGGCCGTTCATCGTCGTCACCTCGATGCTGCAGCTTCTCTACTTCGCCCTGCTCGCGACGGCGTACCGGAAGGCCGAGCTGTCGTTCGTCTACCCGGTTGCACGCGGGGTCGCCCCGGCGATCGTGCTCGTTGTCGCGGTCGTGGCACTCGGACATGCCACCTCGCCTGCACAGGTGGCCGGTGTCGCCCTGGTCGGTGCCGGCGTCCTGCTCGTCCGCGGGCTGAGGCGCCCGGCCGATCCGCACGCGCTCCCGTTCGCGCTCGGGATCGCGTGCGTGATCGCGTCCTACACG
>Ga0315273_10011716_pt1 | contig 11220 bp, 7 predicted proteins | sample YL17G02_0_MG_FD_205753 | JGI IMG/M metagenome (GOLD analysis project Ga0315273, IMG submission 205753) | Sediment microbial communities from Yellowstone Lake, YNP, Wyoming, USA - YL17G02_0 | ecosystem: Environmental > Aquatic > Freshwater > Lake > Sediment | place: USA: Wyoming | collected...
GGACTCGGCTAAGTGGTTGTTTTCTTGATATTTGCGGGGTGTCACCTCTTGACAGTTCTCAAGTCCGAGCCGATATTGACTTTGTCCCACGCCGCCCACCTTTGGGCCAGCGCGTGATCTTTTCGATCGACCCGGAAGCCTGTGTAGCCTGTTTGGCCTGCGTGCGCGTCTGCCCCACCGAGGCGGTCGCGGTTGACGGCACCCAGGTGCAGATTGTGGATGAGGCCTGCATTGCGTGTGGGGAGTGCCTCCCCGCCTGCCCGCATCAGGCCATTCACGCCAGTGGGGAAATCGGCAGGGCGCTGACGGTGGCTGCGCGAGGCGATGGGATTCTCATCCTGAGCCCGGAAGCGACCGCGCATTTCTACCCGGCTACGCCGGAACAGGTGGTCAACGCCTGCTACGCCGCCGGGTACCGCACGGTGCATCGCGGCGTCATCGGCGATGAGCTCGTGGCGGCGGAGTATCTGAGTCTCTGGCGGGACAAGGGATGGGGCACACTGATCCGCTCCACCGATCCCGTGGTGGTCGAGACCGTGCGCATTGACTATCCCGAACTGGTGCCCTACTTGGCGCCGGTCACGATCCCGGCGGTGGCGGAGGCGCGGTACCTGCGCGCGCAGCATGGGCAGGAGCTGTGCATCGTCTACGCTGGCGTCGCGGCGCCGCGGAACACTCCGGAGCTCGACGCGGCGGTCACCTTCGAGGACCTCGAGCGGATCTTTCAGCTCCGGGGCGTGTCGGTACTCGCGCAGCCTGATTTCTTCGCGCGGGTGCCCGAAGAGCGGAGGCGCCACCTGAGCGCCGCGGGTGGCCTGCCGCTCGCCATGCTGGAGGAGGCGCGCTACGCGAGTCGCCGCTTCCGCACCATGCGCGGGTTGCGTCACCTGCCCGCGCTGGCGCACGCGGTGGCGGTCAACCGGCTCGACCTGGGCTTCGTGGACCTGCTCTCCTTCGAGGGGAGCCTGGACCACCCGCTCCTCGGACCGCGGGACCAGCTCTACTGGCGGCGCGCGCTCCTGGCCAGCGCGGAACCGCCTCGGAGCCCGCTGCCGGTGGTGGACGGCAGGCTGGTGGCCAGTGTCGGCGCCACGTTCGACATCCGGCCCCGACGGCTGGCGTCCGATCCGACCGCGGTGGCCGCGTTGCTCGAGGCCATCGGACCGGGGCCCAATGGGCGCCCGTGGGACTGCGGGGCGTGCGGATTCACGACCTGCGCCCGGTTTGCGTCGGCGGCGGTGCTCGGCCGGGCCACGCTCCGCCAGTGCCCGCCCTACCAAGAGCGCCGGGCGGAGGAGGCCTCTCGGGAGGCGGCGGTGGATCTCCTCACGGGGCTCGCCACCTTCCGGGTGCTGCGGGACCGGCTGGGCCACGAAATCGAACGGAGTAAGCGCAGCGCGGAAGGCTTCGCGGTGATGTTCATTGACCTGGATCGGTTCAAGCTGTTGAACGACCGGTTTGGGCACGAGGCGGGCAACGAGGTCTTGAAGGCGGCGGCGGCGGAAATCCGGAGCGCGGTGCGCGCCTCGGACCTGGCGGCTCGCTACGGCGGCGACGAGTTCGTCGTCATCCTGACCCGGACCGACCTGCATGGCGCCCGTCGCGTGGCGGAGGCGCTCCGGGCAGGCATCGAGGGGGTCGGGCGCCGGCTGGGCTACGACGTCGGGGTCGTCACCGTCAGCATCGGGCTCGCGGAGTTCGACCCGGCGCATCCGGTCCAGGGAGACCTCTTGGTCACCGCCGACCGCGCACTGTACCAGGCCAAGTCCACGGGCCGGAACGCCGTGGCCAACGAAGGGGCCGCCTGAGGGCGGCCGCAGCCCCCACAGGCACTCAGCGACAGGACGACCAGATGGTGTTCAATTCCGCGAAGCAGTCCGACGCCGGCTTCCAGGCCGGGCGCACCACACCGAGCGGTGGGCTCGGCGGTGAGGCACCCGACCCGTGGGGTGTGCGCCGGGCGGAAAACCTCCTGACCACGCTGGAGGGTATCCTCTCCGCGCGAGTCGTGACGACGCCGCTCGGTGAGGTGAGCGAGGTGCACATCCTCGCACATTCGGGGCTGGCGCCGAAGCAATTGGTGCGCAATATCGAATCGGCGCTTCTGGCCCAGCTCGGCCTCCGGGTGGACCACCGCAAGATCAGCATCGCGCAGACGGCCGACGTCAAGCCGATCGAGGCGCTCGACAAGGATGCGGTACGGAGCAAGGCGCTCCACCGGGCCATCCTCTTCGAGGACCTGTCGGTGGCGCCGGGCAAGCGCGCGCACCGGATCGCGTTGAGCGTGAGCCTCAGCTTCATGGGGCGGACCGAAACGGCCGAAGAGGAGAGCAGTGACACCCCGCGGAGCCGCGTCGAGGCGGCGGCCCGGGCTACGGTCACGGTGCTCGACCGGCTCCTGGAGGACTCCTCGGTGGCGCTGGAGGGGGCCAAGATCGTGCCCGCCTTCGACCGGGAGTTCGTGTTCGTGGCGGTGCAGGGGCTGGGCGGGCGCGAGTCGCTCGTCCTGACCGGCAGCGCGCAGATCAAGGAAAGCGCCGAGCGCGCCGCGGTGTTCGCCGTGCTTGACGCGACCAACCGATGGACGGAATTGCGCCGACCGCGTTAGCAGCGGACGGTGGTTTCGACTAACCCGAGCGGAGGGAGCAAAGCGAGGCAGGGGGACCGGGTCTTCACAGGACAGCGGAGACTAGCGGACAGTTGAGCGGAGCGTATGGGAGGCCATAGCGAGGCCGACCACTTCCCGAGTGATTGATTGACTCGAATGGAGGTGACGCTCATGCTGCAAATTACATGGCTTGCCGCCGCTGTGAAGTTCGTGGCGAATTTGTTCCTGGCCGAAGGCCAGACTTGGGCCTAATTAGGCCCTGACGCCCCGATCCCCCCGCCAAGCTGTTCCAACCCATGCGCACCCCGAGCAAGACCACCCTGTTCGTCGTTCTTACTACCCTCATCGCGCTTGCGTTGGGGATAGTCTCGTGGCAGTTCCAGCAGCCATCCCCCGGACTCTGGCCCCTCCTCAGCTTCATCCTCGTTGCCGTCCTACTTGACCAGAGTTCGACGGAGCTCAAGGTGTCGGCTGCAGGGTCGACATCATTTGTTGTTCACATTGCTGCTGGCATCCTGTTCGGCGGGTTCTGGGGGGGCCTTGTTGCCGCGGTCTCTACCGCCATAGGGCAGCTCGCGATCGGCAAGGAACCGCTCAAGCTTCTCTTCAACGTCAGCCAGCGTGCCGCCGCCGTCATGGTCGCGGTCCTGGTCTATCAGCTCCTCGGCGGAGGCCTGCCACCGGCGTATCTACAGGTTGTCGGGATCGTTGAATCTGCCTCTCTCCAGCGAGACTTCTTCCTCTTCTTCGCCTACGCCGCGACTTATTTCACCGTCAATTCGATGGCCGTCAGCGGCGTCGTGGCCGTCAGCACCGAGCGCTCCTTCCGGGACGTGTGGAATCTCAACACCCGTGGCGTCATCGGGTATGATCTGGGTGCCAGCGGCATCGCGCTCTTCCTCGCCTGGCTCTATACTCGATTCGAAGCAAGCTGGGGGTTGGGATCGCTCGGCTTGGTTGGAGTTGTCCTTCCGATCATCGCCGTGCGGCACGTGTACGGACTCTACCATCAGCTCCAGGAGAGCGGGCAGGAGCTGCTCCAGGTCATGGTCAAGGCCATCGAGGCCCGCGACCCCTACACCTCCGGTCACTCGCTCCGGGTCAGTCAGCTCTCTCGTGTCATTGCCCTGGAGATGGGGCTCCAGATCAAGGACGTGGAGCAGGTCCACACCGCGGCGCTGCTGCACGACGTGGGCAAGATCCACGAGGAATTTGCCCCGCTCCTCCGGAAGGAGGACCGGCTCACGCCCGACGAAACCGCGTTGATGCAGACCCACTCCGCCCGGAGTGCGGATCTGGTGGGCATCATCTCCAAGTTCCGGGGGTTCATCCAGGAATCGGTGCGGCACCACCACGAGCGGTGGGACGGCAAGGGGTACCCCGCCGGTCTCTCCGGCACCGACATTCCTCTGGCCTCCCGGATCATCCTGGTGGGCGACACCATCGACGCCATGACCACCGACCGGCCCTACCGGAAGCGGCTCCCGCTCGAGGTGGTCATTGCCGAGCTGCAGAAGTGCCGCGGCAGCCAGTTCGATCCCGACGTGGTGGAGCTCGTCATCTCTTCGGTGGCCGTGCGCCGACTCATCACGGTGGGGGTCGAGACCTCCCCGATGCCGGCGACGATGGTCATTTCCGACCCCGACGCCCGCGGCGGCTCCGGGTGGCGTGCCAAGCCCTTCTGGAAGAGCCGCCGGGCCTGATCCTGCACCTGCAGGTCAGCTGTCGAGCATTCCAAGGAGCTTGAGTTCATTCGTCGCCCCCACTGGGAGGTCCCCCAGGCGACGCCACATTTCTAGCCGCTCCTCCTCGTCTACCATCCCGGCTTTCTTGTCCAGCCACACCTTCGCGTTCAACACCTCCGCCTGATCCATGCGGTCCAGGTGGCGTTCACGGCGGAGCAACGCCTCCAGTCGGGCCCGCACGGCGACCACGCTTCCACCATCGGATATCGCGACTCTAGCGGACCAACGCGCATACGGTCCCGCCAACGAGTCAGCTCGAAGTTCAAGCATATCGCCGGTTACCGCGCCGCGCGCCACAGTCAACGCTTCCGCATTGTGTCCAATCAATGCGAGCACGTCCGCGGCCCGAAGCTCCCACATTTGTCGAACCCACGGCTGTGAGATCTCCCGGACGGCCTTTGTTCCAAGCTCGAGGGCAAATAGCGCTTGCGCTACATCCTCTCTCATTGCGTGAGCCTGAGCTCGAACGTAATGCAATTTTTGGTCGAGGGCCTTGTCCGTGATTCCCCATTTGTCTCCCCCAGCTCGAATGGCCCAGCTCAGTTGAGCATCGGCATTGCCAAGGCGACAGTGGAACAATGCGATATTCGCAGCAAAGATGCGCAACCGCCTCTCATCGCCTATCTCGCGGGCGACTTGGACGCCCCTCTCGCCGATCAGGACCGCATCCTCGTATTCGCCCATGCCACCACGAATGGCGCACAGTCCGAGGAGCAGAGTCAGATAGACTGAATTCTTGATTTCGTGTGATTCGAGGTGACCGATGATACCGGTGATCATTTCAAGGCTGCGTGCTGTTTCCCCGGAGTAGTACAGGCAGAATGCCCTGCCGAGGGCGTACTCCCCTTTGTCTTCGAGCGAAAGGTCACCCGAGGCTTCCCTCTCCAGTTGAATCCACACTTCGTTGAGCAGTTCAGGCTCTTGAAGGTCACGGAAAAAGGAGGCAGCGATCCAGAGGGCGCGGAGACGTGTGTTCGTCTCCCCCGTCACTTTTGCCTCTTCGAGAAGCCGCAACGCAATCTCACGACTCTCTTCGGTCGTGTGCTCTCCAGTAAGGTGCTGCGCGTACAGGCTGAGCACATTTCGCCTCGACAGTACGGCCGGCCGCGCCGAGTCGCTGACCCCGTTGAGAAATCCCATCGACTCCTCCATCCGCCCTTGCTCCTGCAATGCTTCACCCAGGAGCAACAGCGCCTCGCTCCTGTCAGGCTCCTGCAGGCGGTCCATGGCGGTCGAGAGCCCCCGCTCCGCCTCGTGTGGTGCCCCACCGCGCATGGACTCTCGCGCTCCTCGCAAGAGGTACGGCGTGGCCTCGTCGCGCCGGCCGGCCCGGATCAGGTGCCAGGCAATCTCCAGCCCCGGCACGTGACTTCCCTTCTCTTCGGCGGCGAGCAGGCGGGTGACCACCTCGCCGTGGAGTGCCGTGCGCATCGGCTTGGGAATGCTCAGGTACGTATGCCCGCGGATCAGCTCGTTCACGAATTCCAGCCGTTCCTCCGTTTCCCGGAGGAGGCGCAGGGAGCGGAGCACAGTCATGGCTTGACCGGTGGAGCCGAGGCCCAGGTCCACGATCTGGTACATGGGGAGGTCATTGAGCCGGGCACCGAGGACGGAGGCCAGTTGGAGGACCAGGCGGGCCGGGGCATCGAGCCCCTCGTGGATTCGGTCCAGCGTCATGCGGTAGGCGTCTTCCGGCGGCGGACGCTGCCCCAGCTCCTCCCGCATGGCCGGCACCGCCAGCGCCAGGCTGCTCTCCCCGCTCGCGATCCACTCGCTCACAAAGAGGTCGAGCGCCATCGGGTAGCCGCCCGCCGCCCGCAGCATGGCGTCTCGCACCGTCTTACCGGGGGCCGGTCCCTCGGCCGTGAGGGCCTCGAGCATGGCGGCGGCCTCGTCGTCGGCCATCGGGGGCACCTCGAGCGAGGCAAAGCCGAGTCGCCGGTGGCTCTCGCGGAGCTTGGCGATGTTGGGGGACTCGTTCGGACCGGTCGGCCGGGCCGCCAGGGCGAGCATGACCCGCTCGGTCTCGAAGCGGCGCGCCAGGAGGTGGACCACCGCCGCGCTGGCGTCGTCGGCCAGGTGGAAGTCGTCCACCACCAGAATGACGGCCGTCTCCTCGGCGATTGTGCGGAGCAGTGCTTCCATCGCGTCGGTGATCCGGATCCGGAACGACTCGCCCTGGAGCTGGATGGCGGAGGGTAGATGAGGGAAGTGCTCGTGCACGGCGGGCACTACCTGCGCCAGATCGGCGAGTGCGTTGGGAGAGGTGGCCCGCACCTCGGGGCGCTCGAGGAGCCCGCGGACCAGCCCGCCGAGCGCGGCGTAGGGAATATCGCGCTCGAGCTCGTAGCACTGCACCCGACTGGTGACGGCGCCCTCGAGGCTCGCCGCGGTCAGGAGGCGCTGGATCAGCGTGCTCTTCCCGATCCCGGACTCGCCCAGGACCAGGGCGTGCGTCGGCTCGCGGTGGGTGGTCCGCTCCCAGGCCTCGTAAAGGATGCGGTATTCGTGCGCCCGGCCGATGAACGCCCGGTCCCGCCACTGTTCCGTGGGCACGCGGGGGCGGTTGCCGTCGCCGCCGCCCTCCGGAGTGCCCCGGCGGAGCCGTCGCGCCATCGCTTCGAGCTGCTCCGACGGCTCCGCGCCGAGCTCCTCGTGCAGCGAGCGCTTCCACGTCTCGAAGGCGCGGAGCGCACCGATCCGGTCGCCGGCAAAGGCCCGCGCCTCGATCCGGGCCCGGATGGCGGGCTCGCTCAACGGGTTGTGCTGGAGGGTGCGATCGGCCAGCCGTACGATGCCGGTGAAATCGCCGGTGCGGCGGCAGTGGTCCATCTGGCGGACCAGCGCGGCCTCGATGGCGGGCCAAAGCCGGGCGCGCTGCTGGTCGCGCCAGTGATTGAAGGCGGGGGCATCGGGGATCTCGAACTCCTCGAGAAATGCGTCCACCTCGAGGGCAGGCAGTTGATCGGTCGGCAGCACCTCTCCCCGCTCCAGCCGTTGGAGGTCGGTGCGGAGTTCGGCGCTCATACGGAGGGAATGGTTGTCGCCCGGAAAGCCCTGGGGGTCCACGCGGTGCCGCAGCGCCGAGATGGCGGTACCCATCGAGTGCCGGGCCTCGCGTATCCCAACGCCGGGCCAGAGCAAGTCGGCCAGCCGGTCCCTTCGGACGGGCGCTCGTCCCTCGATGGCCAGGTAGATCAGCAGGGCGAATTGCTTCTGGGTCCTGAGTCGAATCGGGGCGCCGTAGGCGTCCAGCAGGGCGGGTCGACCGAGGCAGCGGATGGAGTACGGCAGGCCCATGGAACGCTCCGGCAACGGGGTGCGATGATCTTAGGGCCGCACGCGCAACCAATCGTCAACTCGGTGGGGTACTCCGGTTGAGAGTTTGTAATGTTCCCGTCGAACGGAAGTTGTCCAGATCCTCAATCGAGATGGCAAGCTGATTCACTGCAATGCTTTGCAGTCAAGGCCCCGGCCCCGTCCTTACCTTCTTTCCGCTTGATTGGATAGATTACCACCAAGTTGGTGAATTCGGCGCGCCCCCCTGTCGCGCCTCAAGAGGGAGGTTTCTCCATGCTCAATACATCTCGTGCACTGGTTGGTCTCATGGCGCTCGCCGCCTCCGGCCTCGGCGGCTGCAGCGACTCGTCCGGCCCGACCAACGATCCGCTCACTGCCCAGAACGCTCAAGCCGTCGGCGCCGCCGCCGCCAGCACCGCCGACCTGGCCCTCCTAGCCGTCAACCCGTCGGTGCCCGACTTCGGCGGCGCCTTTCCGCTCCTCTTCGCCGCCGGGCGCCCGCTGGCCCACGGCCTCGGCTTCTCACCGCCGGCCTCTCCTCCCGAGGGCTGCCCCGCCGCCTCCAACCTGACCGACACCGACGGCGACGGGGTGCCGGATGCTGCCACCTGGACCTTCACCGCCGAGCTCTGCACCGAGACCGACATCGAGGGCAACCGCAGCGTGGTCACCGGCAGCGTCGGGCTCTCCGACCCGGGGCTCACCGCCGGCTACGATCTCGACCTCAACAGCCTCACCGCCGCCTACTTCGAGAACGGCGCCACCACCCCACTGGCCCAGCTCAGCATGGACGGCCAGTGGGGGCTCCGCGGCACCAGCGACGCCCTCTCGCTCGGCCAGCAATACAAGCTTGCCGCGACCGTGGGGAACCATACCGCCGTCCTCACCAACAGCCTCGATGTCGGCTTCGACGCCACCGGCGGCGCCATCGTGTGGGGCGCCCCGCTCCCCGACGGCACGCTGGCCATTGACGGCACCTGGCAGGTGGTCGCGGACAACCAGTCGCACCGCCTGATGCTCGCCACGCTCGAACCGCTGGTGTACGACGACGCCTGCGGCGGCTTCGTGGGCGGCGTGCTCCAGGCCGCCGGCGAGGGCGGGGAAGTAACCGTGACCTGGACCGCCTGCGGCGTGCACACCAGCACCTTTATCGCCAGCTGAGCTAAGCGCTTTCCGCACGCGACGAGGCCCGGCGGGGGAATTCCCTCGCCGGGCCTCTGTTACTCCCTCCCTGCCTCCCTGCCTACGCCGCCAGCCATTCCTTTCCAGCAATCAACTCCCGCACCACGTCCTCGCTCGACTTGTCGGCCGCCTCCGCCGCAAAGTTCGTGACCACCCGGTGCCGGAGCACCGTGAGCGCCACCGTGCGGACGTCTTCGAGGTCGGCCATCGGACGGCCGGCAAGCGCCGCGCGGGCCTTGGCGCCGAGGACCAGGTACTGCGAGGCGCGGGGACCCGCGCCCCATTCGACGTATTCCCGCACCATCGGCGGCGCATCGGCCTCGGTGGGGCGCGTCATCCGCGCCAGCGTGACCGCCGCGCGGATCAACTGCTTCGACACCGGGATCCGGCGCACCAGCGCCTGCATGCCGAGGAGCGCCTTGGCGTCCAGCACCGGCTCCAACGCCGCCGTCCTGCTCCCCGTCGTCTGCTCGACGATGGCCTCCTCCTCGGCGCGCGAGGGGTACCCCACGCGCAACTCGAACATGAAGCGGTCGAGCTGGGCCTCGGGCAGGGGATAGGTGCCTTCCTGCTCGATGGGGTTTTGCGTGGCCAGCACGAAGAACGGCTCGGGCAGCGAATAGGTCTGGCCCCCCACCGTCACCTGGTGCTCCTGCATGGCCTGGAGGAGCGCCGCCTGGGTCTTGGGCGGCGTGCGGTTGATCTCGTCGGCCAGCACCACGTTCGCGAAGACCGGTCCCTTCACAAACCGAAACCCCCGCTTCCCGGTCGTGAGGTCTTCCTCGATGATCTCGGTGCCGGTGATGTCGCTCGGCATGAGGTCCGGCGTGAATTGCACCCGCTGGAAGGAGAGCGCCAGCGCCTCCGCCACCGTGTGCACCATCATCGTCTTGGCCAGTCCGGGGACGCCGATCAGCAGCGCGTGCCCGCCCGCCAGGATGGCCGCGAGGATCCCCTCGACCGCCTCCTCCTGCCCGACGATGCGGCGGGCCACCTGCGCACGCAGGTGCTCGGCGGCCCGCGCCAGCTGGGCGAGTTGTTCGACGTCGGATGGGGCAGGACGGGTGACGGTCATTTCTTCTCGCGATCAGGGTCTGGTGGCGCTACGGGCACGCCGAGCCGAAGGTTGCAGCGGAACAGTCGGCGGGCTACTTGGCCGACGCGGCCGCGTACTGGGAAGCGAGGCAGACCCACCGGCCGTCCTCGGTCCGCACCCAGGTGTCGGTCCAGACGATGTGGACGCGGGTGCCGGCGCCATCCTGCCCAGTCGCCAAGAGATTCGCCTCGCCGAGGTGCACGGCAGTTCTACCGTACACCAACACCTTGTACTCCGGGGCAGGGGCAGGCGCGAAGGTGGTCGTCCCGCGCTGCAGCTCCTTGATGTACTTGGCGCGTGGGAGGCGGGTGCCGTCCGTATTGGTCATGACGAACTCCGGCGCCATGAAGCTCTCCACCGCCGACCAGTTGGCCAGTGAAATCGCAGTCCGCCACTGCACCTCGCGGTCGTGGATCCCCTTGGCCACAGCGGCGTCGGACTGCCCGTGGAGAGGGAGGGCGCCGAGGACGGCGAGGGAAGTGGCAAAGCAGAGGGTCCGGAGCATGAGCGCCTCGAGCAGGGGGAGTGCGGTGGCGGTGGGGCCGCACGACCGGAAATCTCCCCCTACCCGGTGGGCGCTGTCAAACGCGGGAACGGAGCTACTTCAACTTGTGGTCCACGTACTGGCCCGCGATGCAGAGCCACTGACCGTTCGCCTGACGCACCCAGGTGTCGGTCCAGACGGTGTGGATCCGAGTGACCTTGCCGTCCTTGCCGGTGGCCGTATAGGTGCCCTCCCCGAGATGGACGGCGGTGCCGCCGCTCACCAACACCTGGTAGGCGCCGTTCATCACGTTGGAGAAGGTCATCCCGCCATCCCTGAGTCCGGCGATGTACGCGTCGCGGTTGCTCCGCTTTCCGTCGCCATCCGTGGCGACGTAGTCAGCGGTCAGGAACGACTGTACGGCCGCCCAATTCTTGGCTCCCATGGAGGCGGCCCACTGGCCCTCCAAGTCGTTGACGGCCTTGGCGACGGTGGCGCTGTCCTGGGCGCGGAGAGGGCGGGCCGCCAGCGCCAGAAGTCCAATGGTGAGGAGCGTCTTCCGAATCATCTGATACCTCCTGCAAGGGGGGGCGAGGCCCGGCAGAGAGCCGGAGCGTGATCAATGTCCCGGCCGGCCCCAAGATGTCAAATGCAGGGGGCAAAAGTTGCTTGCGAAATATTTCACAAGGGAGTAATTTTGGCCCCGATGAAGGAGCCGTTGGGGTCTCCCCGAGAGGTCGGGGAGGGGTATAAGTACGTCTCCCTCGGGCTCACGTTTGCCGGTGGGATCATCTTCTTCATGGGG
>Ga0315273_10011717_pt1 | contig 11220 bp, 11 predicted proteins | sample YL17G02_0_MG_FD_205753 | JGI IMG/M metagenome (GOLD analysis project Ga0315273, IMG submission 205753) | Sediment microbial communities from Yellowstone Lake, YNP, Wyoming, USA - YL17G02_0 | ecosystem: Environmental > Aquatic > Freshwater > Lake > Sediment | place: USA: Wyoming | collected...
GCCGGTTTGGGGCACAATCTGAAAATTATGTGCCCGATGGTCGGTTCCTTACTAGAGGTGCGCGCCATCCACGCGCATGTGAACCAGGCGCGCCTGGCCCTGGAAGAGAGCGGAGTTGAATACGCTCACGACGTCGAAATCGGCATCATGGTCGAGATACCCTCGGCCGCCGTGATGGCCGACGTGCTGGCGCCGGAGGTCGATTTCTTCAGCATCGGTACCAACGATTTATCACAATATACCCTGGCGGCGGACCGTACCAACCCGGACGTCTCTCCACTGGCAGACGCACTCAACCCGGCTGTCTTACGCCTGATTTCGATGGTGACCAGGGCGGCCCACGCTCACGGCAAGTGGGTCGGGTTGTGCGGCGAGCTGGCGGGTGACCCACTGGCCGCGCCCGTGCTGCTCGGGATCGGGATCGACGAATTCAGCATGAATCCGCGCGCCGTGCCGCTGGTCAAGCAAGCCTTGCGTCGATTTTCGACCGACCAGGCGCGCCAGATCGCCGAAAAGGTTCTGCAGCTGCCGACCGTAGCAGACGTCCGGCAGTACCTGGAGAATTTTGCTTAAAATTGAACAAGAAGGTGCGACGCACTTCAAAAGTGCGTCGCACCTAAAACGCATCTAAAAGGAGCACGGAAAGGACAAAAAATGGCTACAATCACCCACCGGGAAAGAGTCTTGATGAGCTTCAACCATGAAGCCCCCGACCGCGTCCCCGTCGACATGATGGGCAATGCCAGCATGCTGCTGGATCAGACATACTTGCGCCTGCGCGACCACCTGGGATTGACCCCCATACCACCCGTGCGCTCGGGCAGCAGCGCCAATTATTACGATGAACGCATCCTGGAGGTCCTGGGCGTCGACTTCCGCCGCATTTTCCTTAAGAAGGGCCCTAAAAACAAGACCGTATACCACGAAGACGGCACATTCACAGATGGCTGGGGCATACGCTACAAAGAATCTGGCCTTTTTATCAACCCGGTAGAGTATCCGATCAAAGGCGATACCATCGACGCCATCGAGTCTTTCTATTGGCCCAAGCCAGAGGAGCTGTATAGCGTCGAGGGTCTGGCCGAGCAAGCTCGCAAGATGTATGAAGAAACCGATTTTGCCCTGGTGGCCCGCAACCCGATCACTTACACCTTCCTGGACCGCTCTTTCCTGATGATGGGCATGGCCGAGTTCATGATGCTGATGGCCAGCGCCCCCGAAGTCGCCGACCACATGATCCAGCACGAGCTGGAGCTCAACCTGGGCGTTTACCGCATGTTCCTGGAAGCGGTCGGCCCATACGTGCAGGTGGTGGAAGTGGGCGATGACCTGGGCAGCCAGCAAAACCTGCTGGTCTCACCCGCCATGTACCGCCGTTTTATCAAGCCAGCCGAGAAGAAGCTCTACGACCTGATCCACGAGCTGGCCCCCAAGGCCTTCCTGGTGCACCACACCGATGGGAACGTTTTCAAAGTCCTGCCGGACTTGATCGAAGTGGGCGTGAACATCCTCAACCCGGTGCAGACCTCGGCCAAAGACATGGACGGGAAATCGCTCAAAACCAACTTTGGCAAGCAGCTGGTCTTCCACGGGGCGGTCGAAAAGATGGAGCATTCCAAGGACGAGCTGGTGGCGGAAGTCAAGGAGCGCATCGACACGCTCGGCCCAGACGGGTACGTGCTGGCTTCCTGCAACCACATGATCGACGTCGAGCCTGAGAACATCCTGGCCATGTTCGAGACTGCCCGGGAGTACGCCCCCTGGCGGAAAAAGTCCAAATAAGCTGCTCGTGCTTTTTGGGCGCTCCACAATAGTGGAGGCTCCACTATTGTGGAGACCGCAAAATGATCAGGCGTGCTGAGCTTGTCGAAGCATGAGCCTAAACGCTGTATTTTAGCGTCCGAAGCGCCGTTAGACAGGCTCAGCGCGCTTTTCCGATAAAAAAGGTATAATAATGCAATAATGGTTAAAATCTTCCACCCCCCCTATTGAGTCTTAACTGGCGCTCGCCGCGCCCGCGCCCCACCTCTTTCTCTCAGCGCTGATAGACGCACAGGCAGAAAAGCCTGCGCTCGTCATATCCATTTCCACTTGCTGCCGAGAGAAAGAGATTGTGATGTTTAACGATAAGATTACTGCCAAAATCACACGGGGCACGCTTTCCCTGGCCCTGGTTTTTCTGTTAATTGAGTTCTTCGACGAGCTGCATTACGGCATACAAACCGCAGTGCTGCCTGCTTTGCGCGCCGACCTGGGGCTCTCCTACGCCCAAATCGGCCTTCTGTTGGGCTTGCCCAAGGTGATCGGGACTTTGATCGAGCCGTTGCTGATGCTGCTGGGCGACACCGCTCTGCGGAAGCGCCTGGTGCTGGGCGGCGGCCTCGTAATTGGGCTTTCGCTGGTACTGGTAGCCAGCGCCAGCTCTTTTCCGGTGGTGCTGTTTGCCTTTATCGTGAGCTACCCGGCCAGCGGCGCCTTCGTCAGCCTCTCACAGGCCACGCTAATGGATCTGAACCCAGGTCGCGAGCCGCAGGGTATGGCGCGCTGGTCGGTGGCCGGCTCGTTCGGCAACCTGCTCGGCCCGCTGTTGGTGGCTGGCGGGTTTGCCCTGGCGCTCGGCTGGCGCTGGGTCTATCTGGCGCTGGCCTTGTTCGCCCTTTTATTAACCCTGGTCGTCTTGCCGCGTCCATTCCCAACCCATCCGGCGGCGCAAACTGCAACAGAGGCAACAAAGCCCGGCAAGCTCCGAGAAATCCTGGACAACCTGTGGGCGATGATCCGTGATCTGCGACTGCTACGCTGGCTGGCATTGCTGGAGCTGTCCGACTTGATGCTGGACGTGTTCACCGGTTATGCAGCCCTGTACCTTACGGATGTGGCCGGTTTCACCCCGGCACAGGCCAGCTTAGCTGTAGGGGCGTTAATGCTCGCCAGCCTGGCTTCCGACCTGGTCTTGATCCCGTTGCTGGAACGCGTCCCAGGCCGGACGGTGGTGCGCCTTTCGGCGACCGCTTCGATCTTCATCTACGCCGCCTGGCTGCTGGCTCCCTGGCCGCTGGCCAAGCTGGTCTTGCTGGTGGCGGTGCGCTTCTCCACCATCGGCTGGTACCAGGTGCTAATGGGCGAGGCCTATGCTGCCGCCCCCGGGCGGTCGGGGACGGTTATGGCGCTCACATCGGCAGCCGGCATCCTGGGTGGGGGGCTGATCTGGCTGGTGGGCTGGACAGCCGGACTGGCCGGGCTACCTGTCGCAATGGGATTACTGCTGCTGGGTCCGCTCAGCCTGGCGTTGTTTGTTCCAAAGGCTACTATTAAACAATGAGTGATAGAATCGATTAACCTTTGGTATCGGAGGACCCCCATGCATGACCTGACTGAACCTATCCTGGAGCTGGTACGGCTGGCATCCACTGACCTCCCACCGGACGTGGAAGCTTCCCTGCGCCAGGCTGTCGAAAACGAGGCGCCCGGCTCGGCTGCGCGCGGCGCGTTGGAGACTATCCTCAAGAATGTGGAACTTTCGCGGACCGCCTCAACCCCGATTTGTCAGGACACAGGCACACCGATTTTCTATGTTTATCATCCGGAAGGCTGGAGCACGCGCCGGCTGCGACGGATGATCGAGGCGGCGGTGGTGCAGGCAACCGCCCTGTCGTATCTGCGCCCCAATTCAGTCGACTCTCTCACCGGTAAGAACAGCGGGAATAACCTGGGAGGGGAGCACTTCCCTTCTATCCATTTTGAGGAAGTGGAAGGCGATACGCTAACTATCGACTTGATGCTCAAAGGTGGAGGCTGCGAGAACGTCGGCGCGCAATACTCGCTGCCGTTCGGACCTCTGCAGGCCGGGCGCGACCTGGCCGGGGTACGCAAGGTCGTGTTGGACGCCGTACACAAAGCGCAGGGGCAGGGTTGCGCGCCAGGCGTGCTGGGGGTGGCAATCGGCGGCGATCGTGGCTCGGGTTACGTTGCTTCTAAAGAGGTGCTGTACCGGAAAATGGACGAGGCCAGTCCTGACCCGCAACTGGCGGCCCTGGAAGAGCGCCTGGTCGAGGAAGCCAACCAGCTGGGGATTGGCCCAATGGGCTTTGGCGGCGAAACCACCCTGCTGGGCGCCAGGATCACCAGCCTGAACCGCCTGCCGGCCAGCTATTTCGTCTCGATTTCCTATATGTGCTGGGCTTACCGCCGAAGGCGCATGACTCTTAAAGACGGCCAATTAAGTTATGAATGATGGAGGATGATCCTATGCGTGAGCTGACAACCCCTCTCAGCGATGAAGCCGTCCGCAGCCTGAAAGTCGGTGACCCGGTAGCACTGTCTGGCGTCATGGTAACCGGCCGCGACGCGGTGCATAAATGGATGGTCGACACCTTCATTAAGCAGACCCGCCCACCCCAGGGCGATGACATGCAAGTGTATGAAGCCATCCAGCCACTCCTGGCGGGCAGCGTGATTTACCACTGCGGGCCGGTGGTCGCCGGGCTGGATACGAAGCAATACCGCTTCGTGGCGGCGGGGCCAACCACCAGCAGCCGCGAGGAACCGTACCAGGGCGACGTGATGCGCCATTTCAACATCCGGGGCGTGATCGGCAAGGGCGGGATGGGCCCCAAGACCCTGGCGGCCTGCCAGGAAGTGCCGGGCGTTTACCTGCACGCCATCGGCGGCGCAGCCTCCCTGATCGCCCAGACCGTCACACGCGTGCTGGATGTCTACAAAGTGGATTTTGGCGTGCCGGAAGCGATGTGGGTGATTGAGGTGAAGGACTTCCCCGCGGTGGTGACCATGGACGCCCACGGCGGCAGCTTGCATGCTGAGATCGAGCAAAAATCTAGAATTGTACTGGAAGAGCTTTTAACAAAAGCATAAATCGCGAAACGTGAAGCCTTCAAAACTCTCGTTTTACGTTTCTAATCCACTCATCCGGCGCGCCAATTTTCGCGCCGCGGCTTCACAATAAGCGCGTACATCCTCCCACCGGATAGGTATCAGCATCCTGGGCATCGGCTGTGTTTCAGCGTCATCAAAGTAAGCCAGTGCGCGAGCTGTAATAGCTAGAAATGAGGACCGGTCTTTATATTTCTGAGGGGCTAATTCCAATAGACTGCTCAACGAAACAATCTCACGCAAGCAGTACAGATCGATAAAATCACGTCGGGTACCGCGCGAGTTGATGGCTGCCAACTTCATCAACCCAATATCTGTTGGAGAGGCAAGCTTTACCCCCTGATATTCGATCGTTGGCTCTATTAACGGATGGTGCTGATAGACGAAACTGATATCCATCTCAAACAAATTGGCATACATTGCCCCGTCTTGTTCTGCGACGATTTCAGCTTTTCCCCCTGTACTTAATACGGACCGAATAGTCTCTCTTTCTGGCAGCAATAGATTTTGAGAGGCGGAGAACCAATCCAAATCTGTGGATACACGGTGACCCAATTGCAGAGATAGAGCTGTCCCGCCTGCCAGGTAAAAATTCTTTATGAAAGCTTGTGAAGCCAGAAAAAGGAGCCCTCTCTGACAGGAAAGCGTTATGGCATCAGTAAAGAAATCTACCATCCATTCCTCTCTTTTGCAGCAATTGCCCACTCTGGCGCCTGAAAATCTCTTACTCCCAAAGCCAAACGCCACAAAGCAAATGAGCGGCTGGATAGCAAGCGGAAGCCATGTTTCCGAACCCACTCCGACACAACGAGTTCTCCGTAAGTATTAAATAGCCAGCGAACTTGCTCCCAGGAACCCCTTTCCAACACGCGTTCAATAATGACCGATTGATAGGTTCCTACTTCCATTTCTTGGAGTTTGTACTCGGGAAATAGCCAGCTCAAGTTGGATGGTAAGTATTCATCAGCTTTTACCATATCCAAATGTTACCATACCGTAATCAAAAAGCGATGTCGGCTCATAAGCACTATTGTGTAAAACGGAAAACGTGAGGCGGTTTTTCACCTCACGTTATAAGTTCTTTGTTTTATCATGACGGACTATTGATCTTTCTGGTCTACGTCTTCTAAAACTTCCAGGTCTTGTTTTAAATTGCGGTTGCGGATGGCCAGGCTGACCAGGTAGATCAAAATTACGCTAAAGATCACGACGTAACCGGCGATCATATAGTTGACGGTATTGGCAGGGCCTTCTTGCATAAATAGCATGTCAGTATCTCCTAATGCTGGCTGTTCTAGGCCATTGACTTCAGTTTAAGCTGTTCTACCCGGTCAGAGAGCTTGCCCAGGCGAATGCGATGCCAGAGCAAGTCGGCGAACAGGACCGAGAAAGTGAACAGGCTAAACATAAAAGTCTGAAGCATTTTGGGCGTCATGTCGAAAGCGCCCGTTGCGCCGGGCTGGTTGGTTCCAATCACCACCGGGTGAATGGTACGGAACAGGCGGGCAGAGAAGAACGTCAGGGGTACGCTGAGGAATCCAATAATGGCGTATACGGCTCCGAAACGGGCGCGCCGGTCCGGGTCTTCAATCCCAGAGCGTAGCATCAGGTACGCGGCATAGATCAGCTCCATGATGGTGGCAGTGGTCAGGCGCGGATCCCAGGTCCACCAGGTGTTCCAAATTGGACGCGCCCAGATCGAACCAGTGACGATGTTGATCAAGGCGAACACCATGCCGATTTCTACCGCAGACAAGCCCACGATATCCCAATTATGGCGGCCTGTGCGCAAATAGATCACACCCGCGACGGCGGCCACCATAAAGCCGAGCATCCCCACCCAGCCGGCGGATACGTGGAAATAAAACACACGCTGCACCTGGCCCATCACAGTCTCTTCAGGAGCATAGAAAAAGACCATGGCTGTAGCGATCACAAAGAGAACACCGGTAATACCATCCAAAATGGTTAGAAAACGAGGTTTTGTATCCATACAGTAAGCCTCCAAGGATGAAAATAGAGCTTAGAACGTGATACGTGTACCATGAACTCCCAATTACTCTTCACGCTTCACTCTTCAACCACATAATCAAATACCATAAAAGCAACTGCTGTAAAGATCACATCGTACACGATCAACAGGTTCAGCCAGGGCCAGATATCGGCCATCTCAAGGCCCTGCAAAAAGCCGCTGCTACCTTTGACAGAGGCAATCAGCACTGGAATCACCACAGGGAAGAGCAAGATCGGCAACAGAATATCCCTGGTGCGGGTCTGGACCGCCATGCTGGCCAGCAAGGTGCCCACTGTCACATAACCAATCGAGCCCAGCAAGATTACCAGGATCAGGCCCGGGTTGAACAGGTTAACGTTATATAAAATGCTGTAAACCGGAAGGACAATCGCTTCCACGATCAGCATAAACACCAGGTTGCCCAGCGCTTTACCAAAGTAGATGGCGCTGCGGTCCACCGGCGCTAACAACAGCCCATCCAGGCAGCCGCGATCCTTCTCCATCGCCATCGAGCGGTTAAGCCCCAGGGTGCCCGCAAAAGCGAAGGTCACCCACAGCACCCCCGAGGTAACCGTGGCACGGGTCTTTGGCTCTAAATCCAGGGCAAAGTTGAAGATCAGGATGACCATTAATGCGAAGACCAGCATGGCCGAAAGCAACTCGCGGCTGCGCAGCTCAGCCGCCAGGTCCTTCCAAACGACTGCGCTCAAGGCGCGTAAAAAACCACTTATCGATGAGCGGGGTACATCAAGAGTGGAGGATGGAGGGTGAAGGGTGGAGGGTTCCATGGGTGGATTCATGTTTCTCTCTTCACACTTCCTGAAGCGCTTGCCTGTAGAAAGCTAACAAGTTATTCGGCTCCATCTCTGTACGCGGCACCGAAGCGGCGATCACACCACGCGACAGTACGTCGAACCGGGAAGCCAGGTCACCCACCCGAACCAGGTCATGCGATGTCATCACCACCGTCCGGCCACGTACAGCTACTTCACGCAGGACATTATCCAGCATAGTACAGGCGTCTTGATCAAGACCTGTATGAGGCTCATCAAAAAGCATTACCTCCGGGTCGTGCAGTACCGCCCGGCCAATCGCCAGGCGTTGCTGCATGCCACGCGAAAAAGTCCTCACCAGGTCGCGCCGGCGTGTTGCCAGACCTACCATCTCAAGCACCTCGGCGATGCGCTTGTCCAGGTGGGGCACTCCATACATCCGGCCATAAAAGCGCAGGTTCTCCTCAGCCGTCAGGTCACCGTACAGCAACGGCAGGTGGGATACCACCCCTAAACGGCGGCGGACGGCAGCCGCCTGTTGGGGCAGGCGATAACCGCCTATACGCACATCACCCAGCGCCGGGCGTGAGAGGGTGGCCAGGATGCGCAGGAAAGTGGTCTTGCCAGCCCCGTTCGGCCCTAATATTGCAACAAACTCACCAGCCTCAACCCTGAAATCCAGGCCGCGCAGCACAGTTTTCAATCCAAAACGCTTTACCAGCTTGCGAACTTCAATCATGGTTTAGTCAATTCGTCCAGTAGTCGAATAGTCGTTGGTCAGGTAGTCATCAGGCTGTCAGTCGTTTTGGACATCGAGCACTCTAATGACCAAACAACTAAGTGACTACCTGACTATCAGACTACCTGACTACTGGACTATCTCCTTAAGACGCGCCTTTAACTCCGCCCGGCGCTGGCGGTAAGCATCCTCAGGGAGCTTACCAGCCTGATACAAATCGTCCAAAGCCAGGATGGCATCCATAATGGTTTCGGGGTTCTCCGAGGCTGGTTCCGAGGTGGGTACTGGCATCCCGGGGCCGACCTCAACTACCCTGGCCGACCGGTTCCTCAGGAAAAGCCACAGGCCAGCTGCAATCAAGGCTACCCCGAAAACAGCCAGACCGATAATCAGATTGTTTTTGTTTTTGGTGTCACCGCTCAATAAACCGCTCGTGGAACTCCCCGATACGGTCATACGCAGCACATCCCCTGCCGCCAGGCTTGCTCCGTTATACATCTGGTATTGAGTGCCTTGAGCATCGCGTGTCCCGGCATCCTGGACTGAATCACCCTTCACCGTAAACTTACCGGCGGGAATCAGCACGACGACTGCATTGGTCGGCAAGGTCATCGTCTGAACCAGGTCCGCTTTGTTATTATAAGGCAGATCATAGGCAAACAAGAGCTGGTGGCTTCCAGAACCTGGCGAAATCGACGCTGTATCACCAAAACCGTCTTGAACCTGTATGTAACGATCGCCAAGCGCGCCGTCCTGGAATTGCAAATTCGTGGCGCCGGCTGGCAGTTTCACAGTCACAACCGGCTGGCCCTTATCAGCCTGTACAACGGTCTTGTCACCGTTGTTAGACATGATAAACAGCTCGATCACGCGCATGGTTTGAGGATCGGCGCTTTCGAAGAACAGGTGCAGGCGGTCAACGGATAGCCCTGAAGTATCCGTGGTAGTTTCGTAAATGTTGATCGGCAACGCCAAGGTGGGTGCGCCCGGCTGTACCGTCTGCACGTCGGAGCCATAAGTGGTCCCGCCATAATCGACCGAGGCCATAAAAAAGCGCCCGTTCGTCATATCAACGTTCTCAAAAGCAAAGGTTTTATCAGGCTGGAGGGTCGTGGTCTGGGTAATGACTGGCTGCATCTGGTCAAAACCATGCAGAGTCACGGTCAATTCAGACGGCACCTGCCCGCCAGAAGCGTTGACCACCTGGCCTGTGATGGTTCCTGCGGTTTGGGTGGTAACCGCGGTTGCAGAAACTGCGGGTGTGCCAAACCCAAGAGCTGATGTTGGCTGAGTGTCACTGACCACGTTCGTACTCGACGCCACGTTCGTACTCGACGCCGGAGCGGGTGTGCCACCCGGAGCAGCCGTGGCAGCGGGGGAAGCCGTCACGCCCTGGGCAAGTGGCGCGGGTGGGATCGTAAAGGTTAGGGAGCGAACATAATCGCTCAAAGCCCAACGTTCATCCATTGTCAGCTTGTCCGCAAAAGGGGGCATATCGGGCGCGACGCCCTCTGACATGGTTTTGAACAGGTCCGCAGCCGATTTCTCAGCCATAAAAGCCTGGTTGGTAAGGTCTCTTGGCAACTTGGAAAGCTGTGCGGTATCCGGACCATCGCCCTGGCCTTTCGAACCGTGGCAACGAGCGCAATTTTGCTGGAAAAGCTGCGCTCCCTGGGTCATGCTGGCTTCCGGCTGGCTTAAGCTATAAACGTAAGCTAATACATCCCAGCGTTGCCGGTCGGTGAGGCTGTTAAAGGGCGGCATAAAGCGCTCCAGGTTGCCCTGGGTGACCGTTGCGTACCACTTGGCGGGGGAGGACTGTCGGGCCACTTCAGCGGAGCCGATCGGAACTACCGGGTTTGGAAGCTGAGCGGCGCGCGGGCCATCGCCTTTGCCGGTCAGTCCGTGGCATGGAGCGCACTTTTCCGAAAAGATTCCAGCGCCGTCAGCCGGATTGGGTGGAACAAGGGGGTAAAGGGGGCCTTTCAGGGCTGCGGGCTGGATTGGCGCAGTGGGCGACTGGTAACCTGGAGGCGGAGTGACATCTGCTGCCAGCGAAAAACTACAGGCAGACAAAATGAGAACAATGAAGAAGGGTGTGAGTAAGCGGATAAGTTTCATTCTGGAGGCTTTATGCAAGGGTCGCTCCGCATTTCGGGCAGAAGCGATCGGTTTGCTGGACAGGCCCGCCACATCTGGGACAAAAACCAGCCGCCTTTCCCTGGCGCTCCCGGCGTCGACTCGCCAATAATATCTCCAGGTCATCATCGGGAGCAGCCACCGGGACAACTCTCCCTGCACCCACCAGCTCGGCCTGGGTGGGCGCCAGGGAGGGCTGAACAGTCGCGCGGCGTGCAGCGATCGCCGCCTCCAGGCGAGCTTCCACCTCGTCGGCAGCCGAGCTCGATTGCAATGCATCCAGCTTTTGCAGGACCTCGGTTTCTTGTTGAAGTAGCAAAGCACGCTGAGCTGGGTAGTCCTCCTCAGGGATTTTGGCCAGCGTGTGGTCAAAGTCCAGCTCCTGCAGGGCATTGAGCAGGCGATCGCTTTCAGCCAGTAAGGATGAAAGCTCGTGATCTCGCTCATCGGCCTGTGGGTCAGCGACTGGAACGGCCTTCCGCTCGAAGAAAGGGCGGGTGATAAAAACGCCAACCAAAAGCAGGAGCGCCAGGATCAGGAAGATAGAGCCGATATCCATGCGCTTATTTCCCTACCACCGGATCAATCACAGATCGGATACTATTCAAGGAACTAAATGGCCCGATTTGTGCATAGGCCAGCTTACCATTGCGATCGATAATATA
>Ga0315273_10011718_pt1 | contig 11220 bp, 12 predicted proteins | sample YL17G02_0_MG_FD_205753 | JGI IMG/M metagenome (GOLD analysis project Ga0315273, IMG submission 205753) | Sediment microbial communities from Yellowstone Lake, YNP, Wyoming, USA - YL17G02_0 | ecosystem: Environmental > Aquatic > Freshwater > Lake > Sediment | place: USA: Wyoming | collected...
TGTCACCGAGATGACGCAGGGGTTCGAGTGCGGCATCACCATTCAGGGGTTCAATGACCTCCAGGTGGGAGATGTCATCGAGTGCGTCGAGCAGCGCGAGGTCAGGCGCCTCGTTCTCTAGCCAGTCCTGATTGGCGCTTCTGCCGCCGGCCCCGGCCGTAAGCCATTGTAGGCGGGGCGCGAAGAGAGCACACCCATGATGCACATCGCCGCGCTCACCATCGAGCTTGAGATAACCAACGGGATCACGCTCAAGGACAAGCGGCACGTTGTGAAGAGCCTGCTGGATCGCGTCCGCGGGCGCTTCAACGTGAGCGCGGCAGAGGTGGATCGCCTCGATTCGCCGCGGTACGCGACCATAGCAGCCGTGGCGGTGGCGAACGAGCAGCCGTTCGTGGATGAGGTGATGGCGAAGGTAGCGAATCTGGTCGAGAACGAGCCGCGCGTCCTCGTGCTGCAGCGCGATCTCGAATTCCTCTAGGCCTGCGAGCAACGTCCCATGCCATCCCAGCGCGTCCAGCGCGTGAAAAACCTGTTGCGCTCAGAGATCGCGACCATCATCCAGCGGAAGCTCAAAGATCCGCGGGTGACGATGGTGACGATCACTGCCGTCGAGGTGTCGCCGGATCTCGGACAGGCGCGCATCTACGTCGACGTGTACGGAAGCCGGAAGAAGATCGATGAGGCGCTGGACGGACTGAAGAGCGCGGCCGGCTATATCCGGTCGGAGCTGATGAGGGTGCTGCACCTGCGCCCTATACCATTCCTCGAGTTCGAGAACGACGAATCACTCGCTCGCGGCGCGCGCACCCTCGACCTGCTGGAGCACATCCGCCGTGAGCGTGGGAACAGTGAGCGAACCGAGGAACCGGGCAATCCATCTGATCCGCAGCAGTGAGGACGTTCTCCTCGGCACCCACTTGCGCCCGGACGGAGACGGTCTCGGCTCCCTGCTTGGTCTCGCGCTCGCGTTGGAGAAGCTCGGCAAGCGCGTTGCTCGCCTCTGTGCTGACTCCCCGCCTGCGGCCTACGCGTTCCTACCCACGTCGGAACAGATCAGCCCGGATCCTCCGGACTGGCGCGCGGACCTCGGCATCGTCGTCGACTGCGACGGTATCAGTCGAGTGGGCGCGCTCGAACCGGTGTTCCTCTCGTTGCCGCGCCTGATCGATATCGATCATCACGCCGGTGGCCGCACCTTCGGGCACGTGCAGATCATCGATGGCACAGCCGGAGCGTGCGCGGAGATCGTGTTCGACCTTCTCCACGACCTGAACGTTCCGCTCGATGAGCAGATCGCAACCTGCCTGTACACCGGCGTGCTCACCGACACCGGCCGTTTCTGCTACGCCAACACCACTCCCACGACGCTGAGCATTGCGGGCGAACTGGTGCGCGCAGGCGCCAACCCCAATGTGGTCGCGCGCAAGGTGTACGCGGAGCGCTCCATCTCCGCCACCCGCCTGCTGGGCGTCGCACTGTCCCACCTCACGCCCGATCTGGACGGACAGGTCGTTAGCTCGGCCCTTATTCGCGCGGATTTTGCCGCCACCGGCGCCGCGTCGGCCGATACAGAGGGAATCATAGACCATCTCCGCGCCATCGGCGGGCCGCGCGTGGCGCTCCTGTTCGTGCAGAACGAGAACGACGACGTGCGCGTCAGCTTTCGCTCCGACGGCAGCATCGACGTGAGCGCGGTCGCGCAGAGCTTTGGCGGGGGCGGCCACGCGGTGGCGGCCGGCTGCACGTGTACGGGCGCGGTCGAGGACGTGCGCGGTCGCGTTCTCGCCGCGCTGAAGGCGAAGCTCGATCAGGCAGGTGCGGCAGATGCCGCGTGACGGCTTCCTGAATCTGCTCAAGCCGCCCGGGATGACCTCCCACGACGCCGTCACGTTCCTCCGTTCGCGGCTGCGGATGCGGCGGATCGGCCACCTGGGAACGCTCGACCCGGCCGCGGCAGGAGTGCTGCCGATTGCGATCGGCCGCGCGACGCGACTGCTTGACTACACCAGCGGGGTGAGCAAGGCCTATCGCGCCGAGATCACCTTCGGCATCACCACTGACACGCTCGACGCCGATGGCTCGGTCACAGCGAAGGGCGACGCCAGCGCGCTCACACGCCTGCAGTTGCTCACTCTGCTCACGCGCTTCATCGGCGATATCCAGCAGACTCCGCCCGCACATTCCGCCGCGCAGATCGATGGCAAGCGCTCGCATAGGCTGGCCCGCCGCGGCGAGACGCCGGCGAACAAGCCGAAGACCGTCCGCATCGATTCGATCGACCTTGTCGGCTTCTGGCCGGGGAGTCGGGCGCGGGCGCTGGTGGACGTTGTCTGCGGCGCGGGCACGTATATCCGATCACTCGCCGCCGACCTCGGCGAGGCCGTCGGCTGCGGCGCGTATCTCAGCTTTCTGGTGCGAACGCGCGCAGGACGTTTCCAGCTGTCGGACGCGCTCACGCTGGAGGAGTGCCAGTCAGCGTTCGAGCGCGGCGAGCTGCCGGGTCTCATCTTGCCGCCCGACTGGCCGCTTGCGCACCTGCCGGAGGTGAACCTCGATGTCGCCGCGTCCCCCCGGTTCAGTCAGGGAACTCCGATGCCGCTCGACGCGCCGGACGCGGAAAGCGTGCGCGTGTACTCGGCGAGCAGACGTCTTCTCGGGATCGCGGCGGTGAGAGAGGGGCGCCTGCGGCCGCGGGTGGTATTGTCAGGGCCGGGAGAAGGGGAGGAGTGAAGGTCTTCCGCGGGCTCGACGAGGTCAGGCTGAGGCGGCGCGTCTGCCTCGCTATGGGCGTCTTCGACGGCGTCCATCTGGGCCATCAGGCGATCATCTCGCGAGCCGTCGAGATGGCATCACCTCACCGCGGCACGCCCGCCGTTCTCACCTTCGATCCCCACCCCGACACCATCATCTCGCCCCGGGGCGCGCCCCCGCTGCTCACCACGACCGAGGAGAAACTGGCGCTCATCAGGTCGCTGGGCGCCCGGCTCGTGATCGTCGCTCGCTTTGACCGCGACCTTGCGGAGACGCCGGCCATCGACTTCGCCCGCGATATTCTCGCCGAGAGACTCAGGGCGGGCTGCTTGATCGTCGGCGAGGGCTGGCGATTCGGCGCGAGGGGCGACGGCACGACCGATCTGCTGCACCAGATGGCCCGGGAACTGGATTTTCACGTCTCGGTCGTTCCGCCGGTCGCGGTGAATGGCGAGATCGTCAGCAGCACCCGCATCCGGCAGCTCATCGCAAACGGCCATGTAGACCGCGCCCGCGATTACCTCGGCCGCTGGTACGAACTGTGCGGCCCCGTCGTCACCGGCCGCCAACTCGGCCGCGAGCTTGGTTTCCCTACCGCGAACCTCGATCTTCCGCCGGACAAGCTGGTACCGCCAGACGGCATCTACGCCTGCTGGGCCGGCGTCCGCACGCTCCGGCCCTCAGTTGCGAGCATCGGCGTGCGCCCGACGTTCGAGAGCGCCGGCGAGCGGAAGGTCGAGGTGCACTTGCTCGAACGCCCGAGCCACGACCTCCTCGGCCGCAGTCTGCGAGTACAGTTCGTCAAGCGCCTGCGCGAGGAACGACGGTTCGAGTCGCGGGAGGCGCTGGTGGAGCAGATTGGGAGGGATTGCGCGGAGACGAGGAGGGTGCTGGGCGCGGCCGTGGCGCACTAGGACGAGCGCGCCTCGTCCCGCCTTTACACCTCTCCTGCAATGTGCTATCATCCTGTCGGTCAGGCACGGCCTGGCGGCGATTTTGGCCGAATTTGAAGGAGATTGTCGGTGCCGCTTGCTAAGGAACTGAAGCAGAATATCATGACGGACAACATGACGCACGAGGGCGATACGGGTTCGCCTGAGGTTCAGGTGGCCCTGCTCACGGCGCGTATCAACCAGCTTCAGGAGCATTTTCGCGCTCACAAGCGGGACCATCATTCTCGCCGCGGCATGCTCATCATGATCGGGCGGCGCCAGCGGCTCCTGAATTACCTGAGCCGTGTCGATATCACCCGCTACCGGGCGCTCGTCGGGAAGCTTGGGTTGCGGGACAAGACCAGAGCACGAGGCTGAACGCGAGCCCGGATACCGGGCTCGCTGTTGTTACAATACTCACGGGGGACGCGTTCCAGCGACCGCGTAGTCCGCTGAACTGACCCTCTTCCGCGGGGACGATCCTGAACCAATGTGTGCCGAGAAGCCCGGTTCCCGGCAGACATCGGTGCAGGGGATGTTCCTGCTGGCGGAAAGGTCAGCGGACCTCGCTTTCTTCGCTCCCGACGCATCCCTCAGATAGGCAGAAGCATCAGTGGCAATCGCAAGTCGTGACCTCGACGGCAAGAGTATATCCGTCGAGTCCGGTACCCTCGCCAAGCAGGCAGACGGTTCCGTCGTCGTTCGTATCGGTGACACCATCGCGTTGGTCACGGCCACCATGGCCAAGCCCCGCGAGGGCATCGATTTCTTCCCTCTGCTGGTCGATTTCGAGGAGAAGATGTACGCGGCCGGCAAAATCCCCGGCATTCGGTACATCCGCCGAGAGGGCCGCCCCAGCGAGCTGGCTATCCTCACCGCGCGCCGCATCGACCGCACCATCCGACCTCTCTTCCCAGAGGGGTTCCGCAATGACGTCCAGGTGGTGGCGACCGTGCTCTCCGCCGACCCCGACAACGCCCCCGATATCGCTGCACTGGTCGGCGCATCGGCCGCGCTGTCGCTCTCTTCCATCCCGTTCCTGGGCCCGATCGGGTCGGTTCGCGTGGGGCGAGTTGACGGCAAGATGGTCGTGAACCCGACCTATGCGGAGCGGGATCAGAGCGATCTCGACTTCATCGTCAGCGTCTCTCCTCTGGGCATCGTGATGCTCGAGGGAATGTTCGACGAGCTGCCGGAGGAGGTGCTGGTCGAGGCGATTCTCTTCGCCGTGCCCTTCGCGGAGTCGATCATAGATATGCAGCGCCAGATGGCCGCGGAGGTGGGCAAGGAGAAGGTGGACTATAGCGCGCTCACCGTGAGCGGCGAGGTCCGCCAAGCGGTGGCGAAGTTCGGCCCCAAGATTCGCGAGGTGATCCAGAACCCGGACAAGAAGGCTCGGGAGACCGAGACTCGCGAGGTCATCGAGGCGCTGACGGCGGAAGCGGCCGAGGCCTTCCCCGAGAAGCTGGCCGAGATCCGCACTGCGATGGAAGACCAGACCTACTATGAACTCCGCAACCTGATCCTGGATGAAGGCCGCCGGCCCGACGGCCGCGCCCCGGACGAGATCCGGCCGCTGTCGTGCGCAGTCGCACTGCTGCCGCGGACTCATGGCTCCGCCCTCTTCACCCGCGGGCAGACGCAGGTGATGTCAGTCATCACGCTGGGCGGAGTAGGGGATGAGCAGTTGATCGACGACCTCGGCGTCGTCGCGTCGAAGCGCTTCATGCACCACTACAACTTCCCGCCCTACAGCGTCGGCGAAGTCCGTCCTCTCCGCGGCGCCAGCCGGCGCGACATCGGGCACGGTTCGCTGGTCGAGCGCGCGCTCTTGCCAGTCCTGCCGGAAGAAGAAAAGTTCCCGTACACGGTGCGCGTCGTCTCGGAAGTGCTTGAGAGCAACGGTTCCAGCTCCATGGCGAGTGTCTGCGGGAGCAGTATGGCGCTGATGGACGCGGGTGTGCCAATTCGCGGCGCTATCGCCGGCATTTCGATCGGCATGGTGAGCGACGGCACGCGGCACAAGCTGCTCACCGATATCCAGGGCGTCGAAGACTACAGCGGCGACATGGATTTCAAGATTGCGGGCACCCGCAATGGCGTCACGGCAGTGCAGATGGACGTGAAGATGAAGGGCCTCACCATCGAGATCATCCAGGAGGCCTTGGCGCAGGCGCGCAAGGCGCGCGAGCAGCTTCTCGCTACCATGGACCAGTGCATCGCGGCGCCTCGGCCTGAGTTGGCTCCGCACGCGCCGCGCGTGTTCACCATCGAAATCAGCCCGGATAAGATCGGCGATATCATCGGCCCCGGAGGCAAGAACATCAAGAAGATGGAGGCCGATTTCGGTGTCCAGATCGACATCGAGCAGGACGGCCGGGTGTTCATCGCCGCCCCCGATCAGACTGCGGGTGAACAGGCATTGAAGGTTATTGCGGACATCACCCGCGATCTGACGGTAGGGGAAATCTACACGGGGAGAGTAGTCCGTATCGTGCCCTTCGGGGCTTTCGTCGAGCTCCTGCCGGGCCGAGACGGGCTCCTGCACATCTCCCAGATTGCCCGTGAGCGCATCGAGAGGGTCGAAGACGTGCTCAGGATGGGAGACGAGGTGCAGGTGAAGGTCATCGAGATCGACCCCCAGGGGAAGGTTCGCCTGAGCAGGAAGGACCTGCTGGGAAGCTCTGAGGGCGGTGAAGAGCCGCAGTCCGAGCGACCGCCGAGCAGCAGGCCTCCCGGCCGAAGGCCTCCCCGGCGCTGATCTTCAACGAACATCCGTTCGCCCATCTCCGCCGCGGCGAACAGGCGGTGCCGTATCCATACGTCTCACGGCATAATCAGCCGGCTCAGTGACCGCCAGAGCGGCCCGCGCGCCCGGAAAACGATCCTTCCGAACGGGGTGCGGGTCCTCACGGAGCGGCTGGATCACGTCAACTCCGTCTCGCTGGGCCTCTGGCTTGCGACCGGGCTGAGGGACGAGCCGCCTGGCCAGGAAGGGATCAACCACTTCCTGGAACACATGGTGTTCAAAGGAACGCACACTCGCTCGACGCTCGAGATCGCCGAGGCCACCGACGACATCGGCGGCCAGGTGAATGGCTTCACCGAGCGCGAGTTCATGTACCTCCTCGCGCGGACTATCGGCGAACAAGTCGACACCGCGTTTGAGCTGCTCTTCGACCTGCTGATCAACTCCATCTGCCCGGATGAGGAAGTGAGCCGGGAGATGGATGTCGTGCTCCAGGAGATCATGCACGTCGAGGACTCGCCCGAGGAGTGGGTGCACGACCTGCTGCTCGAAACGGCCTGGCCGAACCACTGGCTGGGCCGGCAGCTCATGGGCAGCCCGAGAACCGTCCGCCAGATCGGTCGCGAAGCCCTGCTCGCCCACCTGGCAAGCCTCCGCTCTGCAGATCGGGTGATCGTGGCGGCAGCGGGTCAGGTTGACCACGAGCGCGTGGTGGACCTGGTGAGTCGTCTTGCCGGCGACCTGGTCCCCGGCCCCGTCACGGATCCGGGCGGTATGCCAGATTTCAAGGCAGAATGCCTCCGAATCTCCCGCGCCACGTCTCAGGTTCACTTCTGCCTCGGCACGCCTGGCTGCAGCCGGCGGGATCGCGATCACTACGCTTTCGGCATTCTCGACACCATCCTCGGAGGTGGCGCCAGCTCGCGGCTGTTCCAGGAGATTCGCGAGAACCGCGGCCTCGCCTACAGCATCGGGTCGTATCTCCAGTCGTACCGCTCGGCCGGTCTCTTCGCCATCGACGCTGGCACCGGGCCGAAGGATTTCGAGTTCGTGGTGGACTTGATCGGGCGCGAGGTGGCGCGGCTGCAGCGCGATGGACCCTCGTCGGCGGAACTGGAGCGCGCTCGCACCCAGATCAAAGTGGCGATTGCCCTCGCGGCGGAGAGCACCGGGTTTCGGATGCAACACCTGGCCGTCTCCGAGATCTATTGGGGCCGCGTGCTTTCGTTCGACGAGATCGTCGCAGGCGTGGACACCGTCACCGCCGAAGACGTCTACCGCGTCGCCGGCCGGGCCTTCACACCCGACAGGCAGGCGCTCGTCGCCATCGGGCCGTTCTAGTAGAGCGGCGGCGCGAGTCCGTTCGGCGGGAGTCTGCTCCCGCCCCCAACACTACCAAGGCGAGGGATCACTGTGTCTGCAATCCGTGTTCTCGTCATCGGCGCCGCAGGGCGTATGGGCAGGGAGGTCATCAAGGCTGTTGTATCGCAGTCCGACATGTCGGTGGTGGCCGCGGTGGACCAGATGGGTATGGGCAGCGACGCCGGCGCTCTTGCTGGCATCGAGCCGCTTGGTGTCGCGATATCCGAATCGCTCCCGGACGCGCTCAGCGGGGCCAAGCCTGACGTCGCGGTGGACTTCAGTCTGCCCGCCGCCGTGATGGCCAACGCCCGCACCATCGTCGCTGCAAAGGTCGCTGCCGTCATCGGCGCGACGGGGCTGACGGATGAGAACCTCACAGAGCTGGCCGGGATCTGTGACCAGCACCGAACACCCGCCTTCTACACCCCCAACTTCGCCATCGGCGCCGTGCTCATGATGCAGTTCGCGGCCGAAGCGGCGCGGCACATGGACGCGGTCGAGATCATCGAACTGCACCACGCAGGCAAGCTCGACTCGCCGTCGGCGACGGCCGCGCGCACCGCGCGGCTGATGGCGAACGCGCCCGACTCGAAGGTCAGTAACCCTTCCGCCGACCACGGCCCCGCCCGGGGCACGACCATCGAGGGCATCCCCGTCCATAGCGTTCGCCTTCCCGGCCTCGTCGCTCACCAGGAAGTCATCTTCGGCGGCCTGGGCCAGACGCTCACCATCCGCCACGACTCGATAGGGCGAGAATCGTTCATGCCGGGGGTGCTGCTGGTGGTGAGGAAGATCAAGGCACTGACTGGGCTGACGGTGGGGCTGGAGAACGTGCTGTAGGGCAGAGCGTTGCGGTTGATCGTTGGGTGGGGGAGGACGACTCCTACATGATGACCATCACCGAGGCACACGGCAGAGCAGAGGCGGCGAGCGCTGCTACGCCGATCCACCAGGGGCCTTTCCTGATGGCGATGAGCGATAGCACGAGCGCCGAGATCGCCGTGATGTCAGAAGTGAGCTTCAGGAGGTCGATGATGCCTGGGTGCTGGCTGCGGAACGGCGACCAGTGCAGCTTCGCATAGACTCCGAAGCACAGCCACGAGTTCGCCGAAAGCAGAATGCTGACTATAGCATAGCGCCAGCCGCCCCGCTCGACGAAGGCCTGCAACATTCCGCGCTCGCCCATACCCTCCACTTCCACACCGGCACGCTCCATCTCAGCACGGCGTAGCCGAACGCGTGGCGCGGGGTGGTGTTGAAACAGAACGGGCAGGAGGCATGTCGCCCGAGGCGACTGAAGCTCCTGCCCTACGCCTGACCAGGTGGCAGGGGCAAACCCCTGCCCAACGGGCCGGCCGAACGGATATCCCGCGCTACTTCGGTTCGACCATCAACCGTATCGCCGTCCGCTCTTGGCCGTCCACCACGATATCCGCGAATGCGGGGCGGCAGATGAGATCGACGCCGGAGGGGGCCATAAAGCCGCGCGCGATCGCGATTGCCTTCACTGCCTGGTTCAGCGCGCCCGCGCCGATCGTCTGCAGCTCGGCCGCGCCTTTCTCCCGGATCACGCCCGCGAGCGCGCCGGCCACCGCGTTCGGGTTCGACTTTGTCGAGACGCGCAGGACTTCCCTTAACATCCTCCTGCTCCTTGTGATTCAGTTGCCTTTACCGCTGATTCGATTCCGACTGCTCTAACGGTTGCTATGGCCCCCGTTGCCGGGGACCTGACTATCACGGTTGTGCTGGGGCGAATTCTACCACAAGTGCGGCCCATTTGTGTGCGAATGTGGACGTTTTCCGCGTCTGCTGCAGGAGGTTGCGGCCCAGGGGCCGTCAGGCCTCCGCGGTTACACGCTCTATGGAACGGGCGCGGCCGGTCTCCGTGTCGATGCTCACGAGCACTCCGCTCAGCATGAGCGGGCCGCCCGCCAGCTCGAACTTCGCCGGCATTCCCGTCAGGAACCGCTGGATTATCAGCTCCGACTTCACCCCCAGGGTCGAATCCCTGGGACCTGCCATGCCGACGTCGGTGATGTAACCTGTACCCTTCGGCAGTATCCTCTCATCGGCAGTCTGGACATGGGTGTGGGTGCCGATAACGGCAGTCACTCGCCCATCGAGGTACCATCCCATCGCCAGTTTCTCGCTGGTCGCCTCCGCATGGATGTCCAAGATGATCACATTCGTTCTTCCACGAATGCGTTCGATTTCTCTGTCCGCGGCGCGGAACGGGCAGTCTATCGGGTCCATGAACGTCCGGCCTTGCACGTTCACGACGCCGACAGCGCCACTGTGGGAGGTTGCGAAAACTTCTCCGCCCCGCCCCGGAGTTCCTGGCGGATAGTTCGCGGGGCGGATCACACGATGCTCGGCATCGATGAAGGGGATCGCGTCACGCTGGCGCCAGACGTGGTTGCCGGTCGTGAGAACGTCCACGCCGGCGTGGAACAGCTCCTCGGAGACCTGGGCAGTGATCCCCATGCCGCCAGCGGAGTTCTCGCCGTTGGCAATGACGAAATCAACCTGGTGCCGGCGAACAAGGTCGGCGAGGCAGGCTTTCACGGCCTCACGACCCGGCCGACCCACGACGTCGCCGATGAAGAGCAGATTCAAAGCCCGGCCTCGCCCGATAGGGCCCTACTTCGCATACTCGATGGCCCGCGTCTCTCTGATAACGGTCACTTTGATCTGGCCGGGATACTCAAGGTCGGACTCCTGTATTCTACCCGCGACTTCTTTCGCCAGGGCGGCCGCCATGACGTCGTCCACTTCCTCGGGCTTGACGAGGATGCGGACCTCTCTGCCGGCCTGGATGGCGAAGCACCGCTCGACTCCCGGGCAGGACTGGGCGATCTTCTCCAGCCGGTCTAGCCGCTTAATGTAGCCCTCGAGCGTTTCGCGGCGGGCGCCCGGACGGGCCGCTGAGACGCCGTCAGCCGCGTACACCAGCACCGCCTCGACTGAATGGAACGGCTCATCCTCATGGTGGGCGGCAATGGCGTGGACCACGTCTGGGCTCTCTCGGTAGCGCCGCGCCAGATCGACGCCAATCGAGGTGTGCGTGCCCTCCTGCTCGAAATCGACCGCCTTCCCGATGTCGTGAAGAAGTCCCGAACGGCGGGCAAGGGCTTCGTTAACGTGCAGTTCCGCGGCCATGACGCCGGCGATGTTGGATACCTCGATGGAGTGGTCGAGGGCGTTCTGTCCCAACGTGGTGCGGAACTTCATCTTGCCGAGCAGGCGGACCAGCTCCGGGTGAAGTCCGCTGACGCCGGTTCGGAACGTCGCCTGGTCACCGGCATCCTGAATGCGCTCCTCCATCAACGACTTGGCCTTCTCGACCGCTTCTTCAATGCGGCCAGGATGAATGCGGCCGTCGCTGATGAGGTTTTCGAGGGCGATTCGCGCAGTTTCTCGCCT
>Ga0315273_10011719_pt1 | contig 11220 bp, 7 predicted proteins | sample YL17G02_0_MG_FD_205753 | JGI IMG/M metagenome (GOLD analysis project Ga0315273, IMG submission 205753) | Sediment microbial communities from Yellowstone Lake, YNP, Wyoming, USA - YL17G02_0 | ecosystem: Environmental > Aquatic > Freshwater > Lake > Sediment | place: USA: Wyoming | collected...
CAAGCGGCCACAAGCCGCCCGGGCTGACCGCGAGGTCCAAGCCGAGCTTCTCGGCGCTCCGGCGGGTTTTTGCGGGAGAAAAGACGACGTCATCACCGACACCGATTTCGAGACAATCGAGCCCTAATTTCCTGGCGACATCGAGCACGCCCAGGGAATCGTCCGACCAGCGGTCAGTGAAAATATAGGAGTGCGATCCGAACTTCATGATGGACTTTGCCTCCTGCAACTCAGCGCAATCAACCTTTTACCGCGCCGAGGGTGATCCCGCGGACCAGCCGCTTCTGCAGGACCACATAGACCGCGAGCGACGGCAGCATGGCGATAACAAGGCTTGCGAAAAGCAGGCCGAAGTCGGTCTTGTAATTGGCCATGATGCTGACCCCCGCAAGGCCCAGCGGAATCGTTTTGAGGGATTCGGAATTGAGAAACACCAGGGCCATCATATATTCGTTCCACAGCTCGAGGAAGTTGAAAATGGCGACCGCGATGATGCCCGAACGCGCCAGCGGCAGCATGACATGGAAGAAGGCCTGAAACTCGCTCGCCCCGTCGGCAATGGCGGCCTCGTAGAGGGCGCTCGGAATGGTCCTGAAAAACCCGGTCAGAATAAAGATGCTGAACGGGATACAACCCGAGGCATAGAGCAGAACAAGACACGTATGCGTGTCGTGCAGTTCGAACTTGTAGGAGCGCGCGTCGAAACCGGCAATGCCCATCGCCGCGGTTACCGCCTGGCCGATCGCGGTGACCTGGAAGAAAAGCGGGATGATCAGAAGCGCGCCGGGCACCATCATGCCGCTCAGAAAATAAACAAGGAGCGCCCTGACCCCTTTGAACCGGAAACGCCCCAGGATGTAGGCGGCGGGAACCGAGGCCGCGAGAATCAGCAATAGCGACAGACTCACCACCTTGACGCTGTTGAACAAATAGTCCTTGAAGTGCGATTTCACCCATGCGCTCTGATAGTTCTGAGAGCCGGTGGAGACCGCCTCCGAAAAGGAACTCGGCGCGGCGTAAGGGGCCTTGAATATTTGCTCGGAGTTCTTAAAAGAGGTGAAAACCACCCAGAGAAGAGGGAGCACAACCGCCAGCAGATAGGCCGTTAGGATCATGTAAATCAAAGCGTTACCGATCGATTCGGAAAAGCGCCGATCCCTTAACCGGCTGAAAACCAAACCGAAAAAGATGGGGAAGGCCACCAGCGGCGCGACGGTGGCGCAAAGCCGCGCCGTATAAACCGTTCCGACACAAGCGCCGAGAAGATAGCCCAGCCATGCCGAAAAAACCGCCGCCGCGAATGCGCAAACGAACGCCAACACCCCCTGAGGGCCGCCTTGGCCAAGTTTCTTATCCCGCGCCTTTTCAGCCATCAATCCAACGATTCCTTGCGCGAAAGTTTCAGCGTCAGAAGCGTCCCGGCCATGACCATGACAAAGATCAGCACGGCCACCGTCGAGCCGTAGCCGATGTTGTACTCCGTGAAAATCTTCTGGAACATCAGCGTTCCGAAAACGTGGCTTTCGGGGTTCGGCGTCTGGTGTTCCATCACCCAGATTTTCTCGAAGGCGGTGATCCCCCCGATAACCAGAAAGACCAGTCCTATGACGACAACGTCCCACGTCATGGGCAGCGTCACGTGCCAGAATGTGGACCAGCGCCCGGCGCCGTCCAGCTCGGCGGCCTCGTAAAGGGTCTCGGGCACCTCCTGCATGGCGCTGAAAAAAAGCACCATGTAAAACCCCATGGCGGTCCAGACCGTCAGCGGGCAGATGGCCCAAATCAGGTACTTGGAGGCGGTGAAGGGAACCGGCTCCTTAACGCCATAGAAGGCCAGCAGGTGGTTGATCAGGCCGAAACTGTTGGTCGAATAAAGCAGCATCCACAGGATGGCGACGGCCACGCCGGGGATCACGTTCGGGAAGAAAAAGGCCACGCGAAAGACGTTCGAGCCGCGAATGCCCCGGCTCAAAAGCGAGGCGAAAAAAAGGCTCAGCACAAGGATGCCGACGCTGGGAACGAACATGAGAATCAGGTTGTTAACCAGGGCCTTCAGGAATATTTCGCGGTCGGAAAACATGAGCGAGAAGTTGTGAAGGCCCGCCCATTGAGGCTGGCCCAGCCCGTCCCATTTCCACAGGCTGAACCTGAAGGCGTTGAGGGTGGGAATCGCCACAAAAGCGGTGAAGAGCAGGAGCGCGGGCGCGAGGAAGGCCAGAGCGATATAAAATCTCTGCCGTTTTCTCACAGGCCCCTGTCCTCCGGGCTGATGGCGAGAGGATCCGCCTTGATGATATCCGGATTGTTTCGGGTCTTTTGGGCCCCCTCTTCGCACTGTCGGCCGAACTCCTCGGGCGTGATCTCTCCGGCGATGAGCTTGCTGAGGCTCGGTTCCAAAACCTCGGCGTTCCACTCGAGGTAAAGGTCGTAGAGGCGTTCCGGCACCACCCTCTTAACCCGCCCCGCGATCTCGGCGGCGCTCTTGAGCGCAATGGAGGCCTTGCTCGTGTCCAGGGCGCCCGTTAGAGAGTTCAAGGTACCGACCCGAGACGAAAACTCCCTCATGTTGTCCCTGGAAAACATGAAACGCATGAATTCCATGCCCTCCTTTGCGTTCGAGGCGTCGCTGAATACAAAAAACGGCTGATCCCCGCCCCCGATCAGGACGCCGGGGTCCCCTTTGCCGCCTTCCATCGGGGGGAAATTAAAGCAGTCCATCTCAAAATCCTTGGGGGTCACGTCGGCCATCTCCTTTTCCAGCCAGACGCCGCAGGCCACCATGGCGGCGCGGCCTCGGACGAACTCCATCTGGCTTTCGGTGTGGCTCATGGCCATACAGCCCTTCTGGTGGTATTTCAGCGCAAAATCCTGGAGCATCTTCGCCGCCTGGATAAATTGAGGCGAGACAAAAATCCCCGGCTCATAGTTTTCCAGGCGGATCAGCTCCGGCGCCCCCGCCCAGCGCTGATAGAGGGTCAGGAGGGTGTAATAGGCGTAATTGGGATATTTCCCCTGGAATGCAACGGGCGCGATGCCGGCCGCCTTGATCTTTTCGCACAGCGCGAGAAGTTCGTTCCAGGTGCGGGGAACCTCCCACCCGTGCTCCCGAAACTGCCGGCGGTCATACCACATCACCCACATGTAGAAAACGAGGGGCGCGGCGTAAACTTTTCCTTTGTAGGTATAGGCGTCCAGGATACAAGGCAGGAAAGTATCGCGCCATTTTTTATCCGTTTGGCCGAAGGCGGGCTTGTCGAGGGTCTCGTTGAGAGGCAGAATTTTGCCGGTCACGACCAGCCGCCAGAAGGGCAAAACCGCGCACACCACGTCCGGCGGATCGCCGCGAAGAATCCTGGGCTTCACCTTGTCGGAAACACGCGGATCACCCCATAAATTGACTTTCACCCCTTCGCCTGCGGTTTTTTCATAGCGGCGGGCGACGTCGCGGTGCCAGTCGAGACCGAATCCACCCTCAAAAACGGCGACTTCGACCACGTTATGCTTTTCGCCGCCGCGCAAGGGTTTGCGCATTTCGGTGAGCGCCCCGGCAAGCAACAGGAGCAAAATTATGAGCGCAAAGAACGCCGCATGTTTGCCGTTAAAAGCCGAAAAAGACATTTTCGCTCCAAAGCAGTCCGTTGATCAGGCACATCTTCTTTCACAGCGGTTTCATAATAATGCCATCTTTCCACGAATAAAATAAAAATTGCCGCGGTTAATAAATCATTGAAGGCGCTATTCGCAGGACACAAATGGACGGTCTTACATGAAACCTTATACACCGAGCCCTCGACCCACGCTGGGAATCGAGGAGGAGTTTTGCCTCGTCGATCCGACGGAGCTGAAATGCGCCCAAAAGGCATATGAAGTGATCGATGCGGCTGAGGAAGAGTTCAGGCCGCGCTTGACCTGCGACCTGCACCTTTCGATTCTGGAGCTTCGCACGCCGGTTGAGCCCGACGTCGGGGCGCTCCTTGGCGCCGTCCGGGAGGGCAGAAAACACGTTGCGGAAATCTGCGAAAAACAAGGTTTGCGCATCCTCGCGGTCGGCGCGCATCCTTTTTCGGACTGGCGCGACCAGCGGTTCGTTCCCACGGACCATTATCGCTGGGTGGCGGAGCAAAACGGCTATATCGGCAGGCGCATGATGGCCCAGGGGCTGCACGTCCACGTGGGCTGCGACGACGGGGAGGCGGCGCTTTACGTCATGGACCAGACGCGACGCTGGGTGGGCGCGCTGCTGGCGCTTTCGGCCAATTCGCCCTTTTTCGAGGGATTGAACACCGGCTTCGCCTCCATCCGAACGGCCCTTTTCGGGGCGATGCCGCGCACCGGTTTTCCGCCCCCCATTCAGAATTGGCAACACCTGGAAAACCACGTGGAAACCCTGATCGCCTCCGGCTTTATCACGCGCCCGGGCGACTGCTGGTGGAACATCCGGGTGCAGCCTCCGCTGGGGACCGTCGAATACCGTATGTTCGATCTTCCGACCCGGGCCGAAAATGCCGCCATCTTTGCCGCGATCGTTCAGGCGCTTACGGTCACCTATCAGGAGCGTTTCCATCGCGGCCGGCCGCGGGACAAATACCGGGAGGATTTCCTCGAGCAGAACCGCTGGATGGCCATGCGCCACGGCCTCGAGGGGCGAATGATCGACGTCGCCGATGGGACTCCCCTGCCGACGGCATCCCTGATCGAAAGGATGCTGGATTTCGCCGGGGCTGCCGCGTCCCGCCTCGGAACAACCCCATGGATCGAACGCGCGTCTCAACTTCTGGCGCAAGGCAACGGGGCGGCCGAACAGTTGAATCTCTACGAAAAACTGAACGGAAACCTTAAGGAACTGGTCCGTTGCCTCGTCCGCACAACCGTTCTATAGGGTTCCTTCCCGTCGTCGCCGACAAAACGGCCTTTTTTTCGGAACCCGGCCGGCAGACTATGGTTTATACTAATGTCACGACTGATCGTGGAGGATGAAGAATGAAATTCTATATTGCGGCGTTTACGTGGGCTCTTTTGCTGGTCTTCGGCGCGGGCCTTTCCGCGCAGGAAAGCCGTCCCGCCCGGGGGCAGGATGAAAAGGAGCGCGGCCGCGGCTTTATTGAAAGGTGGGATACCGATCACGACGGCAAGGTCTCGCGCGAGGAGTTCAAGGGCCGCCCGGAGATGTTCGAACGCATGGACCTGAACAAGGACGGCCACATTACCCCCGAGGAACTGCGCCCGGCGCGCCAGCAGGAAAGCACTCGCCCGCCTGAAAAGGCCATGGGGGCAGGCAGGCAAGGCGGCGACGCGCGCGGCTTGGCCAACATTCTCTTTTTAAATCCTTGGGTCGAGGCGCTTGATACCAGCGCCGACGGAAAGATTTCCAAAACAGAATGGACGGCCGGCTTCGACAAACTCGACCGAAACCATGACGGCCAGATTATGCTCGATGAGTATCCCCGTCCTCAGCCGCCCTCGGCTGAGAGGTTGATCAAGCTCTTTGATCGCAACGGCGACGGGAGGCTCTCCGTGGAGGAGCTTCCCCCAAATCTCAAGGAACGCCTCAAGGACTTGGACAAAGACAAGGATGGCTTTCTTTCGGAGAAAGAGCTGGAGACCTGGTTAAAGAGCGTCGCGCCTGAGGCGGCTCGCCAGGGGCAGCGCTCGCAAGGCGGCGAGGGCGAACGCCGCCGAGATAACGCGCAGGCCCGCGTCGATGAACTTTTCTCCAAAAACGACAAAAACAGCGACGGCCTTTTGAGCCGCGATGAGGCGCCGCCGCGACTGCGCGAGCGATTCAATGAGATCGACCTGAATAACGACGGCTTTCTCAGCAAAGAGGAGGTTAAAAAGGCATTGAACGACCCGGGCGCCACGGTCAGAGAGGAAGCCGCGCAGTATCTCAAGGTCAACGATCGCGACGGCGATGGCAAACTGAACCGCGACGAGTTTCCCGGGGACAAGGCGCTGTTCGACAGCATCGACGTGAACAAGGACGGCTTTCTTACGCTTGAGGAAATCACCAGCGCCCGCCTGGGGGCCAAACGGAAGTAATTTTGTCAGGCCATCCGCAACGCATATCGCCTATGGGCTTTTAATGGGGCATGCGCCCCCATTTTGCCCCCCCAGCAAACCTTCCATGCTTGTCGGCTTGAGCCGCTTAAAATGCTCGCGCGAAATAGCGCAGGCGGTCCGATGCAAAATGGCCTGAGATTTCCAGGGTCTGCAGGAAGAATTGGAGTGCCGCGGCTTGCCGCCGCTTCGTTGTGCTCAAGATCGCTTGCGCACTTTAAACTAATCTTTTTGTGGTCCAGGTTCTCTAACCTGTGTCCAAAAATCAAAGACACCGACAGGAGTATCTGTGCCGCGTCAAGAACCCTGCGGGGCACAAACTGGCAACTCGGTGGCCTTTTTCCTTCCGGAAAGGCCGAAGCATCTGGATGTCCCGCCGTTTGAACTGCGCCTCGTAAACGCCCTCGCGCTTTTTCCTTGCGGCCGACCCCCGCGCCTGTCACAATTTCCGCTGTTTTTATGCTGTTCGTTTATGGGAGCTGAGAGGAATCTCAGCCGGGCGAAGGTCAAGGACATAGGAGAGGAAACAAATGGATAAGACCCTCTGCAAAGTGCTGGCGATGCTGGGAGGCGCCGAGTTCGGAGAGTCGGGGCACAGCGCGCGCGTAAACGGCCCCATCCTGAAGAGCTTTATGGAGGCCACGGGCCTCTTCGAAGTCACATTGACGGAAGACCACGAAATGTTCCGTCCCGAGCGCATCGCGCCGTTCGACCTCGTGATCTGCTACACGACGGGGGGCGACCTGACGGCCGAGCAGGAGCGGGGCCTCGCCGATTTCGTCCGCTCCGGCAAGGGGTTCCTCGGCATTCACAGCGCCGCCGACTCGTTCAAATCATCGAGCGCGTACATGGAGATGATCGGAAGCCGCTTCCGGACCCATCCGCGTTTCATGCCTCATGACTTCACCCTCCACGACGACACCCATCCCGTGACGGTCCGCACCCAGAGCTTCACCATGCCCGAGGAGCTCTACATCATCGATCTGAACGTCCCGGCCAGCCAACTGAACATCCTCGCCAGCGCCACCTACCAGGGCGTCAAATACCCGGTGTGCTACACGAAATCCTACGGCAAGGGGCGCGTGGTCTATATCTCCCTCGGCCACCAGAGAAACGCCTTCGAGCACTGGACCTTCCAAAGCTGGGTGCGCCACGGCGCCGAGTGGGCGACGGGGCGCAGTGATTCCTGGGCCGGCCCCATCCGCTGCGGCCTCATCGGCTACGGCCCCGCCTTCGGCATGGGCAAGGTCCATGGCGAAATGATCCAGAAGACCCCGGGGCTCAAGCTGGTCGCGGCCTGCGAGCTGGACCCCCGGCTGCTTGAGACAGCCCAGGCGGATTTCCCCGGCATCGCAGTTTTCCAGGACTATCGCAAACTCGCCGGTTCCGGGGACGTGGACCTTGTCGTCGTCATTACCCCGCACAATACGCACCGGGATATCGCGGTGGCCTGCCTCGATGCCGGGTGCCACGTTATCGTCGAGAAGCCCATGGCCATCACCTCGGCCGAGTGCACCGACATGATCGAAGCCGCGCGCAAAAAGGCTCGGATGGTTACCGTTTTCCACAACCGCCGGCTGGACTCGGACTTCCTGACGCTGCTGGAACTGGTCCAAAGCGGCGCCATCGGAGACATCGTCCACATCGAGGCCGCGGCCTCCGGCCGACATCGGCCGGGAACCTGGTGGCGCTCGGACAAGAAAGTCTCGGGCGGCATCATGCACGACTGGGGCGCCCACTTCCTCGACTGGATGTTCCAGTTCGTGCCCAAGCCCATTCTCTCGGTCAGCGGCCATATGAAGAAATGCATCTGGCCGCACGTAACCATCGAGGACTCCGCCGACGCGATCATCCGGTTCGAAGGCGGCGTCACCGGCAGGTTCTACACCTCATCGATCGACCCCACGCCCTATCCGCGCTGGCGCATCGTCGGCACCGACGGCGCCATAACCGCTGACAATGATGGATACGACCTTTGGACCGACGTGGGCCGCGCCCGAGGCAAGTTCAAGGAGTTCTGGGGCGAATACAACGGAAAATATTTCTACTGGAATATCGCCGGCCACCTGATCGCCTCCGATCCCCTGATGATCAAGCCGGAAGAGGCGCGCAAAATCATCTCGGTGGTCGAGGCGACGGAGACGAGTTCGAAGGCCGGCGGCGAAGTGCGCCCGAACTACTGCTGAGCGCCGGGACATGGGCGAGGCCGAAAGGCGCGGAGCGAACGATGCATTGCGGCGAGGCAGCCCCGTCGAAGGGGCGACCGGGTGAGCCCAGCGCCGGCGTGCCGGGCGTTGACTACCACCTTTTGCGCCACTCGGCCGCAACAACGGACGAATATCTCTACCACCAGGTCTTCCCTTACCTCGGCAATAAGCGCCGTCTGCTTCGCCTGCTGTCCGAGGGGATCAAAGCCACCGGATGCCGCGAGGGCGCCTTCCTCGACCTTTTCGCGGGCACCGGTGTCGTCAGCCGGCTGGCCAAGGTCATGGGCTTCCGTGTCATCGCCAACGACTGGGAACCCTACACCGAGGTCTTCAACCTCGCCTACGTCGCCTGCGACGAGGCGCCGCCCTTTGAGAAACTTGGCGGAATGCAAGCGGCCTATGAGCGGCTCAACCGTCTGCGCGGCCGCCGGGGGTATATTTCTACCTATTACTGTCCGCGTGACGACGAGGCGGCGAACCCCGACCGTGAGAGGATGTTCTTCACCCAGGCCAACGGCCGCAGGATCGACGCCATCCGCGAGACCATCGCCGAGTGGGAAAGCGATGGCAAGATCACCCGCGTCGAACGCGCCGTGCTGCTGGCCTCGCTGGTGTATGCAACGAGCTACGCTTCGAATACTTCGGGGGTTTTCAAGGGGTTTCACCGCGGCTGGGGCGGCCGCACGGGCACGGCCCTTTACCGAATCCGGGGCCGCCTGAAGCTCGCCGCGCCGGTCTTTTGTCGGGGCGCTGCGCACGGGCACCAAGTCCTGCGCCAGGACGCCAATAAGCTCGTCGGCAAAATGGATGGCGTCCAGATCGCCTATATCGACCCGCCCTACAATATCCACCAGTACGGCCCGAACTACCATTTGCTCAATACGGTGGTGCTTTGGGACAAGCCGCCGCTTGACAGGGAGATTTGCAAAGAGGGCCGCACCGTGGACAAAAGCGCCATTCGCAAGGACTGGCGGACCGAACGGCGGTCGCCCTATTGCTACCGGGCTACGGCCGCGGACGCGCTGAGCGAACTAATCGAAAAAGTGAAGGCGCGATGGGTTCTCCTGAGCTATTCGTCCGACGGCCTGGTCCCCATCGAGCGGATCGAGTCGATTCTTCGCGCCCACGGGGACCTTGGCATATTGGAGCGCCCCTACAAACGGTACAGGGTTTCTCCGACGCGTCCTTCGGCGCGTTCGCACACCACGGAAAGCCTTTTCGTCCTTCGAAAACGCTCTTAAAGCTACTTTGTCAAGTGGGTTTGGCGATCCAATTCAGGAGAAAATACGCCTAAACCCGTTGGTGATCCTGAGGGTAGGCCAGACATTCCTATGCCTTGCTCCGGTTTTAGGAGCACGTAGGGTGGGCTTACAGCCCACGCGGTGTTAACACGCACGGGGAGCCGTTTCGCGCGTCGCCGCGTGGGCCGTAGGCCCACCCTACCTTTCTGCCATTTTGATAAAGAAAAACCACAGATCGACGCATATTAACTGGAGCAAGGCATAGGAATGTCTGGCCTACGCTCAGGATGACAAATTCAGCTTTTTTGTGCTTGTGGCACATTCCCTCAGAACTCACCAAACCGAGTTGACAAAGCATCTCTAACCTGAAACCTGCATCCGCGCGATGCGCATGGTGGGAAAAACGCTTCCGGGGATTTCCCGGTAGTCGCTGGAGACGGCGTCGATCGCGGCGAGCATCTCCAGCGCGCGGCCGGCGACCATTGTGTTTGCCACCGGGAAGGCGAGCCGGCCGTTTTCGATCTTGAACCCGAAGTCCACCGTGGCGCTCAGCTCCGAGGATGCGGGGTCGGCCGCGAGCTCGGCCATGCTGATGTAAAGGCCTTCGCGCGTATCGGCGATGATCTCCTGCGCGCTCGCTCTTCCGGGGCGGATGATGATATTGGTCGGCGCGGTCGCGCCGCCAAACGCGCAGTGCCCCGTGGATTGCGTCGAGGCCTTCAGCGCCGTATAGGTGTTGTGAAGATATGAGCGCAAAACGCCCTCTTCAATAACCGTCAGCGGTTTTCTGGGGAAACCCTCGGCATCCCGTGAACTTGATTCGACGCCGCCGGCGCGCGTCCCGTCGTCGATGACCGTGAGATCCTTTGAGCCGATCTTCTTTCCCAGCCTGCCCCCCAGAAATGATCGATTGCGCTGGACGTGGTCCGCGCCGGCGGACTCCAGAATCGCCTCGATAAAAGACTCAACCGCCAGCGGCCCCAGAACCACAGGGAACTCTCCGCTGCGCATTTGCCTCGCCCCGAGGTAACGGAGCGCCTCGCGGGCCGCGCGTTCGCCGACGCCCCGGGTCTTAAGACCCGCGAGGCTGCGGGACTCCTCAAACTCCTGGAAACTCCCCGTGTCCTCGGAGCGCCGGACAACGGCGTAGGCATCGATCGCCGCAAAAGTGGATCCGTACGTATCGCGTATGCCGAGCGAGTTGCAGAAGGCCCCCCACTGGACCGCTGAACGCGCCTGGCCGAAAACGAGGGCGCTCGCGTCCACCGCTCGAGCCTCCTCGACCATGGCAAGCGCCCAGTCCACGAGGGTGGCTGCTTTCAAGCTTTTGACCGCGTCGTCGTAAAGGCCGCCGACCTCGGGAGCCGGCAGATTTTCGGCGATCGAGCGAAAATCCGGGTCCGGACTTGAGGCCCTTGCCAAAGAAACGGCGCGTTCGACGCCGGCCAGAGCATCCTTTTCGCCGATGCCGTGGCCGCTGAACGTCCCGCGTCCCCCGCCGATATATGCGCTCACCGACACCGAACTGGAATCTCCCTCTTCGGCGCTTTTCAGCGAGTTGCCGTCGATTTCCACCTCGATGCCGCGCATTCGATCCACCGAGGCCTCGGCGAACTGGGCGCCGCGCCTGACCGCTTCGCGGCAAAGGCGTTCGGCCAACTCCATCATGCGTTGCGTTTCCCGAACCATTTCAAACTCACCTGATTCCAAGATAA
>Ga0315273_10011720_pt1 | contig 11219 bp, 5 predicted proteins | sample YL17G02_0_MG_FD_205753 | JGI IMG/M metagenome (GOLD analysis project Ga0315273, IMG submission 205753) | Sediment microbial communities from Yellowstone Lake, YNP, Wyoming, USA - YL17G02_0 | ecosystem: Environmental > Aquatic > Freshwater > Lake > Sediment | place: USA: Wyoming | collected...
TTCTCTCGGATTCTCGGATTCAGGAACTTCGGCGTCACCATGTCGACCCGTAACTGAGTGTGCCCCGCAGCGGCGGAACTTCCTTCATGCCGACAATCGAACGGCCCGTCCGCCATTCCCTGGCGAACGGGCCGCTGAGGTCCGAGATCGGGCGCGATAAATCGCGCCCCTACTTGGCCGGCTCGCTCTGCCTGGCGGGTTCGCTCTGTCTGGCCTTGAGCTTCTCTTCGCGCGCCGTCTTGGCAACCCCCGCCAGTTCCAGATCGTGCTGCGGCCCGGCAGCCATCGCCACCGGGTCCAGCTTGAAGGAGTGCTCGGTCGTGGCCAGCGGCACCGAACGCCCGCCCGTGAAGATCTCGTGGCGGCCCTTGAGGTCGTACCACTTCGCCAGCGTCGCCGTCTGGTGCTTCTTCTCGATCACCTGCCGCCAGCCCACGCCGGTGTTGTACGCGCAGAACGACACTTCGCCTTCCTGCGTGCCGTAGGGAATGACGCACTGCTGCGTGCGACGGAAGTCGTACGTCCAGAGATCCTGGAACCACATGCCCGCCACCACGAGCATCAGCCAGCGATCGGAACGGCGCCGCTCGATGTCCTTCACCGTGCGGCCCCTGTTGGTCTTGCCGTAATCGTGCTTGGTCGCCGCGAACGCCTTGTCGATTCTTGCGAGCAGATCGAGGATGCGCATCTGCCTGGGCGACGAGAAGGCGTCGAAGTTGCGAAGCGCCGACAGCCCCACGGCCAGCGTCGACGGGGTCAGCAACTGCTCGATGTAGGGAACCCCCGACAGCAGCCTGACGAGCCACTTCGGCGGCTTGAGACGTACCGCATCATTGACGATCGCGATGTCCTTGGTGACCTGTTCGATATTGAAGAACCGGGAAAGGACGGCGCGTTCCTTGGTCTCCTTGTCAACCATCACGACCATCCCCGAGCCGCAATCCGGGTGGCAGCCGCAATTCAAGTGACCCCATGGGGCGTTCGGGCCGTGAATCAGATCGGCCCAGTCGCAGAAGGTGCCCATGGCCGAAATCGGGAACCAGTCCCGGACCGGTTCACCAATGCCTGTCTGCCTCTTGACGTCGTGCGCCAGATCCGCGAGGGTGTAGCGCTGCGCCGCCCGCCGCTCGTCGGAAATGGTCTCGTCGCGGCCGGTGAAGGACACCGGCTGGAACGAGAGCAGCGTCATCTTCTTCGGATTGTCGAGCGCGAATTCGACGATGCGGCCGACCTGTTCGTTGTTGACGCCATTGATGACCGTGATGACGAGCACGATGTCGATGCCCGCCTTGTGCAGGTTCTCGATGGCCTGCAACTTCACATCGAACAGGTTGGGGACGTGGCGGTGCGAATTAGCCGCGTTGCCGATGCCGTCAAACTGAAGGTACGCGTACCGGAGGCCGGCATCAAATGCCTGCTGGCAGAACTCGAGACTGCGGGCGAACTCGATGCCGTTGGTCGCCGCCTGCACGCTGCTGTAGCCGACTTCCTTGCAGTAGGCGACGGCCTTGAGGAAGAGCGGAGAGATCGTCGGCTCGCCGCCCGAAAACTGTACCGACATCTGCCGGTGGGGCTTGGTCGAGACCGCGCGATCCAGGATGGCCTTGATCTCCGGCCATTCGAGCTCGTGGACAAAGCCGACCTGATTAGCATCCGTGAAACACGGGTCGCACATCATGTTGCAGCGGTTGGTCAGATCGATGTTGAGCACCGCGCCGCGCCCGTACTTGATGCTGCTGAATCCGTGCTCGTGCAGTCCCGCATCGCCGTGCGCCGGCATGTCGCTGCCCGGGTGCATCTGCTCCATCCGCTTGTAGAACGCCGGGTCGGTCGAGAGCACATCTTCAAAATGGCCGTGGACCGGGCAGTCCTTGACCATCAGGATCTTGCCGTCCCGCTCGATGATCCGGGCGGGTATCTCCCCCGTGTGCTCCTTGACGAAGACGTCTGGACCGGCCTTGCCGTCAACGACCTGCTGCCGCGCCTTGGGCACGCATACCGGACAGAGCGACGTCGTCTCGCGCGGCACCCCTAGCGGAGGCTTGAACTTCTCCTTCGACTTCAGGAGCGGCACGTCCGACCATTTCGGCGTGAACGACTTGTTCTTCGAGAAGAGGAACATGGGAAGCATCAGATGCCACGCCACATTGGCGGCGATGCTAAGCAGCTTCTCGGCGTACTTGTGCGGAGCGTGCATGGCGTTCTCCTGCGAATAATCCGGCACGGGGCGTGCCACCGCGCGCGGGCGTGGCGCAGCCCCCCGAGGCCGCCTCGGCACCCGGGTTCAACGAATTCTACCCGTCAACGCGCGAGATATTCGAAGAAATGGGGAATGGGCCCCTTGGCGGGACCAAGTGGCGCGGGTTGCCGTGAACGGTCATTGGCGACAAAACAGGTCCGGTATGTTCGGCGGCAGGCACCCGCCTGCCGACACCCCGACTACGCCCTGATGAGGGTCGCCCCCCAGGTCATACCAGCCCCGAAGGCCACGCAGAGCACGAGACCGCCCGGCGTGATGCGGCCTGTGCGGACGCCTTCGTCCCAGAGCAGCGGGATGGTGGCGGCCGTGGTGTTGCCGTACTTCTGGATGTTGTGAATCACCTTACTGTCTGGCAGGCCCAATAACTTCTGCACGTACTCGTTGATGCGGCGGTTGGCCTGGTGCATCAACACGAGCGAGAGGTCGGCCGGCGTGAAACCGTTGCGCTTGAGGATGGCCTGCGCGACTTCGGCCATCCGCACGGTTGCCAGCTTGAAGATGTAGCGGCCGTCCATCACCGGGTAGTGCTCGCCCCGGCCAATCATCTCCTTGTCCACATACGGTCGATGAGCTGATCCGACGCCCGGCACGTACAGCCGATCAAAGTCGGCGCCGTCTGCGCAAATGACGTGGTCGAGGATCCCCCGGTCGCCGCCCGTCTGCGCCTGCACGACCACCGCAGCGGCTCCGTCGCCAAACAGCACGACCAGGTGGCGGTTCTTCGTGGTGAGGTCCCACTCGTCCTGCGGGATAGGCGTGTCGAGTTCGCCATCGAGCCGGGCCCAACTCCCCGCCCCGAACGTCATGAAGGTGCTGTGGACCTCGGCGCCCACGACCAGCACGGTCTTCGCGAACCCCGCACGAATCTGCGCGTCGGCCAGTTGCAGGGCGTACACGAAGCCGCAGCACTGTTGGCGGATGTCGAAGCACGGAATGGTCCGCAGGCCAAGCCTGGCCTGAAGCAGCCCGCCGTTGCCCGGCATGTAGTGATCCGGGGTCATCGTCGCGTAGACGACCAGATCGATGTCGCCTGATTGGATCGAGGCGGCCTCGAGTGCCTGCGTCGCGGCTGGCACGGACAGGTCGAGCGTCGACGTGCCCGGATCCACGAAGTAGCGTGTCTCGACACCGGTGCGCTCGCGAATCCACGTGTCGGTGGTCTCCATGACCGTCGCGAGCATGTCGTTGGTGATGCACCGGGTGGGAATGCTCGAACCGCTGCCGATGATGACTGAGTGGATCACCGCCTGATTTTGATATGGAAGGCCCCTGAAAGTCCATCGCCACGGAGGCGGGCGAGAAGTTTCTGGGCCAGGTCGGCCATGTCGGGATGCTGCGCCGCCCGCGCCGCCAGCGCGCGCGCCTTCTCTTTGTCACCCAGATTCGCGTAGGCGACCGCGCCGTTGTACGCGGCGCGCGCCTGCTGCGACTGAAGCGCGGCAATCCCTCTTTGCTTGGCGGCAACGAGCCTGACCTTCCGCTCGGCCGGCAGGTCGGCCACTTCAATTTCCGCGATCCGGCGGTGCGCGGCCTGCTCGTCCTCGACGTAACACGGCACGGCCTCGCCGAACCTCTGGGCTCCCTCCGGCCATTTGCGCTGCATCACGAGCACGCTGGCCAGGTAGTAGCCTGTCTCGCAATCGCGCGTCTGACGCCCGGCGAAATGTGCCACGGCCGCCCGAAATTCGCGTTCGGCCCGCTCGATTTCACTGCGCGCAACCGCCACGCGCCCCGAGAGCTTATCAACCAGCGGATCCATCGGCAGGAATGTTCGCGCCGCAATCGCTTCGTCGTTCGCGAGATCGAATTGCAGCAGATGCAGCCGGTTCAACCCGAGCCAGTAATGCGCTTCGCCCAGATACCACGTACCGAGGCGCACCATCTCGTCGAGTACCGCAATCGCCTCGTCTGACCGATCGAGATACGTGAGCGTCTTGGCTTCGCCGATCATCGCGTCGCGCTGACCTGGCACCGCGGCCGTCACCTCGTGGTAGGCCTTGAACGCCGACTCGACATCCTCCATCGTGAGGTACACGTGGCCGAGGACGAGTGTCGCAGACATCAGCGACGGGATCTCCTCGAGCGCTGTCAACAGGTGGCGTTCGGCCGTACGGAGCGTGCCCCGTGCCAGCGCCCGCTCGCCCTGGAACAGGTACAGTTCCCGGAGTCGCGGCTCGTCGCGAAGGACGTCGTCGAGCTGGATGGCCGCCGCGCCTGTGCACGTGGCAGCCCGTGCACGCAGCAATGGCGGCGCATTGGGCGGCAGAGGCCAGGGGGTCTGCTTCATTTCCGACACGCGGTATGAGTACAGGCACTCCAGCGACAGCAACTGGTACGCGCTCAACGCATCCCGCGACGCAGACGCCTGCAAGTGGGCGCGCCACGCGGGGAAGCTGGTTGCGACACCCCGCAACGTCCCGAGAATCGCGTCCTGCTGTTCGGCCGACACACCCTGGGATTTCCACCCGATGGCGTCGATGATCGACAGGAACACCGAGTAATCCGCCGGAGCCGGAAGCAGGCGTGCCAGCGCTTCGGCGCGCTGCCTGGAGCGGCCGCTGCTCAGGCCGATTTCCCGTTCACGCATGGAAAGCAGCACGGCCGTATCCACGGCTCGAAACGCGGCGATCGGAACCACCGTGGGTTCAGCCGCCAGCTTCTCGTAGATCGTGAGCGCCTCGGTCAGGCACCGGTAGCATCCGGCCCCGACCAGCCCGTCTGCCCTCGCGAGATCCGCGGTGGCCGCAAACGATGGCGTGAAATCCAGACGCGGACGGACCGGCGTGCACGACGCGACGGCCAGGACCGCGACCAGGACCGCGGGTGTCCACCTGTCGCGGCAGATGCGGGTCATGGCCATTTTGGACACCGGCGGACCCGATTTGGGTGTCTAACAAGAAGGATGGGAACCGGAGCGGACGGTTCCGCGTCTCCATCAGTAGTGAACCGATCGGAGGGTCGTCCGGTGTCTCTCGGATGGCGAACGTGGTGCGCGACGGTCGTCATCGCGCTGGCGGTCCCGGTGGCCGGCCAGGCTCCGCCGCAGTCTGCCCCGCAAACTGAGCTGGCCAGCCTCCTTGCCGCGTTTCAGGCCGTCGTTCAAAACGGCGATGTCGAGGGATATCTGCGGCTGGTGGCTCCGGAGGCCGATGGTCAGCGGGCGCTGGCGTTTGCGCGCGGCCTGTTCGGGTCGGGACGTGCCAGCCGGGTCGCCGTCGTTGAGCGGGGTCGTGTGCCCCGCCCGTCTCTGACGGGCGCGCCCGGAGCCAGGCTCGCCGTCGATGTCCTCATTGAGAAGGGCGCCTGGGCCGACATCTACACGTGCCACCTCGATGTGGTACCGCCGTTGGCATCGCCGGCGTCGGATCCGGCTGGCCAGATGTGGCGCATTCTGGCGGCCGAACGATTGACCAGTGTCGAGGGGCTCGAACGCCTGTCGATCGATCCATCCACGCAATACCGTGCGCAGAATCTGGTGATCCAGGCCGAAGACGTCGAGTTCAGGTTGCCGGAAGGCCGCGTCTTCGTAGCACGATCTGGCGATCGGATGACGGCGGCCGTGCTGCTGGGTGACGGCGACATGACGTTTGCCCCCTCTTCGCCCGTCGAACGTGGGCAGGTGCGGATCTTCTCGGGCGCCGACGCGCTGCGGGCGCGGTTCGAGGCCGTGTACCTTCGACTCTCTTCGCTTGACGCCGATCGCCTGCTGCCCCAGGAGGCCCTGTCGCTGGAGACGGTCGACAGGCAACTGCTGAACCGTGCGACTGAGATCTTCAATGTCGAGGCGGACAAGTCCTATGTGATCAATCTCGGCGACCTCAGTCCCGATCGCTGGTGGGTGCAGCCGTTCTCTGGCGACCTGGTGGCTGAGGTTCGGACGAAGAAATACGGCACGCTCACCTACGCGCGTTCCTGGAATGACCACGAAGACGTGACATTGTTCGATCTTCAGCGCCGTCGTCACGTCGCCCTATACGCGTCGCCGGACAAGCTGGCGGCGCGTGGTCGCTTCTACAGCGAGAGCGACGGCCGGGACTACGAGGTGCTGCACTACGACGTCGATGCCACCATCGTTCCTGACAGGCAGTGGATCCAGGGGCAAACGCGGCTGAGTGTCAAGGTACTCACCGACAACCTCACGCGCGTATCGCTGCGGCTGGCCGACTCGTTGGAGGTCGAATCGGTGTGGACGGCGCAGTACGGGAGGGTGCTTGGACTGCGCGTGCAGAATCACAACGGCCTGCTTGTGACGTTGCCCAAACCGGCCGCGCTCGGCAGCGCGCTCGACGTGGTCGTCGCCTACAAGGGCCGGCTTGCGCCGCAAGCGCCGGAGCGCGAGGGCCGGATGACATCGGGTTCGACCGCCAGCCAAGCCGATGACAATCCGCCGGTGCCGCTCGAGGCCTCGTTTCTCTACAGCAATCGCAGCTACTGGTACGCGCAGGCGAACGAGGAGGGCTATGCGACGGCGCGGATGACGTTGCGCGTACCCGTCGACTACGCGTGCGTCGCCAGCGGAGAACTCGTCAACGGGGCGCCAGTGGTGTCGGGTGTGATCGGGCAGTCAGGACCATCTGCGCCCCAGCGCATCTACACGTTTGAAGCCACGCGCCCGGTCAAGTACCTCGCGTTTATCACGAGCCGTTTCACGCACCTCGATCCGGACCTCGCGACAGCCGCGGCTTCTGCCAGGCCGGCATCGCCAGCGACAAGTGAGGCACCCGGGGCCGCAGAGCCGCTGCGGCTATCGGCCGAAGTCGCCGCGCGCTTCCGATCGGAAGGCCCGAAGGTGATGGCCCAGGCCGCGTCGATTGCGCGTGTCTACACCGAGATCGCGGGCGCATGCCCGTACCCCTCGTTCGCGCTCGCGCTCGTCGAGGACGATCTGCCAGGCGGCCACAGTCCGGCGTATTTTGCTGTGCTCCAGCAGGTCGGCCGCGCCGGACGCCAGAACCTCAACTGGTCATCCGATCCGGCGGCGTTCTCCGGCTACCCGGAATACTTTCTCGCCCATGAACTCGCTCACCAGTGGTGGGGCCAGGGCGTCGGGACGAAGAACTACCACGAGCAGTGGATCAGTGAGGGGTTTGCGCAATTCTTCGCGGCGCTCTACATGGAGCGAAGCCGCGGGGCCGGCGCGTACCGCGCCATCATCAGACAATTCCGAAACTCCGCGATGGACAAGAGTGCCGCAGGCCCGATCTACCTGGGATCACGCCTCGGGCACATCCAGGGGGACAGCCGCGTTTTCCGGGCCCTGGTCTACAACAAGGGCGCATTGGTCCTGCATATGCTGAGGCTCCTGCTGGGCGACGAGGCCTTCTTCCGCGGGATTCGCAGGTTCTATACGGAGTTCCAGTTCCGCCACGCCGGGACCGACGATGTGCGGCGCGTCTTCGAAGTCGAAGCCGGGCGTTCCCTCGAGCGCTTCTTCGAAGGATGGGTCTACGGCGAGACCCTGCCGACGCTGGCCATCACGACAAAGATCGAACCAAGCGGTGGCGGGAGCGCGGTGACCATCCGCGCCGAGCAGGGAGCACGACTCTTCGATGTGCCGGTGACGATCGCACTCGAGCTCGCCGACGGTTCCACCCGCACCATCGTGCTGCCGCTTGCCGACCGAGTGACCGAACACCGGGTAGTCATCAGTCAACCTGTGCGCCGGGCGGCGGTCGTGGACGACGAGTTGGCGGCGACGCTGCGGGTCGGCTAGCACGACGGTGTCGCCCCTACTTCTTGATCGTGACCTTCTCGTCGGTCGTCACCTTGAAGCTTCTGAACTTCGAATACACCGCGGTCCCCGTCAACACCATGTTTCCGGTTCTTCCCAGGTACAGCTCGTTCATCGTGGCCGGTACCCACAGGCCCAGCTTGGGCTCCTGCGTGTACTTGACGACGATCTCGGCTGATTGGTTGAGGGCGTCCGTATAGGTCGTGCCCGATTCCACGACCGCGCCGCTCGCGGCTTCGACCAGGAACCACCCCGTCGTGCGCATGTCCCTCACAATCGTCGGACGCTGCCGCTCTTCGTACTGAATGGCCCGAAGCCCCGGCGATTCCCGCCGTCCGCCCGGCTTGAACTGGAAGCGGGGCACATTGGCGCGATCGAGAAAGAGCAGCGGGAAGAGCGGGACGTTCACGTTCGTGATGACGTCACCGACGACGTTGTAGCGGGCACTCTCTTCCTTGATCTTCCGGAGCTGCGACGCCGCATCGACCGTCGGACCGAGGAACAGCTTCTTCAGCCGGTCCTCGCGATCACGCACCGCCGCCCCGTCCACTTCGTACACGTCTCGGAATGACACCCAGCCTTCGTCCTCCGAGGCCTTGACCAGCAGGAAGTCGGAGCGAAGATGCACTTGCGCCGTGGGTGTCCGCTGACTGTAGTCCTCATCGGCCACGAGCCCCGAATACTGTCGCCGGTAGGCCGCCACATAGTCGACGACGCGGGACAGCAGCGCCTCGAGCTCACGGGCCGCCTCAACGGCTCGCGCATCGGGCCGCTTGGACTCCACGGGTGGCGACGGCGCCCTGATCGGCGCGGGAGGGGACGGATTGGACGCGGTCGCCTTGCGGGATGTGATGACGTACTGCCGGCGGGCCCGCACCTCGACATCCGGGCGATTCACCGTGACCTGCACCCGGTGCGGCTTGCCGTCACGATCCGTCTGTTGGACTTCGATTCCGAGCAAGTACGATCCGGAGAGTTCGCTGACGATGCGATCGAAGTACTGACCCCAGGTGCCGATGGCTTCCATGAATGTGCCGCCGGAGGCAGACGTCGCGTTCTCGATGCCCTCGCGTTCGATCACGTGGTCCTGCGCGGCCGTCGGTGATGCCCGGTATTTCACCTGGCCGAACTCGGGTTGTTCAACATAGAGCGTGTACAGGGATATCTGCCCTGCGGCAAACGCGTTTGCGACGAGTGTGTACGAGGTGTTGGATTTCGAATCCGGAGGCGGACTCCCGCCCGACACAACGAGCATCGTCTTTGGCCCGTCGACCTTTTCGAGCGCACGCCCGAGGTCGCGAAGGGCATTGAGCGAGCGCTCGCCGCGCAACCGCTCCTGCGTCCGGAGATAGCGGATCTCGGCAGCAACGGCCCGGCGGCAATCGGGGTCCCCCACCTGCAGCCGACACTCACGGTTCTGAATCCTGGTGATCAGGAAGGGATCACCGTCGGCTTCGAAGGCTTCCCACAGGCCGATGCTGAACTGCTGCGACCGGTATCGTTCCGAACCAGTGACGACCTTCGCCAGTTCGGCCTTCACCCTCTCACGGGTCTTGGTCATCGTGACTTCAGATTTCGGTCGCGGAATGGTCACGACGCCTACCCGGTCGTCTGGCGCCAGACGGTCGATGAACGTCGCCACCTCCCGCTGCAACAGCAGACCGTCGCCGGGTTCCATGCTGTCCTCGTCGATCACGATCAACACATTGCGGGCCGATGGGGAAACCAGGGGAACGTTGGTCGGCGCAGCTGTAGCAGGGGCAGGAGTCGTGACTCGACCCCTGGTTGTGGACGTCCGCACGTCGTATCGCAGGAATAGGGCGGACACCACCTTGCGTGGTTTGTCGTCGACCGAGACGACGAAGTCCCCGGCCTGGAGATCGTCCACTGGCACATGGGATCTATCCACGACATTGACGTCGACTAAGATAACGTCGACGCTGGAGCGGAACGTGGGCTGCTGCGGGGCGGCGACTAACGCGGCAATCAGACACGTCGCCGCGACGAAGAGCGCGGAAGTGCTCGCGAGCGGCTGATGTGGCATGACGCTCGATTCGAAGTACTAACTTCGTACCTTACACGAAGACCAGGCGATGACATAATCGTCGCGGCGCAGGAGATGGACGCCAGCCTGCTGTTGTCGAACCGGCGCGAATGCCTGTGATTCCGACCCTGCTGAACATGGACACTCAAACACAGAAAGGTCTGTTGCCCTGCCGTCGCCGGTTCGGCACGAGCCTGCCGAAGGTGATGTGCACGGGACTGGTGGTCGTTACGTGTGCGTCGGTGCTGGCTGTGTCGTCACCGGGTCAGGCACCCTCGTGGAAACCTGTTGAGGGGCGCCTGCTGACGCGTTTTGCGCGGGACGTTTCGCCGGACGCGCCGCGGCCCGAGTATCCCCGCCCGCAACTGGTGCGTAAGGACTGGCTCAATCTGAATGGACTCTGGCAGTACGCCATTCGTCCGAAAGACGCGACATCAGCCGGATCGTCCTTCGACGGCGACATCCTCGTACCGTTCCCGGTGGAGTCCGCGCTCTCCGGCGTGGGGAGGAGTGTCACGCCAGACCAGCGGCTGTGGTATCGCCGGTTGTTCCGCGTGCCGCCGGCCTGGAAGGGCAAGCGTGTCTGGCTGCGATTCGATGCCGTTGACTGGGAGTCGATCGTCGTCGTGAACGGCCGCGAGGTGGGTCGGCACACGGGCGGATACGACCCGTTCGGCTTCGATATCACCGACGCGCTGACGCGGCAGCCGGATCAGGAGATTGTCCTGTCGGTCTGGGACCCGAGCGATGCCGGCCCTCAACCGCGAGGCAAGCAGGTGCTGAAGCCGCGCGGCATCTGGTACACGCCGACGACTGGAGTCTGGCAGACCGTCTGGTTGGAGCCGCTGCCTGCCGCCGCGATCGAGCGGCTGACGATCGTGCCCGATATCGACAAGGGAACCGTGTCGGTGGCGGCCGTGACGACCGGCCGGGCTGAAGGTCTGCGGCTTCGAGCGACGATCGCCGAGGAGAAGCTGCCGGTGGCGTCGGCCGAAGGACCAGCCGCGCGCCCTGTCACGATCACCGTCCCGATGCCGAGGCTGTGGTCGCCGAAGCAGCCGTTTCTGTACATGCTGACGGTGACGCTCTCGAGCGGCGAGAGGGTTGTGGACGAGGTCTTGAGCTACGTGGGCCTGCGAAAGATATCGATCGGGCGGACAGCCGACGGAGTCGCGCGGATCCTT
>Ga0315273_10011721_pt1 | contig 11219 bp, 9 predicted proteins | sample YL17G02_0_MG_FD_205753 | JGI IMG/M metagenome (GOLD analysis project Ga0315273, IMG submission 205753) | Sediment microbial communities from Yellowstone Lake, YNP, Wyoming, USA - YL17G02_0 | ecosystem: Environmental > Aquatic > Freshwater > Lake > Sediment | place: USA: Wyoming | collected...
GGTTAATTTTTCAAAGAATGGAACCTATGATGTTACAGTTGAAGGGGATCTTACCATACACGATGTAATCAATAAAATAAACTCTAAGGGCACCATCGAAGTTGTTACCGGAGGAATAAATGCTTACTCCAAATTCAATATCGTACTTGAAGATTATAAAATAAGTATCCCCGGTATTGTAAGAGAAAAAATAAATAAGGATCTGGAGGTTACTGTTACAATGAAATATGCACCGCTTGAGACTAAATAGACTAAATTACCAGCAATCAGACATTTAATATTTATTACTTTTAGCTATGAAAACTTACGTCAAAATCGCATTATTTGTTGTCTCTTTCATTGCTCTATCAGCTATTCTGGCTGCGCTGTATATGTTCAATCTGAAACAGACTGATATGGCTAAAGCCAAACCTGATTTCATTATATCAGCTACGGAGCTTGAGAAACAATTTGAAGATAATGAGTCAACAGCATCTGCCAGGTATATTAATAAAATACTCGAAGTTACCGGCACAATAGGTTCAATAACGCTGGCCGACAGCAATAACCTGAACATATCTCTTAAAACCGGAAGTGACATTTCATCAGTAATATGCACTTTCCCTGCTATTGGCGATCCTTCAAAATTCAAAGCCGGTGATGAAATTAAACTTCGTGGTGAATGTTCCGGTTTTCTTATGGATGTACTTATTAATAATTGTGCAATAATCCCAAATAAAAAATAATGAGTGCTCCTGTAAAAATCCTTGTATTTAAAAACGAGATTGAGGCAATGCTTCTCGATGGATTACTTACTGAAAAGAAAATCCCCCACCTGATACGTTCATATCACGACTCAGCTTATGACGGATTATGGCAGACTCAATCGGCCTGGGGCCATATTGAAGCCCCTGAAGATTACAGGGAAGAAATTCTGGAAACATATAACAAAATGTCGCATTAGCAGATATTTCTTAATTCCCTGAATTATCAACATAAGTTTTTATCTTTGTTCTTCACGCTTCATGCCATTCTCATTGGCAAAGTAAAATGCAAATGTTTATACAACAGGTTAATGACTCTCTTAAAAAGCAAGTATTTATACATCGGTATCCTTTCAGTTATTGCAGGCATGGGACTGAACCTGGCTTCGCAGACTTATCTCCACAATTACATCAGCTCAGGGAATACACTGCCAATGCTTTCAGACTTAATTCTTGATAAGCTCCCGGTTATTGACGTGTCGCTGATTTATGACATTGTCTCCCTTATCCCAATAATCCTCACGATTATATATATTATTCATAGAAAAGACTTTAACAGGATTCCCTTTTTTCTATTGATGATTGGCTTTTTTTATATTATCCGGGGAATTTTTATCGTTTTAACACCATTTGGAAATCCCCCGATGTTCAATGGATCTGACCCTCTGTTTCACGGATTTTCTAACTATGAACTTGGAGTTTATCCATCGGGACATGCAGGAAATGTGTTTTTGTTGCTGCTTCTTGTGAAAGACAGAGGGTATAAATGGCTTATCGGCATTTGCCTCATCATAGTAATAATGGCCCTATTCCTTGCACACGGACATTATAGTATTGACATCCTTTCAGGGCTTTTCTTTTCATATGCTATCAGAACCTTCGGAGAAAGACATCTCGCAATGTTTGATCTGGGGAACGATAACGATAACAAAGTTGTGCCGTTGGTACAGGAAATTTGAAAAACAGATCATTAGGTGCAGAGCACGGAAATAATAATTCTAATTATAAGATTTCATCATTTCTTTTCGAGCCTCCTGATGAAATAATAATTAACAACGCCAATAATCATCATTCCTAAAAGGAAAAGAGGATAAGTAACTTTCCAGTTGTCGGGGCCCGTCATCATAGACCACTCCGACATACCGCCAATACTTGCAAGCAAAGTCAAAGGCATAAAAATAGTGGCGATCAGAGTAAGCCTTTTTACAGAGGTATTAGTATCGTTCGACATTTTAGTCATCAGATTATTAAGAAGTGAGGTATATAACTCCATCAGACTTGTTTCAATCTCCCTGTATGTTTCAGTCAGTTCAAAGAATTTAGCCAGATGATCATATATATCCCGATAGTGTACAATTGCCTTTTCGGTGATAAAAGGACAGTCTAACCTGCAGATCTTTACCAGAATTTCCCGCTCATGGTATAAAGTTTTTCTCAGCCTCATCAGATTTTTTCTCATACTGATCAGCTGGACAGGCTTAAATTTTTCAACATTATCAATTAAAGATTGCTCAGCCTCTTCAAGCTCATCTTCCATACCATCGAATGCCTTATATTTCTCATCAACCAGCCAATCCAGGACAATATGCATCAAAAAATCCGGGCCAGCTTTAGCGCTTATGTTGCCGTTTTCAATGATCAATTCACAATTATTCAAAGGTTTTCTTTCTTCCGAATTATATCCGCTGACAGTTATGAGAAAATTTTTCCCTAAAAACAGATTTATTTCATCAATAAACAGTTCGTTGTTTGTATAACTGAAAGAATTAAAAATAATAAAGGTATTATTTATGAAATGCTCAATCTTCGGAACCTGCTCTTCATCAAAGCAGTCTTCAACGGACAATGGATGAATACCGATTTTATCAACCAGGGAAGAGAGTATTTCTTTGGAAGGTTTATAAAAATTGAACCACACAAATCCACCTTCCGTGGCTGCTGCAACTGCCCCATCCAATGTTTCGATACCATAAAATAGTCCCGTTGCAGTGAAATGATAAAATTTTGATTCTGACATAAGGCTGATTATTGAATTTTGAAATTTCTCTTTCTAAAATATATGGCAAATTAGTACAAAAAACAATATCCCGGAAATTTCTTATGGCCGCATAAAATCGAACAATTATATAATAGATTGTGTTTAGTAATTAATTAATAGGCCCCCTGGCCGCTTCGCGGCCTTCCCCCTAAAGGGGGACTAATACTGTGACATTTAGATAAACTATCTCAAATACAGAGTATTAAGCCCCCTTTAGAGGGGGGAAGGGGGGCAAAAAATATTTTAAATGAATAATGCAATATACAATTTCAGGGAACCAAAAAATGAACCTGTCTTATCCTATAAACCGGGCAGCCAGGAAAGAATATTGATTGAAGAAGAACTTAAGGATCAATTAAATCAGGTTATTGACATTCCTCTTATAATAGGAGGAAAAGAGATCCGGACAGGAAAAACCGGAAAAGTTGTAATGCCTTCCGATCATAAGCATGTGCTTGCCACCTATCATTTGGCCACTGAGAAGGAGGTTACACTGGCAATAAATTCAGCTCTTGATGCTAAATGCGAATGGATGACCCTTTCATGGATTGAAAGAGCTGCTGTCATGGCGAAGGCAGCTGAACTTATTTCAAAAAAATACCGTTACCGGATTAATGCCGCTACAATGCTTGGCCAGGGGAAAAATGTTATGCAGGCTGAGATTGACTCTGCATGTGAAGTAGCAGATTATCTTCGATTCAACAGTTATTTTGCCTCGCTTATCTATATGGAACAGCCAATATCTGAAAACGAGAATATTAACCGCCTTGAATATCGTCCACTTGAGGGATTTGTTTATACCGTGACTCCGTTCAACTTCACCGCTATCGCATCAAATCTGAATACGAGTGTTGCCCTTATGGGAAATACGACTGTGTGGAAGCCTGCCACAACCTCTCTCCTTTCAAATTACTACCTTATGAAGGTATTCGAAGAGGCCGGAATGCCTGCCGGTGTTATTAATTTTGTGCCGGGCTCCGGTTCTTTAATCAGCAGTATTGTTTTAAAACACAGGGACCTGGCCGGAATTCATTTCACCGGTTCAAATTCAACCTTCAACTCCCTTTGGAAACAGGTTTCTGATAATCTTTCAGTTTACAAATCATACCCAAAGCTTGTCGGCGAAACAGGCGGTAAGGATTTCATTTTTGCCCATCAGTCATCCAACCCGCTCGAACTTGCTACAGCAATAGTTAGAGGTTCTTTTGAATACCAGGGACAAAAATGTTCAGCCGCTTCGAGGGCCTATATTCCTGAGTCGATATGGGATGAAACAAAAAAACATATGCTAAAGATGATCTCGGAAATTAAAGTTGGTGATGTTACTGATTTCAAAAACCCTGTCAATTCAGTTATTAACGAAGCTTCATTTGATAAGATCATGTCTTGTCTGGAAAAAGTAAAATCCTCTGGCGACGCAAAGATAATTGCAGGGGGAACCGGAGATAAATCAAAAGGATATTTTATTGAACCGACTGTTGTAGTAACTGATAACCCACATTTTTTCACTATGGAAGAGGAGATTTTTGGTCCTGTGATGACAATATATATTTATAATGATGATCATTTTGATGAAACACTTAAGCTGTGTGATGAAACCTCACCCTATGGTCTCACCGGTTCAATCTTCAGCAATGACAAGTATGCAATGATAAAAGCGTGCCGGGTTTTGCGATATTCTGCCGGCAACTTCTATATTAATGATAAACCGACAGGTGCAATGGTAGGACAGCAGCCTTTTGGAGGAGCAAGGGCCTCAGGTACTAACGACAAAGCCGGCAGCCATCTTAACCTTCTTCGCTGGGTAAGCCCCAGAACTATAAAAGAGACTCTTATTCCGCCTACGGGTTTTAAATTTTCATTTATGGAATAAATCCGTAAATTTGAGCATGAAAAGGATTGTTCAGGAAAATAATAATAAAGCACTATTTGTTTTGAATCCAACGTCAGGGGTACCCCCTTTAAACTTTATTGTATCAAAAGATCTTGAACGCCGTAAAAAAGATCTGGCCTGCTGCAAATCAAAGACTAAAGAAGAAACCGGATCGCTTATCAGGCAAAACTTCCATAATTATGATGTCTTTGTAGCTGCCGGAGGCGATGGTACCGTTCACACTGTTGCCGCGGAATTGGTGGGCAGCAACAAAATCCTTGGAGTATTACCCCTTGGTTCAGGCAACGGGTTTGCTAAAGAATTTGGATTTAAAATGAATGTACGTTCTCTACTGTCCGATATTAAGAAGGCCGAAAGCATGAATATCGATGTGATTGAGATAAACGACAACTTATGCCTGAATGTTGCCGGTATTGGTCTAGACAGCTTCGTTGCACATTCTTTTAATAACCTGAAACTCCGCGGATTCCTGCCATATGTCTGGTTAACATTCAAAACCTTCCTGCGGCTCCGTCCTTTTCATGTAACGATTAAATGCGACGGAAAAGAAATTATATCTGAAAAACTCTTTGTTCTGACCATCGCAAACACGAGACAATTTGGAAACAATGCTTTTATTGCTCCCGAAGCAAGGCCTAATGACGGAATAATTGATGTTGTACTGATCAAACCATTCCCAAAAATTTTAGGCTCTCTTTTTATTATCAGGCTTTTCACAAAAAAAATAAATAAGTCGAAATATGTCAGCCATTTTAAAACGGACAAAGAGATAGTTATAGAGACAGATGAAACAAGGTTCCATATCGACGGCGAGCCATTGGAGATCTCCGGCAAGGTAGTTATCAGGATCAAAAAAGAGGTTCTGAAAGTCCTGAAAACAACCGGTTATAAATTTGCTAATTCCTGAATAAATACATTTAATAATTACTGATGTTTTAATCTTACCATACTATGAAAAAACTGGTTCTATTACTGCTTTTCTTCTCTCTGGCAACAGCTTACGGGCAAAACCCTGCAATCTCATTGATTCCTCAGCCTGTTGAAATACAGCAATCTGATGGAATCTTTGTACTGACAAATACTTCAACTATCAGTTTCAATAAACAGGTAGGCCATAAAGTAGCTGAGATGCTTTCACAAAAACTGAATGTCGCGACAGGATTTTCAATTACACCACATCAGGACGAAGCCGGCTCAATTCAATTAAACCTGAATAAAGTGCCCGCTGCACAACTTGGCAAAGAAGGTTACTCCCTGGTATCTGCTCCTGAAGGTGTCGTTATAACTGCCAATGAACCTGCCGGACTCTTCTATGGTATGCAAACCCTGCTTCAGCTTTTACCAGAAGAAATTGAAAGCAAAACTGCAATAGCAATGAACTGGACGATCCCGGCAGTTAAAATCACAGACTATCCCCGTTTTGGATGGAGAGGAATAATGCTGGATGTAAGCCGTAATTTTTTCACAAAAGATGAAGTCAAACTCTATATTGATCAGATTTCCAGGTATAAATACAATACTTTCCACTGGCATCTTACAGATGATAATGGCTGGAGGATTGAAATAAAATCTTTGCCTGAACTGACTGAAGTCGGAGCCTGGCGGGTACCCCGGTTCGGACAATTCGGCCAGCGGGCTGAACCAAAACCGGGAGAAGCAGCTACTGTTGGTGGTTTTTATACCCAGGATGATATCAAAGAGATAATTCAGTATGCAGAGGACCGCAATATAACAATCGTTCCTGAGATTGATGTACCGGGTCATAGTATGTCGGCAATTGCAGCTTATCCTGAACTAAGCTGCACCAAAGATCTCAATACAAAAGTCAATCCGGGTTCCTCTTTTTCAGAATGGTACAAGGATGGCACCTTTAAGATGCTGATTGACAACACGCTTAATCCATCAGATGAAAAAGTATATGATTTCCTCGATAAGGTTTTTACAGAGGTAGCGGCACTATTCCCAAATCCATATATTCATGTGGGCGGAGACGAGTGTTATAAAGGATTCTGGACCAAAGATGCCGGCTGCCAGGCTCTTATGAAAAAAATGAATATGACAAAACCGGAGGAATTGCAGGCTTATTTTATGAAACGTGTGGAAGGCATCCTGAAATCAAAGGGCAAAAAACTGATTGGCTGGGATGAGATTCTTGAAGGAGGTGTAGCTCCTGAGGCAACGGTAATGAGCTGGCGGGGTATTAAAGGCGGAATTGAAGCAGCAAAAATGGGGCATTATGTTGTTATGACCCCGACTACTTTTGCATACCTTGATTTTCAACAGGGGGAACAAACGGTTGAGCCTTCTATATATGCTAATTTACGGTTGAGCAAATGCTACAGTTATGAACCTGTTCCTGAAGGTGTGGATACAAAGTACATTCTTGGCGGCCAGGGAAATCTGTGGACCGAACAGATAGTAACCCTTCGTCATGCCGAATATATGACCTGGCCCCGCGGATGGGCACTGGCTGAGGATTTCTGGTCTCCAAAAGAGACAAAAAACTGGACCGGTTTTATACAACGTGTTGAGAAGCAATTCGACCGGGCTGAAATAGCAGGAGTGAACTACTCACCTGCAATTTATGATGCAATAATAAATGTAAAGGGAAAAGATGGAAAGATGACCGTGGAGATGGACTCAGAAGTACCCGGTTTGGATATTTACTATACAATTGATGGCGGAATGCCAAACAAGTATTCATTAAAGTATACTAACCCGTTTGAAATCCCTGAAGGGCCGGTTACACTTCGGGTAGTGACCTGTCGGAATGGCAAACCAATCGGCCATCTGATCACTCTTAAAGCTGAAGATCTGAAAAAGAGACAAACTTCAAATTGAGATTAATTGATATAATGATTATGAACAGGTCTATTAAGAGAGTACTTATTCTTTTTCAAATAATTCTTATTGGCTTCTCTGTCGATCTTCCGGCACAGAGACTGAAAGAAATTGAATCTCACGCGGTTTCCCTGCCAAATGGATGGAGGTTGACCCCTGTCGGGAAACTGTTACCTCTCGGGGATCTGCCTCTTAATATTGCAGTTTCGTCTTCAAAAAAACTCGCTGCAATCACCAACAACGGTCAAAGTGATCAGACAATCCAGCTTGTTGATATTGACCGGGAAGTAATACTCGACTCAATCATTATCGGAAAAGCCTGGCTGGGGTTGACCTTCTCAGATGATGATAAATATTTATACGCCTCCGGAGGAAATGATAACATCATTATCCGCTATGCGATCCGGAGCAATCATCTGTCAGTCTATGATTCCATAAGGATCGGAAAAGCCTGGCCCGAAAAGATTTCTATTGCCGGGATGGCGCTTAATGACGCCGGAAAGAGGTTGTACGTTGTAACAAAAGAAGACAATTCCCTCTACGTCGTTGATACCCAATCTAAGAAAGTTGTCTCTAAATACCCGTTAGGTGGTGAGGGTTATACCTGTCTTCTTTCCCCTGACCATAAGATGCTGTACATTTCATGCTGGGGCTGCGATAAAGTCATACTGTTCGATACAGAACTTCAGAAAATAGCAGGTTCAATTGCTGTTGGCGATAATCCCAATGATTTATGTATCACCCGAACGGGGAAATATCTGTTTGTTGCAAATGCAAATGATAACAATGTATCAGTAATTGATACGCGTCAGATGAAAGTGATTGAGACTCTTAATGCAGCACTCTGGCCAGGGTCACCTTCAGGTTCAACAACCAACAGCGTCGCACTTAGCAGCGACGAAAAGACTCTTTATATTGCCAATGCCGATAATAATTGTCTTGCCGTTTTTGATGTTACTTTACCCGGATCAAGTATAAGCAAAGGATTTATTCCTACCGGCTGGTATCCGACCTGTGTGAGAATTGCAGAAAATAAAATCCTGGTGAGTAACGGAAAAGGGCTCTCTTCACATGCAAATCCTTATGGCCCTGATCCGACCAGCAAAGATGATCAGGAGACTTATCAGGCAAATGGTAAGGAAATAAAAGTTCAATACATCGGCGGCCTGCTCAGAGGAACACTGAGTATTCTGAATACCCCCGATGCCGGGCAAATGGCTGTTTATTCACAGACGGTTTACGATAACACTCCTTACAACAAGAATACTGAATTGATATCCGAGGGAGATACCGGTAATCCTATTCCCCGCAAAGTAGGTGATGCTTCCCCGATTAAATACATATTCTATATTATAAAAGAGAACCGCACTTACGACCAGGTATTGGGTGATATACCTGAGGGTAACGGAGATCCCGATCTTGTGCTTTTTGGTGAAAACATTACACCTAATCAGCATGCTCTTGTAAGAGAATTTGTTCTGCTTGATAATTTTTATGTGAACGGAGAGGTGAGTGCCGATGGCCATAACTGGACAATGGGAGCCTATGCCACAGATTACCTTGAAAAAAACTGGCCGACCAGTTATGGTGGAAGGGGAGGAACTTATGCTGGTGAAGGTTCCAGGGAAATTGCAAACAATAAAAATGGATTCCTGTGGGATAATTGCAAGAGGAATGGTATCAGCTATCGGACATATGGTGAATTTATGGGAGATAAAGAACCTAACATCCCCGTTCTAAAGAATCATTTCTGCCCTTCTTTCACACCCTGGGATCAATCAGTCCGCGATACTGTTCGTTTTACTCAGTGGAAACATGATTTTGATTCGCTTCTGATTACGGACCATCTACCTCAACTGAATACTATCCGGTTTATTAACGATCATACACAGGGACTGAGTCTCAATAAGCCAACACCATTTGCACAGGTGGCTGATAATGATCTGGCGGTTGGCCTGTTTGTGGATTATCTGAGTCATAGTTCTGTCTGGAAAGAAAGTCTCATCTTAATTGTCGAAGATGATGCACAAAACGGCCCCGACCATGTGGATGCACACAGAAGCCCTGCATATCTTGCAGGAGGATATGTGAAGAAGGGTTTTGTCGATCATACAGCTTATACAACATCATCTTTTCTGCGCACAATTGAGCTTATCCTGGGACTTCCGCCGATGAGCCAGTATGATGCATCAGCAGTTCCGGTGTGGAGAAGCCTCAATAATACCCCTGACCATCTGCCGTTTGAAGTAAGGCCGTGCCTGATTGATCTGAATCAGAAAAACCTGGCAGAGAATATATGGCAACAGAAAAGCGAGAAGTTTGATTTTACTAAAGAGGATATGGTAAGTGATGCTGCGTTCAACGAAGTGATCTGGAAGGCAGTTAAGGGATATGACTCAAATTGTCCGCCAGCTGTTCATGCTGCATTTTTTAAACCTGATTAGGCCCCCCACCCCCCCTAAAGGGGGGCTAATACACTAAATGTGTGAGGATTACCTCCTCTTCAGGGGAGGTGCCCCGCTTTGGTGAGGTGGAAGGGTTTGGATCAGATAACTGATTTTATTGCAATTTAAATTCCACCGGCACCTGAATCTGAACAGCAACAGATTTTCCTGCCTGGCTGCCAGGCTTCCAGTCGGGCATGTTGCTTATAACCCTTACTGCCTCAGCGTTAAGCATAGGACTTGCAGATTTACTAACAACTACATTATCTATCTTACCTGAAGAGCTTACTGTAAAATTGACGTATACCTTACCTGTGATTTTTGCTTTCACAGCTTCAGCAGGATACTTCAGATTAGCAGTTATCCATACAGCCATGGCATCTTTTCCCCCCGGGAATTCAGGCATTTCTTCTACAACAACAAATGCATCCTTAGCAGCTTTATCTTTAGTAGTAATCACAATTACACCGTTTTTGCCTTTTTCACCATATTCATATAATGCAGGATTGATAGTGTCTGATTGATGATACTTCAGTACAGAAATTGCTTCGATTGATTCAGGATTTATTTTCTTGACATCTGCTTTTGTAGTAATATTCCCGTCGACCACATACAGGGGCTGAGGTCCATCACCTATTATATCAATACCTGATGCAGGAGGAGGTGGCGGCGGTGGAGGAGGTACATTCAAATCTCCGGCCGCATTTACAGGCGGAGGAGGCGGCGGCGGCGGTGGAGTACTTAGATTTAAATTATTGTACCTGACTGTATCTCTAACCATTGTAATATGCATTTCAGAGGTAAAATCAGGTTTTAATACTTTGGATTTGAAACCAACGAAGCTTACCACCAATAACCCATCATCAGGTACATTGTTAAACTTAAAACCTCCTTTAACATCGGTTATCGTACCCACAGTTGTGCCTCTGAGAGTAATTATAGCTCCGTCCAATGGTTTCCCATCCTGCTGAACGACGGTTCCTTTAACCTCTTTTTGCTGAGAAGAGATTATTGCAGTAGTGTTGCCTGGATTATCATCTACATAATTGTATTTATAGTCCGGCTTTGCAAATGCATATAATACAATTGCAAAAACAGGAAGAATAAGAAATATTTTCATCTTCCTGTAAGGTGAACTTATAATATTTTTCATCATTTTAAATCTTTTTTTGTTAAGTGAATAATTAAAGGAATTAGCCAGACTGAAGACCGGAGAGCCAACAATCTGATTTAAAAGTGCTGCCCTGTAAATAGCCGGA
>Ga0315273_10011723_pt1 | contig 11218 bp, 7 predicted proteins | sample YL17G02_0_MG_FD_205753 | JGI IMG/M metagenome (GOLD analysis project Ga0315273, IMG submission 205753) | Sediment microbial communities from Yellowstone Lake, YNP, Wyoming, USA - YL17G02_0 | ecosystem: Environmental > Aquatic > Freshwater > Lake > Sediment | place: USA: Wyoming | collected...
AATGGCATAGATTTTAATGCAAGTAATTAATTAGTTGTGTTTAATTAAAAAATGCTATATATTTTAGATAGTAAAAATAACTATTTATGAAAAAAATTGCTGTTATTTTGTGTTTTTTCTTTATATTTGTGGTGAACGTTAATGCTTTGACGCTAAATCCCAGTTCCGGGAATATGGGGAGAGGAACAACATCTACAATAAATATATACGCAAATCCGGGGACTGTCTCAGATGTTATTGCCACTATGCGACTAGCTTTTAATAATGCAACAATATTAAGTTTTACAAAAGGAACAAGTTTTGATACTGCACTGGGAGTTTGCGCAGGTGGAGCGACGGATAATGGTACAAATTTATGTATAGATGTTGCCAAATTATCTGGGACTATCACAAATAATGAATTGATTGGGACAATGAGTGTCCGCTGGGGGAATACAGATGGTACTGCTACCATAGTCAAACAGACAGGGAATGGATATTACAATGGAACCGTCTTTACAAGTAATGTTGGAACTGCTGGTACCTATACTGTAGGAGAAATTCCTAGAACTCCACTGGAAATAAATATAAACTCTGAAATTATAGTTGCCTTCTCGGGGTTAACAATAATGTTTGCGGGTATTTATTTATTTCAATTCCTATCGAATGAAAAGAGAACCAAGAAAGAAGAAAATATATACTAAATTATCCAATAGGAATATATTTTTATTAACAGTACAGTTAGTATTTACTTTGTTTGCTATCTTTTTTGGGGTAATTGTTCGCGATTATCTTTTAACTGAGGTGGTAATAAGTAATAGTGAAAAGGCCAAAACACTTGTTTTGGAGGGTGAGAATATGAATGTTGAACCCAATTCATATGCGAAATATTTTTTGAATGCAAATCCACAGCAAACAAATAGTCGAGTGGCTACAATTAGAATGAATTTTACCAATGCAAATATAGTTGATTTTCAACCGGAGTCGGGCTATGTAGCAGTAGGAACGTGTGAAAATGGTGAAAGGTATCGAGACAATAAACTATGTGTTGATTTAGGAAATACAGCAGGTGATATTAAGGAAGATGAAAAGTTGGGTGAAGTAACTTTGATGTTTGGCAATTTAACAAATTTTTCTGTGGCGACTGCCTCAGGCAATGGCTTTTATAATGGCCAATCATTAGATAGAAATGAAAATACAGCATTGAATTATGACGGATTTTCCACTCTTCCCTTAACAGGAGAAGAAACAGAAACTCAATTTGACTTAACGAACTATCCGGCCTTTTTAATAATAAGCGGTGTAATAATTATTAGTGGCTTAGCTGGATTAATTTATTTAGTAATAAAAAAAGACGGCAAAAACAATAGATCGCAAATGGGTAAGATAGCAACTGTTTCAGGTATTGTAATATTAGCTAGTAGCACAATAATTATTTCCAGTTACCTCCAAAATACCGAGAATCAAATCAAGACAGCAGAAGCAGGACAAAATTGTACACCATCAGGGAACTTAGTTAAGACGGGGTTAAATTGCTGCGATGGAAATTTTGTCTGGCCAGTAAAATTTCCTAATAATACATCTTTTAATATGTGCCTTAAATTAAATGACGGGACTCCATGTGAATATGCTTCGCATTGTAAGTCCAACGTGTGTGACACCCAGACAAACAGTGGGTACAAAGTGTGTACGTGTATGAAAAACGGAAAACCCTGTACAAATCCACCAGTTATTCCGCCAACCAAAAAGAAGAATTTCGGTGATATCTGCGTTAAAGGTGAAGAATGCAAATCCAGTCTATGTGTCGTTCAAAAATGCAAATGTCTTCCAAATGAAACAAAATTACCAAGCGACTTTCCGAATGATGCTTCACTTTGTTGTAATAAATATATTAACAGTGCAGGTAAATGTGGTCTACCACCCACCCAACAAAGTGAATGCGATAGAATTAAGGGGGATACAGCTAAATGGGGTGGTCCGGGAGCATACTGCTCAACAGATAATCCGGGAAACTTATTATACTGTCAAAACACAAATAATCCAGAATCGGCTAGCGGAATTAAATGTCCAAATGGTTGTCAGACAAGCCCGCAGGGTACAAGTGACAAATGTAAGGTTGTAACTCCACCTACTAATCCGCCAGCTAATCCGACAAATCCGCAAATTAAACCACCGACTACCCCACCAATTAATCCAAATGTTCCAACCAATTCAAATAATGAATGCGGAACATTTCAAAGTAACAGTAGTATTTGGAAAGGTACTGGGACATATTGTTCAAGAATAACGACAGGTCTTTTGTTGTATTGTACCAACGATCCCGAAGTGGGAAGTGGAATGCAATGTCCAAATGGCTGTGTGATATCAACAACAGGTCCAAATGACAAATGTGTGACTGCACCTGTTACAACTATTCCACCAACCAATGTCTCAACCCAACCTGCAACTGGTACACCAACAATGTCAATTTCACCGGGAGGAGTTGTCTGCAAGGCAATGGATATTGACTCAAATCTTATGTTGAATTATGTCGATTTATATGCTTTTATTCAGGTTTACAATAAAAAATGTTCAAATTATAGTGAGCCACCTATACAAATGAGTTGCGGTCCTCAGGATGTAAATGTTGATATGTTCATCAATTACATTGATTTGGCGGGCCTAATCGACAATTATTATCCAAAGAAACTTGATTGCAGGATTAGTCCGGACTAGTTAAAGTACCCCACAACTTACTGTATAATTATCCAAATACTAAAAAAAATTTATGGCAAAACCAATATTTATCGCTACACATCCAAATTTCGAAAAGAATGACTATCGTCTGTTGATAAGTCTTTTATTCAATTTTGCGGAATGGAAAAAGGAACAAAATGTTTCTGATTTTACAAAACTTGTAAGCACATTCTTCAAGAGCAACGCAATGGCGACTGATTCAGCAAGGTCCGCCCTTTATATTCTATTAATAAATTTGGATATTCCTAAGGGTTCGGAAGTAATTTTGCCGGCCTTTTCTTGTATGGTAATTGCTAACGCAGTTAAATGGGCTGGTTTGACGCCTATGTTCGCAGATTGTAATACTCAGAATTTCAATTATGACTTAAATGATTTAACAAAGAAAATCACCCAAAAAACCAAAGTTATCTTGGTTCAACACACATTTGGCTTTCCTGAAGATATTACGGCCATCAGAAAAATTGTCGGTAAAGATATATTTATAATTGAGGATTTAGCCCACTCTCTCGGAGGACGCACGGACAATAAACTACTCGGGACATTGGGAGATGCAACAATTTTAACTTTTGGTATAGAAAAAGTAATCTCCTCTATCAGAGGTGGAATGCTAGTAATAAAAGATGAAGTCCTTGCTAAGAAAATTTCACAGAATATTTATATACTTCCGGCTTTTTCGAAATGGAAAACGCTAATTGCTTTGAAGGGTGCTGTTTTGTGGCACATGATTACGCCAATGTATTATTGGGGAATTGGAAAAGTTACTATTGGAAAAATGTTTGTATTTTTGGCTCACAAACTGGGAATTATGGGAAATATGATTGAGGACTGTGAATACGATACTTGCAAGCCAAAGTGGCTTCCTTCCAAAATGTCCCCTGCTCTTGCAAAACTCGGCATGAATCAATTCAAGAAATTAACTCGTCTCAACAAGCATAGAGCAGAAATTGCACGCCTTTACTTCCAAGAGTTAAATATTAATTATCAAATTGCAAAAGATGACTTTGTGACATTTCTAAGGTTCCCCGTAATAGTCAAGGAGGCCTCGTCCTTAATACTGGAAGCGAAAAGAGAAAAAATTGTTTTGGGTGACTGGTATAGAAAAATTCTTTATGCACCTGATAAAACATTAAAGTTACTTGGTTACAAAAAAGGTTCGTGTGTGAATGCAGAATATTTGTCTCAGCATATTGTAAATTTGCCGACACATATTAACGTTAACAGAGAAGATGCACTTAGGATTTGCAATATAGTTAAGAAATATTTAATCTGAAAAAATATATGGAAAAATTATGATAACTATTTCTCCAGTAAAAGAACCGGAATATCAAAAAATCTGGCAAGAAAAGAATAAACATGTTTTACAGTCGTTAGCATGGGGAAATGTAAAGGAAAGCGAGGGCTGGCAGATTTTGCGTGCAGGTATTTTTCAAGATGATTTATTAGTAGATGTTTTATGTCTCCAAATAAAAAATATTGGTGTAATTAAATTCGGATATTTGCCAAAGATAAACGACATTAAACATTGGTCACTCCTTAGTGAATTTTGCAAACAGGAATTGCATTTGGATTTTGTTATCGTGGAATTTGACATACAGAGGGATGCAGGATTACAGTTACCTCCTAACTTTGTGCCTTATCAAGACCACATCCAGCCACCTCAGACAAATTTAGTGAACTTGCATAAAACAGAGGAGCAATTATTTGCATGTTTAAAAGGCAACTATCGCAGAAATATCAAGAAAGCTCAAAAAGATAATATTATCTGCAAATTTTACCTCCAAGGTGAGGATATCGCTGTTGACAAATTGTATTTCGTATTACAGCATATCTTTGCAAATACAAAATTTTTACCCCGAACAAAAAAATATTTTAATAAAATATGGCAAGAATTATCGGCCACAAAAGAGATTGTGATTGGAACTGCAGAAATGGGACAAGAATTGCTAGGAGCATTTTTAATTGTAACTGACAACAAAGGAGCATACGAACTTTATGGTGGTGTCACAAAAAATGGTAGGAATCTTGAAGCGGGATATTTACTAAAATGGGAAGCTATTAAATATTTTAATGCGCAGGACAAAGATTTCTATGACCATTGGGGTGTTTCCAAAATGACTGAAGACGGCATCTACGAACATGATGAATTGTTCAACATAAGTTCATTTAAAGAGGGTTTCGGTGGGATTTATCATGAATTCTATCCTACTCAAGTCCTATTACTGGCTCCTCAAAAGTATAAGATATTCAAACTACTAAAAGCGGGTAGTAATATTTGGACCAAGTTAATTAAATCACTAAAATAACCTTCCATTCATTGAAATTTCCTATCCGGCAAGTTTTTCAAGTGGGGTATATTGTAATTCAAAAGGTACTAACCGCCCATTTGCAAATTCAATAATAGCAGTTGTATCATCACATTCAATTATCTTTCCAACACCGTACTTAAAATGTTTTACATAGTCACCTTTTTTGACTTGTGTTTTTGGGCTTCCTGGCTTCATTGAGTTTTCGCTTGATGTGTCAGGTGTCTCTGTTACTAGCTCCCAGCCCTCGTTCCCGCCGTTGTAATTTTCAAAGAAAAGTAAGTCCTCCGGTATATCTGTTACAAATCTGGAAACGGGACTTACTCTCTTACTGCCAAAATATGTTCTACTCTCAGCAAAGGTCAAATACAATTGTTGTTTAGCCCTTGTGTATGCAACATAAGCCAGGCGTCTTTCTTCCTCCATTTCTGCGGGCTCTTCACTTGCTCTTGCATGTGGGAAAATCATTTCTTCAAGTCCTGTAACAAAGACGTGGTCATACTCTAGACCTTTGGCTGTATGTATTGTCATCATAGTAACCTTTTCACTGGCAGCATTATTTTGTCTGGACTGTTCTTCGATTAATGCAACTTCGTTAAGGAATGTCTCTAAGGCAAGATGTGGCTCAAGAGCGTCATACTTTGTTGCCACACTTAATAGTTCCTTAATATTTTCGATTCTTGCTTCATTTTCTGTAACTTTATCTGTTTTATCAGTGAGCATTTTGTAATACCCTGATTTATTAAAAATTTCTTCAATCAAAACGGTCAACTTGTTATTATTATTTGTCTCAATCAAACCCTCAATTAATTTTGCAAAACTTCGCAGACCCTGATCTATTTCCTCGTTGTCTTTGTTGCTCAGCAAATATTCTAAGACGGTTTGCTTTGAGGCCTTAGACGCATATATGACACGTTCTAGTTTTTTCTCCCCAATACCCCGTGTGGGTGTATTTACTACTCTTTGAAAACTAACACTATCTTTTTGATTGTAAATCAACTTTAGATATGCCAATATGTCTTTTATTTCTTTTCTGCTGTAAAATTTCACTCCTCCGATGATAATATAGTTGATGCCAAGGCGAATAAAACCCTCCTCCAAACTTCTTGATTGAGCATGGGTTCTATATAAAATAACAATATCATTTTGGCTAATTCCTTTCTCCTGAAGGTTTTGAATTTTTTTACCAATCCAATGGGCTTCGTCTTTTTCGTTCATCGCCTCATAGACGATGATGTCCCCCCCTTCTTTGTTTTCCGTCCACATTGTCTTTGGTTTCTGGTTTCGGTTTAAGGCAATAATTTTGTTCGAAGCGCTCAGGATTTTTTTTGTTGAGCGGTAATTTTGTTCAAGTTTAACAATTTTCGCATTGGGATAGTCACGCTCAAAACTTAATATATTTTGAATATCTGCACCTCTAAAGCTGTAAATTGACTGCGCATCATCCCCCACGACACAAATATTTTGGTGTTTTTGGGCTAATAAATTAGTAAATTTATATTGTGCATGGTTAGTATCTTGATACTCGTCAATTAATATATATTTAAAAAGTTCCTGATACTTTCTCAAAATATCTGGAGACCCTTCGAATAATTGTACTGTCTTCATTATTAAATCATCAAAATCAACTGCATTATTGCTTCGTAGTACTTTTTGATATTCTTTATAAATCTTAATGATATTATCAAAGAAGAAACCTTGGGTAATCCGTTCGTACATTTCCGGTGTTAGCAATTTATTTTTAGCATTGCTGATTTGAGAAAGAATTCCTTTTGGAACAAATATTTTGTCGGTAAAATTGAGTTTTTTTAATACACCTCGTACAGCGTCCAGTTGGTCATCAGTATCATAAATCAAAAAATTTGGTTCGAGACCGGCAATAATTGCGTTGTGTTTTAATATTTTCAAACAAATAGAATGAAAAGTTCCCATCCAGAAAAGCGGTGACTGGGGGGACGTTATACTTTGGTCGTTCAATATTTCCGCTACCCTTTTTTTCATTTCATTTGCCGCCTTGTTAGTAAAAGTTACTGCCAGAATATTTTCAAAATTTGCAACTTTTTTCTCTAATAAATGTGCAATCCTATAGGTGAGTACTTTTGTTTTTCCACTGCCGGCTCCAGCCAAAACCAGGACGGGCCCGTCTATTGTGTTTACTGCTTCTTGTTGCTCTGGGTTTAGTTTATCCATAATTTCGTCTTTTTATATTAGCAGAAAAACTTAAAAATAAGATAAATTTTTGCCGAGAACGCTAAAATTTTGTAGAATGTGACACAGATATATTTCTTTGAATATTTATGAAAAAATTTCTATTTGTAATAGTAATGTGTTTTGTGTTTCCACTTGTTCTGCTCATTAGGGTGCAGGCAAAGGATTTTGAATTGACTATTAACAGGGATGTTTATATAGATGACAAAGATAAAATTAAAATTGTTGAAACGCATATAGTAAAAAATAATAGTACCACAGAATATATTTCTAAAAAGAACAATGAAATCTTTATTATCAATCATATCAAGTCAAAGTCCGGTATAATCAAAGAGACCACAGCAACTGCCATTCTCAATGTAAACGGAAAAAGCACGACTTTTACGGTTGAATATTCAAATGAGACCGCAACCATTTCTGTGGAATATCCAAGGTCTATTGGAGTAAACGACTCTTTAACATTTGTGTTGGAATACCAGAACTTTGGTTTATTGGAAAATACCGGGGCATTGTGGGATTTATATCTTTCAGGACTGAGTAAGGATAGTATATTAAGTAATGATAAGCAGGATTTGATTTACAATACTAATGTCTATGTGAAAAACAATGTATTACCTAAGTTGAATTTTGCTTTGCCACAGCCCCTGCACACACTAACAACAAGTGGCGGCAATTATCTGCAATATGTCTATGATCTGAAGTCAATTACAGGAAAAAGTATTTGGCTTCAATTTGGAATAGAGCAGTATTACAAATTTAAGATAACCCAAAAAGCCAATGCCACATTGGACAACTCTTTTGGGTTACAAAACGAATACAGAATTATTTTACCTAGGGAAATAAATGGAGCCGAGGTTACTCAAAATATTTTTCTAGATAAAATTATTCCCATTCCTTCAAAAACAGAATTAGATGCAAACGGCAATTTTTTTGCCTATTTCAATATTCCAAGCAATCAGACAGACGATATTTCCATAGAGGGCTATGCAAAAGTTGGTGTAAAAACGACTAAAATTACATCAGATAATTCAGGAACAATCAATGATTACAAACCGGAACAACAAATATCACAATACCTTGTCGGGTCTCAATATTGGGAAGTAAATAGCAGTGAAATTCAGGCAAAAGCAAACGAGTTAAAAGGGTCTGAAACAAATGTTTTTACAATAGTAAATAATACCTATAATTTTGTTATTAATAAAATTGATTACAATGAAGTTAAAAGGTTCGGAATAAATAATCGACAAGGTGCCTTGGCAACATTAAAAAGCGGTTCCGGTGTATGTATGGAATATTCAGACCTTTTCTTAACACTACTAAGGGCACAAGAAATCCCCACTAGAGCGGTCTTTGGTTATGGGTATGACCCGTTAATTGATAATAAATCCCAGGAAGCCCATCAATGGGTTCAGGTATTAATCCCAACAACCGGGGACTGGTTAGATATAGATGTAACTTGGGGCGAGATGGGAGCCGCTGCTATCGGTGGTGTATTAAACCATTTCTACACCCACATAGCTATTAATAATCCGGAAGAAAATTCAGAAGTTATTTTAAGTAGTTTTGGAAACTCAGATATGTTAGAGTTACCAAAATATGAAATATCAGCAATTGGTCAAATGCCAGAAAACAATACTTTTTTAAGTCAGGAAGGCCTTTTAAATAAGTATCCATACATTGAATATACTTCTTTTATGGAATTTGTAATGAAAATTCCCCGCAAAATTAACGAATTATTCAAAAATGTAGAGAACAGGGAAGGTTTATCCGTTGTACTTCTTGGGGCCGGACTAATACTTGTAATAGTTCCCGTTAGCTTACTACTAAAAAACAATCTTGATTTCGGGAAAAAAAGTAAAAACACAGATGCCTCTACATAGTATTGACGGTCTTTATCCCTAGTAAATGCAATCCCCTCTTCAAGATATCGCAAACTGCCGTACTTAATTCAAGGCGAAACATTTTTAATTGAATATTTTCTTCCGAAAGTATTGGAATATCTTTGTAAAAAGAGTTGTATTTTTGTGCAAGTACAAATAGGTAAGTACACAACAAGTTTGGGGCTAAATTTTTTGTCGTCTCAATAAGGACTTCTTCAAATTGTTCCAATTGGTGTAAGACATCCAATTCTTTTTCAGTTAAATCAATCTGAGGAATTGATGCCTCGGAGTCGGTTATAAGATTTTCTTCCTTTGCTTTAGAAATAATTTTATTTGCCCTTGCAAAGGTATATTGTATATATGGACCGGAGTCACCCTCAAAACTAATACTTTTATCTAAATCAAAGGCCAAGTAACTTTTTGAACTGATGTTCAAGAAAGAATATTTAATTGAACCAACACCTACAATTTCAGGAACAACCCCTAAATCCTCTACCCCAATATCTTCCTTATGAGAAATAATTTGTTTTATTTTTGTCTTTGCTTGGTCCAGAATATCTTCCCCTAATACGATATTTCCTTTTCGGGAAGACATTTTACCGGATTTTAAACCGACAAATTCGTAGACATTATGATATTGTCGTCCTTTATACATTTCTTTGTTTAATAATGCCTGAACTTTGAAAGTTACTTTGAAAAAACTAATTTGTTCCACTGCGACATTGTGAATACATAAATCAATTTTTCCCCAATCGGTAAATTCTTTGTATGCCAAGCCCAATTCCTTTCCTTCATAAGTCGGAAGACCTTCACTATTTAGAAAAACCCTTGTCTCAAGGCCATAAGGTTCTCCGTCAAAAACAATTGCGCCTTGGCTTTCAATTAGGATTTTTTTCTCTTGTGCCTCTGTGATAAATTTATGACATAAATCAAGCATTTCTGACTCCATATATTGTTTTTGAAAGGTGGAATCAAGCCGCCCATATATTAGTTCAAACTTATCTAAAGACCACTTTTTCCCCAATTCCCATAATTTATTTATCGATTCATCATCTTTTGTGTAAATGGACTTGTTAATTTTCTTGATTTCTTCTTGAACAATTGGTTCTTCAAATGCCTTTGCTCCTTTTGCATAACATTCTGCAATTAGTTTAACTTTTTGTGTTATATCAACAGGGTAGTCCTTTTCAGATATCTTTTTAAAAGCCCAAAGACACTTGGCAATATGCATTCCCACATCTCCTTGATAATTCACTCTAATAACTTCTGCACCCGAGTTTTCCAAAAGGCGAATAAGCGACTCACCAAGAATAATATTTCTTAGATGTCCAATATGGAAGGCCTTAAATGGGTTGGGGTGGGCATATTCAAACACAATTCTTTTGCCGGACAGACATTTATTTTGTCCATATTTGTCATTTAAGTTGATTATTCTTTTTAACTCTAGTAAATAACTTTCATTGTTGATAAAAAAATTAATAAACCCTCTACCGGCGACCTCAATTTTGGAGCAAATTTTTTTAAGATAAGGGTCAGCTTTTAGGTCCAATAAAATTTTCCCTGCCAATATCAGCGGAGCTATATTTGTTTTTTTAGCAAGAACCAAAGCCACATTGCTACTGTAATTACCAAATTTTGGTTGATTCGTTTTATTAATATTTACAATAAGTTCCTGTTCCCAATATTTGTTAGCGATAATTGCGATTCTTTCTTTTATAATTACTTTTAATGAATAATCGGCTTTCCAATTTTCCTGGGCAATTAAATTAATCGAAGGATCATTATAAAAAGAGTAACTTTTTTGTTGTGTCTTGTTCTGCATAAGAAAACCAAATAATTTTGCTAATTATAATCTAAATCAATTATATAAAAAAGAGAAATACCTACATTCTAATTCCGATTGCAATAACCAGTATTATTATTAATATAGATATTTTATTTAAATGTTGAAATCGGAATTAGAATGCAGCATATAGGTTGAATTTTTTGAATATGATAAAATTAATTAGATAATGAAACCATCCTATGAGTGACCGCACACAAATTGACGAAATCAAAAGCAAACTTGATATTGTAAACATCGTAACCCCTTATGTCCCGGCACTTAAGAGA
>Ga0315273_10011724_pt1 | contig 11218 bp, 8 predicted proteins | sample YL17G02_0_MG_FD_205753 | JGI IMG/M metagenome (GOLD analysis project Ga0315273, IMG submission 205753) | Sediment microbial communities from Yellowstone Lake, YNP, Wyoming, USA - YL17G02_0 | ecosystem: Environmental > Aquatic > Freshwater > Lake > Sediment | place: USA: Wyoming | collected...
CGTCCATGTCCGTATCGATAGAGCTGACGGAATAACCCGCGCAAACTTGTGCGCGCCGCGTATTCGATCGTCAATCTGGGAGAAATCATTGCCTTCAGACCGGCCTTGTCGATGCGGGTATTGAACTCGACATCCTCACACGCATCAAAATGCTCATCGAACTCCCCTATTCTGTCGAAAACGTCACGGCGATACATGGCGCCCGAGGATGCCGCCGGCACAACCCGTTCCTGATCATTGTATATTGTCGAATCAAGCGCGTGCCCCAGTGCCGAGGAGCGCGCTAACGATACGGCCTGCTGGAAATAGGTCTGCGGTCCGGCAGTCTGGGGTTGCGGACGGCATAGCGCATCAACGTCGTTCTGGCGAAAGATTGCAGCCATATCCGTAAGCAGGCGCTTAGACGGAATTCGACAATGGCCATCGACGTAGAGAACGAACTCACCGGTTGCGGCGCGATAGCCGAGGTTGCGCGCAGCCGCAGATAGACGTTTTGGATTCTCAATGATCTGAAAACGGTCAAATCGATCGCGATACTTCGACGCAACCGCGACCGTGTCATCGGTTGATTCCCCGTCGACGACGATGATTTCATAATCCCCGTGCGGGAAATCCTGTTCGGCCAATTCCTGCAAGACAGAACCGATAAACCGGCCCTCGTTGCGTACGGGAAGAACAACGGATACGGTCGGCCTGGAACTACCAGCAGATGCCATGTTAATTGTCACCAAGTTGCGCCATGTGTTCTCCGATGCGCACAAAGTCAACGATCTCGCGATCCTTAGCACTCTTGAGCGCGGCGAGGTCAGTCCAACTGCTTCCCTGAGAGATCAGTTTTACCCATTCTTGCACCATAATCAGTCAGATTCTCCAAGTCTACTCTTCTCCGTGTCATGGCCTTTGCCAGTTTCCGCCAAACGACTGGAGTCACATCGTGAAAATAGTATTTCGCCCCGGTGGGCTTATTGGGGCCACGATCAAGACCGGTTATCAGAAGTACGGTAGCATTCGCTGGAGTCCATCGCATCTCCGATGTGAATCTCTCTCCGGTCGTGAAGTAATCGGTACCTCTGATTCGTAACTCCTCAAAGGAGATGGAGTCGTCGAGTACCTTTATTACCTTTCTTATGATTGCTGTGTCTTTTGCCGAACACACGGATTCGCCTCGTGCCGTAACCGAGCCAACATCAAAACTGAGAATCTTGGCCGCAGGAAGGCGAGTATTATCGGAAACCTGAGCGGTCCCAGCGCCAACTGATGCAAGGAGCACAATGACTGCTACCTGTATCCCCAAGTGAAGTGTACTACAATTAGTATGCACGGTGATACTCCTTGGAGTTGATTTCAGAGGTTTCGATGGCATCAGTGCGCCTGCCAATCACACTCGCGAAAGCCGAAAGTGTGATTTCTGGATAGCCTTGTACGTTTCCACGATGAGCTACGATAAAGGGGTTGATCATAGGTTCTCCTTCTATGGCTTCTCTAACGGGACTCCCACCCTCGCGGGTGGGCTACAGGATTGCTCGAGCCGGATCGGTTCAACCAGGGCAAAAAGTTGGGATTCATAATTCTAGCATTGATTGACAGTGCTTGCACTTCTTCGCGACACGCAAGATCGTCTCACCGCAGTATGGGCAGGGCACCTCGTCTCGATCTTCTTCCTTTGCGGCAGGTTGCAGTTGCTTGGTTTGCTCATACTCATGGTCAAGGATTTTCTGTGCTTTGAACTCATTAACGTAATAGGCGACCACACCGAGTACAGCTACACCGACTCCGATACCGAACGCAACTCCCCCTGGAACATGGAAAAACTTTGCCAAGACGTACGCGATGGCGACCACGACAATGGTTAAACCGCAGCCGCAGCCCTTTGCTTCAAGCGGTTTGCTTGGCTTTGTCACCTTGCCCGCTCACTTTCTCTGTCATTGGCAAATCCATTCTTTGACACCACCGTGGTGGGAACATGCCCCTGGGCCAGTAACGTCTGAACGTGTGCCATCGTTGCAAATTGCTCCGACGCGGACACAGTCGGAGTTCGTTGCTTTCTTTGCACAGTTACCGTTCATGCACAGCACTACAAGCAACAGAGCCATAAGCCCTCTAATGACGCTTCGTGGTTTCAATGTACATCATCCTTCAATTCATCAAAGGGTGAGTTAAGCACACGGCTTGGCGCTACCAGCAGATGCCATGGTAATTGTCGCCGAACTGCGCCATGGGATCTCCGATGCGCACGAAGTCAACGATCTCGCGATCCTTGACACTCTTAAGCGCGGCGAGGTATTCGGAGTCGTGATTGCCAATGATGATCACATCGGAGCCGTAAATCACTTCCTCGACTGACGTCGCGAATAGCTTCTCGATGTGCGGAATCTCTTTCTCGATATAGGCCTTATTGGACCCGAAAATACGAGCGATGTTGACATTGCGATCATAGATCAGCAGCTCATGTCCCTTGCCGACCAGTCTTTCAGCCAACAACACCAGCGGTGATTCCCGCAGATCATCGGTGCCATCCTTGAACGCCAGACCCAAAAATCCAATTTTCTTTTTCTTGAACGACGTTACAATCTTGTAACCTTCTTCAAGTTGACGCTCGTTGGAACCGGGGATAGCGGACAAAAGCGGCGCGCTGTAGTCAACGCTCTTCGCTTGATACAGCAGGCCGCGCACATCTTTGGGCAGACAAGAGCCACCATACGCGAATCCCGGTTTTAGATACATCCCTGAGACGTTCTGTTTGGTGTCCATAAGGAAGAGCCGCATAACTTCGTAACCGTCAATTCCCAGACGGCGCGCCAGAGTGCCGATCTCGTTACCGAAACAGACCTTGAGAGCGTGCCAGGTGTTGCAGACGTATTTGACCATCTCGGCGGTGCGGATGGTCGTCGTCTCAAACGGCGTCTGCAGGAACGAAAAGACTCGATGCACGACCTCAGCGGCCCCTTCCGACTGTACTCCCACAATGGTGAACGGCGGATTGAAAAAATCGTCCACTGAAGCGCCTTCGCGCAGGAACTCGGGATTGAAGCAAACGTCAAAATCGATGTAGACCTTCTTGCCGGAGGCCTCCTCCAACACGGGAATAATCTTCTCCTCGGTCGTTCCCGGAGGAATCGTCGAGCGATAGATGAGCGTATGAAACTCGGACTTGTTCTTCAGCAACTGACCGATCTTCTCGGTGACCCGCAGTACATAAGTCAAATCGACGTCACCGTTGTCCTTTGACGGCGTGCCGACGCAAATCATCGAGACCTCGGTTTCGTTCAGGGCGGCTTTGGCGTCCATGGTGGCCTTCAACCTGCCGCTACTGACAGTATCCGAGATGATCTCGGCAATCTTGTCTTCGACAATCGGGCTTTTCCCTGCCGATAGCTGTTCGATTTTGTCACGACTGATGTCAACGCCGATAACGTAATGCCCCTGCTTGGCCAAACATGCAGCAGTGACCGCACCGACATAGCCTAAGCCAAATATAGAAATCTTCATCTCAGCCTCAGTTCCTTGCCTTCAAATCAGCACCAGCACTGGCAACGGCAACGGTCTTCAGCGCTTCATGCAATTTCTTCGCTGCTTTACTCCAGCTATATTTTTCCGTCACCAGTTGAAAACCGGCTTCGGCAATTCTATTCCGTTTGTTGTCATCGCGCAACAATTCCGTAACTTTTTTTGCGAACTCGTTTTCGCCGTCAGCCAGCACGATATTCACACCGTCTGTCAACGGCAATCCCTCGGCGCCGATCGTTGTCGAGACCACGCACTTGCGCATCGCCAGCGCTTCGTAAATCTTGATACGAGTTCCACCGCCAACGCGCAACGGCACTACATAAATCTGTCCGGCAGCCACTTCGGGACGGACATCGGCGACAGTGCCGGTGATAATGACCGACTTGTCATCCTGCCCCACTTTGACGATATCCTCGGCGGGACGACGACCGACCACCGCAAGGCTGACATCTGCGATATCCTGTCTGATTATCGGTAGTATCCCGCGATAGAACCACCAAAAGCCGTCGATGTTCGGCATCCAATCCATCGAACCGCAGAAGACTAACCGGTGCTTGGTTTCCCGTCCCAACGGATGGAAGAAACCAGTGTCGACGCCGGTCGGAATCGTAACGTAGCGCCGTAAACCGAACTCTTTACGAAGCAGTTCGCCGTCGTTGTCGGAGACAGTCAGAACCTGATCAAACCGAGCGCAGCTATTGCGCTCGAAGCGCTCCAAGCGCTTCTTTTCGTACGCGAAATAGAGCCTTTTTAGAAAAGCCTTTTCAACTTCGTGATATCGTCGCCAGATCAGCGTCTCAACGTTGTGCTCGAAAAGCACCTTGGGAATTCCGCCAAGATGCTCGACGCACCAGGCCATTTCCAGGAAATCGGAGACAACGACGTCAATCTGTTTTTCAGCAGTAACCTTCCTGATTTGTTGAGTCATCTCTAGCGTGATGTACTTGTTTACGATATAGGGTCGCGATGACAGCAGCTTTGAGAACACGCGCAACTTGAAAGCAAGTCCCTCTTTGTTTTCTTCAGGCCGCGGCACAGACTCAACTCTGATGCCGAAGCCGCGCATCTGGTTGATCCACTTGCCATCGAGTTCCGGTGGAACATACGACAGGAACGTCACGTCGCACAACTTGGCCAGCGCCGACAGCAGGTTTATAGTTCTGATCTTGCCGCCGGTGTCGGCCGGCAGCGGGAAATCGGATTTGAGCCAGAGTACTCTCATTGCGGCAGCAACCTGATACTGTCAAGTGGTTGGCGACGGATGAAGATGCGATGCCAAAGTTCAAGATTCAGTAGTGTCCAAATGCGGTCGGAGTGGTTGTATTTGCCCTGTTGATGCAAACTGAAATAGCTTTCCATCAGTTTGCGATCAAGTATCTCGCCGCAAAAAGAGTCTTTGCCAAGCACCAGGTTCTTGGCCATCTGATGGTATTCGCCGGCAAACCACCGCTTGATCGGTACCGGAAAACCGGCTTTGGGGCGGTTGAGAATCTCCTGCGGAATATCGGGGCCAAAAGCAAGTCGCAGTGCGCGCTTGGTGTTGAACCCCTTGATTTTGAGCTTGTCCGGCAACGAGAACGCAAACTCGACCAACTTGTGATCCAAGAACGGTACGCGCGACTCAATCGAAGCAGCCATCGACATCTGATCCTGTTTCATGAGCAGTTCAACCAGATAGGTTTTGACATCGGCGTAGAGCAACTTGCCCAACAGAGTATCGGCCTGCGAACGGTTATAGTGATCCATAAAACCGGAATAGACGGCGCCCGGATCATGCCCATTCCAACAGCCCCCTGTGAGCAGCTCCGAAAGCATGGCGCGGGAGAAAGTCGAGTAGTTGTCAAGAAAGATGGTCTCGATATCGCTGTCGAGATAGACAGTTGTTCGCAAAGCCTTGTTGCGATACGGGAACTTGTAGGGCAACATGTCAATCAGAGGTCGGAAGAGACCGCGTCTTATGGAACGTGGCAGCACCGAAAACAGCATTCGATCAGCCTTGAGATTGTACAGCGTCTGGTAATAGCGTTCATAGCCCCCGAACAACTCGTCCGAGCCTTCGCCCGTGAGAACAACCTTTACATGCTTGCTGGCGAGACGTGAGACGCAATTCAACGCCACCGACGATGGGTGGGCTACCGGCTCATCCTCGTGATAAATCATGCGCGGCAGCGCAGCAAAGAAGTCCTCCGTTGTCATCGTGATTTCGTGCTGGCTGGCGCCCGCATGTTTGGCGGCCAAACGGGCATAATGAAGCTCATTGGCTTCCCGCTCTTGGAAGGCGACCGAAAAAGTTGCGATCGGACGATCAACCATCTTGGCCATACGGGCGGCAATGATTGTCGAATCGACTCCACCCGAAAGAAACATCCCCAACGGCACATCAGCCATGAGGCGCAAGCGCACCGATTCATCAAGCAACTCGCGCAAACGGTTGACGGCCTCGGATTCGGAGAGCGAGGCATCAGTCTGAATCGTGTTGCAGTCCCAGTAGCGTGCAACACTTACAATGCCGTGCTGCAACTCCAGATAATGCCCCGGCTCAAGCTTCTTGATATGGGCAAACATCGTGGAATCGTCGTTCGTGTACTTGAGCGCCAGTATTTGGAGAAGTGCGTGGTAGTCAATTTCACGCCTGAGCTCGTCCAACACGAGTAGTGCCTTAATCTCGGAGGCGAACGCGAAAAACCGAGGTGTGTTGATGTAATACATCGGCTTAATGCCGAGGCGGTCGCGAGCAATAAACAGCTTCTCGCTTTTCTCATCATAGAGCGCAAACGCAAACATGCCCCGCAACCGATGCAATCCTGCAGCGCCATATTCTTCAATACAGTGCACGACTGATTCGGTGTCGGAATTGGTCTTGTAACGGTGCCCTCGCGACTCCAGATCACGCCGGAGATCGCGATGGTTGTAGATCTCGCCATTGTACGAAATCCAGAGTGTGCCATCCTCGTTGGCTATCGGTTGATGCCCCAGACTCAGATCGACGATAGACAAACGACGATGCCCCAGCGCAACGTTTCCCTTTAGGTAGTAACCGCAATCATCGGGACCGCGGTGCGTGAGTGTATCGGTCATCTTGACCAACAGCTCGCGGTCGACTGATCGATCCTTGTCCTTATATACTATTCCGCAGATTCCGCACATGCCAAGACCAATTCCTATAGTTGCGTTCGTCTTAAGGGTACGATCAAATCTGCCATTCCAACGGTCTCAATCTGAACATTTTCGCCTTCCCAAATAATGTCCGCGTAGTCGGCCTTCGACTTTGCGCGAAAGAGTTCGCGGGAATTGTAGGTGACCTGCGTACCACCGATTACGATGAGTCGCTGCGGTGATCCATTCGTAATCTGTAGCATTAGAATCTCCGCGTTCGACTCCAAGCCTTCGCACTCTCGGTCTGATGCGCCCCGAACGATGAAGGTTTCGGTGGCGCCTTCGGTGAATTGCGTTAGCGAACCCTCGGATAGCCGTCGAATTCCGCTTGGTGTCGGAATCTGCGCCCTGAGACCTCGGGGCAGGATCAAGAACAGCGCGTTGCATACGGCGGAGGGCTCGGTTGAATAGGTAACGCAACTACCGTGGCGAAGCGACAAGTAGTCGTCAGAGACAGGAGTGTCCTTTGGATACTTGCTGACCCCCAACGAATCGAGACTGAAAGTCATCAGGAATAACCGTTGGGACTCGAATCTGGCAATGATGTCATTGTGTTCCAATTTGGCTTCTCCGGGCACTACGAAGTTCCAGAGCGACTCCACTGGAACCGGCGAATGCACGGAGTCGAAAAGGACCAACATCTGATCGCTTACAAAAAGAACGGCACGTGAAAGTGTCGCAAACGCACCGCGACTGCCTTCTACCTGATATGCCGCGCGGTAGAATTCCGAGCGGCCGGTCCGGAAATAGCAGTCGAGCCGACAATCGGGTCTTTGCAGCCAACCGAAAGGATCGCGCGGATTTTCCAGAGCCAGTCCGGCCAGCGTCGGTCCATTGTGCACTTTCGCCGAGCGATAGAGGTTGCGCTTCTCGAGATCAGCGGTGTAGACATAAGTACCCGGATCAACAAGGAAGTTGTGGTCCCCGACGGAAATGTCGATGTGCAACATGTCGGCATGAGAATGTGGAGAATCGAGGTAGCCAAAGGACCCACATTGGAAGGCCGAGTACATGCCGGAGGGTGAGCGCGAGACGATGACGCCGGAATCACAACCCCCTTGATTCCCCTTTGCTAAGGGGGAATGACTCTCGGCTATGGCGTCGGGCGCCCAAAGATCATCACCGTCGGCTCTTGCTCTCCCTTGCTCCGCCGTGCCGGTGAACCAGAAACTGTCGACGTACTGTGCCGAACCGACATCTCGTCCCGGCGAGAGGAAACTGCGACAGGATTCCAGCAACGGGCGGAAATCGGATGCCGGAACTCGACTCAGGAAAAGGAGGCGGCCGCCGTCTTCATCGCCGATATGCGGCCACACGCCATCGGGGCGCTGTAATGCCGCGAGCAAATCGGACCCTTGTTTGAGCCGGTCGTGAAAGCGCGCTTCCAGTGAGATTTTACGCTGCTTGCATAGGGCCACAAGCGACAGCAAAAACTCGACGGCATAGCCGTGATAAGCTGTTGACAGCTCAGCGTGCATGCCATCAACCGTAAACTGACGATCCAACTCCGACAAAAGAGTATCATGTCCGAGTTGCTGCCAGAGGTGAACATCGCTAAACTCGCTAAAAAGAATGCCGGCAACCAAGAGAGCGTATGCTTCTCCGAAGAGATGCGTGTTCGGAGAGAAGTACTTCGACAAGTGATGACGAACAAAGTCAGCACAGGTATATATCAGTCTGTAGAGGTCTCCCGCATATTCGTTGGTCAACGATGGCGAGTCCTTGAAAAACCAGATACCCCAGGCCAGCGCATGTATGCGAAAGGAGGATTCGAGTGCCGAGCAGAAGTTGACGCCATGATAATCACGGTTTTTCCGGCACCAGTCCTGCGTCAACTGAAAGAACTTACGCGGATATTTCTCATCGCCGGTGAGCAAATACGCCTGCCCAAGGTCGTAAACGAACTGAAAGCGAGAGATTTCCCAAACGATCTTGGAATCCCCTACGACCGACGGATCGAGATAGTCGATGTCGCCATAAAAGCACTCCGGTGCGGTGACTTTGTGAATCGGGTCGTAGTTCCAACGCGGTGGGTTGCCATAAGAAATGAATCCCAGATTGAAGACCGGAAATCTATCGGCGATAATCTGCTCTGCGGTGGCGATGATGCGGTTGCGTTCGGATGGCAGAACCGTCTCGACGAAACTTTTGAACCTGTTCCGCAAAGCGAAGCCCGGCATGAATTCAGTATCTGCGTGCCCCCGCAGAGCGGCGACAAAATCAACTCGCTTATCGGACGATGCGAAGCGCTGAAGAAAGTCCTTCTTGAAGATGGTGTCAAAACCGCCCACGTCGAAAGACAATTGACCGGAATTATGGATGCGCCGCTCTTCGCGACAACGCCATTTTTCGCGCGAGCGGTCAATAAGCTCACCAAACTGACCTGAGGCCAGTTTCTTGATAAGTTTCCCCAGCTTGTCAGCGCGCATCAGCCAACTCCCGATAAGCTTTCGTCCACCGCCATTTAACTCGCGGCCAACTGCACTCTTGTGCAAACGCACGCCCGCCCTCGATAATCTTTTGCCGCAAATCGGCATCGTCGATTACTTCGCTAAGGGCCAAAGCAAGGGCGTCGACGTCGCGCATAGGCGCCAACAGTCCGCTTTCGCGATCACGAACGACATAAGGAATGCCACCGGCATCGGTCGTTACAACCGGCAGTCCGGCGTAAAAAGCTTCGATTATGGCGACCGGCATATTGTCGATCACTGAGCTATTGAGGAAGATATCAGCCTGATGAAATAGAGTAGGCATCTGCGTGCGCTCAACGCGCCCCGTGAAGGTGACGTCTTGGATGTTGAGATCGCGCACCAGAGATTTGAGGCGGCGTTCATCCGAACCATAGCCCGTAATGGTCAGAGTGGCGGCGCTGTACTTAGACTTGATTACTGCAAAGGCGCGAATTGATGTCTTGATATCGTATAGAGGTTCCAGATTGCGAGCGACCAGAATGTGTGGAGTCACGACCCGGCGCTCGCGATACTGGAAGACATTGAAGTCGGAGATGTTAAAGATCGATTCGGCGTGAAAACCGAACCTGCCGAAGACGTCGACCAGATAGCCGGACGGCACGATGATCTTATCTGCCAAACGAATGATCCAAAATATGCTCTTCCCCCAGCGCGTGAAATGATCTTCCGCTTCGCCTGACCGATAGTTGAGGATTGTTTTCTTGCGATAGAGTTTTGCGATCAACAACGCGGGCGTCGGCGCCAGGATGAATGAGAAATATGACGCCGAGAAAACATGAATCACATCATATCGCCAGACCCTGAACAGCAAGGAAGCGACATACAAAATCGAAACGATCAGCGTGCGAACATACTTGATTCGAGTCAGATACTTGAAGGGCCCCCAGGGAACGGGGTTGATCGGCAGGAGTTGGACATCTACCCCCTCCGCACGCAGATTGCGCAGCAGTAAATCGGCCTGCACTGCCTGACCTCCCAGAATCGTCAAAGAGGGCGCGATCAGCAAGACCCTGACACCCCTGAGAATCTCAGCAACGGGTTCGTCCTGTTTGTCAGCGACATTCACTGATGACATAGCGATACTTCCCCGACGGATCGTAGCGAAGCTGCTCGACCGGTTCATAGGTGACAATGACCGTTTCTCCGAGAGCTTCCCGAATGCGCTTTGCGAAAGCGTCTCGCGCCGGCTCCGGTATCCTGTCCGAGGTCAGATGCCTGACGATCAGGGATGTCGGCGTCGTTTGCACCACTTGCACCCGCAGGCGAAATCCCGAAGTATGCAGCGCATTGACAATCACCAATCCCTCCACCCGTGAGCCATCCGGTCGAGCTATCATGTCCACAACACGTCCACCGATTCCGACGATCCGACGCCAGGTGCACCCGCAGGAGCAGTAACCGTCATCCATGATCACCATGTCTCCCGTACGATAGCGAATAAACGGCATACCGCGATTAAACAGGTCGGTCACCACCAACTCCCCCATTTGCCCGTATGGGACATCCCTGCCTGAGTCATCCACGACTTCCAGATGATAAGACGGTTCGAACAAGTGTATTCCCGTATGCAGGGTGCATTCCGAGGCGACCGTACCGATCTCGCGGGCGCCATAGCGCTCGAATGTTTCCGCCCCAAATACTTCTCGAAATAGTGGTCGCTGCCATTCCTGTAGTGGTTCGGCTGTCACAACCACGTTTCTGATCGGCGGCATTTCCATCCCCACCTGTTGCGCTCGCTGAGCCAATGCCGCCAGCATGTTGGGGTAGGCAAAGACAATCTCTGGTCGATGCTGCTTGAGCTTTTTCAAAAAATCATCCATTTTTTCGTCGGATGCATCAAAGGCGTAAAAATAGACAGCGCGTTCGGTCAGTGCATTGGCAATGCGCGCCTTCGGAGAACGCATGCTGACGGCATCGATACGGGCGCCCCAAACCCAGGCGCGTCGCTGACCGGGGAAAACACCAATCGTCGCATTGAACAGATAGTCTTGTGCTCTTCTGACCACCTGTACCCGTCGGTCGCGGTAGAATGTCAGCGGTAATCCCGAAGAGCCGCCGGTGCTCGCACAAACCAATTGCTCTCG
>Ga0315273_10011725_pt1 | contig 11218 bp, 9 predicted proteins | sample YL17G02_0_MG_FD_205753 | JGI IMG/M metagenome (GOLD analysis project Ga0315273, IMG submission 205753) | Sediment microbial communities from Yellowstone Lake, YNP, Wyoming, USA - YL17G02_0 | ecosystem: Environmental > Aquatic > Freshwater > Lake > Sediment | place: USA: Wyoming | collected...
AGGACGCTGAAGTGGGACCCCGTGAAGGAACTCTTCGTCGGCGACGAGGAGGCGAACCGCTCGCTCGACCGTCCGAAGCGGGAACCCTGGCAAATCTGACGGAAAAGGAAAAACGCATGGCGCGCAAGCCGGGCGTTTCGCGGAGAGATTTTCTGAAAGGGGCTGCGGCGGCGGTGGCGGCGCCATACGTTCTGACGTCCACGGCCCTTGGGGCCGGAGGCCGCCCGGCCGCCGGCGAGCGGATCGTCATGGGCGCCATCGGCGTCGGTGGCCGCGGTACCGACAACATGCGGACGTTCCTCGGGTCGCCCGTGGTCCAGATGGTCGCAGTCTGCGACGTCTTCGAGGACCGCCGCCGGCGTGCCAAGGGCATCGTGGACAAGCGGTACGGAAGTGCGGACTGTACGGTCTACAATGATTTTCGCGAGGTCGTTACCCGCGACGACATTGACGCCGTCTGCATCGGCACGCCGGACCACTGGCACGTCCTGCACGCCCTGGAGGCCGTGCGGGCGGGCAAGGATGTGTACTGCGAGAAGCCGCTGGGCCTGAGCATCGAGCAGGGCAAGACCCTCCGCACCGCAGTGCGCCGCTACGGCCGGGTGTTCCAGTTCGGCACGCAGGAGCGCTCCAGTGGGAGCACGCGCCAGGCGGCCGAGATCGTGCTGAACGGCTGGATTGGCAAGGTCCACACCATCAAGGTCGGGACGCGATTCAGCATCTCCTCGCCCAACTACCCGCCCATGCCGGTGCCCGACGGACTGGACTACGACCTGTGGCTGGGGCCGGCCCCGTGGGCGCCGTACACCGCCAACCGCGTCTCGAACAGCCACTGGTTCCACATCAGCGACTACGCGCTCGGCTTTCTCGCGGGTTGCGGCATCCACACGATCGACATGGCCGCCTGGGGGAACGGGACGGACCGCACGGGCCCGGTCGAGGTCGAGGGCACGGGCGAGTTCCCCCGCGACGGCCTGTGCGACTGCGCCCTGGCGTGGAACGTGGACCTGCGGTTCGCGAATGGCGTTAAGATGAACTTCACCGACGGCAACCAGAACCCGCTGGGCGTCCGCTTCGAGGGACCCGACGGCTGGGTGTTCGTGAAGGAGCGGCACCTGGGCGGCACGGTGGATGCGGAGCCGAAGTCGCTGCTGCGCCGGACGGCCGGCCCGGACGAGATCCGGTTGCCCGTCAGCAACAATCACCATCAGAATTTTCTGGAGTGCATCAAGTCGCGGCAGGACCCGGTGGCGCCGATCGAGGTCGCGGTCCGATCCGACACGCTCTGCCAGTTGAGCGACATCGCCACGCGCCTGCGCCGGAAACTGAAGTGGGACCCCGTCAAGGAGGAGTTCGTCGGCGATGCGGAAGCGAACCGGATGCTCGGCAGGGCCATGCGGGAGCCGTGGCGGATTTAGAGGCGATGGAGCGATGGCACGAAAGGGAGGCATGACGCGCCGCCTGACGCCGGAAAACGTTGCCGCACCCTTCAGCGCTCCTTTTAACAATTTTCTTGCGGAACCGGTCGGGTCCGGTAGCATGGCGAAGTCCGCGCCCGCCGGGGCGTCGGCCCGGTGAAAATGACCGAAACCGCCGGGGCCCGCGGATGTTTAAGGAATATGCGAGAGGAGGCAGCATGTCGCTGTCGGGTACCCGTCGCACGCGGCGGGAATTTTTGAGGACGGCGGCTGCGGCTGTTGCCGCGCCGTACGTTCTGACGTCCACCGCGCTGGGTGCGGGCGGCCGGCCGGCCGCGAGCGGACGGATCGTCATGGGCGCCATCGGCATCGGCGGCCGGGGCATGGGCGACATGAATGCCTTCCTCGGCGTCGGCGAAGTGCAGGTTGTTGCGGTCTGCGACGTCGTCGGCAGCAAACGCGACGCTGCCAAGAACCTCGTGGACCAGAAGTACGGCGACCAGGGGTGTGCCGCGCACAACGATTTCCGCGAGATCCTCGTCCGCCCCGACATCGACGTTGTGATGATCGCAACGCCCGACCACTGGCACGCCGTCATCGCCGTCGAGGCGATGAAGCACGGCAAGGACGTCTTCTGCGAGAAGCCCGAGACCCTCACCGTCCGCGAGGGACGCAGGATGGTCGAGGACGCCCGCCGCTACGGCCGGGTCTTCTCCGGCGGCAGCCAGCGCGTCTGGGAAGACTACAACTGGTTCCACCGCATGATCCGCGGCGGCGCCATCGGCGATGTCCGCGAAGTGTGGGTGAACGTCGGCAGGCCCTCCACCGAGTGCGGCCTCCCCCAGGAACCGATCCCCGAGGGCCTCGACTGGGACCTCTGGATCGGCCCCGCGCCCTCGGTCCCCTTCAACCGCGGACGCCTCAAATTCCGCGCCTGGCGCGATTACTCGGGCGGCGGCATGACGGACTGGGGCGCCCACGGCTTCGGCGGCGCCCTGTTCGCCTGCAACCTCCATACCACGGGGCCCGTTGAGGTCGTCCCGCCCGACGGGAAAGAGTTTCCCCATCTGACCTACCGCTTTGCCAACGGCGTCCGGATATATCACGGCGGCGGCTGGGGCGGCATCCTCTCATTCCGCGGCACCAAGGGCGAGATCCCGCCCCGCGAGAAGGGGGCTCCCAAGCAGACCCCGCCCAACATCTTCATCCCGAACTACAAGGGCCGCGGCGGACTCGTCGGCGACTTCCTCCACTGCGTCCGCACACGCGAGCGACCCTTCCGCCACATCGAGGTTGCCCACCGCACCGTCACCGTCTGCCACCTGGGCAACATCGCGTACTGGCTGAACCGCCCGCTCAAGTGGGACCCCGAGAAGGAAGAAATCCTCGGCGACCCCGAGGCCGCCCGCTGGCTCGACCGCCCGAAGCGGGAACCCTGGCGAATCTAACGGAAAAGGATAAAACGCATGGCGCGCAAGACGGGCGTTTCACGGAGAGATTTCCTGAAAGGGGCTGCGGCGGCGGTGGCGGCGCCGTACGTTCTGACGTCCACGGCCCTTGGGGCCGGAAGCCACCCGGCCGCCAGCGAGCGGATCGTCATGGGCGGCATCGGCATCGGCAACATGGGTGGCGGCGACCAGGGCGCCTTCCTCGGCCGCGGCGACGTCCAGTACGTTGCCGTCTGCGACGTCCGCAGGGGAGTCCGCGACGCTGCCAAGGGCAGGGTGGACGGTCGCTACGGGAACAACGACTGCAAGGCGTACGTCGACTTCCGCGAGATGCTCGCACGCGAGGACATCGATGCCGTGCACATCGCGACCCCTGACCACTGGCACGCGATCCTGGTGATCGAGACCTGCCGAAGCGGCAAGGACGCCTTTTGCCAGAAGCCGGAAACCCTCACGCTGCGCGAAGGCTCGTTGATGGTCGAGGCCGCCCGTCGCTACGGGCGGGTCGTCTCGGGAGGCAGCCAGCGCGTTCGCGAAGACTATAACAACATCGCCGAAAAGTGCTGGAGCGGCGAACTGGGCACGATTAAATCGATCAACGTCATTACGCGTAATTTTTCGTCCTTATGCAATTTGCCCGAAGAGCCCGTTCCAGACGGCTTTGACTGGGATATGTGGCTTGGCCCGGCGCCGTGGGCTCCTTACAACGCCAAACGGTGCAGCGGCAGTTTTAATACAGCCGCCGATGCCTGGCGGGCCTATTCCGATTACTCCGGCGGCGACATTACCGATTGGGGAGCGCACCATTTTGGGGGCGCGACGTTCGTCGTCGACGTCCGCGAGCAGCAGCCCGGGAAAGTCATCTATCACGACGAGAATGGCAAGATGTGGCTGGAGTACTGCTATCCGAGCGGACTGAAGATCACTCACTGCAAACCCGGCAAAGGCAATATGGAGGTCGAAGGGACCCCGGGCGAGAAACGCAAACCCAAACCGACGCCGGGCTACAAGGGCACAGGAGGTATCTGCGGGGACTTCATCCACTGTGTGAGGACCCGCGAGAAACCTTTCCGCGACATCCAACTGGCCGTCAACACGACATTAATCTGTCATATAGCAACCATCGCCAATACGCTGCGACGCTCTTTGACCTGGGATGCCGCGAAGCAGGAATTCACCGGCGATGAAGAAGCAAATCGCATGCGCGATCGGGCCCGGCGCGAGCCGTGGCGACTTTGACGCCGAGAAAGGACTGGGAACGCATGACGGGCAAGCGACTGGCAGGGGCGGTGTTTCTGGCGGTGGCGGCAGGCGTCGTGGGCCTGGCGTGGAGCAGTCTTCGCGGCTCCGAGGCCGCCGGCCCGGCGGATTCGCCGGCCAAACCGATCCGCGCGGTCGTCGTCACCGGCGGGCACGCGTTCGACCAACAGGCGTTCCCGAAACTTTTCGAGGGACACCCCGACATCGTCTGCGAGTTCAAGCCCCAGAAGGACGACAGCGAGATCTTCGAGGACGTCGCCGATTGGCCCTACGACGTCGTGGTCCTCTACAACATGACGCAGAAGATTTCGGAGAAGCGTCGGCAGAACTTCCTCGGCCTCCTGGACCGCGGCGTGGGCCTCGTCGTCCTGCATCATGCGGTTGCCGACTTTCAGGACTGGCCGGAGTTTGAAAAGATCGCCGGGACAAGGTACTATCTGAAGGAAACGGTCGTGGACGGCGTCACGCACCCGAGGGGCGCCTGGAAGGAAGGCGTCGATTTCACGATCCACGTGGAGGATGCGGAACACCCCATTACGAAAGGCCTCGCGGACTTCGAGGTTCGCGACGAGGGGTATCGCAACCAGACGTACGCGCCGGACAACCACCTGCTGCTTTCAACCGACAACGCGGCGAGCGAGAAACAGGTCGGGTGGGTGCGGACGTACAAGAACGCGCGCGTTTTCTGTACGGTGATCGGCCACGGGCCGCAGGCCTTCACGAGCGAACCGTTCCGCCGCGTGATGGCCCGCGCCATCCGCTGGACCGCCAAACGTAACGTCGGGCGCGACGACGCCGCGCCGACCGAAGCCGCGTCCGGAAGGACCGGCCATACGGAATCTTCGGAAACCAGGTGATAAGGAGACTGCCGATGAGTCGCAACAATGCTGTTGTCGCTGCCGTGCTGGTTCTGGTTGGGATGGCCGGTTTCGCGCCGTTGGCCCGGGCCGCCGGGGTGGACAAAGCCGCCCTCGACAAGGCCTTCCAGGAACTGCCCTCGTATGACTGGGGTAAGGACCGAGGTCCCCTGGACCTGATTGAAAAGGCGGTCGTCGCGGCGCCCGGCGACGCGGCCGCGCGCGCCGGCCTGGAGAAGCGGCTGGCGGGCGTGCTCGGCTCGGGCGCGTCGCGGGCGGTCAAAGATTTCGCTTGCCGCCAACTGAGCCTGATCGGCACGTCGGCGTCCGTGCCGGCGCTCGCGGCCCTCTTGCCCGACAAGGACCTGTCGCACATGGCCCGCTACGCGCTGGAGCGGATTACGGACCCGGCGGCGGTCAAGGCGATGCGGGAGGCGCTTCCGAAAGTGAGCGGCCTGCAGAAGGTCGGCGTCGTCAACTCGCTGGGCATGCGCGGGGACGCGGAATCGGCCGGCGCCCTCTTGCCGCTCCTCGGGGATTCGGACCCGCAGATTGTGGCGTCGGCGGTAGCGGCGCTCGGCCGGATTGCGACGCCCGAGGCGGCCGTTGCCCTCCTGAACTTTAAAGCGAAGGCGCCGGCGCCCCTCCAGGCCGTCGCCGTCGATGCCTGCCTGGATGCCGCGGCCCGCGTGCTGAAGCGCGGACAGGTCGATGCCGCCGCCAAAATCTACGAGACGCTCGACAGTGACAAGGAACCGGAGCACGTGCGGATGGCGGCGTTCCGGGGGATAGTGACGGCAAAGCCGACCGAGGCCACGCCGCGCCTCGTCAAGGCCTTGGGGGGCGAGGATGAAGGACTGCGGAGCATGGCGGTCCGCCTGATGCAGGAGTCGCCGGGCTCGGAAGCGACGAAGGCGTTTGCCGCTGCGCTCCCCCAACTGCCGCCCGTGGGCCAACTGGCACTCCTGAAGGTGCTGGAAGGGCGAGGCGACCCGGCGGCCCGGCCGGCGGTCCTTGACGTGATGAAGAGCACCGACGAGAACGTCCGCGTGGCCTCCCTCAAGGCGCTGTGTGCCGTGGGCGGTGCGGCCGACGTGACGGTTCTGGCCGGCAAGGTCGCAACGGGCGCCGACGCGGAAAAGGCGGTGGCGGCCGAAGGCCTCGCTCTCCTGAAAGGCGACGACGTGAACGCCGCGATCGTGGCCGCCATCAAGGGAGCGGAGGCGGCGGCTCGAGCCGCGCTCGTCCGGAGCCTCGGGGCGCGCAGTGCCGCGGGAACCGTCGCGACGGTGATGGAGTGCGCGAAGGATCCGGATGCCGGGGTGCGCCTGGCGGCGCTGGAATCGGCGAAGGTCCTCGCGAACGAAGCCCAGGCGCCGGCGCTCGTCGGTTCCGTGAAGTCGGCCAAGGACGACGCGGAGCGCAAGGCGGCCGAGGAGGCGCTCTTGGCGGCGTGCGGGCGCGGACGCGAGAAATGCGCCGTCCCCCTCGTCGCGGGCTTCTCGGGGGCCGACGTGGCTTCGAAGATGGTGCTGTTGAGAGCGATGGGGCGAGCAGGCGGGCCGCAAGCCCTTCGGGCGGTCCAGGCCGCCACGAAAGATGCAGATGCGTCCGTCCAGGACGAGGCCGTCCGCGTGCTTATCGGCTGGTCGGATGCGTCGGTGGCGCCGGCGCTCTTGGCGCTCGCGAAGTCGGCCGCCAATCAAAAGCACCAGGTGCTGGCGCTTCAAGGCTATGTGCGCATTGCCGGTGAGCAGCCGACGGACGACGCCAAGGTGAAAATGCTGACCGAGGCGATGGAAATGGCGAAGCGCCCGGACGACAAGAAACTGGTGCTGGGCGCGCTGAGCAACGTTCAGACGGTCGAATCGCTCCGGCTTGTCGTGCCGTGCCTCGGCGACGCGGCGCTGGCGGAAGAGGCGAGCGCGGCCGCGGTCAAGATCGCCGAAAAGGTGGCCGACTCGGCGAAAGACCTCACGCGCAACGCCATGAAAAAGGTGCTCGAGCAGAGCAAGAACGACGGCGTCCGCAAGAAGGCCGAGGAGATCCTGAAAAAGGTCGGCGGCTGACGAAGGGACGCGAGGTTTCGCTGCGGGCGCGTTGGGCGGCCGGAGGCCGTCGGCGCGCCCGCGGCATAGGTGCCGCCGGCGGACCTTCCAGCGGCCGCCGGCGCGGAGGTTTGTCTCGGAGGTGACTGGAACCTTATCATGTTTTCGGACGGGCTGTTCTCAAAGGGGGGGCGAGAGGAGCGACCATGGCGAACGCACGTTTCGGACTTTCCCGCCGCGACTTTCTGGCGGCCGTCAGCGCGGCGGCACTGATGGGTTCGGCGGGGGCTCTGGCGGCGCCGCCGCCGATCTCCGACCGCAAGGTCCGCATCGGCATCGTCGGCGGCGGGTTCGGTGCGTCGTTCCTGTGGCACCTCGACCCGAACTGTATTGTCGAGGCCGTCAGCGACCTCCGGCCCGACCGCCGCGCGGGGCTCCAGAAAGTGTACAGGTGCGAGAAGCCCTACGAGTCGCTTGAGAAACTCGTCCTCGACCCGAAGATCGAGGCCGTGGCCGTCTTCACGGGCGCGCCGGACCACGCGCGGCATGTCGTCGAGGTGATGAAGCATGGCAAGCACGTCATCTCGGCCGTGCCGGCCTGCCTGACACTCGAAGAGGCGCAGCAACTCAAGGAAACCCAAGAGAAAACGGGCCTGGCTTACATGATGGCCGAGACGAGTTACTACCAGGCCCCTTGCATCCTCGCCCGGCAACTCAGCAAGGAAGGGCGGTTCGGCGCCTTCCTTTACTCCGAGGTCGAGTATTACCACCACAACGTCCAGCGAGTCGGCGCCGCCGAGGCACTCTGGAAGGGCAAACCCACGCCGAAGGGCTGGCGATGGGGCTTCCCGCCGATGTGGTATCCGACGCACGCGACGGCATTCCACGTCGGCGTGACGGGGGAGCGGCTGACGGAGGTCGCGTGCCTGGGATGGGGCAACGACGACCCCATGCTGAAGGACAACCCCTACGACAACCCGTTCAACAACCAGGTGGCCCTGTTCCGCACGGAGGGCGGCAACATCTGCCGCTGCAACAACCTTTGGTGGATCCATGCCGACGGCGAACGGGCCCAGTGGCTGGGTGAGAACCTCGCCATGTACATGGAATCCAGCAGCGGACAACCGTTTGTCATCCGCGAGCGCGGCAAGCCGGACGTACGCCAGTATCCCGACTACATGGACCTGCTGCCCGAGCCCATGCGCATCCGCACGGGTCACGGCAACTCGCACGGGTTCCTGGCGCACGAGTTCGTCGCCGCCCTCGTCGAGGGGCGTGCCCCCGCCGTCGACCTGTACGAGGCGCTCGCCATGACGGTGCCGGGCATCGTAGCCATGGAATCGTCGCTCAAAGGCGGCGAGCAGATGAAGGTTCCGAGTTTCGACAAGGCCTGATTCCCCCCGGGGCCCGGGGGATGCGCCTGATCCGATGGCAGGCGCGTTCGGAGGCCGGGGGCCGTTCGGCGCGCCCACGGCATTGGCGCCGCCGGCGGACCTTCCAGCGGCCGCCGGCGAGTAGTGTAATGAGTTGTGTGTAATTTGTTTGGGGAGGTGGGAATTGGAGGAGGGCGTCAGGGCCCGAAGCGGAGGCGAGGCGGAGCCGAGCCGGAGCGGAGGGGCCTGACGCGGGCGGGAAAAGAAGGTACGCTGGTCCTTTTCGTCACCCCTGACAGAAAGGAGGCGTACCTTCATGCAGCCGTTGACCACGATAGCATTGGACCGAGGCGAGAGGCAAGAGGCGTTCTGGACGCTGGTGGATCGCGAGGTGGGTCGGATGGCCGGGGGATTGATCGAGGCGGTCCTCGGGGAGCAGCAACGCCTGGCGCTTCAGGCCGACTGGCACGAGCGGACGGCGGGACGCTGCGGCCGACGGAACGGGTATTACCGGCGGCGGTTGACCTCGCCGTACGGGGTGCTGTCGCTGCGCGTGCCGCGGCTCCGGCGTGGGGGCGTGGACTGTTCGCTGGTCTTCGAGCGTTACCGGCGACGGTGCCGCGACGTGGACCGGGTGCTGCGGCGGGTGTTCCTGGCCGGCGTGAGCACGCGGGACGCGGCGGGGCTGGCCGAGCAACTCTGGGGCGGCCCGGTCAGCCACCAGACCATCAGCCGTCTGGCCCGCTGGCTGGACGAGCGGCTGGCGGCCTACCGTCGGCAACCGATCGCGTCGGTCTACCCGGTGGTTCAAATCGACGGGATGTATGTGACCGTCGAGGGCACGAAGCAGGTGGTGATGCTCGCGGTCGGCCTTCGGGAGCGTGGACCGCCCGAGGTGTTGGGCTTCCGGCTGAGCCGGGGCGAGGGGTGCGCCGAGCTCCTCTGGGACCTCCGGAGACGGGGTCTGGAGGGGGTCGGCCTGTTCGTCAGCGACGACTCGGGGGCCGTCGAGGCGGCGATCCGCGAGGTGTATCCCGAGGTGCCGTGGCAGTCGTGCACCTGGCATCGCCTCGTCAACCTCTGGACGGTGATCGGCCCGAAGGACTACCGCCGCCGGATGGTCCGCGAGGCGGCGCGGATCTTCCGCTGTGTCTCCCTGGACGCGGCCCAGGAGACGGCCCGGGCCTGGGGCCGCCGGTGGCAGGCGTATGAACCGCCCATCGTCCGCTGGTTCCTGGCCAGGCTGCCCGACAGCCTGACCTTCTATCATCTACCGACACGCTGGTGGCGAAGGACGCGGACCACAAGCCTGACCGAACGGCTGATCCGGACGCTCCGGATGCGGCTACGCCTGATGGGTGCCTTCGCCCATCCGGCCGCCGCCGAACGCGCCGTCTTCGGCCAACTCCTCCGCTGGCACCTCGTCCCCGAAATTACACACAGAACTTGACACTACCCCGCCGGCGCGGGGGTTTGACTCGGAGGCCGCGCCAACCTTATGATGGTCTTGAACGGCCGGCGCCAGGGGTGAACGATCGGAGAAGCCATGAGAACGGCGAGACGGAAGGCGGCGGTGATGTGGCTGTCGGCACTGGTGGTGACTTGGGCGGCAGGCGAGTCACGCGCGGACGATTGGCCGCAATGGCGCGGACCGAATCGCGACGGCGTCTCGAAAGAAACCGGCTGGCTGGCCCAGTGGCCTCAGGGCGGGCCCAAGGTCCTCTGGCGCGCCGACGTCGGCGCCGGCTACTCGTCGTTCGCCGTCGTCGGCGGGCGCGTCTATACCATGGGCAACGCGGACAAGAACGACACGGTGTTCTGCCTGAATGCGGACACGGGCGAGATCGTCTGGCGCAAGTCCTATCCGTGCGGCGAGGGAGACCATCCCGGCCCGCGCGCGACGCCGACCGTGGACGGCAAAGTGGTGTACACCCTGAGCCGCGAAGGACACCTCCTCGCGCTGGACACGGCGTCAGGCAAACCGATCTGGGGCAAACATCTGCCGAAGGATTTCGGCGCGAAGCCGGGGCAGTGGGGCTTCGCCTGCTCGCCGCTCGTTCTGGGCGACCGGCTCATTCTGGACGCCGGCCCGACGCTCGCGCTCAACAAGCAGACCGGTGCCCTCGTGTGGAAAAGCGGGGGGGACAAGGCGGGCTACTCGTCGCCGACGGTGTTCGAGGTCGGCGGGAAAACGCTCCTGGCGGTGTTTCCGGAGTTCGGCCCGATCCTCCGGCAGGCGGCCGACGGAAAGGAACTGGCGCGCCTGCGGTGGGAAACCAGTTACGGCGTCAACGTCGCCACGCCCATCGTCCAGGGCAATCGCGTCTTCTTTTCGTCGGGGTACGACAAAGGGTGCGTCCTCCTGGAGTTGGGCGGCAGCGGCTTTAAGGAAATCTATCAGAATAAGAACATGCGGAACCACGCCAACAGTTGCATCCTCTGGGAGGGGCACCTGTACGGTTTCGACGGCCAGGTGGACGGCGGCGGGAAACTCGTCTGCCTCGATTTTCAGACGGGCGAACGCAAGTGGCAGCAGGGCGGCCTGGGAACCGGAGCGCTCATGCTGGCAGACGGCAAACTAATCGTCATCAGCGAGCGGGGCGACCTGGTCGTCGCCGAGGCCTCGCCCGCGGCCTACCGGGAACTGGCCCGCACGAAGGTCCTCGAAAAAACCTGCTGGACGATGCCTGTGCTTGCCAACGGCCGCATCTACTGTCGCAACCACGAGGGCAAGATCGTCTGCGTCGACGTCCGCGCGAAATAGCCGGCCGGCGAAACACGTCATCCGGCTAACGCTACTTTGTCAACTTCGCG
>Ga0315273_10011726_pt1 | contig 11218 bp, 4 predicted proteins | sample YL17G02_0_MG_FD_205753 | JGI IMG/M metagenome (GOLD analysis project Ga0315273, IMG submission 205753) | Sediment microbial communities from Yellowstone Lake, YNP, Wyoming, USA - YL17G02_0 | ecosystem: Environmental > Aquatic > Freshwater > Lake > Sediment | place: USA: Wyoming | collected...
GCGCGGCATCGCGAGCTTCCTGAGCCAACTGGCCGAAAAGTTATGACCTCTTGTTCGACCAGGGGACTCGTAGACGTATAGCCCGGGAGCCCTGACATAATGACCGTCCGGCGGGAAGCTGCCCCCCATGTCATTCCCGCGAAAGCGGGAATCCATTTGCGCCGCGGTTTTCCTGGACCCCTGCCTTCGCAGGGGTGACAAGATGGAGTCCAGGTGCCAGCCAATCTGTTCAAGGACCCGCACAAGGACTATGTCAGAGGAGACTGCTTCGTCGCTGCGCTCCTCGCAATGACATCACCAGGCGTCGAATGTCATTGCGAGCGGAGCGAAGCAATCTCCATCGCACGGTTTCTGGGATGGCCCATTGCTTTCATGCGGATCGTTGTGTCCCTTTGCCTCGGTGTGTTCCTCGACGTGGCCGAGAGATTTTGGTAAGATCCCGCCACGTTGTCGTCATGAACGTGCACAAGCATTTGGAGGTTTGTCATGATGAGCCGCCTATCCCTTGCCGCATCGGTATGCTTCATTGGACTCTGTGGTACAAACGGGGTTTTCGCTGCCGCCCAGTCGGGGCAGGCGTATGTCCGCGTCAGTCCGCGCGATGCCCGGTACTTTGAGTTGTCGGATGGCCGGCCATATATCCCCATCGGGCTGAATATGATCGCCCCTCCCGGTCGGGACGAGAAACAGGCGCTGGCGCAGATGGAGGATTGGATGAGTAAACTCTCGGCCAACGGCGGCAACTACATCCGCCTGTGGCTGAGCAACCCCTTCTTCGATGTGGAGCACGCCAAGAGCGGCGTTTATGACGAAGAAAAGGCCAAACGGATCGACGCCGTGCTGGCGCTGGCCCGCAAGTACAACATTCGGGTGAAAATGACCCTCGAACACTTCCGGCATCTCGGCGATGGCAAGCAAACGTGGGCAGGCAAGCCTATCTACCACGTGTCGCAGGGCGGACCCGCCAAGGACATCGCGGACTTCTTCGCCAATCCCGCCTCTCGGGAGCAGTTCAAGAGGAAGCTGGACTGGTACGCCAAGCGGTACGGCGACGACCCCACGATCTTCGCCTGGGAGCTGTGGAACGAGTTCAACGCGGTCCAGGATATGTGGAAGCCTGAGGCGTGGCAGCAAGGCGGCGCGGCCCTGGATTGGACGCGGGTGATGCTGGATGCCTTGCACCAGCGGTTCCCCAAGAACCTGACCGTGCAAAGTCTCGGCAGCTTCGATGATGCCCGCAGCACGGAGATGTACCGGACTTTCTGCCTGATCCCGAGCAACGACCTCGCCCAGGTGCACCGCTACTTGGACCTGGGGGCGAAGCTGGAGGCATGTCACGGCCCGGTGGACGTAATGGCCGCCGATGCCGTGACGACCTTGATCCGGTTCAACTCAGGCAAGCCCGTGCTGCTGGCGGAGAGCGGGGCGGTCGAGCCGAGCCACAGCGGGCCTTTCAAGCTCTATGGCCAGGACAAGGCGGGCATCATTCTGCACGATGTGCTCTTTGCGCCGTTCTTCACCGGGGCGGCGGGGCCGGGCCAGTGCTGGCACTGGGACTCCTATGTCGCGAAGAATGACCTCTGGCAGCAATTCGGCCAGTTTGCCCAGGCCGTCAAGGATATCGACCCGCCCGCCGAGCGGTTCCGCCCGATTCGCATCGAGCATCCACGGCTGCGGATCTACCTGCTGGCAGGGCAGCACACGCTCTTAGCCTGGTGCCGCGACACTCAGAACACCTGGAAAACCGAGTTGGCCGAGGGGAAGGCTCCCGAATCTCTGAAGGACCAAGTCATCACTCTACCCCGGGACGTGGCCCCGAAGCAGTTCACGCCGGTTCGTATCTACGATCCCTGGACCCACACGTGGTCCCAAGGCAAGGTTGAAGACGGTAAATTGTCCCTGCCCCCGTTCGCCCGATCCGTCGTCTTCCGCATTGAGCGGTGAGGGGGAAGTGGGACTTGTGAAGTTTGATGTTTGAAGTTTGAAGTAAGTCGCCAATCAAAAATCAACAATCAAAAATCACACTTCACTCCACGGCGCTGATCGTTATGCCGGCGTCGTCCGGAACCGGCTTGCCGTCCATGATTGCCTTGACATCGGTCTGGGGCAGGGCCCGCCTGTAGATGCGGACATCGTCAATCGACCCGTCCCAGAATTCCGCCGCATCGTTCACCTGTCGGCCGATGTGGACGCGGTTCAGGACCAGATTCCAGGTCTTCAGTCCGCTGTTGACTTGCTGGCCGTTCGCATACAGCCGGGCCGTGGTCCCGTCGTAGGTCAGGCAGACGTGCTGCCACACGCCCGGACTCCAGAAGCCGGCCAGTTGAAGGTCGTCGCTGTAGCCGCCGCCATACAGGGAATTGCCGTTCTGGCCGAGGAACATGGCCTGGCCCTGGCCGCCGGTCCCGTAGGCGACGATCCACCGCCAACCACCGGCGATCGTGTCGGTCTTGGCCCACGCACAGATGCTGCGGGCTGCTCGGCCTGATGGGAGGTCCTGGCCATCGCCGCAATCGACGAAATCGTCCTTGCCATCGAGCGTCAGGGCGCGTGCTCTCATCCCTGTTGTCCAGGTCGGTCCGCCTTTGAGGGCACCGGTGCGTTCGTAGCCGCTGGAGTCGGCTGCAGTTGTCCCGGACGTCTCGTCGAGCTTCCAGTACGCGGCGATCTCGCCGGGCGGGGTCCAATCCACCTTGTACGGCTGCTCGAATACGTAGGCGTCGTTCACCGTGCTCTTGACGCTCGCAAAGGACTCTCGCTTGTAGCCGTTTTCATCCGACGTGGGACCGTAGCTGTTCTTGAAGATCACGTACCCGCCGCCCTCCTGGGTCTGGTCATACTTGAACCCGACCATCGCCATAGAGTGGCCGCGGCCGACCGCCACGGGAATTCCTCTCGCGACGTAGGAGAGAATCGCGTCGAATTGCTCCTGTGTCGCCCCCGCTTCTCCCAGCGGTACGACAAAATGCCCTTCCATGCGAAAGCCGTTTTGCAGCAGCGTCTGACCCTCGGCGTACATCTGCGGCGTGATGGTGACCGCGTTGAAATCGTACACCCTGTTGGGGTTGTAGACCATCGCGCCCTCTTGGATCATGCCGAAATTCTGGTACCCGGCGGCCGCCGACGAAAAGTAGTCGCCGTCATCTCGGGTGCCCATAGCCACGTTGGCCGCGTGATTCAGGTATTCCTCGGACAGGTCCGCGTAGCCGCTGCCGAGCATTTCGGTGTAGGCGTACTCCAGCAGGAACGTCATGGCGAAGATCGAGCACGTGCCCCGGCCTCCCTGGTTGCGGATTCCTATGCCTCGTCTGGTGATTTCGCTGCGCAGGTCCCGCGACCGGTCATCCACCGCGAGGGTCCCAGTCTCAAACCTCTGGTACCACTTGCCGTTGAGCGTGTAGGGGTCTTCGATGGGATAGCCGTAGGACCCGCGCTCCCCATTGCTGTCGGCCCATTTTTGCAGAAGGGGACCATACATGTAGTGGGCCCCGCGCACGGGAAGGTAGTGGATTATTCCGTACTGAAATCGGCCCAGGACGCCTCGATTGCCAAGATTCTGCGCGTCGGCGGTGGGGTACCCGAGGGGTCCGCCCTCGGCGCCCAGCTCTACCCATTTATCCTTGATGGCCCCGGACACGGTGTAAGCGCCGAGCAGTGGGAACCAGTAGATCGAGCCATTGGCGAAATGGTTGTACTGTCCCACGCCGTGGGCGCCGGTCATCTCACTGGTGCGTGGAAAGCCCAGAGAGCTGGCCGGGCCGCCCGAGAGCAGATATTTGGCCAGGATTTCGCCGTGGACTTCGCTGGTGGTGCCGGGACTGGCGTTGTCGTAGTAGACGATTGCCCACTCATATTCGCGCTGGTATCCGCCGGGTATGGCGGCGAAGGGCTTGATGGGATTGCCTATGACGGGATGGTTTCTCGCGACGGCATCCATGGAGTCCTGGACGGACCCAAACGCCGGAAGCTGGGCCAGCATGACGATGCTCAGACCGATCAACAGAGGGAACCACGCCCGGCACGCGCCTTTGTTGCTCATGTTCAGTCTCCCATCTCCAATAAGCCTGCTCACACTCATCCGGCGCGCAGCCCACCCTGCACTATTCCCCAGAGCCTCCGATAAAATGACCACCGCGCGGACTCCTTCTTGTCACCCCTGCGAAGGCAGGGGTCCAGGAAAGCCGCGGCGCAGGTGGATTCCCGCTTGCGCGGGAATGACATCGGGGGGCAGCTTTCCACCCGATTGTCATTCTTTCAAAGGCTCTAACAACGGCTACGGTTTGATGACGCCGATGTCATCGACGAAGATCCGGCCGGCGCCGCCCTTGGCCGGCTTGCTCTTGTCACCGAGGCCGAGGGTGATCTTCTTGATCTTGGCCGGACTCACGCCGGCGAAACCGCTTAGCGGGATCCTCCATTCGTTCCATTTGCCCGAGGTTGCGATCGTCGCATTGGGATACGTGACGACGGCGACGCGCTTGGAGGCATCCTCAAGGGCGACGTACAAGGGAGCCGCCGCGTTGGCGACCCGGCCTCGGACATAGAGGACCAGCGTGTCGGCGCCGCCGGCCGTCCAGTCCTGCGCGGACGTGAATTCCCGCTGCGCTTCACTGTAGAACGGGGCGTTGACGTTATTGTAATCCAGGGGCATGGACTGAAGGCCGCCGTGGACGATCGTCCGCTCGGCAAACGGGGCCGCGACGTTTCCCACCGTGGAGCCGCTCAGACCGTTGGTCAAGCCATCGATCCAGGTGTCAAAGATGGCGCTGCCCAGTTTATCCGTGTAGCTCTCGAAGTCATCCACGGGCAGGCAGGTGGTAAATTTCCAGACCGGCCCAGGCTGGACCCCGCCGCCGGCGATTGTCTCGTCCACCCGCCAGTAGTAGGTTGTCATGCTTTCCAGCGGCCCCGGCGCATAGTTCGGGTCCGTGAGGAGGCCTTTGTCCGTCGGGGCGGTTCTCTGGGTGACGGCGTCGAGGCTGGCGCCGAAGTACACGTGGTGCTTTGTCGCGCCTGTGCCCGGCATCCAGGTCAACATGGGGGTAACGGACACACCCACGGCCCCATCGGCGGGGCTGGGGAAGTAAGCCGTCACGGCCTGCATCGTGAAGGACCAAACGTTGCCCGTGTGGATCGTGACGCCGTCCTTCTCAATCTCGTCCACTCGCCAATAGTAGGTTGTGCCGGGCGTCAGGCCTTGGATGTGGTAGTACAGGGTGAAATACTGACGCGACGCCACGAGGTCGGCGCTCGTCAGGTTCGGGCTGGTGCCCAGGTAGACATTGTGGAACGCGGCCCCATCGCCGGCGGTCCATTCGAGCAGCGGGGCCAGCACGCTGAGGGCGCCGTTGGCCGGACTTGGCTTGCGGGCCTTGACGTTGACCACGATCGTGGTCGACAGGAAGCTCGCCGGGATGATTTGCTCTTCGATGCCGGGGCCCGACCAGTACAGCTCGATTACGGCGTCCCCACCGTTCTCATAGAACTCCAGCCTGATTCCGACGGGCTCGCCCGCATCGAGGTGAATCTTCGCGCTGCGGTTCCAGGTGGCCCCGTGATCGCCCCAATTGTTGATGATCTGCTCGCCGCCCACCCACAGACGGACGCCATCATCGGATCTCGTGCCGAAGATGTAGTCGCCCGACTCCGGCGGCAGGACGCCGCCGGTCCAGCGCACCGAAAAGGCGTCGGCGCCGATGGGCGCACCGGGGGAGGCGCCGCCCCAGTTGAAGCCCACGTTCTCCACGCGGGTCAACGCCGGCTGGCCGGTCAGGTTCATGTTGGTGAAGTACTCGCCCTTGAGCCCTTGGCCGCATACGGCTCCGCAAGACCACAGAAGCAATCCGAGGGATACAACCAATGTGATTCTTCTCGCTGACATGCCAGTCCTCCTTAGTGTGATTTGTGGTTAATGGCACCGAATTCACTCTCCTGTATATCATATCCGATGCCTGGGGTCAAGACCCTGGGGGGATTTTCGGACCTATCCAAGCCGCGTGCCCCTGTGCGACCAGCTTCGTGGTGGTCCGTGCGCCCCTTCTGTCATCCTGAGCGTCAGCGAAGGATCTGGGCCGAGCATGATAACAGGCGTTGGTCGCATTCATTGCCCAGATGCTTCACTTTGTTCAGCATGACAAACAAGGGCTGTTCCGCCCAAAAACGCAGTGACACACGTGCCTCGCGGTCGGGGGGATTTGTCTTGCCCGAAGCCGGGCCGAACGATAAGTATTGGCTCCATGACCAAGCGACGACCACACAAGCCACAAAAGGGAGGGCACGGGGCGGAGGACAGGAGACGGCCGTCTTCTGTTGTCCGTTCTCCGTCCTCGGCCCTTTTTCGCGGATGGCGGCTCTGGGCCCTGCGGGCCGTGATGGTCTTCGCAGGCCCGGCGGCCTTTCTTCTGTTGCTCGAGGGCGGTCTGTTCGTTTGCCGCTTGGGGTACCCCACCTCGTTCTTCATCAAGAGCGAGCAGCGGGGCACCGTGACCACCAACATACGCTTTGGCTGGCACTATCAGCAGGAAACGCTGACGGACCCGGAGCCGTGCTTGGTCCCGGTGGACAAGCCCGAGGGCACGATCCGCATCTTCGTCCTCGGGGAGTCGGCGGCGATGGGCACGCCCGACCCTTCCTTCGGCTTCGCCCGAATCCTGGAGGTCATGCTGGGGTCCACCTTCCCCAACGAGCGGTTCGAGGTGGTCAATGCGGCCATGCGGGGCATCAACTCGCACGTCATCGTCCCGATTGCGAGGGAGTGTGCCGGCCTGGACCCCGATCTCTTCATCGTCTACATGGGCAACAACGAGTTGAACGGGCTGTATGGCCCGAAGACGCCCGTGGCCTTCTTCGGCAAACACCCGTCGCTCATCCCGGCGTTCCATCGCATCAAGCAGACCCGGACGGCACAACTGCTCAGAAAGGCTTTCGGAGTCAATCCGGAGGCGGTCCAAAACAAGAAGAAAGCGCCCACGGCCGAGTTCTTTCGAGGGCATCGCACGGCCCTCGACGACCCGGAAAGAGACTACGTGTATGGCAATTTTCGCCGGAATCTGGAGCGGGTCTGCGAATCCGGATGGCGTGCGGGGGCCGCGGTGATCCTTTCCACGGTGGCGGTCAACCTGCGGGATTGCCCGCCCATCGGGTCGTTGCACCGCACCGGCCTGACGGGGCCGCAACGGGAGGAATGGGAGCGGCTCTACCGCAAGGGAGCCGGTTTTGAGACGACGGGCGACCCCTCGCAGGCGATTGCCTGTTACGAGCAGGCCGCGGCCCTCGACGACCACTACGCCGAGCTTCATTTCCGTCTGGCCCGGTGCCATCTGCTCGCCGGCAGCCGGGATGCCGCCCGGCGTCATTTTGTCCTGGCGAGGGACTGGGACTCCCTGCAGTTTCGCGCGGACACGCGGCTCAACGAGATCGTCCGCGAAGTCGCCGCCGAACTGTCGGGCAGCGGACAGAGGACGGAGGACGGAAGACGGAACATGCAGGGTGGCAGCGTCAAGGCCGACGGCCTTGGCGATGGCGCAAAGGCGCCTGAGACGGACCATCGCCAAGCTTCGCTTGGCGATGCCACCCCGGCCGAAACCAAGCGGGTCCGGCTGGTCGAGGCGGATACCGCCTTGGCGGCGAGCGAACGGTGTCCCGAGGGTATTCCCGGCCGGGAGTTTTTCTATGAGCACGTGCACCTTCGCTTCGATGGCGACTACGAGGTCGCCCAATCGCTTCTGCCTGCGGTGGTGCAGAGCTTGGCCCACCGGGGGCACAAGCCGGCGGAGTCGGCCCAGGCACTGTCGCGAGAACAGTGTGCGAAGGCGCTTGCGTTCACGGCGTGGGACCAGGTGAACACGGCGGCCGCGATGGCGAAACTCACGGCCAAGCCGCCATTCACCGATCAGCTCGATCATGCCCAGCGGCAGGCGGCCCAGGAGAAGGCCGTCTCGGCGGTGACGGACCGGATCGATCAGGTGTTCATCGATCAGGTGATTCAGACGTACCGCCAGGCCATCGACGCGAGGCCGCAGGACTGGCACCTGCGTTTCAACCTGGGCGCCCTTCTCCACCAGCTTGAGCGGCCCCGGGAGGCCACGGCTTACTTCGATTCCGTCGTGCGGACGTTCCCCCATGTGGCTTCGTTCCGGGTCCTTCTGGGATACGCCCTGGGCAAATCGGGCATGACGGACCAGGCCATCGAGCAGTTCCAGCAGGCGCTGAAACGGGATTCGCACTGCAAGGAGGCGCGGGAAGGCTTGAAATCGGCCCTCGCCACGAAGAGGAGAATGGGCCGCTGATACCGACTGCTTCTGAAGACTTCGCAGGGGATTTCGGGCCCTCCGCGTCTTTCTCTCGTGTCGCAAAGAATCGGGGCCTGTGTCCATGTACACAGGCCCCGAATTCAACTCTGCCCCAGCGCGCCGCTGCGCGTCGGGGTCTGACAAATCGTAAACCATTGATCCTACATCGCAAATCCTTACGGTTTCGTCACGCGGATGTCGTCGATGTAGATGCGGCCGGAGCCATCCGCGACCGGATTCTTCCTGTCGCCTACACCGATGTACATCTTCTTGACCTTGGCCAGATTCACGCCGGTCAGGCTGCTCAGCGGGACCTTCCACTCGGTCCAGGCGTCGACGTTCACAGCCGCCGGATTGGGATTCGTCGCGACGGCAATCTTGCCGGCACTGTCCTCGACGGCCACGTACAAACTGGCGGAGCTGTTCGTGCGGTCCGGATCGTCGCCGATCCAGGCCTGTTGCCACTGGCCCGTGACGGTGCCCGTCGTGGCGGCGCCTGTGTACTCCGCCGTCGTGGTCGCCGCGGTGTTATGGCTTGTGGTGCACAAACCGATGTACACGTTGGCTCCCATCAGGATCGTCGTCGAGACGACCTGGCCGGTGGCGTTCTTGACGTCCGTCCAGGCTTTGCCGTCGGCCGAGTACTGGGCCGTGAAGGCGTTGCCCGTGCGGGTCAGCTTCACCCATTGCGGGGCCACGATACCCGTCTGAGTCTGGCTGCCACAGGTGCCGCCAGTGGTCTGACGCCAGCCGAAGGATGCGCCGCTGGAGAAGCTCTGGATCATGTACGCCATCGTCGAGTCCGCATTGAGGCTCTCGCGGATCATCACGCCGGCCTTCGCCCAGGCGTTGGTGTTGACAAGACTCTCGACCTTGACGGTAACCGAGCCGTTGCCGCTGAGGCTCTTGTAGACGAAGCGGAAGTCATCGGCATTGTCCCAGATGTCATGGCCGGAAGCGCCGACGGTGAAGGCGCCGTTGCCCTTATCCGCGAAGCGGAGCGGGTTGCCTCGGAACCACAGGCTCAGGGTGTCCACGCCGTTGCCCGTCCAGTTCTCGAGAGGCGAGAACTCTCGCACGGTTTCGCTGAAGAGGTGCTTCGGACCGGCGTTGTTGTAGGCCATGGGCATGGACTGCTTGCCGCTATGGACAATCGTCCGCTCGGCAAACGGAGCCGGGTCATTGCCCACCGCGGACCCGCTACCATCACCAAAGTTGTCGATCCAGGTGTCGTAGATGCGATTGTCCGTGTCGTTGTAGCTCTCCATATCGTCTACGGGGATGAAGGTGGCGGTGGTGAAACTCCACACGTTGCCTTTCCACGGGCTGCCGGCTTCGGCGGGATTGACCTCATCGACCCGCCAGTAGTAGGTCTTGCCCCAGACCAGATCGCCCGGACTGAAGCTGGTGCCGGCCTGGCTGCCCTTGAACAACGGGCTCTTGTTGTCGGCGGCGGCCACGGCGGCCTTGTCCTCGCCGAAATAGACATCGTGCTTCTGGGCCTTCTCGCCGGCACTCCAACTCAGAGTTCCCGACTGCGGGGCATCGACAGCCCCATCGGCCGGACTTGGGGAGAACGCCTGCAGAGGCGCCAGAGCGAAGGTGTCCACGTACTGGGCTGGAATCACTTGCCTGGTGGCAATCCCTGGACCCTGCCAGGCCACGGCAGTGCTGTCGCCGCCGCCGCCTTCTTTACCGAGGGCCATGATGAAGTACTTCTGGCCGGTTTGCAGCTTGATCGCGGCGGACTTCTGCGCTGTCGCGTTGCCTGCGCCACCACCGGTGTTGTCGAAGTCACGAGCCGGGGTCCAGCCGGGGACATTGGCGATCCTGACCACGTTGGCCGGATTGGCGTCGGTGCTCAGCCACAACTGCTGCTCATCGTCACCGGCGATCCAGAAGGTGTAGTCGCCGGACTGCGGCGGATTCAGCCAGCCGTAGAGGCGCTGGCCGTAGTTGTCGGCCCAATCCACCGCGCTTTCGAACACATCGACGAGTTCCACCTCGGTTGGGTTGTTGGGATAATCGGGACTGCCCGTCAGGGCGGTGACCGCCGTGCCGCCGAGGTTCAGCCACTTCTGCCAGACGATCTTCTTGGTGACGCCGTCGGCCGTGCTAAAGCTCCAGACCGGGCCCGGCTCGACGCTGCCGTCGAGTTTGACCTCATCGACGCGCCAGTAGTAGGTGGTCGAGGCACGAAGCAGGCCGGAATCAATCTTCGTCTCGGTGATCTTACCCTTATCGGCCGCCGCGGCGCCGCTGGCCACATCGGACTGAACGCTGCCGAAGTACACCTGATGTTTGGCGGCGGCCTTGCCCGGCGACCAACTGAGGGTCTGGCTGGGGAACACGTTCTTGCTGCCGTCCGCCGGCTTGGGGGCGTAGGCCTTCAGGGGTTCGGAGCTGAAGCTCCAGACGTCGCCCGTGATAACCGTGCCGGTGGCGTCGATCTCATCGATTCGCCAGTAGTAGGTTGTGCCTGGCTGCAGGCCCGCAATGTGATAGTACATGGCGAAGGGCTGATTCTTGGCCACCAGGTTGGCTTCCGTCAGGTTCGGGGTCGTGCCGAAGTACACACTGTGGAACACGGCGGTATCGCCTTTGGTCCACTGTAGCAGCGGCAGCGTGACGCCGGTGGCGCCGTTCGCCGGAATGGGCTTCATGGCTTTGAGCTTGGGCGGAACCAGGTCTTTAATCTCCGCCGCCGTCAGCGCTCGGCTAAAGAACATAATATCGTCCAGCGCGCCATTCAGGTGTCGCGTACCGTCCGTATAAGTGCGGTCGCCGCCGAACCATATGGGGCCATCCCAGGTAGCAGCCGCGTGAGGGATGGTATTGACGGATGCCTGCACGCCATTGACGTAGAATGTCGCTTTCGTGGGCTCGACCGTTACCGCGCAGTGGGTCCACTCATCGGCGGCATAGTA
>Ga0315273_10011727_pt1 | contig 11217 bp, 6 predicted proteins | sample YL17G02_0_MG_FD_205753 | JGI IMG/M metagenome (GOLD analysis project Ga0315273, IMG submission 205753) | Sediment microbial communities from Yellowstone Lake, YNP, Wyoming, USA - YL17G02_0 | ecosystem: Environmental > Aquatic > Freshwater > Lake > Sediment | place: USA: Wyoming | collected...
CCTTTGCCGCATGGAAGCGGCAAAACGGTGAAGGTCTTGGTTTTTGCCAAGGAGGGACCCGCCGCCGAGGCAGCGCGGTCAGCCGGCGCCGAATATGTAGGATTTGACGAGATGATCAAGAAGTGCGCGGAAGGCTGGACTGATTTTGACGTGGCGGTGGCCACGCCCGAGGCGATGGGTGAAGTGCGCAAATTGGGGAAAGTGCTGGGTCCGCGCGGTTTGATGCCCAATCCCAAGACCGGCACCGTGACGGAAGACACTGCCAAGGCGGTTAAAGAACTCAAAGCGGGGCGCGTCGAGTACAAGGTGGACAAGGGAGCCAACGTGCATGTGCCGGTGGGCAAGGTTTCGTTTACTCCCGAGCAGATCGAGGAGAATGCCCGTTCGGTGATCGAGGCGGTGGTTAAGGCCCGGCCTTCCAGCGTGAAAGGGGTGTTTATGCAAAGCTGCACCCTGTCGTCAACCATGAGTCCGCCGATCAAGATTGATGTGCGGTAGCCACCCGAATGCGCCTAGAACCCTTTTTTGTTACGAATCATGCGTGCTGATAAGTTAGCTCTGAGCAGCGAATACGTTGCCCGACTCAATCATTCCCCATTTTTCATTTTGGTGGATTACCGCGGCCTGACCGTGAAACATTTTGGCGAATTGCGGCTGCGGTTGGCCAAGACAGGCGCCGAAGTGCATGTGGTCAAGAACTCGATCTTCGGATTTGCGGCCGAAACAGCCGGCATCAAAGGATTGACCGGCACTCTGGCCGGCCAACTGGCCGCCGTGACGGGGCAGAAGGACATTGCCGCCGCCGCGAAGGTCCTCAAGAGCTTTCGCGCCGAGTTTGAGAAACCTCAGATCAAGTTCGGCTTTCTCAACCAGGAGCGCATCGAGGGGGCGGACCTGTTGGTGTTGGCCGATCTGCCGCCGCTCGATGAGTTGCGCGGCAGGTTGATGGGACTTATTCAAGCGCCTGCCTCACAGTTAGTGCGGCTACTGTCCACCCCGGCGCAGCAATTGACGCGGGCCATCCATCAACGGGCGGAAAAGGCGGCCTGAGGCAAAACAATTTTCCCTCCCCGTTTTTCCAAGCCAACGAGGAGGAAAAACTAACAATAACAAGGTAAATCGTCGGCGGGCAGGCTGCCCGCAGAATTCCCCCGCAGCCCGCGGAGGGCGACGAGACGGAAAGGAAACATGGCTGAATTAGATGCAATTGTAGAACAACTGAGTAAACTTACAGTAGTGGAAGCGGCCGAGTTGGTGAAGAAGCTCGAGACCGCGTGGGGCGTCAGCGCAGCCGCGCCGGTAGCGGCGGCGGCGGCGGGTGCAGCCGCGGCGGCCCCGGCAGCGGAGGTAAAGACCACATTCGACGTGGTCCTGATCTCGGCGCCAGCGGACAAGAAGATCTCGGTCATCAAGGCGGTGCGCGAGATCAAGCCCGGTCTGGGACTGGCCGAGGCCAAGAAGATGGTCGAAGAAGCCCCGAAGCTAATTCTGGAAGGCGCGGCCAAGGCGGAAGCCGATTCAGCCAAGAAGAAATTGGAAGATGCCGGCGCCAAAGTCGAATTGAAGTAAATTCGTGATATGTTGTCACAAGGCGGCAGGGGTGTGTCTGCCGCCTTGATAGGTGAAAAGACGAGTCGATTGACTGACAAGAACAGCCGGTTTTTTAAACCGGAGAGAATGGTTGGAAAGGCAAGCGAGCCTTGGGCTGAATGCCAAAGGCTGGCTTTGTGCCTTTTTCTATATGGATTGTCGGCTTAATGCCACTAATAAATTCTGAGGTGCCCATGCCGTTGCGAGTCGCTGAACGAATTAGTTTCGGGAAAATCAAAGAGATTATTGCCCCGCCGAATTTGATCGAGCTGCAGGTCAATTCCTACAAGGAGTTCCTGCAGTCGGAGATCACCACGTCCAAGCGGAAAAACATCGGGTTGCAGGCCGTCTTTACGGAGGTTTTCCCGATCGAGAGCTACGACGGCAAGGTGGTGCTGGATTTTCACAGCTACGAGATTGGCGAGCCGAAACTGACATGGCTCGAGTGTCTGCGGGAGGGATTGACCTTTGGGGCGCCCCTGCACGTGTCCTTCTTGCTGCAGGACGAGTCGGGGGCCAAAGAGGAAAAGGTCTTCATGGGCGAACTGCCTCTGATGACGCCGCAAGGGACCTTTGTCATCAACGGCGCCGAGCGGGTGATTGTCAGCCAATTGCACCGGTCGCCCGGGCTGGCTTTCGAGGCGACTCAACACGCCAACGGGAAAACACTCCATTCCTTCCGGATTATTCCCGACCGCGGGTCGTGGTATGAAGCCCAGTTCGACACGAGCGATCTGCTTTATGTTTATCTGGACCGCAAGAAACGGCGGCGGAAATTCCTGACGACGACCTTCTTTCGCGCCCTGGGATATGCCACCGATGCGGACATCCTGAATTTGTTTTACGAGATTGAGGAATTATCGCTCAAAGCGGCGGAGGGCCTCGAGGAGCAACAGAACAAGGTCTTGATCGAAGACATTGTCGATCCGGCCAAGAACGCGGTGGTGGCGCGGGCGTTTGAACCGCTCTCAAAGGCGGTATTGCGCCAAATCGCCGAGTTGGGAATCACGAAGGTCAAGGTGGTAGACACCACGGTGGACGACGGTATCGTTATCAAGTGCCTGAAAAAGGATCCCACCAAAAATGAGGAAGAAGCGCTCAAGGATATTTACCGTCGGTTGCGTCCCGGCGATCCGCCCACGGCGGCGAATGCGCGCGCTCTGATCAAGCGGCTTTTCTTCGACCCCAAACGGTATGATTTAGGCCGCGTGGGCCGCTACAAAATTAATCAGAAACTCGGGTTAAAAGGCAACGAAGACACCCGCATTTTGACCAAGGAAGACTTGATGGCCGCGACGAAATACCTGCTCCGGCTGAAGAAAGGCGAGGGCAGCCTGGACGACATTGACCATTTAGGCAGCCGGCGGGTCCGGACGGTAGGGGAATTGCTGGCCAACCAATGCCGGGTGGGACTGGCGCGCACCGAACGTTTGGTAAAGGAACGCATGACGTTGTTCGACCAGGGCATGGACACGATGACGCCGCAGAAGCTGATTAATCCCAAGGCCCTCTCGGCGGTCATCCGCGACTTCTTTGGGCGCAGCCAACTGTCGCAATTCATGGACCAGATTAATCCATTGGCCGAAATGACGCACAAACGTCGGTTATCGGCCCTCGGGCCCGGGGGATTGTCGCGGGATCGAGCCGGTTTCGAGGTGCGCGACGTCCATTCCTCGCATTATGGCCGGATTTGTCCGATCGAAACGCCGGAAGGCCCGAACATTGGATTGATCGCCTCCCTGGCGACGTTCGCCCGGGTCAATGACTTCGGGTTTATCGAGACGCCCTATCGCAAAGTCGAGAAGGGGCGGGTTTCAACCCAAATTGAATACCTGACCGCCGACCGCGAAGAAGCCTACATCATTGCCCAGGCCAACGCGCCGATCGATGATAAAGGCAATTTCCTGAGCGATAAAGTAATGTGCCGTTGCCGGGGCGATTTTATCGATGTGGAGCCGAACCGGGTGGATTACATGGATGTTTCACCGAAGCAATTGGTTTCGGTGGCGGCCGGTTTGATACCCTTCCTCGAACACGACGACGCCAACCGGGCGTTAATGGGATCGAACATGCAGCGGCAGGCCGTTCCCTTGCTGAGCACGGAATCGCCCCTAGTGGCGACGGGGCTCGAGGAGCGAGTAGCGCGGGACTCGTGCGCGGTGATTGTGGCCGACGAGGCCGGCAAGGTGGCGTCGGTGACGGCGGACAAAATCATTGTCACGTCGGACGGGAAACTGCCGGACGGCAAACGCAAGCTCAAACACGATCCCGCCCAGGGGGTGTGCATTTACGGCGTCCGCAAATTCATGCGCTCGAATGCGGCCACTTGCATCAATCAAAAAGTGCTGGTGTCCAAGGGCGATAGCATCAAGAAGGGCCAAGTCATCGCCGATGGCCCCTGCACCCATGGCGGTGAACTGGCGCTTGGCCGCAACGTGCTGTGCGCCTTCATGCCATGGCACGGTTACAATTTCGAGGACGCCATTCTGATTAGCGAACGCATTGTCAAAGACGACGTGTTCACCTCGATTCACATCGACGAGTTCGAGGTGGGCGCCCGCGACACCAAGCTTGGGCCGGAGGAAATCACCCGGGACATTCCGAACCTCGGCGAGGAAGCCCTCAAGAACCTGGGCCCGGACGGCGTGATTCGGATCGGAGCGGAAGTGAAGCCCGGCGATATTCTGGTGGGCAAAATCACCCCCAAGAGCGAGACCGAACTGGCGCCGGAGGAGCGTCTGCTGCGCGCGATCTTCGGCGAGAAAGCCGCCGATGTCAAAGACACCTCGCTGAAGGTGCCCTCGGGGACCTACGGCATCGTCATGGACGTCAAGGTGTCGGCCAAGAAGGAGGCCGAACGCATCAACCCGAACAAGGTGGCGCCGGCGGATGCGAAGAAGCACTCCAAACAAGTCCAGGACGAATATAAAGTCAAGACCGATGAATTGCGCGAGCAGTTGACCGAATCGCTCAGCAACATTCTCTTGGGCGAGAAGATTCCGCTGGACGTGGTCAACTCGGAGACCGGCGAAATCATCATCCCTGCCAATCGCAAGATTACCAAGACCCTCTTGCGCAAGCTGGCGGCGGTCTATGACCGGATCGAAATCGATCCCTCCCCGATCCGGAACAAGATCAACGAGATCATCGGATCGTTCAAAAAGAAATTCGACGATCTGCAAATGCAGTACGACGAGGAGATGGAAAAAATCGAATCCGGCGACGATGTGGATCCGGGGATTATCAAGCAGGTGCGCGTTTACATTGCTTCGAAGCGCAAATTGTCGGTGGGTGACAAGATGGCGGGACGCCACGGTAACAAGGGTGTGGTGGCCAAGATTGTGCCGGAGGAAGACATGCCGTTCCTGGCCGACGGCACCCCGGTCGACATCGTTCTGAACCCGCTGGGTGTGCCCTCGCGCATGAATGTGGGGCAGGTGCTCGAAACCCATCTGGGCTGGGCCGCCAAGCTGCTCGGGATGCGATTTGCCACCCCGGTGTTCGACGGGATCAAGGAGAGGCAGATTCGGGATTACCTGAAGAAGGCCTACGAGAAACAGAAGGATGACAACGAGCAACCGTTGATCGGTGAGCATGGCAAGACGGTTGTGTATGATGGGCGCTCGGGCGATCCGTTTGACCAGGAAGTGGTGGTCGGCTGCATTTACATGATGAAACTGGGGCATTTGGTGGCCGACAAGATCCACGCCCGCGCCGTGGGGCCGTATTCATTGGTGACGCAGCAGCCCTTGGGCGGCAAGGCCCAATACGGCGGGCAGCGTTTCGGCGAGATGGAAGTGTGGGCCATGGAGGCCTATGGCGCCGCCTACGCGCTCCAGGAATTGCTGACCGTCAAATCCGATGATGTCCAGGGCCGGACTCGGATCTATGAAAGCATCGTCAAAGGCGATAATTCGCTCGAGGCTGGTGTGCCCGAGTCGTTCAACGTCCTGGTCAAGGAAATGCAGTCCCTGGGCCTGGACATCAAAGTCGGTTATGCCAATCCCGTGGAGCAACCCGCGACCACAACGGCGTTGGCCACCCTCTAAGATCGTGGCATTCGAACCGCGAAGGCAAACCGTTTTATCGATACGAGTATGATGAACACCAAAGAAACCGCCCGCGAGTTGCTGGGGCTGGAGAAGGTCAATCAGGTAGACTATGTGGCCATCTCAGTGGCTTCCCCCGAAGCCATACGCTCTTGGTCCAAAGGTGAAGTCAAGAATCCGGAAACCATTAATTACCGCACCTTTAAACCGGAAAAGGGCGGCTTGTTTTGCGAACGCATTTTCGGTCCGGTGAAGGACTGGGAATGTTCCTGCGGCAAGTACAAGCGGATTAAGCATCGCGGCGTGGTGTGCGATCGGTGCGGTGTCGAGGTCACCCTTTCCCGGGTGCGCCGGGAGCGTATGGGGCACATCGAGCTGGCGGTGCCCGTCTCGCATATCTGGTTCTTCAAATGCATGCCGTCCCGCATCGGTTTGATTCTCGACATGACCGCCCGGGATCTCGAACGGGTCATTTATTACGAAGATTACATGGTCATCGATCCCGGATCGACGCCGTTGAAGCTCCACCAGTTGCTCAGCGAAATGGAATTCCGGGAAGCCAAGGAGACCTACGGCGCGGATGCCTTTCTCGCGAAAATGGGCGCCGAAGCGGTGCGCGAGGGCCTGGGCCGGGTGGACCTGCAGAAGCACATTGACGAGCTGCAGATCGCCATGAACGAGACCAAGAGCAAACAGATTCGCAAGAAACTGGCAAAACGAATCAAAATCCTGCAAGGGTTCCTGACCTCGAAGAGCCGGCCCGAATGGATGATTCAGACGGTGCTGCCCGTGATTCCGCCCGATTTGCGGCCTTTGGTTCCCCTGGAAGGCGGCCGGTTTGCCACCTCCGATCTGAACGACCTGTATCGCCGCGTCATCAACCGCAACAACCGGTTGAAAAACCTGCTCCAGCTCAAGACGCCGGAAGTCATCATCCGCAACGAAAAACGCATGCTCCAAGAGGCGGTCGATGCCTTGCTCGATAACGGCCGGCATGGGCGCGCGGTGACCGGGGCCGGGAACCGTCCGCTGAAGTCGCTTAGCGACATGCTCAAGGGCAAGAGCGGGCGCTTCCGCCAAAACCTGCTCGGCAAACGGGTTGATTACTCGGGCCGATCCGTCATCGTCATTGGCCCCGAACTCAAGTTGCACCAATGCGGTTTGCCCAAAAAGATGGCTTTGGTCCTTTTCGAACCTTTCATCATCCGGCGGCTCAAGGAACTCGGCTACGTGCATACCGTCCGGTCCGCCAAGAAAATGATCGAACGGCAATCGATCGAGGTGTGGGACGTATTGGAGGAGGTGACCAAGGGCCATCCGGTGTTGCTCAACCGCGCGCCGACCCTGCACCGGCTGTCCATTCAGGCTTTCGAACCGGTCTTGATCGAAGGCGAAGCCATTCGCATCCATCCGCTGGTTTGCACGGCGTATAACGCCGACTTCGACGGCGATCAAATGGCGGTGCATGTGCCGTTGTCCGTCGAGGCCCAATTGGAGGCGCGGCTGCTCATGATGGCGCCGCACAACATTTTCAGCCCCTCGAGCGGCCGGCCAATCATGACCCCTACCCAGGATATCACCCTGGGCTGTTACTATCTGACCGCGGACCCGCGTGAGCACGGCAGCGGCGGGACAAAACCCCGGCTCAAATTGTTTGGCTCGAAAAGCGAAGCGATCTTCGCCTACCAGGACGGCGCCATCCGAACCCACGAGCGCGTGCTTTTGGCCAACCCCAATTACGGCACCAAGACCGTGTTTGGCGATGCGCAGCGGAAGGTGATCGAAACCAGCGTCGGCCGGGTCATTTTCAGCGAGATTTGGCCAGAGGAACTGGGTTATCCGAACAAGATGATCGGTAAAGCGCAACTGGGCGATCTCATCTGGAACTGTTACAAGATTTGCGGTCACGACAAGACGGTGGCCACGCTCGACCGGCTCAAGGAACTGGGCTTCCGCGAGGCGACCCGCGCCGGCGTGTCGATCGGCATCGATGACATGATCATCCCCAAGGAGAAGACGCACGAGATCGAAGCGGCGCAGAAACAGGTCAACGAGGTCGAGAAACAATACCGCAAAGGCATCATCACGCCGGGGGAACGCTACAACAAGATTGTGGACATCTGGACGCATTGCACCGACCAGATCGCCAACGTGATGCTGCACACCCTCGAACACAACCAGGGCAAGCGCGAATACAATCCGCTCTGGCTGATGGTCGATTCCGGCGCGCGGGGCAACCGGCAACAGGTGCGGCAGTTGGCCGGCGTGCGCGGGCTGATGGCCAAACCCTCGGGCGACATCATCGAGAAACCCATTCTGGCCAACTTCCGCGAAGGCCTGACCGTTCTCGAGTATTTCATCTCGACTCACGGCGCCCGCAAGGGATTGGCCGATACCGCTCTCAAGACCGCCGACTCGGGTTATATGACCCGCAAGCTGGTGGACGTGGCCCAGGACGTGATCATTCGCGTACTGGACTGCGGGACCTCCAACGGCATCTGGGTGCAGGCCATCTATGAAGGAGAAGACGAGGTGGTCAAACTCAGCGAACGTCTCGTCGGCCGCGTTTCCTGCGATGACCTCACCAATCCCCTGAGTCCCAAGAGCTACTTGGTCCGGGCCAACGACGAAATCAACGAGATCACGGGCAAAGACATCGAGAAGGCCGGCCTCGAACGGGTGAAAATCCGATCCGTGCTCACCTGCGAAAGCAAACACGGCGTATGCGCGGCCTGTTACGGGCGCAACCTGGCCACCGGCGAAGTCGTCAAGATGGGCGAGGCGGTGGGCATCATCGCCGCGCAATCCATCGGCGAGCCGGGCACGCAGTTGACCATGCGGACTTTCCACATCGGCGGCACGGCGTCGCAGGTCTTTAAACAGCCGCAAATCAAGGCCAAACACGACGGCTTGGTGCGCTTCAATGACCTGCGGCTGGTCGAACTCGAGGACGGCAACAACATCGTTCTCAATAAAAACGGATCCATCTCGATCGCGACCGACGAGGGCCGCGAACTCGAGACCCACACCATCGTCATCGGGGCCGTCATTTCCGCCCATAACGGCAGCCGGATCAAGAAGGGGGATACCTTTGTGCAATGGGACCCGTATAACGTGCCGATTCTGTCCGAAAAGGCCGGCCGGGTTCAATTCCAGGACATCATCGAAGGGGTGACGATGAAGCAGGAGGTGGACGAGACCACCGGGCAGGAGGCCATGGTGATCGTCGAGCATAAGGAGGATTTGCATCCGCAAGTCAACATGTTGGACGAGCGGGGAGATGTCCTGGCCAGCTACCCCATCCCCTCCGGCGCCCATATCGTGGTGGCCGAAGGCGAGAAGATCGTCGCCGGCACGCTCATGGCCAAGACGCCGCGGAAAACCTCCAAGACCAAGGACATCACCGGCGGTCTGCCGCGGGTGGCCGAACTCTTCGAGGCGCGGCGGCCCAAGGACGCCGCCGAGATATCCAAGATTGACGGGATGGTGGACTTTGGCGCCACCGTGCGGGGCAAGCGCTGCATCCTGATCAAGGATCCCAAGACGGGGGTCGAGGAAGAGCACCTGGTGCCGATCGGCAAACACGTGATTGTGTTCAAGGGCGATTTTGTCAAGAAAGGACAACAATTGACCGAAGGGCCGGTGGTGCCGCATGAAATCCTTGACGTGTGCGGTCCGCAAGAACTGCAAGAGCATTTGCTAAACGAGGTACAAGAAGTCTATCGTCTCCAGGGCGTGACCATCAACGACAAGCACATCGAGATCATCCTGCGGCAGATGCTGCGCAAGGTTCGCATCACCGAACCGGGCGACACCGCCTTCCTGTGGGGCGAACAGGTGGACAAGATCATTTTTGAAAACGAGAACCAGCGGGTGGAGAAAATGGGCGGCAAGCCCGCCGAGGCGCAACCGGTGCTGCTGGGCATCACCAAGGCCTCGCTCGAAACCGAGAGCTTCCTGAGCGCCGCTTCGTTCCAGGACACTACGCGGGTATTGACGGAGGCCGCGACGATGGGCAAAGTGGACTATCTGCGCGGGTTTAAGGAGAATGTGATCATGGGTCACATTATACCCGCCGGCACAGGTTTTGTGCAGCATCGGCAGGTCCGGCTCAAGCCGCTGGTGGAGGAGTTGCCGGTCGAGGTGGAGGAATCGCCGCTGGCGGCGTCCGCCGACTCTCAACCCTTAGCGATCTAAGAAGTTAATAAAATATTCTAAATACTAGTTGCAACGGTGCCGACGTTTGGTAGTATCCGCACTCCCTTTCCCCGGGTAGGGGAAGAACGCAAAGAAACGCAATGCCGACAATTAACCAGCTTGTCCGTAAAGGGCGAAACAAGATAAGGTACAAATCCAAGTCGCCAGCCTTGGAGGGCGCCCCCTTTCGCCGCGGGGTTTGCTTGCAGGTCATGACTCGCACCCCCAAAAAACCGAATTCGGCGATGCGCAAAGTAGCGAAGGTGCGGTTGTCCAACGGTTATGAGGTGATCGCCTATATCCCGGACGAGGGGCACAATCTCCAGGAACACTCGATCGTGCTCGTGCGCGGCGGACGCGTCAAGGACTTGCCCGGCGTGCGGTATCATATCGTGCGGGGAACGCTCGATGCCACCGGGGTGGAAAAGCGCCGGGTCAGCCGTTCTAAGTATGGCGTAAAGAGGCCCAAGGCGGGCAAGGCGCCCGAAGCGAAACCGGCCGCTGCCGCTCCCGCCGCCAGTTAAACGATTTTTATGTCTCGACGACGACGCGCATTCAAGAGGACCTTGCCGGAAGACGAGAAGTTTCATAGCACTCTCGTGACCCGGTTGGTCAACACCGTCATGAAATGGGGGCAGAAAACCCGCGCCCAAAGAATTGTGCATGGGGCTTTCGACCTCTTAAAGACCAAACAGCCCGCTACCGAGCCGTTGGAAACCTTCCAGCGGGCAGTGGACAATGCCAAGCCGCGCCTCGAAGTTAAAGCGCGGCGCGTGGGCGGGGCCACCTACCAGGTGCCCCTCGAAGTGCCCGCCGAACGGCAATGGTCCCTGGCGATTCGTTGGATCGTGGACTTTGCCGATGCTCGGAAAGGCATTCCGATGCACGAGGCGCTCGCCGCCGAGATTCTCGAAGCATCGCAAGGGCAGGGGAACGCGATTCGCAAACGCGACGACGTTCACAAGATGGCGCAGGCCAACAAGGCCTTTGCTCATTTCCGGTGGTAGTAGGATTGAGAGTTTAGACGCCCCGTAGACCGCTGCAATTTCGGGGCGTTTTTATTGTGTAGCGTATCTTTTAGATGGAAACTGTTCTGGACATATCGGAAAAAAGTAAAGTTGTGAATTCGCCGAACCGGCAATACTCGATGGAATGTACCCGCAATATTGGAATTGCGGCGCACATTGATGCCGGGAAAACAACCACCACGGAGCGCATCCTCTATTACACCGGAGTCATTCATAAGATGGGCGACGTGGACGACGGCAATACCGTCACCGACTGGATGGAACAGGAGCGCGAGCGCGGCATTACCATCACCTCCGCGGCCATCACCTGCTATTGGACCCAAAAAGAAGAGGGACTGCGCAAGCTCTTTGGC
>Ga0315273_10011728_pt1 | contig 11216 bp, 10 predicted proteins | sample YL17G02_0_MG_FD_205753 | JGI IMG/M metagenome (GOLD analysis project Ga0315273, IMG submission 205753) | Sediment microbial communities from Yellowstone Lake, YNP, Wyoming, USA - YL17G02_0 | ecosystem: Environmental > Aquatic > Freshwater > Lake > Sediment | place: USA: Wyoming | collected...
ATGAACTCCTAAATGAATTTAAATATAGTATTTGATTTAGACGGAACCTTAATTACTTGTGAGAATAAACAGAAGTATGTTTTACACTCAATATTAAATAAATTTGATAATATTGATGCGTATAGTTTAAATACCTGGTGGAAGCTTAAGCGCAATGGTTACAATACTGAAAAAGCATTAATTAAAATTGGGATAAGCAATGCGGAGTATATCGCAAAAGAATGGATAAGAATTATAGAGAATTCTACATGGTGTTCCTTAGACAGACCCTATGAAGATTCCCTTTCAACATTAGACTATTTAAAAAATGTCCCTGAGTTTAAAATATCAATTTTAACTGCTAGAAAGTTTGTACATCAGGTATATCAAGTCATAACTATGTTTGGATTCAATGCTTTAATAGATGACCTGATAGTTGTAAAACCGGAAGAAGGTATTCAGAAAAAAACACATTATTTAAAAAGAATAGAGCCTTTAATATACATTGGAGACTCAGAAGTAGATCATTTTGCTTCTCTAAACTCAAAGACCCGATTTGTTGCTTTAACCAGAGGACAAAGAAGTCGTGGATTTTTGAAAAAAGTTGGTGTAATTCAAATTGAAAATAATTTAAAATTTTTAAGAAACGATGATTTCATTTCTCGACTTAAAAAAAATCAATGAAAGTTTTGAACCTCAACTTTCAAAATCAATTAAAAGAGTGCTTGATTCAGGTTGGTATTTACTAGGTAATGAGGTAAAAGCATTTGAACAAGAATATGCTGATTTTAATGATGTTAAGCACTGTATCGGAGTCGCAAACGGTCTTGATGCATTACGACTGATATTTAAGGCTTATATAGAGTTGGGCATAATGCAGGAAAATGATGAAATTATTGTTCCGGCGAATACATACATAGCTTCGATCCTTGCTGTTACCGATAACCGGCTGACTCCTGTTTTAGTTGAACCTGATATTAGCACCTACAATATTGATCCTTATAAAATTGAAGAGAAAATTACAGCAACTACTAGGGGAATAATGATTGTTCATTTGTACGGCCAGAATGCCATGCATCCGGAAATACAGCGCTTAGTAAATAAATACAACCTGAAACTTATTGAAGATAACGCTCAGGCTCAGGGTTGTTTTTACTTGGATAAGAGAACCGGATCTATAGGTGACGCTGCTGGGCACAGTTTTTATCCCGGAAAAAATCTGGGGGCATTAGGTGATGCAGGTGCTGTAACAACAAATGACGATGAACTGGCTGATGTTATACGAACTATTGCTAATTACGGATCTAAGATAAAGTATCAGAATCTCTACAAGGGATTAAACTCACGCCTCGACGAAATCCAGGCTGCCATACTCCGTATAAAACTTTCTCGCCTTGATGCTGATAATCAACGTCGTGGCGAAATTGCTCAGTATTACCTTGATCATATTTCAAATCCTGAACTTATCTTACCTGCCACACGAAACGCAAAACGTGAAACGCGAAACGCATCTCACGTCTGGCACATCTTCGTTATCCGTACAACAAATCGTGATAATTTTCAGCATTATCTCTCTGAGAATGGAATTCAAACCATGATTCATTATCCAATACCACCGCACAAACAAAAAGCCTTTAGAGAGTGGAAACAATTAAGCTTACCAATAACAGAAGGAATACATTACATGGTGTTAAGCCTGCCAATTAGTCCGGTTATGGACGAAAAGGAATTTCATATGACAGTTGAGGTCATTAATAATTATTAATGAGAAGTAACATGGTGTTATTGAAATCTTAGGTATGTCAGAAGAGCAGGCATCTTATAGACAGATTATGAAAGCCACCTCAATTTTTGGTGGGGTTCAGGTGTCTCAAATTATTATACAAATAATCCGCTCCAAGTTTATTGCCATTTTACTTGGACCTGGAGGTATGGGGATTGCGGGCCTTCTTATTTCAACTACTGGATTAATAAATGGGCTTACTAATTTTGGAATTGGGACCAGTGCGGTAAAAGACATCGCTGCAGCCAATGGAACAGGCAACCAAATTCGTATTGCCATAAAGGTAATTGTACTGCGAAGATTGGTATGGATTACCGGTATCCTTGGTGCATTACTGACTTTAGTCCTTTCCCCATTGTTAAGCCAACTTACCTTCGGTAACCACAACTATACACTGGCATTTGTCTGGATTTCAATAACACTGTTGTTTACCCAGCTAAGCAGTGGGCAACTCGCGTTGCTACAGGGAATAAGAAAATTACAGTATCTGGCAAAAGCCAATCTGGCAGGTAGTGTACTTGGCTTAATTACTACCGTTCCGCTCTATTATGTCTGGGGTATTCATGGAATTGTCCCGGGAATCATTGTTACCTCTGTCTTTACATTGGTCCTCTCCTGGTATTTTTCAAACAAGATAAAAATTCAACCTGTTAAGGTTACCTTTATAAGAACTATTGCAGAAGGTAAGAATATGGTTAGCCTGGGTTTTATGATAAGTATGAGTGGAATAATGGTGAGCGGGGTTGCCTATCTTGTCCGCATCTTTGTCAACAATAATGGAGGTATAGAGCAGGTGGGATTATATAATGCAGGATTTACCCTTATCAATACATACGTTGGTTTGATTTTTACTGCCATGGGGACAGATTATTATCCTCGTCTGTCAGCTGTGGCTCACAGCAACAAACTGTGTAAAGAAACTATTAATCAGCAAGCTGAAATAGCGTTGTTAATTTTAGCCCCTATTCTTATAGTTTTCCTGATTTCCATAAATTGGGTAGTTATAATACTTTACTCTACCAAATTCATTGCGGTAAATGAAATGATTTACTGGGCAGCAATAGGTATGTTTTTTAAAGCTGCTAGTTGGTCCATTGCATTTATTCTTCTTGCAAAAGGGACAAGCAAACTTTTTTTTTGGAACGAGTTAATATCCAACCTTTATTCATTAGTATTGAACATATTAGGTTATCGTTTAATGGGTTTGGCTGGCCTTGGCATCTCGTTTATGGTTACATACCTGCTTTATCTGGTTCAGGTTTACTTTGTAGCCAAAATAAAATTCGAATTTGCCTTTAATAGATCCATTTTACAAATTTTTGCTTTCCAGTTTAGTTTAGCGGTATGCAGCTTTCTAGCCGTTAAATATTTAAAGCATCCTTATATGTATTTTGTTGGCGGAATTCTGATATTGATTTCATCATGGTTCTCATTCAAGGAGTTAGATAAAAGATTGGCCATAAAAGAGATAATAATTAATCTAAGAAAAAAATAAGCATAAATAAAGATTAACTTGGTGGAAATTTATATTAAATGAACCTTACTAAAGAACAAATTATAAATGATTATAATTATATAAAGAAAAAAGCGATATTATATTGCCAAGATGGGAATTTAGATAAATCGGCAAAGTTCACCGAAATGGCCGCAAAAATTGGGTACAAATTCAATTTTAAGTATTCAGATGACGAATTAGAAGAAAATATTCAAAGATTAGGAGAAAAGATCTCTTGCTCGAAAGTCAGCTTCATAGGAATTCAGAATAAAATTGCTTTTTATGATTCTTTTGCTTATGATAATCGTAATCTAACTCTACAGTATCTAAGAGCAATTTTTGCATGGGGAATGGAATTATTATATATTACAAATCAGAATAATATTGGGAAAGATATATTAAAGGAACTTAAAGAATATCCAAAATCAACTATTTTAATTATTGCTGATGGATCATTAGCTGAGAAGAATAGACGCGCAGCTGAGACCATCTTGCTTTTCAGACCTGAAAAGGTATTATTACATTACCTGCCATGGGATATAGTGGGCTTCACAATATGGTCACAAATTCATTCATCTGAGCGTTTTTTTATTAACTTAACGGACCATGCGTATTGGTTAGGTAAAAATACAGGTGATTATTTTTTAGAGTTTCGGAAGTGCGGTTGCCATATATCTATCAAATATCGTAATATCCCAATAAATAAACTGATATTTCAACCTTATTATCCAATTATTACCAAAACGAATTTTGAAGGTTTCCCATTTGATAAAGGTAACAAAGTATTTGCCTTTTCTGGTTCTAATTATAATAAAATATATGGTAAGAATTTTCTTTTTTTAAAACTTTTAATGGAAGTTTTAATTAAAAATTACAATCTGATATTTCTTTTTGCAGGCAATGGTAATCCAAAGCCTCTAATAAGATTCATCAAAAAGAATAATTTGGAAGATCGTTTTATTCTTATCGGCAACAGAAGTGATTTAAGCGAAGTTTTTAAACGCATAGATATCTATGTGAATACTTATCCTAATATTGGTGGACTAATGAGCCAGTATGCTACTATCAATAACAAGCCAATTATTGGATATACGGACCCTGCAAGTTATTGTACTAACGATACTGAGGACTTTTTGGGAATTGAAAAAAGAGGATTAATTGTAAAATCAACAATAGAGGGATTTATTGAATATTTTAATTTATTGATAAATAGCAAAGAAGCTAGAGAAAAAAATATAAATTATATTCGAAATGCAGTTATCTCAGAAAATGATTTTGCTAAGAGTCTTATGAACAATATTACCTATAAAAAGACTATGTCTGACTCAAAGGACTTAAACGTTTCAATTAACGTTGAAGATGTTTTTGAAACATATCATGATATTGAAGTAAATTTTTTAAAAGAATACTATTATCTGATTTTCGAAACCCTAAGAATAGATATTTTAAAGTGTAACTTTAGTCTAATCCTGAGAACATTCTTAGGTATGGCTGGTAAAGTAAAACCATTCTTGGGGATACTTTACAAAATTATATTTCACAAATAAGATTAAAATATGAAAAAAATCCTTCTTAAACCTATACTACTCTGTTTTAAAATCCTTAATTATTTAATACTTAAAAAAGTAATTTAAAAATGCAATAAAGTGATGTATATTGCTTGTATTTAAGGTGTTAAAACAAAAAAATACAAACAAAAAACATCACTTTCAAGATGAAAAATACAAAGAAAAAATTAATAAACCAATCAAAAATCGTTAAGTCCTCATTTACAGGCAGTATTATTACCATGTATTCAGGACTCAATGCAGTAGCGAAATATATGAACCGTCAAAACATAGTAAAAATCTTCGGTACATCTTTCTCCACCGTGTGGTACAATGCAACAAAGTTTGGTGTCAACCAGATTTTGATGGCAATCACGCTATCCTCGATTAGTGGAATAAGCAGGATTTGCATGATCGTTACTTTTAGTGGATATGGTTTGGTAAAAGCTTTACTAAAATTGGATAAGGCAATAAACGAGAACGCGATATCCGCAACGTTTAAGAACCTGGGGCAAAGCGGTGCACGCAAGCTGCAAATGTTGTTGCTGTCAATAAACGCTCGATGGTTGCATGATAGAGGGCTGGAAAGCATTACGCTGGATACCGTAAAATAAGTCTCCGACTAAGCAAAGCTATTTTACGGGATGAAACCGTTAAATCAGTCTATAACAACCAGGTAGGGGTAGAGAAGGGATTTATCACGACAAAAAAAAGGCAAAAAGTTACCATCCGCTCCTGGTTTTTGTAAGTGAGATGAAACTGCCTTATTATACATGGTTCAGGTCAGGATCATCATATACGTCCAATGGGATTGTTGAATTTTTAAAAGAAGTACACACCAGCCTGCCGGGGAATGTCAGGAAAGTGCTTTTCATGGCAGAAAGTGGGTTCTTTTCAAGCGAATTATTTGATTTATTGGAATCTTTCTCATGGGGCTATCTGGTAAAAATTAAACTCAAAAACCTGATCGATTTACTGCAAGCACAAACCTGGATTGATTTAGAAGTGTTTAGAGATGTTGCTATATGTGAGTTTAGTTATCAGGCAAAATCCTGGCAACATCGCAGAGTGTTGAAAGCAACGCGCTCAGTAAAGGAATATGTAAAAGTAGCATATCTTGGTGATAAACAAATAGTTCCGGTATATCAATATGTATGCTGCGCCAGCAGTTTTAACATGAATGCCATGGAGTTGCAAGAGTTGTACAAGCAGAAGTGTACCAGCGAAACATGGATTGAACAGGTAAAAGGGCACACTTTGGCAGGAAGTACTTAAACCGATGATATTTGGGCAAATAATATCCTATGGCAGTTAAGGTTATTGGCATACAACATATCGGTAATGATGCGCCAAAATAAAAATAAATTTAAACAACAGGAGCATCGAAGCTTTATCGATTGGTTTATCTCTGTGCCTGCAAAGATAACCTGGTGTGGGCATCAAATAGAATCGAAAATGTATGAGCACCATTTTTACAAAGACGCTTGGGAAGAGCTTGACAGGCTCATCGAAGCAGCCTAAAAACAAAGAAAGGAGGAATACATGAGGACCAACACGGGAGTGTATGGGAGAAGTACGTTTCTATAGCTCTAAAATCAAGTTATAGAGGGGATTATACCCCAAAGAGCAAAAGGATACAGAAGATTTAAATCGCGGATTTAAACTAATTTGGCCGTAATTGAATAGCTTTTGCTCATATACCAGATTCATTCCAATTCAAAAAATTCAAATTAGATATTTAGGTATTATTTTAATTAGATGGTAACTGCTTTCTTTTTCATTTGGCTAATTTTAGCTTTGATTTTTGCAATTTTTAATTTGAAGGTTAGTTTAGGATTACTGATAGCTTACCTTCTTTTGGTCCCGTACTCCTCCTTTAAGCTTTCTTATATTCCGATTGAGTTTAATTATGTGCTTTTGGCGATATTTTGTATATTTCTGGTTAGAGTGGGGCTTTTAAAAAAGGAATCTTTTGATCTGACCTTCATAGTGCCTTTTTTGATTTTCGTAATTTTTACTTTGATGGGATCTTTTTTTTCTCATGGATTAGAGCTTTCAAAACAGTTATCCAGTCTGAGAAGTTTTTCAATCAGCAGCTTTCTGATCCCTATCATGTTATGGCAAATTTGCAAGGAAAAATCAGATGTTGACTTTTTTATCAGAATTATTCTTTTCTGCCTTACGATTATGTGTATTTATGGAATATTTTGTGCTATTACCGGACAAAATCCTTATATAACTTTTTTATCTAATTTATTTAATAAACAGAATAATTATCAAATATTTTCTCAGATAGAGAGAGCTGGTATTTTAGGGAAGATTCAATCTACAACTTCTCATCCAATGCTTTGGTCAGCAATACTTTTTTTAGCATTATTTGCTTTATATGTATTTTTTGACACAAGGAATAATCTGCAATTTTATATCCTTGTTTCACTGATACTAATTAACCTCCTGATTTGTAATGTGCGTTCTGGTATTTTTGCTTTCATTTTGGGTATGGCATACTTATTTACTCATTTTTCGTTGCGTTTAAAATTATTTAGCTTGTCAGTTATTGTTTTTATGCTGGCTATAAGTATTGATACATCCTTATTTGGAAAGTATCAGCCACTTGTAGACTCGATGATATATTTCAATGATCCTGCAAAAAGTTATGGAGGATCAAGTCTTGATATGCGCTTACTACAATTGGATGGTGCCATTTCTTTATGGGAGAAGGGAGGGATAATTTTTGGAAATGGTTTTGGATGGTGTGGATATTATAGCGCTCAATATGGCGATCATCCTGTTTTGTTAGGTTTTGAAAGTATTCTCTTTGTAATGATAATTGAAAATGGAATTATGGGAATAATCCTATATGGATTCGTGTATTTAAGTTTCTTTCGAATAAATTATTTGGTATATAAAAAGGCGAAAATTATACAAAAAATGGAATATTGGATAATTACTAGTTACCTAATATCATATATTATTTTTATTCTTGTAACAGGTATGTTTGGGTTTAACTTATTTTTAATTTTCCTGGTAATAATGTTCTTAAAAATCTTATTAAAAAATAAAGAGACTAGTTCATATGCAATCGAAAAATGAAATGTTGATAATCGCCAGGGCAAGAGTAATCGCATACTATTTGCCTCAATTCCACCCCATCCCGGAAAATGATGAATGGTGGGGTAAAGGATTTACAGAATGGACAAACGTTGGAAAGGCAAAACCATTATTTAAGGGACATAATCAACCAAGGATTCCATCCGATTTGGGGTATTATGATTTAAGAATGCCAGAAATACGGGAAGCTCAGGCTGAATTGGCAAGAAATGCAGGTATTGAGGGGTTTATGTATTGGCATTACTGGTTTGGTAACGGGAGGACACTCTTAGAACGACCTTTTGCAGAAGTATTAAAAAGTAGGAAACCTGATTTCCCATTTTGCCTGGGCTGGGCTAACCATTCTTGGAGCAATCACGAATGGAACCCTGATACTCAATGGAATAGAAAATCATCATTAATTGAGCAAACATATCCCGGGAAAGAAGATAATGAGAATCATTTTTTTTCTGTTTTAGAGGCTTTCGTGGACAAACGATACATTACTATAGATGATAAACCAGCATTTTTAATTTACAATCCGTTAGGTATTACCAATGCTAATGAATTAATTAATTCCTGGAATAATCTGGCAATAAAGAATGGACTTAAAGGGATTCATTTTATAGGGCTGGTGCCTTCGCTAAAAAATGATATCATCAAGCTTGGTTTTGACGCAATGAATAAAGGCGGTCAATGGGTTGCTGAAAGCACTATAAAAGGTAGGATAAGGAGGATCCTTTATGATAAGATAAATGCGTATATCGGGGGAATTAAATTAGATTGTTATGATTACAAAGAAATAATAAAATATATGTTTAATGACGAAGACAAAAATGAGAATGTTTACCCAACAATTTTGTCTCAGTGGGACAGATCACCTCGTTCAGGAAGACGAGCTGTAATCTATACCAACAGCAATCCAGATTATTTTAAAATTCATGTTAATCAGGCTCTGGATATAATTGAGCACAAAGAATACCAGCATAAAATCCTGTTTTTAAAATCATGGAATGAATGGGCTGAAGGCAATTATGTGGAACCTGACTTACTTTATGGACATGGGTATTTAGATACCTTGCGTGATGTAATAAAAATTAAATAGTTTTATTGGTAATAAATTTGGATAACTTACCTTCTATTTTTATCAAAAGCGAATCAAAATGAAAATTCTTCAGATAATCTATTCGCTGCGGGTTGGTGGAGCGGAACGTTTTGTGGTAGATCTTTCAAATGAACTTTCAAGACAGGGCCATGAAGTTACTTTATGTATTCTGAGTGATGATTCTATTGGAAATTTTGGTTTTTACAAATCTGAAATATCGCAGAATATAAGCTATATTAATCTAAAGATTCCTGTTGGATTCAGGCTGAGCAATATTTTAGTACTTCGTAAGGTAATTAAAAGAGTAAATCCCCAAATTGTACATTGCCATTTGAATCTTGTTAATTATATTTTCCCCTTGACACTTGTTTTCCCAAAAATAAAATTTTTCCATACTATTCACAGTGACGCTGTGAAAGAAGTCAGCAATAGGGTGGAATATTGGATTAGGCGCTTCTTTTATGCAAATTTTAAAATGAAAGCCATTACAATTTCGGCTGAAACTTCACGTTCTTTTACTTTATTCTATAAAATTACACCTTTCAAGGAGATATACAATGGAAGGCTAAAACCAGAACAAAGTGCAGTTTTCTTTGATACAAAGATTGAAATTCAAAAATATAGATCTGAAGGGAATACAGTCTTTGTACATGTGGGAACTTGTACCAGTGTTAAAAATCAAGAAATGCTCATCAATGTTTTTAATAAAGTTAATCAAGACATAGAACCAGTTGTTTTATTAATTATTGGCTCCGGGTTTGATTCTGAAGAAGGGGAGAAGCTTAAAAACTTAGCATGTAAAAAGATTCTTTTTCTTGGAGAGAAACATAATGTTTCAGATTATCTTTTAAATGCAGATGCTTTTTGTTTGAGTTCGATGTACGAGGGTATGCCTTTAAGTCTGATAGAAGCATTTGCTTGTGGATGTATTCCCATCTGTACTCCTGTTGGGGGCATCATAAATACCATTAAAAATGGAAAAACAGGCTACATATCAAAGTCTGTTTCTGAAAATGATTATTTCCAATCTGTATTGAATTACCTTGGAAATAAAGATCAAGTTAAAAGAGAGGATTTGATTCAATTTTACCTCTCTCGCTTTAGTATTGAAAAATGCACAAAGAATTATTTGTTATTATATAGCAAATAATTAAAATAATTCTTTTAGCTTTTACAAAAAGAGACGGGTATCGAATTTAGTTTAAGTATAGAATAAACAAGTTGATAAAATGGTATTCAACAATTATAACCTGAAATTCTAAATTAAAAAATAAGCAAAAAAAAATTTACACCTTATCTTCGCACGTGGGGCTTTTTGCGAAGGGAGTCCCGCCTTTTGCTTCAAAATTAAGGTAACCAGATGGATTTTCATCCGCTTTCAATGTGTTTTATAGTCATAATTTCACGTTTTTAGATAATTCTTCCATTCTGTTTTTGCGACAGTAGTGTTTCCGGAAGTGTTTTGGGAGTTTTTCAGCAAGCTATTGATAGCCGTTGCTCAAAATCCCGCCATTGGTCAGCGTACCAATAATGCCGTGACATTTTGACTGTTACTTTACGGGCAGTTTTAACAACTTTGCCCGGAACATTGATAAACCAACGAAAAAAAGTCAAGTGTTCCTGCCTCCATATTTTACTGTCCGCTTCATATCGCATTGTTACCGATAGATTGTAGCCCAATACAGATAACTGCCAAAGTATATCGTTTGCCGAAAAATCATCGGTCAGGGTTTGTGAAGCATGAAGTTGATTTTTGGTTTGCTCAATCCAATTTTCACTCTCAGCACGCTTCTTGTATAGCTCATGCAATGCTTCACCATCCTTGTCGTTCAGATTAGAGCAGTAACAAAAGTACTCATATTCAGGCTCAATTGTTATTTCTCCAAAGAAGTTGATCTGTTTGTAGCCGGTTAAAATACGGATACCTCTGAGCGTTCTTGACTTCTTCCAATCTTTGGCCAGGTACTCAAATTCACAAACAGACTCTTTTTCATTGATGGACGACCATTTTTGTTCCAGCATCAATCTGTTTAAGTTCTTTAGCTTTACTTTCACCAAATAATCGTGCCCTTCATTCTCCAATAAATCAAACAACTCTCCATTAAAATAACCACTATCTGCCCGAAAGAAGATTCTCCTTATCCTTCGGGGCAATGATGCGAGGGTTTGCTTCATGAACTCACAAATACCATTTGAGGTATAGGCTGAACCTGTACG
>Ga0315273_10011729_pt1 | contig 11216 bp, 14 predicted proteins | sample YL17G02_0_MG_FD_205753 | JGI IMG/M metagenome (GOLD analysis project Ga0315273, IMG submission 205753) | Sediment microbial communities from Yellowstone Lake, YNP, Wyoming, USA - YL17G02_0 | ecosystem: Environmental > Aquatic > Freshwater > Lake > Sediment | place: USA: Wyoming | collected...
GTGCGATGTGTGTGCAGATAAAGATAGGGATAGGGAAATGATTTGTGTGGTGGAAAATCCTCTGGATGTGCTGGCGATCGAGAGAGGAGGGCATTATAAGGGGGTATACCATGTGTTAGGAGGGGTAATTGATCCGCTGCATAATATCGGGCCGGAGGAAATACGCATCGGTGAGCTTTTGGCTCGCCTACAAGACTCAAATCCCAAATCCCAAGTCCCAATAAAAGAAATAATTTTGGCGCTGAATCCGAATATGGAGGGAGAAGCCACCTGCCTATATATTGCTAAGCAGTTGAGAGTTGAGAGTAGGAACCTGCCTGCCGGCAGGCAGGAGTTGAAAATTACGCGGCTGGCGCATGGACTGCCGGTGGGGGCGGATATTGAGTATGCCGACGAGGTGACCCTGGATCGGGCGATGGAGGGGAGGAGAGACTATAATTAGGGGATGATAAAGCCAAATGCCTTGAAGAAGGGAGATTTGGTGGGGGTGATAGCTCCTTCGGATGCGGTGGAAGAGGAAGATGTTTTAAAGGGGATTGCCGTTTTGGATGAGTGGGGGCTCAAGGTCAAGGTGGGAAGGCATGTGTATGCCCGAATCGGAGATTTTTCGGCCGGGACGGCTGAGGAGCGAATGGAGGATATCAGAGAAATGGTTTTTAACGATGAAGTGAAGGTAGTATGGGCGGCCGGAGGCGGGTACGCGGCCACGGAGATTCTGCCGGCATTGAGCCGAGAGGTGATAGCCAAAATTAAAGCCAACCCAAAGTGGTTTATCGGGTATTCTGACGTCTGCCTGATATTAAACGCTTTGACATCTTTCCGGATAGTTTCCCTGATGGGCCCAAATTTAGGCGGATTGGCGGAGTGGGATCGGAAAAGCCAGGAGTATTTGCGGCAAATCCTGTTTGGAGAAGGAGTTTCCGGAATCGGACCGGAAGCCGGATGGAAGGGAGAATTACTTGGGGAAGCTCGGGGGAGGATTGTAGCTTCCAACCTGGAGACACTGATATTATCGTTTGGAACCCGGTTTGATCCACTGCTGTACGGGCACGGAAATGTGATTTTGTTTTTGGAGGAACTGGAAACGGATAAAAGCCAGCTGCAGCGGCATCTGGATGTAGTGTTGGGGCATCGGCGGGCCCGGCGAATTTCCGGGGTAGTGATGGGTCGGCTGACAGACATTCGGGAGGTGTCGTATCCGGAATGGGGAAGGAAAGTAACGCCCGAAGGATTAGTGATAGACCGGGTTAAAAGGTTTGGGGTACCGCTGGCATTTTTGCCGGATTTCGGACATTCGGATTGGAATTATGGCTGGTGGCAGAGCTTAAAATACTTTTTGGGAAACAGGAGATTTTACAGCCTGCCGAACGGGGTGGATGCCAAATTCACGGTGACGACGAAAAATTGTGCGGTGGAATTTTTGGAAACCCCTCACTTTGTTCCTCCGGTTGAGGTAAAATCAGAATATGGCAGTACTGATCAAAGATCCGTGGGGGGAGAGCAGCTTCGAAAATCTGACGCAGAAAGCCGCGACGGTGGTCAAGAAGGCGGTAATTGATGTGGTGAAAACTGTAGCGGCAGACATCAAGCCCCAGGCAGGAACAGATGAGACAGCCAAAGGCCAAACGGCTGCGGGACAAGCGCCACAGGAGCCGACAGAAGATAAAAGTAAGCAAAAGTTAACGGAAGCCAGGCAGAGTTTAGCCCGGATTAACCAAGAGATAGTTAAGGCTCGCCAGGAAAGAATTAGAATATATAATGAGAGTCTGAAGGTTAAAGATAAGGAGAAGCAAGAGAAAAAGGCAGAAGTTCAGGAAAAGAAAAAGGACGATTCGGTATTGATGAAGTTAATAAAAGGCAAATCCGGTACCCGCGAAGGCATTCAAAGAGCCGGAGGATAGTATATAATTTAGTTTATGGGGGACATGCCGAACCGGACTAGGACAATGTATAGGAATGTAGCGAAAATAAGCAAGCATGACCGGGGTCCGCGGGATTTTTTCCGTGCCAGCCGGGGATTTCCGGTGCGAAAGCCGGAAATGAAGCTCCCCGATCTGACGATCGGGGTATCTTCTCCCTGCTGCTTCGTCGGGAGCGAAATCCCTCCGAAGCAGAAACTTCTTCGCATTCATCCCCGGGCTTACGCCCGCGGTTTTCTGCGAAGGGGGATAAAACCAACAAATAAAAAGACGGGAGTATGAGAATTTATAATAGTTTAACCAGGCAGGTGGAGGAGTTTGTGTCCCTTCGTCAGGCTCAGGGCAAGCTTGGTAAGGTAGGGATGTATACCTGCGGGATGACAGTCTATGACTATGCCCATATCGGCCACGGACGAAAATATGTGATGGATGATTTATTACGCCGGATGTTATCTTATCAGGGTTATGAAGTGACCCATGTGCAGAATGTTACCGACGTGGGACATCTGGTATCTGATGCCGATGAAGGGGAAGATAAAATGGAAAAAGGGGCCAGGAAGTCCGGAAAGACAGTGTGGGAGGTAGCGGCGATGTATACCCGGGATTTTTATGAAAGCATGGATTTACTGAATATCCTCCGGCCGACGATAGTCTGCAAAGCCACGGAGCATATTGAGGAGCAAATTAAGTTAATTAAGAGATTAAGTGATAAAGGATTCGCATATGAGACTGAAGAGGCGGTGTATTTTGATGTGAGTAAATTTCCCCGATATGAGAGTTTGTTCGGGCAGAGATTGGAAGAAAAACAGACGGCGGTTCGGGAAGGGGTGCAAACGGGGGAGTTGAAGAAAAACAGTCTGGATTTTGCTTTGTGGTTTAAAGCTACGGGTCGTTTTGCCAAACACGTGATGGTTTGGGATAGCCCGTGGGGTAAAGGTTTTCCCGGCTGGCATATCGAATGTTCGGCCATGGGGATGAAATATTTGGGGGAATCATTTGACATTCATACCGGCGGGTTGGAGCACCAGGGAGTGCATCACCCGAATGAAATTGCCCAGGCGGAAGCGGTGACCGGAAAACCTTTGGCTAAATATTGGGTGCATAGCGGTTTTCTGACGGTCGAAGGACAAAAAATGGCTAAAAGCGTGGGGAATGTTTACCGGGTCCAGGACGTGATAGCTAAGGGTTTTTCTCCCATGGCTTTAAGATATTTGTATTTGACTGCTCAATACCGGGGGCCGTTAAATTTTACCTGGTCGGGTTTGGCTGCGGCGCAGACAGCTGATGAAAAACTGGCGACTTTTGTGAGAGATTCAAGATCGTCAAAAAGAGTGGAATTGTCCAAAGAGAAGATGAAAAAACTAGATGGCTTCAGGGATCGATTTTGGGAAGCGGTAAATGATGATTTGGGATTTCCCCAGGGGTTGGCAGTAATGTGGGAGATGATTAAAAGCAATATTCCCGATTATGATAAGGCGGATTTACTTCTGGATTGGGATGAGGTGCTGGGATTGAAACTGGCACAAACGGAGGCAGTAGTGATTCCGTCCGAGGTGACGGATCTGGCGGCCAAAAGAGAGCAGATGCGGAAGTTGGGTAAATTTGTGGAAGCTGACCAGCTGCGGTTGGAGGTGGAGAAATTCGGGTTTAAAATTAAAGATACCCCGATGGGAACTAAAATATACAAATGAAACTCCTGTTACAAATATTATTGATTATTAACTTAATAGCTTTGGATGCGGGAGGAGCTTACGTAATATTCTATAGACCGGCATTTATAAGTACCACCTCCTTGCCCCCTCCTAAATTAGGAGGGGGAAACGAAGGGGGTGGTATTGAAGAGCTTAAGATTCAGATTTCAGATATTAGAAATCAGATTAATCAATTAAAAAATACTACTCCGGTGCCGACGGCGAAAGCGGCTCCGACCACCAAACCGGTGATGGTAGTTCAGCCAACCAGGACAAAATTGCGGAGCGTGGCGTATGTAACCGTGCCGGGTTCCGGGAGCAGTAGTAAAAATGATTGGGAAATATTGCCCGGGACAGAATTTTATTTTGATAAATCTGATTATCCGGGGCTGGTAGAAGTTTATTTTGAAGCAAATATGAAGCTGTTTAATGGAAACGGAATGGCGTATGTCCGGCTGTATGATAGCACCAACGGAGTGGCAGTTCAGGGAAGCGATGTCCAGACCAACAGCCAGGTGAACGCTGTCGTATTTTCGGGGAAAGTTAATTTTTGGGCCGGGAAAAATTTAATTAAGGTCCAGGCCAAAAACCTGACGGCCGATACGGCCATCTATAATTGGGGCCGGCTGCGGGTGGTGACGGAGAATTAGTATGCTGAAAGCAGTAGTTTTTGATTTGGATGGGACAGTTTTAGATAACGAGGATGTGTGGGAGACTGCTTTTTGTAAAGTGTTGGGTAAAAAGAGCGGCACTTGGATCCATGAACCGGGGCTGGGATTGGAGAAGAATTGGGAGATGATTTCCGGCCCGGAACGGGCGGTGGAATATGCACAAAAAACCAGAGAAGCTTATAAACAGCTGGTAGGGGACGGGTCAGACCTGCAGATCCGGGCAGGTTTTGAAGAAGTGATGGATAAATTGAAGGAGAAGGGATTATTAACCGCCCTGGCTACGTCCAGTTACTGGACAGTAGTCGAGGGGATTCTGGAGAATTTAGGCATGTATCTGGCTTTTGACGTGACTACTACCGGGGAGGAAGTGGCCAGACTGAAACCGGATCCGGAAATATATTTACTGACAGCCCAAAAGCTGGGAGTGGATGCGGAACAATGTCTGGTAGTGGAAGACGCTTATGCCGGGGTAGAGTCGGCTGCTCAAGCCGGTTGTTTGGTAGCAGCGATTAAGTCCAGTTACAGTCAGGAAAAGAAACTCCGTGATGTTGGAGCCAAGTGGGTGATTGGTGAGTTGACGGGGATAATTCCGATTATCGAACATGCCTAATTGGTGGTTAATATTTACGACGGGACTGTTGGTGGGAGGAGTGTCGTGCGTGGCGGTACAAGGTGGACTGCTGGCTACTGCCCAAATCCAAAATCCTAATAATAAAAAATTTTGGGGGGTGGGAATGTTTTTGGCGGCAAAGATAATAACGTATACGATATTGGGAGGATTTTTAGGCTGGCTGGGGCAAAAAGTGCAGCTGCCTCCATTGGGAAGGGCGGTTTTTCAGGGTTTGGTGGCCGTATATATGACAGGAGTGGCTTTAGCATTGCTGGAAGTGCACCCGTTTTTTCGCAGGTTTTTATTGCAGACCCCCAAATTTTTATTCCGGTGGATAAAAAAGGAATCTAAAACAGAGGGACTGATTGTCCCAGGCATATTGGGGGCGTCCACGGTACTGATACCCTGCGGGACTACCCAAGCGATGATGGCTTTGGCTTTGGCGACAGGCAGTCCCGTAGCCGGAGCAACTGTAATGCTGGCATTTACTTTGGGTACAACGCCGGTATTTATGGCTTTGGGACTGACGATAATCAAATTGGGGCAGGCTTTAAGGAATCGGTTTAACCAGATAGCCGCCGGAGTGCTCATATTGTTAGCCGGATGGTCTTTTAACGGTGCCCTGGTGCTGGCTGGCAGCCCGATAACTGTCAATTCGGTAGTTGAAAGGATCGCGTGCATAATTAGTTTTTGTGATAGTGACGATACTTCTTTGGAGGTAACCGATGAGGTAGTGATCTCCATTACCAAATCCGGATACCAGACGGATCAGACGGCGGTAAAAGCCGATTCCAGGGTGAAAATAAAATTAGTAAATACTGATGGCTATGGTTGCCAGCAGGCGTTTACTATTCCCAGTCTGAATATCAGTGAAGTGGTCCGGCCGGGGGAGCAGAAAGAGATGGAGATTGATGTACCGGTTAAAACCGGCCGATTAGCGTTTTCCTGCGGTATGGGTATGTATAGCGGTTATTTGACGATAGTAAAATAGGGTATATGAGAAAGATATTGGTGATTGCCCCGGACCGGCCCGCAGGTGAAGATTTTTTTAAAGTTTTTGAAGAAGAAATAAACAAAAGCGGTTTGCCGATCGGATTGGAAATTGTGTATCCGTATATTCCTCCCCGGGTAATGACGGACGGGAGTATGAATCCCTCACCGGAAGTAGCCCAGGGGTTGGCGGCGGCCATTAGGGATGGGTATGTGGAAGGATTTCGGGAAATGGTAATTGCATGTAATACCCTGCAATTATGGGTGCCGGAGGCAGTTGGGTTATTGCCGGAAGAAATGGCTGACGTGCAAATCTATACTTCAATTGAAGCTGTTCGGGGAGAATATATTGATCCGCAGGTCCGGCCGCTGTGGTTGGGGACGACGCCGATCGTTAGAGCTGTGTCTTACGATTTTCCGACGCTGTTAACCCTGGAGAGACAGGATTTACAGGATTTGTCCCAGGAAATTATCTGGAGGGTGAAAGCAGTGACGGGGGCGGATTTTGCCAATGCGCAGGAAGAAGTGCAGATTAATGCCAAAGATGAAAATGTTTTAAGGGAGGAAGTGGGGACGTTAATTGGACAGTTAGGCAGTCTACCAGTTAAGCAGTTTATTATGGGGTGTACGGAATTATCCCTGGCTCTGGTCCGGTATCTTGATGAGGAAGGCCGGCCGGATTTGGAAAAAATTGAGCTAATAGATCCGACTGTTATTTTGGCGAGGAATGTGGTATAAATATCACATGGCTGATGATTCGTCTAGTGAGGTTAGGGGGCCTTCTTTGTGGGATCGGTTTCGTACGTTGGGAAGAAATAGAATGATTGTAGACCAAAGTGTTTCAAATGCTCAGCAAGTGCAAGTGGAAAGAGAAGCCGAGAAAGAACGAAAAAGAGTGGAAGCTTTCGAGAGGAGACTTGCTAGTTCAGCCAAGTCTGGTCTGGCAGATAGGTTAGAGGAGAGACAAACGGGGGCGTAAGGATTATTTATATGGCGGGGGAGCCGTGGGCGGAAAAGTTGAGACCGAAGACGTTGGATGAGTTTGTCGGACAGGAGCATTTGGTGGGACCCGGCAAGCCTTTGCGGGTGGCAATGGAACAAAAACACCGGTTTTCATTTATATTTTGGGGACCGCCGGGGGTGGGAAAAACGACACTGGCCCGGATTTATGCCAAAAGTCTGGGGGCGGAATTCTATAATCTGTCGGCAGTTTCGGCGGGGAAAGAAGATATTAGGAAAATTATCCAAACTTCTAGTAATAACCTCACCCCTGGCCCCTCTCCTGATTCAGGAGAGGGGAAAAGAAGGGGAGAGGTTGTTTTGTTTCTGGACGAAATTCACCGATTTAACAAAGCCCAGCAGGATTATTTATTGCCGTATGTGGAAAATGGAACGATTACTTTAATCGGTGCAACTACGGAAAATCCCAGTTTTGAGGTGATTTCACCACTATTATCCCGTTGCCGGGTATTTGTTTTAAATGAATTAACAGCGACGGAAATATTGGAAATTATTGAGCGAACAAAAGTGAAAATGGGGCAGGAGGCTAAAGACTGGCTGGTGGCGATGGCTAACGGCGATGCCAGACAAGCCATTACTATGATAGAAAATACGCAAATATTGTATGGCAAGGTAACAGTGGAAACCCTGAAACAAACTTTGCAGAGTAAGCACTTACGGTATGACAAATTGGGGGAGGAGCATTACAACACGATTTCGGCGTTTATTAAATCCATGCGGGCGTCGGATGCGGATGCAGCCCTGTATTATTTAGCCCGGATGGTGGATGCGGGAGAAGATCCGCTATTTATTTCCAGGCGAATGGTAGTATTTGCTTCGGAGGATATCGGGATGGCGGTACCGACGGCACTGGTGGTGGCCAATGCGGTGTTCCGGGCCTGCGAAACCATCGGCTATCCGGAGTGCCAGGAAAATCTGGCTGCCGGAGTGGTGTATCTGGCGCTGTGTAAAAAAGACCGGCGGGCTTATGATGCCTATATGAAGGCCTTAGCTGACGTGAAGCAATACGGCAATTTGCCGATTCCCATGAGTATCCGTAATGCCCCGACAAAATTAATGAAGGATTTGGGATATGGGAAAGGATACGAGAAATATACTTCAGAAAGTCTCCTGCCCGAGGAATTGAAGGGGAAGAAGTATTATTAAATGCATTGACAAGAATTGATTTCTGGAATTTAATGAAGATATGTTAACTATTAAAGATATTAAGGGATTAGAAAATCGTTTCATGGATATTTTTCTGACAAAAGATGAATTTCGACAATTCAGGAGTGATATTTTTGACAAGTTGGATGAATTTATTGGAGAAATACGGGACTCGCGGAATGAATTGACTAATATAAGTCTATTCTCGATATTTCGATAGTTGGACCATTTTGTAGACCACTCCATTCAAGAATTCCTTCCACTCTAACTATCTTATCTTTGTATTTCCTGTAATCAGCTTCATTTAATCCATGTAAGGTGATTCCCAAAAGATCTGCGACTGGTTTACATGGATACGGATCGCACAAGGCTTGAGATACTATCACCTTTCCGGTCAAATTAATTTGTTTACCTTTACATCTATCCAGTATTTCGGGAGCCGGAAAACACAGCTTGTTGGTGCAATATTCCCAGTCTTTTACAAAACTGACGCCTTCTTTTGGAGTATTCAAATTAGTGATCGTTCCTATGTCGCATTTTTCAGCTGGTTGGTGGGTGGAAGTAGGTATTGGAACTGGGATGGGTTTGGGAGAAGGAAATAATTTTGAAGATAGGAGTAATAGTAAAGAAATGGGAATTGTGAGAAAGGCCAGGAAGATTATATTTTTATTCATGTTTTAAATATACAACTTCTCTGTGATAATAGCTAAATGGTAGAAATTGTGTTGGGGTTGGCGGCGGGGTTTGTAATACTTTTGGTGTCTTCGGAAGTATTTGTCCGGGGGGCGATCGGGCTGGTTAAATTATTGCATTGGTCCCCGCTGGTAGTGGGGATGACAATCATGGCGATAGGAACTTCCATGCCGGAACTGGTGGTTTCGGTGTGGTCAGCTTTCAAAGGAGATACCGGGCTGGCAGTAGGAAACATTGTGGGATCAAATATTGTCAATATTTTTTTAATTTTCGGATTAGGGATCGCACTCGGAAAAATCCGGATAGGGATGACTAAAACGCCGAAAAATGTGTTGATGATGCTGGTGGCCACGATTGGCTATGTGATTTGGTACTACGGATGGGGAGGAAATCCCGGCTGGGCGATCTATTTTCTGGCCGGGGCAGTGGTATTTACGTTTCTGGAAATTGACTGGGCAATGTGGGGCCAAAAACATGAGGATGCCGGGATGTTTTCAAAGAAGGCGGGAAAATCCGGTCGGGGAAGCGCGTGGATGCTGGTGATCGCGATAGTTGGGGTGGCGATTGGGGGAATTGTCGTTGTAAAGTATATTCAGCAGCTGTCTTTGATTTTGGGGTGGACATCAACTTTTTTGGGACTGACGTTGTCAGCAATCGCTACTTCAATGCCGGAATTGCTGGTGACAGTTTTTAGCGAGAAAGAACACCAGGACAAACTGGTGGTGGGAAATATTGTCGGCAGCAACGTCTACAATTTACTGTTAGTTGGCGGATTGGCCGGGTTATTCGGGGGCCGGACCAGTTTGGCCGGGGTGGATTGGGTATTTTTTCTGGCGGCGGCGGTATTGGCGGCCGGTTTGGTTTTGGGGTACCGGGGCCGGTCAATCCCTCGGTGGTGGGCGGGAGTGATGCTGGCCGCTTTTATTGGTTATATCGTAACGTCTGCGATATTATCAGCTGGTTAAATGAGCAGAAACATTATCATTGGAGCAGCGGTTGGGATTTTGGTGCTGGGGTTGACCCGGGGAATAAATTGGCCGTTTGTAGGGCCAAACGCCGGTAATATGAACATGTTCAGTCTGGCGGCGAGAAATTATCTGAAATTTGGGTATATAAAAACTAAATTTCTACCGGTCGTAGAAGTATATGATCGTCTGCCTGATGAGCCTAAACAGTATGTTCATCATCCGCCATTGCTGCCTTTAACAATTTCGATCTTGTTTAGGGTGTTTGGGGACAACTACCGGAGTGCCAGATTATCGCAGGTGTGGCCGGTAGGGATAACAGGGATAGTTTTGTATGTGTTAGCTAAAGAATGGTGGGGTATTAAGGCTGCGGGCTGGACGCTGGCGGCTTTTGGTCTGATTCCGGCCACTACGGTGTTTGGCAGGAACACCGGATTGGAATCAATGACGATTATGTGGATAGTACTGATTGCCTGGGCGGCGGCGAAAAAAAGAATCGGGTGGGCGGTGCTATTTACGTGCCTGGGGACACTGACCGATTGGCCGGCAGCATATTTTGCCGGTTGGATGGCTTTAGGATTGTGGCTGGATGGAAAACGGCGGCAGTCACTGACCATATTTCTGGCGGCATTGGGAACAGGAGCGATTTTTTTGGCGTATGTGGGGATAATGGCTGGGGGATTGGGAAAAATCGGTTCCGGTATTACAATACCTGCTGGTTTTTGGTGGAAGTGGATAGGGATTTTTGGAATAAGGTGGGGGGTATATTTTGGTTTGATAGGACTAATAGGACTGATTGGACTGATTGGACTTATAAAGAACAAAATAGTTTTTGCCCTGGCTGCTTTTGCCGCCACAAATATGGTGCTATACCCGGGATGGTCTTTCGGCCATCCTTATTGGATCTATTATTTTGTGCCGGTAATAGCTTTGGCGGCCGGATATAAATTGAACAAAATTGCCAACATTTGGGTAATGGTAATAATAATATTTCTGGTAATTGGGCAATGGGGCGGGGTAGAAAAATGGAAAACCGGACAGGTAGCGGCTAATTTAGGCCGGGCGGACCTGGCCCAAAAAGCGGACCAATTAATTCCCAAGGGAGAAACTTTAATGGTGAATCCCGGAGGAGTGATAGACGGGGATATCTGGCAGTTTCATACGGGAAGAAGATTTATGCCAATACGAGCGGATGCGGCAATCGGCCGGAATGAATTAAAATACTATGTTTTTTCCTGCAGCGGTTGCTCCGGAATAGGGCCGGAAGGGTATGGACTGGAATTGTTTAGATATCAGATGTTAGCTGTTAGAGGATGGAGAGCCTGGATATTTGATCTGGAGGAAAAAGCCAGCAGTCCGGACATGTCAATATTAGCCCGGGATTATGAACCGGATGTTCGGAGGGGAATAAAAGCCACGGGGGTGAAGGGTTGGATGCAAAATATAACTGAGGTCTTGCAAGTGCCGCAGATATGATGCTACGATAATATGGATGCCCGCTAGTAAGAAAA
>Ga0315273_10011730_pt1 | contig 11216 bp, 19 predicted proteins | sample YL17G02_0_MG_FD_205753 | JGI IMG/M metagenome (GOLD analysis project Ga0315273, IMG submission 205753) | Sediment microbial communities from Yellowstone Lake, YNP, Wyoming, USA - YL17G02_0 | ecosystem: Environmental > Aquatic > Freshwater > Lake > Sediment | place: USA: Wyoming | collected...
TGACAATTTTTCAAATGCCCGATCTGTATGTGCATTCCTATCAATAGGACAAAGGGTATTCAATAGAGTTCTCAAAGAAAATGGTCTGAACTGGAAGTCATTCAAATCCAAATATCACCATTGCAAATGTGGTATTAAATTAGCCGGTGTCAAGAGACAATGTTCAGAATGCAAGAAAGAATATTTAAAAACCTGGCATCAATCACACAAGACTGATCCAATTTATATGACTAGAAGGATAAATAGCAAGAGATTATCATATAAAAATAATGAAGCGGTTAGAGATAGAATTTGTACAAATTGTGGTTGCACCAAGCCGATATCTGAATTCCTCAAAAATTATTGTTCATATAGTATATATTGCAATGATTGTAGACCAATATCAGTTCAGAAGAGATATTTAGAAAAATCTTTTGTTAATCATAAAGTAATATCGGTTGTTGAATCCGGAGTTGCCAAAGAAGTATATGACATTGAAGTACCTGACCACTATTGTTTTGCTGCGGGTACAGATAAATCATGGGTTATAGTTCACAATTGCCAGACGGACCCAGAGAAGAAACATGTCATATCGATTAGAGCTAAAAACGCAGATGTTAAAAAGGAACTCGAAAGGTTATTTTACGACATTCTGAACATCGACCACAAATTGCGGCCAATGATTAGATATTTATGCAAATATGGTGATTTTGCCGCCGAAATAATCCCCAACGAAAACAGAACTGAAGTTGCGTCATATAGACCATTCAATATATTTAGTTTCTTGAGAGTAGAAACTAAATATGGTGATCTTGTTGGGTTCTTTTTCACCGATGAATTGATGACCGAGCCACTATTTTTACATCCGTGGCAGGTTATGCATCTAAGATTAATGTCATACGAAAACATATACGCGCCTTATGGACGATCCCTACTAGATGGCGCCCGTAAAGATTTCCGCAGATTGAGGTTGATGGAAGATGCTGCCCTAATATATAGAATCACGCGCGCACCTGAGAAGCGCATATTCACCATACCAGTTGGTAACATACCAACCAACCAGATCAACCAATACCTGCATCAAATTTCAGATCAATTTAAAAAGCAGAGATTTTTCGACCCATCCACCGGCGAGGTGAACTGGAGATATGCGCCGCTAATTCAGGAAGATGATTTCTGGATGCCACAGCGCCCAGATGGTACCGGTCCTAAAGTTGAAACAATGAAAGGTGCTGAGAACCTTGATCAGATCAAGGACATTGAATATTTCAAGAAGAAGATGGTTGCGCCGCTCAAGATTCCGTTCTCAAGAGTTGGTATAGGAGACGAGGCTGGAGCGAACGCAGATAAATCATTGTCATCGAGTCACACTGATTTTGCGAAAGCAGTCCAGTTTGTGCAACAAGAGGCTAGTGTTGGATTAAAGAAAATAGCTTTGGTGCACCTGTCTTTGAAGGGGTTCACAACCGATGATATGTCGTCATTTGATGTAATTATGACAGCTTCTTCAGCCATTGATGAATTATATAGAATCGAAACTTGGAATTCAAGGGCTGGGGTAATAGGGACTCTCAAAGAAACGCAAATGTTCACCGACAACTGGATATTATCGAGATTCACCGACATGACGGATGACGAAATAGAAGAATTGCAAGAACAAAAGCAGGAAGAAGCAGCAAAAAACCCACCAGCGGAGCCAGGCGCGGAACCGGGCGGAATGGCGTTGCCAGGACTGGAAGAAATCGACAAACTAGAAAGTAAAGTGCTTGTTGAATATGCTAAGATGGTCACCAGTAGGAAGAAGACCATAGAAGAAGCAAAATCAATCAGATATCCGAATTCCTGGCAAATTATGCTCAATGGTAACGAGTTAAATGGCCTGCCGGCGTCTGGTAAATCAAAGAAACAAGACGTAATTACAGAAGCCGTTGCGGTTGGGGATAAAGATCCATTCAGTAATCTTATACCCAAAGATGGCGGAACCGAAGAAGTAAAACAAGTTTTGGTCGAAGAAGACTATATAGTGCAACCTCTAGATGACGAAGACGCTGAGGAAGCAAAAAGTATAATTAAAAAGACATTAATCAACATTAATGGTCACAAAGACACGCAGAAAATGAGTTGTGCCATAATGAAGATATCAAATGCAATGGATAAATGAACAGCTAATTGGTGAATATGTTTTATCCGGCGATGCCATAGATGGCACTGTCAGATTAATCATTCATTTTCCTGGTGGAGAGAAAATATTGCGCGTGAAGCACATGACGCAGTCAGATCTCAATGACGCCACCGTAGACGACATTAGAAGACATTTCTCCAGAATAGTAGACAAGATTAAAGCCAAGTCGGAAGACCAGCTTAAGTTGCTATGTACTTAATGCCTGTGTTATAAACCGACCAGCAAACACAAAGACACCGTTGCTATAATACACATTCGGCCTTAGTTGATGAAGTGTCTATCGGCTAGTTCAACTCCCAACGTGGGACAAGCCGTCCGGTCTTAGTTGATGAATCAAGAAAAAATATTGACAAAAGCATCTTCTTGTGGTATAATAAAAGAAGATAGAGATCACATAGAGTCGTTAGAGTATACAACCCACAGTATTATCTCTGGCACACCAATTGCTACCATTATGGTAGGCCTTTGGTAAGGGGAGAACATGACAACGATCAGAAAAGATCTCGTCGAAGGTATCAGCTCCCATTTGGTTGGAGAAGGATTTGAAGTACCAAACGCACCTAGCTTCGGCGCGGAGCTAGAACGCGAATACATCACTAAGATGAAGGAGATAAGAAGCAGAGCCTTCGACGCGAATGGCAATAAGTATACCGATCAAGCTCATGCCCAGGCAGTGGCTGATTACGAAAATGAACGACATTCTCTTTCCGAGAAGTATGCTTTTGTACCATACACAATCGCAAGAGAACTGCACAAACAATGCCACCGTGGGATGGGGTTCGATGACCTCTTCAATGTTGGGTTCGCGGCTATTCTACATTCCATCGACAAATGGCCCCCTTTCCTTGGTGCCACAGACAAAGGATATAGATTTCTCACAACCGCGAAAACCGCAGTGCACAATGCTATTTGCAGGTTCCTAGATGACAACAATCGTCCGGTTAAGATCCCGGCCTTCAAAATTGAGCAGATCTCTGTAAAGCTCAAAGCCGCCAACCTCCTCTATGGCAAGAAAAAGCAGGTCAGTAAATGCAGATGCGCCAACTGCCCCTGCGATAAGTTGCACACCGATGGCTGTGGCAGGAAAAAACCAGGTGTTCATGAGCAGGATATCCTCACCTTTCTGAGGAAAGCCGAATTAACAGTTGAAGATGTCGATGGGAAGAAGTCTCTTGGTGATCTTGCTGTCGACACCAATGACTACAAATCTATAGCTGAAATAGTAAATCTCGATGTTTCTTCTTTCATCTCGATCATTCAACCGACTAGCTCAATCGATGTGCCAATGGGAGATGAAAGTGACGACACAATCGCTGACACTGTCATAGCCGAGAGTTATGACAGTGATAAACAGGCCTTCACCAGAGAAATCATCGAGAAAGCTCTTACTTACATTCCAGAAAGAAACGCAAATATAATCAGAGACCATTATTTCAAAGGTTTTAGCATCCAAGAGATTGCGTACCAAAATAAATATAGTGTCACCAGAGCCAACCAGATGATCAAGAAGTCAGTCAATCGGATCATGGCTAGCGGCGCCGCGATGAATATTCTGGGGCATATTCTGATGGGGAAAAATTCAGACTAGCAGACAAAACAGAACGTGGTATTTAACGGGCCAGGCATTTTGCCTGGCCCGTTTTAATTGGTTAAGGGGATAATATGGATTCTAATGAAGAAGGCAAAATATCATCAGTCTGGGGTTGTGGCTGCATCGTTGGGTTCGTAATTATGTCTGGCATCTTATGGGTATTATACCAATTAATCTTCAACCAGCCATCGTGAAGGAAATAAATGGATACTAATTCAGAACTAGGATTACTTACCAAAGACATTAATGATTTACTCAATACACTACTATTATATAAACTTGTGGCGGCGACTTTGAAACAGCATGAAATTGATAGTATATTAGATGAAGGTCAAAAATCAATTTGCGTGGTTTTGTCCAAAAATATTGATGGGTATTTTGGCAAAACCGCTCTTGAAAAAATTTCAGCTGATGTTGTAACTAAAATTAAAGAGACCATTAATTCTATTAATACACAACAATAATTATTATAAAATTATTATTCAATCTATACATAAGGGACAGGAGATCAATATGGAGACCGACAGGCTCAAGAATAGTATTGGCAATCATTTTGTGTTTAGACTTAACAAAGTATTAATGTCTGGGTGCTTCTGTGGTATAGGCGAAATCGACGAAACATATGGTATGGTTTTTATAAATGTCAAAGCAGCGGGTGTAGAAATGACAGAAAACATTGCGTTGGTTGTGGCCCCGTCCGCAATAAAATGTACTTTATATTCTGATATGCTTTGGCTCAGGAGCACTTGTAGGAAAATATTCAGAAATTTAAAACTTAAGGCTCTTACCCAAGAAAAAATTTATTATCCAACCTTCCAAATCCAAGAGGTCACATGAAACAGAACTTAAGACAAGAGGATAATATTTGCATAATTTGTAAGAAAGATCTTGGTAAATTTACGGCTGCCAGAGCATCACATCTTAGAACACACGTCAGAGATGGATCATTAAAAGAAATAAAAGAAGACGACAAGATTGCATGGATATCCACCGGCAATCCACCTCGAGTAATCGAAAACACACCAGTCACATATAGACAATTTCGGTCATTATCTAGTCTAGAATTTCATCCAAGGATTCCGGTGACTGCTAAAAGTGACAAAAAAGGTGATGTATATATTAAGTGTAGAAAATGCGGTCAGTTTAAATCCGCAATGAGAGAGGTCATCGTGGATGGGAAAAAATCAAAAACGGTATCGCTATTTGCTGACGATAGACTTATATCAATTACATGTTGCGAGTCGATATCCCCATTCCCCAAGAGACGCGTAGAGGCGTTGCTTATTAGTCCCGGACGTGAATTCACAGAATAAATCAAAAATATAATATGAATAACATAATTAGATTACCAGAAGATCATGTCATCAATTTTGCGACAGAAGTTGGTTTGACTGGGCAAGATCATGACAATTATGCTGAACCCGGATCATATCCGAGATATGACTGGATGAGAATGATCGTTCTTGGGTTGTTAGCTAACCAAACTTCAGACAAAACACCAACAGAATTTAGACCAGGAACTTTGTGGTATGATTTAACATCATTCTTTTTTAAGTGTTCTCAGGATGGTATCTTCGGTGATCTTTCAAAGAACATTCAAGTAAATATTGATTTAAAATCATGGTCTGAACATATTAATTATTTAATGAGATTATTTATTCCGACCGGAACATTTTCTGGGATAGCATATGGTCATTCAACATCAATTAATATCCCAAACAAACTGCAACCATTTGCTATACCTCCGAACAAGCCATATCTATTTAAACTTGGCAAAATGATTTCCCCAGATCTGATGCGATTCAACACTGGATGTCCAGTTTGTATTGAACTTACTGGTGATGCTATCCTGGCATCTGGCGATCATTTCACGGTATTTATACAATAATTATAATTTATGGTTAATATATAAATCACTTGGGTGAAGTGATTGGACCATTATTAGGACCGTTATAAGGAGAATATCATGTTCATTGCGACCACACCCACACCAAAACACGGACTCACAGAAGAAGATGCAACCAAGGATTTTTTGCATTTGCTTGGTAGGACATGTGAATACATTAAAAATTTAGAAGACCTTGGAAGAATCAAACCAGGTTCATACATGCCACTATACGAACAAATCATTGATTTGGCAAAGAAGTCGATCAAGGAAAATTGGAATGCATAATTTTCAACAGACTTATGATAAAATCGAGCGCGCGGAATTTGTTGGGTTCCGCACGTTTAAAAATGGTATTATATCTGAAGATGTTGGTGTGCAGGAAGATATATTTTCATTCTATGAAATAAATAATTTTCACCCAATAGATAAATATGATCAGTGTCCTTGGCTAGTGCTAGCAAATGAACAAGGATATTTAGTAATTGATTCATCAAACCATATATTAGATCGCGTAGATTTGAGTTTGTCCTATAAAGACAAACTCAAATTAGAAATTGCTAGAGATTCTATGTTGGTTAGTCAAACAAACTAAAAAGGCTTGGGTTTTCTCTAAACTTCTGAGCCACCCTTGTTGTTTTCTTTGGGTCTATTCGATACATCGCCCCCATCACATCTTTACCAAACGGGCTCAATTTTTCTAAGAATTGAATTGGTAACAACTTCTTTAAAATCGCCATAATAATACCTTCATTGATGGTAATATCATCTCCTGGTTCGAGAAGATATCTCTTACCATCTAATGTCACTTCTGTCTGTTCAGTTACTTTCATATTAACTCTTAACTATGAATTGCTTAGAGCACGGCTTTAGCGGACCATATAGTTGACTGTTTAAACCACCAGGCGATGTAGGCGCCTCTTGATCGGCTCCCGCGTTAACGTCGGGGGCCTTTTGTGTTTCTCCAGAGCTGGTTTTGATAGCAATAACCGCACTTTGATCACCGGTTGTAATTCCTGCCATCTTCAAATTGACTTCGCCAGCTGGTTCTACCTCACCATATTCTGGCGCCGATGATTTAGACGACAACAAAGGGAAATTGTTTCCTAATACTGACTTAAATAACGTATGCTGCTTGCTACCAACTATCATATTTTGGGCGACATTTTGAATGTCTTTGATTTCTATTTCGTTCATAGTCGTCTCCTGTCTTTAATATATTTGATTGATTTGTGGTATTTTACGTGCATGCTAATAGCTGGCTTCCAAGAGTCTAGCCTCAATGAATGGGACGGGCACGTCTCGTCCATCATATGGACGCCTGGGTGTAATTGGAGGTGCACATACTGCCATGCCGGGTATCTCATCCTTGACACAGATAAATTAGAATTAATCAATGAGGCAAAGGTATTTAAATATATAGAAAGCAAAAGCGGATGGATTGATGGTTTATGTATTTCCGGTGGTGAACCAACCCTACAACCAGATTTATGTGATTTCATAAAGAAAGTTAAGGACCAGGCGACTGTCGAGAAATTAATCAAAGACAAATTGCTTGATTGTTATTGCCTTGATTTCAAACAAATGCCAGATCGTAGATTGTTGGAAATAACTGGCGAAACAGGTAATCTTTATAGTGTGCTACAAAGTTTTAATCTGGCATTTGGGGCGGGTATTGAGGTTGAATTTCATACCACCCTGTGTCCATCTTATATAGGAATAGATGATATTCCGATTATGGGAAATTTCCTTCATAATGCTGGATTGTGGGTTTTACAACAATATGATACGACTAATACAATTTCACCAAACCTAGCAAGAGAAGCTAAATACAACCAAGAGCAGCTCGGTGAAATATTGAAATCCGCCCAATTAGTGCATAAAAACGTTATGATGCAAAATATCTAATCGCATGGTGCGATGATAAAGGAGAAAGACATGAAATGCGTATCGGTGTTGATGATGGTTGCTGCTTGTGGTCTGATGGTTGGTTGCTCGAGCGCTGATTATTCTAAGAACATGAGGGCTGCGACTGTTCAATCAACAGCAGTGGTTGTTACAAAGATTCTTCTTGACGAAGTCGCTCTTGAAAATTACGATAAGACAAAAAGCACGGCGATCGAAGTGGCGACCGAGGTATCAAAATTTCTGGATACCGGCAAAATTGGTGATCTTCCAATTGACGCAGCAAGAGATGCGGTCGTTAAATTCATGGTATCCAAAGGATGGAGTCAATACATTCCGGCAGTCATCGCTCTCTTTGATATTGCCGCAGCACAGATTTTACCAGTTGAAAAGCTTGGCGCCGACAATATTGCCATTATTAAGATGGGTTTAGATGAAATTGTTGTTAGCGCCAACACTTCGAAGATTGATTGGCGCCGTCCGGTCACTGTCACAAAGTCAAGATCTGGATACAGGGTTGTTATTCGCAGTAAATAAGGAGATATCATGAATTATTCACTACACGTAGGAATTAATGAATTTGCTGACCCCGGTGCCGCCCTTAGGGGATGCATCAATGATGTGATTAATGGTCGGCAAATATTGATGAATAATGGTTGGGTACCAGAGAACATTCGCATGGTGTGTGATGCGCGCGCTACTAGACTAAACCAATTTCAGAGACTTGATTGGTTGACTAAGGTGGCTGTTCCTGGCGACAAGGTGTGTATTCAATGGAGTTGTCATGGAACTCAGGTGGTTGATCGCGATGGTGATGAGGTAGAAGATCGACAAGACGAATGCTTGTGTTCATATGATTTTCCATACCTTTGGGATTCTCCAACTAGCGCTCCAGATGCTGCTGCGTGTCAAGCACTTCTTGGTGAAGTACCAAAACCGGAAATATGCGACGATAATTTGGCTATATTTTTACGCAATTTCCAAAAGGGTGTGTATGTTTTTTTGATCGCTGACGCATGTCATAGTGGAAGCATTGATAGAGGCATCAAACCCCCCGGCTCGAAACCAAATCACCCCAAATTTGTGTCTCCGCCGATCGATATAGAAATGCGTGGGAGGGACAGGGTTACCACCAAGAACACGTTCGGGGTTAGGGGGACAATTGGGTCTGGAACCAACGTCCATTATATTGACCAGAGACATGTGTTGCTCTCTGGATGCAGGGATAACCAAACTTCAGCAGACGCCGTAGAAGAAGGTGTCCCACAGGGCGCCATGACGTGGGCATGGCGCACAGCCCTTAACTCTGTGGCAGACAAGACTTGGATTAAAGTCCACGCCTTGATGTTGGATCTCCTTCAGAAGAATGGTTATGATCAGGTACCACAGCTCACTGGACCAAAGGATCTTTTAGAAGGCCCAGTGTTTGGAGCATAATATGAAAAAAGTATTATTTATAGGGATAATGCTTCTGGCGGGGTGTAAATCCTCGCCAGAAGCATTACCGTCTCTAGAATTAGAGAACATACCCGTACCAATTACACCAGCTGAAACCAAACCATGGTCTGTAATGCAAGGAGAAAGTGTTGGGATGTCTTTGTTGAAATGGAAACTTCCGGCTTCCAACACAACTAATAAAAATATCTATATGGTATTTATATATGCCTTCGATATCAATAACAAGATAATTGCCGCAGACGACCAAGTGGCAAAATTGTTGCCAGGAGAAACCAAAATTTTGTTTGGTGAGTTTGATGTGCCAACATTTGATGCGAAGAAGATCATTAAGGTTGAATTATCTTATTGACCTTTCTCCTTAGAGGCACAGATTATTGCTGCTATTAATAGTATTACTATAGTTAAGTACCACATCGCGGCCTCCAATTTATTTGTGAACATTCTTCCCGGCATATTTTCCAAGCTTTTTCCTCATACTCGGAACTAAGGCGGTCGATTCATAGGATTTCATAAAATTCCAAACATCTGCATCGCTACCTTTTGGTGCATCGCTGCCACCTTTTGGTGTATCCAATCTTCTATTGCGTTTCATGTGTTCTCCTGGATAGGAATTCTATATCTGTTTATGGTATATTTGACATTACCATCAAATATACCATATGGAAGATTTGGCAAGTATCTTAAATGCTGGGAGGATAATATACTTCAGGTCCAATGGGATCATATATTCAGTGTCTAAAAAACATGATGATCATTGTGTGCTGTCATCCTGGAATAATAATTCCAAGGCTTGGTTTGGTGAAAATATTACATTTAAAACCGCCCTATCTGTTGTATCTACTGATTACACTTATGATTTAGCGCAGGTTGGTTCATGGTTGGCGGAGACGGGTTAATGACTCCCATTCCGGACATAATTCATAAATTAGCTACTGATCAAGAAATTAATGAAGAAGAATGTGCCGACATCATCGAAGCAGTTTATGAAGCAACCGTGGAACAAATAGAACACATGAAATTCCAGGAATTTACTCAGCCGGTATATAATTAATATGAAACTAATTACGATATCAGAGGGTAAGTTCTTAAAAGAGGCGGCCGACCTAGCTATGGCCTTATACACAAAACGCAACCTTAAAATGTATAGAGCTATTAAAATGGCTTCCGATAAATATAAAGAAACCCCATCCGATATTGGTAGAGAACTGGCTAGAAGGCGATTGGTTAAAACCAAGCCAATAGAACCGCCAGAACAACCAAAACCACAACAACTATCTCTCTTTTAGCGCATACCGTCAAAACGTATTTGACGGCCCTAGGAGGCACAACCATGAAAAATATATTAATATTAATTGCGATTGTCTTAACTGGGTGTCAGGGACAGACTGTTTTCACAAAGTCGTCCCGCGAAACAACACGGGAAACCTATCAAGTTGTTTCAAGTAAAGATGCTGGTATAGTTTTAGAACCAAAAATTTTATCAATGACGGGCAATAGTTGTGAATGGAGCGCAGTAATTGTTAATAATACAGAACACGAGGTGGTGGTGGATTTTGTTATTTATTGTCACCAAAAAAGCCCCAATGGGAAGATTACAAAGACATTACCAACAGAAAAAACCATGAAAGCAGAACCTTATAAAAACTCAGACATAGTCAAATATACATCGATGTTTGATGATAACAGCAATAGGTACGAAGTTGATTCAGCTATTACGAAAGTGACGTTCTTTAATTAATGGAGACAATATGCGTAGAATTATGTTGGCTGGGATTGCTTTAGTTGGTGTTGCTTGTGGGGTTTTAGTTTCTAATTTCTCAAAGAATACCCCAGCAGTCGTGACCGAGGTAAAGACTGAGCTTCATAAAGAAGCAGCACCAGCACCAGCACCAGCACCAGCACCAGCACCAGCACCAGCACCAGCACCAGCACCAGCACCAGCACCAGCACCAATCATAATCGAACAGAGGCCAGTTATAATCGAACAGAGGCCAATCATAATCGAACAGAGGCCAGTCATAATCGAACAAGTTCCTGTGATTATAGAGGAACCAGTGATTAGGCCAGTTTATGTCCATCCAAGAAGTTCTCGTGGGTCTGTTATAATCGATCTAAACTTCGGGTTCGGTCACAGTCGCGGTCACGACAATCATCATCGCAGATAAATAAAAATCAATCTTAATAATTACACCCCGCCGTTCTCGGCGGGGTGTAAT
>Ga0315273_10011731_pt1 | contig 11215 bp, 10 predicted proteins | sample YL17G02_0_MG_FD_205753 | JGI IMG/M metagenome (GOLD analysis project Ga0315273, IMG submission 205753) | Sediment microbial communities from Yellowstone Lake, YNP, Wyoming, USA - YL17G02_0 | ecosystem: Environmental > Aquatic > Freshwater > Lake > Sediment | place: USA: Wyoming | collected...
CCTTTTCAGAACACTACCCCTCCCAACACCCAAGACCCCATATTAATATCTGCCACAGATTACACGGATTACACAAAATTTCCTCAGCGACCAACGGACTTTCCACGGTCTGATCAATATTCGGTGTAATCCGTGTAATCCGTGGCAGAGATTTTTCGGCCGAGCATTTCTTCCTCGACTTCTCCCGGCAACAAGTTGACGCCCGGGGAGCGGGCCCGTAAGATTAATAATTTGGTCTTGCCATGCTAGAGACAATTGTGGTGCGCGGCGCACGCCAGCACAACCTCAAAAACCTGCATCTCGAAATCCCGCGCCACCGGATTACCGTGGTTACGGGCCTGTCGGGCTCCGGAAAGAGCAGCCTGGCCTTTGACACGATATACGCCGAAGGGCAGCGGCGTTACATCGAATCTCTCTCCGCCTTCGCGCGCCAGTACCTCGAGCAGATGGAAAAACCCGACGTCGACAGCATCGAAGGCCTGTCCCCCGCAATCAGCATCGAGCAGAAAACCACGAGCCGCAATCCGCGTTCCACCGTAGGGACCGTTACAGAAATATACGACTACATGCGTCTGTTGTTCGCTTCAATCGGCAAACCGCACTGCCATTTGTGCGGCAAGCCGATTTCCAGCCAGACGCTCGAACAGATCGTCAGCTCCATCCTCGCGTATCCCCCCGACACGCGGGTCATGATTCTGGCCCCTGTGGTGCGAGGGCGCAAAGGCGAGTTCAGGAAGCTTTTCGAGAAGTATCTTCGGAAAGGGTATGTGCGGGTGCGCATCGACGGCAGGATCTACGACCTCGAGGAGGATATTCCGCTCGCGAAGACCCGCAATCACACCGTCGAAGTGATCGTCGACCGCATCCTGATCAAGCCCGGGATCCGGCGCCGGCTTGAGCTGTCCGTGAAGGCTGCCATGGAACTGGCGGACGGCCTGGTGACGGTGGCGGCGCTCGAGATCGAGGAGAAGCTCTTCTCCGAACGCCAGGCCTGCATGGACTGTGGAGTGAACATCCCGACCCTGGAGCCGCGGTCCTTTTCATTCAACTCGAAATATGGAGCCTGCCCGGAATGCGAAGGCCTGGGGACACGGATGTTCGTGAATCCCGACAAGGTGATTCCGGATCCCGCGCAGCCCCTCTCCCTCATCAAGTTTCCGGTGCAGAACAGCCGCCTCGAGACCTTCCTGAGGGATTCGCTCCTGACGGTAGCCAGAAACTTCAAGTTTGACGCCGAAACGCCCTTCGAAAAGCTGCCCTCCAAAGTCCAGGAGGTTTATTTTCGCGGGAGCAGCGAGCCGATCACTTATTTCCACGGCGATTATTGCTTCACCGGTGAGTTCCGGGGAATCGGCGAATGGCTCCAGGGCGTCTACCAGGACGAGGAAAGTCCGCGCCTCCAGGAAGAGGTCGGCCAATTGTTCTCGATTCAGGCCTGTCCGGCGTGCAACGGCGCCCGGCTCCGGCCCGAAAGCGGGGCTGTCAAGGTGAACGGCCTGTCGGTTTCTGATTATGCGCGCCTGCCGCTGGACGAATCCTTCCGCGCATTTCAGAAAATCGAGCTTTCCGAACGCGAGGAAATTGTCGCCGGCCAGATCCTGAGGGAAATTTGCGACCGCATCGAGTTTCTGCTGAACGTGGGGGTCGGCTACCTCACGCTGGACAGGCCGGCCCTTTCGCTCTCCTGCGGCGAAGGGCAGCGAATACGCCTGGCGACTCAGATTGGCTCCAAGCTGCGCGGCGTCCTCTATGTGCTCGACGAACCGTCGATCGGGTTGCATGCGCGGGATAACTTGAGATTGCTCCAGACGCTGATCGATCTGCGCGATATGGGGAATACCATCCTTGTCGTCGAGCATGACGAAGAAACCATCCGGATGGCGGACCACATCATCGACCTCGGGCCGGGGGCCGGGCGTGACGGGGGCAATGTCGTGGTTGCCGGATCGCTGGACGATGTCCGGAAGAATGCCGGCTCTCTCACCGGAAAATACCTCAGCGGGGAGCTTCGGATAGAATCTGCGCACAAACGGCGCAAGGGAATCGGCAAGCGCCTGCTGATCAAGGGCGCGAGGCAGAACAACCTCAAAAATCTCGACGTGGGATTTCCTCTGGGCTTCTTCATATGCGTTACAGGGGTTTCCGGCTCCGGCAAATCTTCGCTGGTGGACGACATCCTCTACCGCTCCCTTTCCCGCAGGCTGCATCAGGCCCTGACCGATCCCGGTGTGCACGACGAGATCCTGGGGATTGAACACCTGGATAAAGTGATCGAGATCGACCAGGCTCCCATCGGGCGCACCCCGAGATCAAACCCGGCCACCTACACCGGCCTTTTCACTCCCATACGCGAATTGTTCTCGCTGTTGCCCGAGTCTCGAATCCGGGGCTACAGCCCGGGGCGGTTTAGCTTCAATGTCAAGGGCGGGCGGTGCGAAGCCTGCCAGGGGGACGGGCTGCGGCGCATCGAGATGAATTTTCTGCCGGATGTTCATGTCCTCTGCGAGACCTGCCAGGGAAAGCGCTATAACAAGGAAACGCTTGCCGTGAAGTACAAGGGCTACTCGATTTCCGATTTGCTCGACATGAACATCAGCGACGCGCTCCCTCTGCTCGAAAGCATACCGCCCATCGCACAGAAGCTGCAGACTCTCAACGCAGTCGGTCTCGGGTATGTGCAGCTCGGGCAGCCGGCAACCACGCTGTCCGGGGGGGAGGCGCAGCGTGTGAAGCTGGCGCGCGAACTCAGCCGCCGCGCCACCGGCAGAACTTTGTACATCCTCGATGAGCCCACAACCGGGCTTCACTTCCACGACATCAAGAAGCTGCTGGACATCCTGAACAGCCTGGTCGACCTCGGCAACACCGTCGTCGTGATCGAGCACAACCTGGATGTCATCAAGACAGCGGATTGGATCATCGATCTCGGACCGGAGGGCGGGGACCGCGGGGGTGAGGTCGTCGCGGCGGGACCGCCGGAACGAGTCGCCAAAGTGAAGTACTCCGCGACGGGCCAGGCCCTGCAGCGCGTCCTGGGCGGCAGGCGGTGAAGACTCACTGAAGTTTCGATAATCAAGCCACGCGAGCATGATAATTCCGGGGTGAGAGCCTCGCCCCTAAATGCCAACCGCAAAGACCTCGAAGACCTCGAAGATTCCGTTTTTCTTTGTGGTCTTTGAGGTCTTCGTGGTTCGGCTTTTAGGACGATCTGGGCCGCACTTGCCACTTCGTAATGCGGGGCTCAATAATTTCCCCGCGGCTGCGTCAATCCGTGCTAAAAACATATTCATTCTATGAAACTCCATCGCCGTTTGATGCGGTCCTGTGTTTTCCTGTTGTTCTGCCTGGTCGGAGTTGCGATGTGCCGCGCTGCCGGAAATGTTTCCGCAGATCTCCCCAAATCATTCGGGATTTGGAGCCGTTCCGATGAGGTTCGCAGGATCCTTCCCGACAAGATTTTCGACTACATGGACGGAGCCGGGGAGCTGTATATCGGCTACCGATTTAAATACCTCGAGGTCGCCGAATATTCCGCGCCGGACGAGGACCAGATCCTGGTGGAGTTGTACTGGATGGAATCCTCGGATGATGCCTTCGGGCTGCTCTCGGGCGATTGGGGGGGCGAGCCCGCGGATCTCTGCCAGGGTGATATTGGGAGCCGATCGCCCGCGTGGCTGCCCAACAACAGAGCGCTCTATGGTGCGGGGCTGCTGCGCATCTGGTCGGGCGATCTCTACATACGGGTGATGGCTTATCGCGAGAGCGCGCGGTCGAAAGAGGCGGTGCTGAAGCTTGGACGCCTGATCGTTGGCGGCCGAAGCAGTCCGCCTGCTCCCGCGTTCCTCGATGCCCTGCCGCGGGACGCGGCTTCCGGCCTCAATTTGCGGACCGACCGGTTCTGCTATTTCCGTTCCCACTTGGTTCTCAATTCGACTTATTTCCTCAGCACCGGAAACATCCTGGACCTGGACAAATCCGCGGAGGCGCTCGTCGCCGCCTATGCGCCAGGGTCGACTCAGGGGAATCGGGGATCCGTTCACTTGATTCTCGTTCGCTATGCAAACGAGAATGCTGCGAAAAAGGCGCGGGCGCACTTCGAGAAAGCTTACCTTCCAGGTAAGCGCAACGCGGGATCCAAGCCGTCCCCCGACGACATTCAAATCCGGCAGGTCGAGGATGGCTGGCTTGGCAATGGCCGGAGCGGGCGGATGCTGGCGCTGGTCTTCGGGTGCTCCGTCCGCGACGAGGCGGCCCAAGTCGTCGGCGGGGCGCTCAAGCGGCTCAATCTTCTGGAGGCCAAACATGAGTAGGCATCATACCTGCCTGACGAGAAGGGATTTCATGCGCGGGACGCTGGCGACGGCGGTCGCTGCCCCGTCGCTCGCTATCGAATCTGTGAATGCGCAGGCGCGTCCGGCACGGTCCAGCCGCGTCACGGTGTTGCGTGATAAGAGTGCGCTGGGCGACGGCAACCGGGTGGACAGCGCGGTCCTGAAGCGGATGCTGGGAGAGACGCTGCTCAAGGTCACCGGTGAGAAGGCGGTGAAGAGCGCGTGGCTCTCGCTCGTGAAGCCGGAGGATATTATCGGCCTGGTGCCGACGCCTCACCTGAACCCGACACACCAGGAGTTGATCGATCTGGTGCGGGAGAGCCTGATTGAGGCAGGCATCCCGGGAGATCGGATCCGGCTCGCGCAGGGAGGTCCCGAGAAACCGAAAGCCTGCACCGCGCTAATCGCACTGCCGGGTCTCAAGGCCCACTGGCTCACTGGGATCGGGACAGTTCTCAAAAACTACATTATGTATTCCGGCAGCCCGTCGTCCTACCATGAGAAGAACAGCGTAAAGCTGGGTGAGATCTGGAATCTGCCTCATGTCAAAGGCAAAACCCGACTCGTGCTGGTGGATGCCCTGCGTCCCTTGTGCGACAAAGGGCCGCAACCGGATCCCCGCTACATGTGGAACTACAACGGGTTAATCGCGGGGACTGACCCGGTTGCGGTCGAAACCGTCGGGCTCGGCATCATCACCAGGATGCGACAGAACCTCCGTGGGGAACCGTGGCCATTGTCTCCGCCGCCGTTGTGCGTCGCGGCCGCCGACGAACAATTCGGTTTGGGTACCAGCCGTATGGCGGAGATCAAGGTGGACCCGATCGGCTGGACACAGGACATCCTTCTCTGAAGTCCCGATCACTCGTTTTATGGCTTGACACCCGGTGCATGCTGGCTGATCTTGAGGGCTTATGATTGAATCCATCCGCAAGGCCGTGGCGGAAAGCGCCGCGCTCAAGAGCACCTTTTTTGAAGCCAACGAGGAGCGCATTGCCGCGCTCGCACGGGATATCTGCACTGCCCTGGAAGGCGGCAATAAGATCATCCTCTTCGGCAACGGCGGCAGTGCGGCGGACGCCCAGCACCTTGCTGCGGAATTCGTCGGCCGGTTCCAGAGGGAGAGGCGGGCCCTGCCCGCCATCGCACTGACCACCGACACCTCGATCCTAACCTGTGTCGGCAACGATTATGGCTTCGACCAGGTCTTTGCCCGTCAGGTCCAGGCGCTGGGGCGCCCCGGCGACGTCGCCATAGGCATTTCGACCAGCGGCAATTCACCAAACGTATTGCTGGGGATCCGGGCAGCCGGCGAGATGGGCTTATCCACAGTCGGGTTCACCGGCAAGGACGGCGGCAGCCTCGGCCGCCTGGTCGGATGCCATCTTTGTGTCGCTCATCATTCGACCGCCCGGATTCAGGAAGTCCATAATGATCGGACACATCCTGTGCCAGTTGGTGGATGAGAATCTGAAAGGCTTGTGAGACGGTCATGTCCAAATATCCAGTCAAACCCTTCGACCTAGGCCGCATAAGGACCTATTCGCTCAAAGACCGTCCCAGCAAGGTGGATGTCGGCGCATTTGGCAGGCCTCATACCCGCGGTGGAGCCGTGGGAGAATTTCTGGAGGGACTGCCCCGGATTCTCGGCGCCCAGAACTTGCGCGACCTGGCGCATGCCGTCGTGCAGGCCCGGTCGACGGGCAAGGCGATACTTTGGGGATTGGGAGGGCATGTCATCAAGACGGGACTCTCTCCGCTTCTGATCGATTTGATGGATCGAGGCCTGATCACCGGATTGGCGCTCAACGGATCTGGAATCATCCATGATTTCGAGATTGCCATGATCGGATCGACCAGCGAAGACGTCGAGACCCAGCTTGCGCATGGGGCCTTCGGCATGGCGGAAGAGACTGGATCCGAAATCAACAAGGCGATTCGCGAGGGTGTGAGTTCCGGGCTGGGCATCGGAGAGTCGATGGGCCGCTACCTGTCGCAGCTCCAGCCGGAGTACGGCAGATTCAGCCTGCTTCTGCAGGCATATCAGCGCGGGATTCCCGCCACAGTCCACGTGACCATCGGCGCCGATATCATTCACAACCATCCTGCAGTCTCCGCGGCGGATATAGGTGAAGGTTCGCACCGCGACTTCCGTTTGCTTGCCAGCATGGTGGCCGGACTCAATGAAGGCGGCGTTTATCTCAACTGCGGTTCGGCTGTCACCCTTCCGGAGGTCTTCCTGAAATGTGTCACCGCGGTGCGCAATAGCGGCGAGCCCCTGCAAAACTTCACCACCGCCAACCTGGATTTCCTGCAGCACTACCGGCCGACCGAAAATGTCATCAAGCGCCCCGTGAAAACCGGCGGCCGGGGCATTCCCATAACCGGCCACCACGAAATCCTCATACCGCTGCTGGCTGCCTGGCTTGTGGAACTCTCCCCGCGTACCAGGACCGATGTATGACCGGCTCCCCCCCCAAAACTAAAAACTCGGGGTCAGACCCCGAAGTTTTAGTTTTGCGGAGGGGGGTGGAGGAATTCAATGCGGGGAGGTTCTTTGAGTGCCACGACACGCTGGAAGAAGTCTGGCAGGGGGTGCGCGGTCCGGCGCGCGATTTTTTTCAGGGTTTGATCCAGGTCTCCGTCGGTTTTTACCACCTGAGCAATGGAAACCGGGTTGGTGGCAAGAGCCAGTTGGACAAGGGACTGAAAAATCTGGCGGGATACGGTGAGGATTGTCTCCGAGTGGACCTGGTCAACCTGCGCCAGGAGGTGCAGATCTGGCTGGAGAGGATTCGCCGGGGCGAGAAGCTGCACGGCGCCGTCTCGGACCTTCCCAAAATCCGCTTCCTTCCCTGAGTCGGGGCTGGGATCAGATATTAGCGGGTTTGCTTCGGCTGCGCAGGCCTTTGATCAGAATGATCAGGACGATGCCGCCGATGAGGGCGAGAGAAATTGCAGGGTAATGAGCCTTGAGGACCTGAGCGGCACCGTCGCCGAACGAGGCCCCCAGATAGCCCACCAGAGCGTAGCGAAGCAAACGCCCGACGAACACCCCCGCGGCGAATCTTGACCGGCCGGTGCGGAGTACGCCGGCGGCGAGGACCACGAGTTTGGTGGGGAACGGCGGAGGGGCAAGAACCGCTGCAATGATGGCCCAGATGCCGTGCTCCTGCATTTTCCGCTCCACCCAGGCGGTTTTTTCGGGATTAAAGCGCGCCAGAGCCTTTTCCCCGCTCTTGTACCCTATGCCATAGAGAACCATGCAGCCAAGGGTCGATCCCACTGTCGCAGCCAGAACAATAAGATAGGTTAGATCCGGTCTTCGCCAGGACAGCAGAAGGATGACAGCATCGGGGCCGCCTGCCAGGGGCATCGCCGCTGAATCAAGGAAAGAAATGGCGAACAGGCCTGGGATACCCATGATCAGGAGGTATTCATTCAGGCGGTTGAGTAGATGCAAAAAGACCTCACATATTATTAAGGAGTTCCATATTAGAGGTTTGCCGGCGGACTCTCAACGTCAAAAATCAATTCCCGGCGCCGGCTCGGGCCGCACATTTTTATCAGGATAAGGGTTCGAATCGCTGGCGATATTCGAAGTTCGAGCTATTCCATTCTCTGAATCGCCATGATGGAAAGGTCGTCCGTTCCCCGAGCGCCGGACTGGAACAGCTTCAATTCCGCCTCGAGATCTGAAAGCAACTCCTCCGGAGACAGAGGGTTTTGGCTGCCGGCCCAGTCGATCAGTCTGGACATGCCAAATTCGTTCTCCTGGCTGTCGCGGGATTCCGGCAGGCCGTCAGTGTAAAGCAGCAAGGTGCCGCCTTTTTTCAGATGCATCCCGCTGGCGGTGAATTCCTCGTTGCAGAAAAGACCGATCGGGAGTCCGGTGGCATCCATGCGCACAATCCGTCCAGCCTGGATAACCAAGGGTGGAGGGTGGCCTGCATTGCACAATTCGATCCGTCCGTCCCGGAGAGCCTTCCCGCACACCAGAGTCGCGTAATGTGTGGGCAGGGTACTCTCGCAGAACACACGGTTTGCCCGGGCGATCATCTGCTGGAGCGGCAGCTGGATGGAGATGAGCGTGCGAAACATCGCGTGCAGATGCGCCATCAGCATGGATGCCGCGATCCCTTTCCCGGAAACGTCTCCGAGCATGAAATAGAGGGCGCCGTCTTCGCCGGCGACCAGATCGCAGTAATCGCCGCTGACGGGACCCGCAGCCCGGTAGCGATACGAAGCCCTCCATCCGTTCGAAGAGAGATTTTGCTTGGGCAGGAGCCCTGTCTGAATGCGCGCGGCCAAGTCCAGATCTTCCTGAAGAGACTGCTGTTGGGCCGGGTTGAGATGATCCAGGCAGTAACGCATCAGGGGATCGGTCAGGAGGCGGTCCGCCTCGATCGTATCGTGGCAAGCCTCACAAAGACCGAAGGAGCCGGCGTCGAGGCGTCCCAACGCAGCATCTACTTCCTCGAGCAACCGGTTCAGATGGGCGCCCAGGTCGCCTGCTCCCGGCAGGGCGGCCGTCAGTCGCTGGCGGCGATCGGCAAGTTGCCGGTGGAATATTGCATTCAGGTTGCTGGCCATTATTCTCTCCTGTCGCCACGAAAAAAGAGACCCTTACTCCCGGCAGGTCACGACCCGAGACCCTGATGCTATAACAAATGATACACCAATTGCGTTCGGAGAAAGGGTGCTCTGCCTGAAAGCTCCCCTTGGCTTCCCTCCATCGGTTGTAAGAGGCAGGCGTCATCTTTTCGAGAGCGATCCATCGAGTTGTCGGCGCGCTCGGAGCCACATCGTATCGCCCAGCCAACCACCCAAGGTCTGTAATCACCCAATCATACTCGGCCCGCAGTTTGCGCTTCTGATGTCCATAGGCGACCGACGCACGCTTCATCGAGTAAGCAATGATTTCGCGTGGTCCGGCCCCATCCCCAGCTTCCAACCGCCGGCGCATGAGGCTACAACAGGCCGGCGAAAAACGATTCGTAGTCGAGGACCGTCACACCACAGGCAGGATACTCGCGACGGCATCTCTTTTTCTCGAACACCAGCTGCACTTGATATTTCGGCTTCAGCATTTCTCCAAATCGGCACAGTTGTTTCGATGGCTCCTTTGCTCCGGTCTTGCACTCCACCAGCATCCACGGTTTGCCGTCCGCCAGCACGAGAAAATCAACTTCCCGTCCGTCCCTGGTTCTGACGAAACGCAGGTCGTAATCCCCCTGGGCCGTGTCGGTCCAAAACTGGCAATCCTTGAGCAGATGAAGCGCCGTCAGGTTTTCCAGCCTTTTGCCCGGGTATTCTGCCGGGATGCGCAGGATGTCAAAGAGGTAGAGTTTGGGCTCCGCCTTCAGAGTACGGGAGAGTTTGCCGGCATAAGGACGAATCGTGAGCGTGAAGTAGAGCGCATCCAAAACCTGCATCCAACTCCGCACCGTGGCGTATGCCTTGCCGACATCTTCGTAAAGGGAGTTAATCGACAAAAGGGATCCGACTCTTTCCGGCAAGAGCTCGATCAAAGTGCGAAAGGCATTGGCATCCGAGATATTCAAAAGGTCGCGTGAATCCTCCAGCACGAGACGATCGATCCGCAACCGGCTCCAACGCCGCGCTTCCAGCTCTTTCCCTCCCAGCAGCGGTTCCGGAAATCCTCCAAGGGCCAGCAGGTCTGCGAGCGGGTAGGATACCTGCGCCTGCTCGAGGATTTGCGCCGGAGAGGGAGGGGTTGCCGTTTCCGCCACCGTAAAAGGATGCAGGCGATAGGGCAGGTATCGCCCTAGCAGGCTGTCGCTTCCCTTGCGATAGAGATCGAGCCGGGCGCTGCCGGTGACGATGATCGGAATTTTCTCGCCTGACTTATCGTAGAGCCCTTTGAGTTTTGTCTTCCACTTCCGGTCCTTGTGAATTTCATCGAGTACGATGGGTCCAGGCGCGCGGCTCGCAAGCGCATCCTCCGGTGATTTGGCCCATTTGCGCCGAAAACCCCCGTCGTCGTAAAGGAAATAATTCGTATCACTCGCGAGCAATGACCGTGCGAGCGTCGATTTGCCTACTTGCCGAGGGCCGGACACGAAGGCGATCTTCTTTTTCGCCAGAGCATCCTCGGCGAGGGAGTGAGCCAGATAGCGGGCGCGCAACATGAGCGGCAAATTATCGATTGCTTGCCTGGGAAGGCGCCCGGCGGATTGGGGACTGCGGTGCTCACTCCCAAGCATCTTCCCTTGATGAGCTGAATGCCAACCTCCGGGAAGTGATTGAAATGCTTCTCGAAGACGGTGAGCCGGAATTGGATGAGGAGTTTATTGGAACCCAGAGTGCGCTTGTCGGATAAGTGTGGCAAAACCTCCTGTTCTCAAATCAAAGGAAGTTGTTGCAATCCTGAGTAAAATTGTTTTCGTTGAGGTGCGCCAAAGGGGATTCCACAAACAGTTCAAGCACGCGGACGGCCGTTTTACTACGGTTCCATTTCATCCTGGACACGATATTTCTCCCCTCCTGCTTCGTTAGATCGCGAGGGACATAGGACTCTCGCTCGAAGAGTTTCTGGATCATCAGTAACTGTTCGACAGAGTGCACCGCAAGAGCCGCGCGGTCTTCTAGCCCCTCCATTATGCAAACACGTTCGTCGCCGGAATCATTTGACACCAAGAATCCAGCCCTCGATCCGAGCCGCGGTGCGCTCGGCGGCGGTGAGCGAGGGATCGAGAAAGTATGCAAGGCTGCCGTCGAGATCGGCACGGCGCAACCACGCCGCGACCGAATAGGCATAATGCTGGTCGGCACTTCGTCCTTCGCGCGCGAAACCACGGTTCGACAGCGATGGATATACCTCCGCCACTGCCGATCTGCCGGGCGGGATTTCCCAGCCGTCG
>Ga0315273_10011732_pt1 | contig 11215 bp, 9 predicted proteins | sample YL17G02_0_MG_FD_205753 | JGI IMG/M metagenome (GOLD analysis project Ga0315273, IMG submission 205753) | Sediment microbial communities from Yellowstone Lake, YNP, Wyoming, USA - YL17G02_0 | ecosystem: Environmental > Aquatic > Freshwater > Lake > Sediment | place: USA: Wyoming | collected...
AGCGCGGCGGCGGCAACGCCAGCACGCAGGGGGGCGTCGTCACCCAGCCGCTTACCGGCAAGGTCGACCTCAAGCTGGCGAGCAATTGCCGGGATGGCGCCTCGCCGGTGCCTTGGCTGGCGGTGCAGGTCGGTCAGCAGCGCGGCCTGTACGTGGGCTGGGAGTTCTCCGGTCCGGGGCGCGTGTCAGCCACGGGCGGACCGAACGGGTTGAACCTGGACGTCGGGCTTCATCCGGACTTTCGCACCGACGTAGAGCCGGGAGAGACGTTCCTCGTGCCGCCCGCGTTTGTGGGGTGTTACGTCGGCGACATCGACGACGGCAGCTACAGCCTGCACCGCTTTGTGCTCGAGAAGCTCCGGCCGCCACTGGCGGGCGACTACGCGGACCCGACGCTCGCGTACAACCTTTACCTGGACGCCGGCGGCAGCGCGGCGACGGAGGCGGACGTACTCAAGTGTGCGGCGATCTGCCGCGAGCTGGGGTTCGAGACGTTTGTTCCCGATGCGATGTGGTTCCCGCAGACCGGCGACTGGACCTGGGATCCGCGGCGCTTCCCGAACGGATCGGAACCGATCGAGCAGTATGTCCACGGCCAGGGGATGCAGCTCGGCCTGTGGTGCGCCTGGACCAATGGCGGGCTCTCGGACGATGAAGGCGCCCTGAACATCCGGCGCAATCCCGACTGGTTCGCCGACGATTTCGGGCCCGACTGGCGGCCCGGAGCGTTCACCGGCGGACTGCTCTGCCTGGGATCGGCGGACGCGGCGGAGTGGGCGGCGCAGAAGACGCAAGCGCTCGTAGCCCAGCATCGGCTGGACTACCTCAAGGTCGATATCGACCCGATCGTGGTCCAGTGCAACAAGGCCACGCATCGTCACCAGCATGGCGTGGACACGGGCTACTGGGCGGCGCTGGGCTACTACCGCGTTCAGGACGAGCTGCGCAAGGCGTTTCCGAAGCTGGTGCTGGAGAACTGCTCCGGCGGGGGGCACATCAAGGACTTCGGTGTCGTCCAGCGGACGCACTACACCGTCACCACGGATACGCTCTCGAATCTGCCGGATCGGCAGAGCATTTACGACTCCACCTTCGCGTTGCCGCCGCTGCTGCTGCAAGCTTACACCTACGACAACAGCTACCCCGTTAAGGGCGACGAGCCGGCGCCGTTCCTGTGGCGCAGCGCGATGATGTCCGCTTGGCAGATCGACCCGACCGATGCGCTCAAGTGGAATGAGGAGCAGAAGCTCGCTGCCCGCCGCGCGGTTGAAATCTACAAGACCTGGATTCGGCCGCTGCTGCGCGACGTGCAGGTCCACCACATCCTGCCGCGCCCGGACGGCGTGCGGTGGGACGGGCTGTTCTACTGGAGCGCGCCGCTGAAGCGCGGCACGCTGTACATCTTCCGGCCGGACGCTGAGGCCGTGGAGCAGACGGTCAGACTGAAGGGGCTCGACCCGGCGGCCGGGTACTGGGTCTGGTGCGAGGACGGGTCGATCAATCCGGGGGTGCGCAGCGGCGCGCAACTGATGAACGACGGGTTGTCGGTGCGCTTGCCCCGTCGCTACGCCAGCGATCTGATCTACGTTCAGGACGCAGCGCTCGGCAAGCCGGCCGGCCTGGCGGCGGCCGAACCAGTCCGGCTCATGCCCGCGAAGAGCAAGGCGGACGCGTTCAGCCCTGCGGTGAAGCTCACGTGGACTGCCAGTGCCAGCGCCCGCAGCTATCGCGTCCTGGTCACGCGGGGTTCAGGGTCCGATGAGGCGCTGCGCGACGAGGGGGTGCTCGGGACATCCGTCACCCTGGAGGGGCTGCCGCCGCGACAGTCCCTGCACTGGCGCGTGGAGACGATCGCGTGGGGCGGCCGGTGCTGGAACGAGGGCGGCGACGAGGTGTTTGTGGCGCCGGCGCCTTCCGACTTGACCGGCCTGACCTTCGTATCGGACATGGAGTGGAAGCTGGCGACCGCCGGTGGGGACAAGCCCGTGCGGCGCGATCAGAACTACCATGGCAAGCCGGTGCAGATCGCGGACCAACTCTGCCGCAAGGCGGTCTGGACGCACGCGTTCAACGATGCGCAGCCCGCGGACGTGGTGCTCGACGTGGCGGGCAAGGGCTTCGCGGCCTTCGCCGCCGACGCGGGTCTGGACGACGCGAGCGGAGGCGGAAACGTGCAATTCCAGGTGCTGGCTGACGGGCAGGTGCGGGCGGAGAGCCCGGTGCTGCGACCGCGCGTCGTGCATCGTTTTCGCGTCGATATCACCGGGGCCCGCGAGGTCACGTTGCGGGTCCTGAATGGCGGAGACGGGTCTACATGTGACCACGCGGTTTGGGGGTTGGCCCGGTTCATTGCGGCCGGCGCCGATGATCCGCTGGCCCAGACGCGGTAAGCGGCTGGCGGACGCTGGCACGTAGACTGGCTGCAACGTGTTGAGTGCGCGGGCGGTGGTGGCGGTACGACCAAGTCTGCCGGCGGGTGCAAAAATGCGCCCTCAGGCGCTCTCTTGCGCGGGGCGGCCATGGCGGTGAGAGCTGAGGATTGCGCGGGCAAGGGCACGATCTCGGACGGCGCGTGGGGCGATCATCCACGCCGAGTACGCGTGGCGTGCGGTCACCAACGGGAGCGGAAAAGGTTGGACGTCACGGCGAGCGCGGCGAGGCAGCGGGCCACGGTTTCAGCCAGATTCCTCGCTGCGCTCGGAATGACGACGGTCAACGGCTTCTGACCGGAGTGGTATCAGTGAGCGGCGTTTGGCCTTTGAACGGCCCGCCCAACCTCGTGTTCATGTTGAGCGACACCGCTACGCGCCTGCGACCGGGCGCTCAACCCGGCTGCGCTTTGTCCACTGCGCTCGGCGCGTCGGGCGCCTCGAGCGCCGCCCGGAGCCGAGTCGGCGCAAGCGATGCGCGAGAAGATCGAAGAGATTACAGACCCGGACCCGCAACTCATCCTCGGCGAGCAGAGGCGATTCCCTGTCGTCATCGTGTTTGGTTTGGAGCACACCCCCGATCGCGTACAACGGCGCATCAAGCATCGGTTGGAGAGACCGGTCTTGCCCTGGCTTTGCATCGCGACCTGCGAGGATATCGACGCGGTGCCGAGGGAGATTAGCTCGATGTTCCTGAAAGCGCGGGCGCTTAAGGCCGGCGGACGTCCGCCAACGAAGGCCAAGAAGCGAACGTGACGCGGGCCTCTATGAAGCCCGCATTCGCCGAGCTGCGGGCGCACCGCAGATTCTGGACGCCGTGCAGCGGGCGATCGGCTTGCCCGAGGACGCGCTACGGATCTCGCGCTCGGTCTTGCGGCGACATGGGAACATGTCGTCGCCGACGATCTTCTTCATTCTGAAGGAGTTGCTGGAGACCGGAGCTGACGGCCGTTGCGTCGCGCTGGCTTTCGGCCCGGGGCTGACGATCGAAATGGTCTTGCTCGACATCCGTCACGGGGGCGCATGAGCGGCGCTGGCGGGTTCCGGTCCCCTTCCTAGTAGTCCTATAACCAAGGTGACCAATTAGACCGCGCGCGCCCGCGCGCCTTGGTCACCTTGGTTATCTGACCCACCTCGCCGCTCGCCGCGGTTCGCCGCCCGGCTGCGCGGCGTGTTCCACGTGTCCGTCGCGGTTGTCGCAACACAGCCGACATTGCCGCAGAAGGCCATAGAGTTCACAGCCTAACCCGTTCCTTGACGGAGGGTTGGGTGGCGACTAGCTTAGGTGGAGGAATGTGCGAGCAACAGTCATTTCGACCGCTGCTCCAGAACTCGGGCATGGCGATCATTGTTCGGATATTGTTTGGCCGCTCATTGCTCGCGTAAGCCGCTGTCTCTGAAGAGTTTGCCACCGTAGCGCAATTGGCAGCGCAGCGGTTTTGTAAACCGCAGGGCGATTCCATAACGCCCCGCAGACGCCGAGAGTTACAGCGGCACGCCCGCGACCCCCACCTATTCCCCCACCAGTTGCACCACGAATCCGCCTGATGACCCCGACCTGCGGCGGGTGGTCGCGGCGTGGCCCACGCTACCCAGCGCGATCAAGCAAGTAATCACGATGTTGCTCGGGGCAGTTCGCGCAGACGCAGGGGAAGGAGGGGCTACCCAATGAGTCTCGATCCGATGTCGTTCGCCCAGGAACACGGCTACCGGGTCCGCAACGTGAACGACGGGTTTCCGGCCCAGCCACTCCGGCGTGCGCCCGGTGGCCGTCGTAGCAGGGGGTATAGCGCGGCTCAGGATCGCGACGACGTAATTGTCTGCCGGGACGGCTACATAGCAGCCAGCGGTGCCCCAGACGACACCCTCGGCTGGTGCGTTCTGAGCAGCAACGCCTGGAAGCTGGCGGCCGTGCTGAAGGGCCTGGGTGAGCTGGGGGTGATCATCACTCAGTGTGGGCATAGCGAGGCAGTGGGCTACGCTCCGACTGCCCGACTTCCCGAACTCCTGCAGCGGTTGAAGGTACGTCGGCGCCGAAAAGCTCCACTTGGCGAGGGGGGTATTGGCGTCCGTTCGACGCAAACGCCGGGGCGGCAGGGCGGGAAGCCCCGATGACAATCCCGGGCAAGACCCTCGCCGTTGAGCACGCCCCGTCGCTGCGTATCAGACGCGCAGGAACTCACCAGAGCCCGAGCCGCGGGATCCTGTTCCAGCAAGGGACACGGGATGACAGAGCCCGCACCGACGCCGCGGGAACCGAGTGAGTGAATCGAAGGCGCGGCCAATCGGTGACACGGTTGCTGCAGAAGGAGCGTTTGCCATGAGCGCAGTACCACTAACACAGGTCCCCCCACCAGCACCCGACCACCAGTCAGCTCCTGGCCATCCCGCGGTGCAGTGGCGCCTGCATGGCTTCCGGCTGGACTACGGCGCCGCCCTGCGGGCGCTCGCCGCGGGCCGGCCGGCGGCCGATGTGGCCATCGCGGCCGGCAGCAAAGCGCGGGACCGCCGAAACCTGCAGCGGGTCGGGCTGAAGATCATCGATAAGCTGGTCTCCCGCGGCGTTGTCTACGACGCCTTCTGCCAGCTGGGCTACGGCATCGAGGAGTTCTGCCGCGGTGTGATCGCGGCGACCGAGGCCACGAAGAAGAAGTACCTCTACGAGCGTGGCAAAGTCATCGCCGTTTTCGAAGATCCCGACTGGAAGGCCCGCGGGGTGGCGCGGGACCAGTACATGCGAGCGGTCGGCATGGAGCGCTGGCCGCTGGGCGATGAGCTGACGGAGTCTTGATGCGCCTGCCCAGACGCCCGCAGGCCCAGGTCAGCGCGCGGTCTGCCCTACGCGCGCACGCGCGCGAGGAACGGCGCGGCAAGTCGGTGCCGCGCTGCCAGCCGCAGGAGCCAGACCGATGAGTGCAGTACCACGTGCGCGGGTCTCCCGTTCAAGACGCGACCACCAAGCAGCTACCGGCCACCCTGCGGCGCAGTGGCGGCTACACAGCATCCGCGCGGGCAGCGGGGCGACCATTCAGGCGATCCCCGCGGACCGGCCGGCCATCGACGTGACCATCGTCGCCGGCAGCAAGGCGCATGATCGCCGGAATCCGCGGCCGGTCGCGTTGGAGATGACCGATGAGCCGGTCTCCAGCCGCTTCGTCTACGACGCCTTCTGCCAACTCGGCTACGAACTGGAGCAGTTTTGCCGAGGCGTAGCTGCGGCGACTGAAGCCACGAAGATGCAGTTCCTTTACAGCGGCGGCAGAGTCATCGCCGTGTATGAAGACCCGGACGGGAGGGCCCAGGCCGCGGCGCGCGACCAGTACATGCGATCGGTCGGCATCGACCGGCTGCCGTTGACTGAGGAGCCGGCATGTCCCTGATGCCGCCGGCCCGGGTTCCCAGGTCTCCAGGTCAGCGCGCGGTCCGCGCTACGCGCGCACGCGCGCGAGGGAGCGCGGTCGCTTGGACGCCGCGTCGCACTAGGCCTCGGATGAGGCGGCACCCCGAGCGCCGCCTCGTCCAACCGTTCGGTGGCGCGCCAGTCTGCGGCGCGCCCGCAACGGGCAACATCAGCCTTGATCCGCGCGTTCTACCGACGAACGGACGCCTGTTGGCTTACCGCAATGACTCACGGTGACGTGCTCGGTCACTTCTCTGTCAAGGATCTGTCAAACCCCATTAGCTCACATCCGCGGGATTCTGAGAAACCACGGGTGGCTTGGATCGTCGCCCTGTTGTACGGCGTCCATCCGATGACCGTGGAGCCTGTGCGGGGGGTGGGACGCTTGGGGCTACGGATCGCAGCTGAAGCGGAACGAATCATCCAGGTCGAGCGGCAGGACCAGCGTGCGGAGGTCCTGGTCGAGCGATTCGGTGCACATCTGATCGCGGGTCGCAGGCTCGTCGACGAATTGCGTAGCGTATTCGGCATTGAAGACCGGCTTGCCCGCGTCGATGAACGGCTGCAACCGATCACACTCTTCAAACTCGTGGCACTGCTCATTGACGGCAAAATCGTAGTACTCGACCAGCTCGCCGATCTGGTCGAGATCGTTCTTGAGTCCCACGGACAGGTTTCTCTTGTGGGCTTCGTTGGCGACGAATCGATTGAAGGCGAGTTGGTCGGCGGCGGTCAACGGGAAGCCGGAATCGTTGGCATACCCGTCCACGTTATCCGGTTCGACGCCGTCGAAACCGCGGCTTACCGCGTGGTCCAGCCGGGCGAGCACGATTCGACGGACGTTGTCCGATCTGATGTCGAGCCAGCGCTCGTCGGGGAAATCCTCCAGTGCGTTGCCCAGCTCCGAAGCCTGGAACTCACCGGCATCGGAACGGAAGGACTCATACGTCCCGGCTGACAAATAACCGATCACCCTTCGTCCCTGAGCATGCAGATCGGCGATCACGGAAGCGGGGGCGTTAAAAATGTCGATGTCGTATACCTCGACATCGTAGGTCGTGTTAATCCGGCTGGCGGCGTCGGGCTGAAGCTGCCACTGCCACCTGCTCTCGATGGCCGGACGATACCAGGAGCCATCAGTGATCGGGGACACATTGTCGTCATCGGACCCTCCGGAGTCGTCGGGAGATCCCGTCAAGTCACAACCGGCTGCCCAGACCATTGACATCAAAAGAAGACATCCAGTCAAGAGCCACCCCGGCAGCAAAACACGTAAGGCTTGGCGTTGAAACCCGGTCATGGCAAATGCTCCACACAAGGAACGAGATTCTGTCACTTCCCGATCGAAGTCATTTCGTCGGCTGGGATCGTCAGTTGCATGAGCCAGACCCGCTCCTGGCCGACGTGCTGGTTCCAGTTCGTGGACCAGACGACGCGCGAGCCGTCACGCGTGATGCTGGCTTGCGTTTCCTCCCAGTATGCCCCGGCCGTGCCGTGCACCTTGGCCAGATAAAACACGCGCGGGTGACTCTGGCTGAGCCTCACCAGCATGATCGTGCGGTCGAGCCAGTTCTGCTCGGGCAGATCCGGCTCGGTGAAGGTCGAAACGACGCACCAACCGGGGGCGTTGCACGAGATGTGAATTCCGCTGTTCAGGCTGAGGGGAGAAGTCGAATCGTAGAACAGTCGTATGACCTGGATTCGCCCCGTGCCGGCATAGCTCCCGCCGGTATCGATGGGTTTTGTGTTCGGGCTCAGTGGAAGCATGTCCACGGAGTCGGTTCGGTTGCTCTGCAGAACGATGACCTCGTTGCCTTCACTGTCCAGCCCGACGTCCGAGTGGCCCGCGTCGTAGTCAATCTGGTGGAACTGCGAGAACTCCCGATCGGCGATCACCATGCCGGCCTTGCCTCCACCATTGTCCCAGTCCGCGCCGATCACCACCCAGTTACCCAGCGGTGACATGCCTAGCCAGTCGATGCGGGATTCGGTCAAGGGAATGGCCCACGTACCGGGAACATGATCCTCCTGTCGATCCCAGGTCAAGAGGTACCGGGGCCGGTAATCCTGGTCCGTACCCTGGAGCATGAAGGCCCAGTAGCGTTTGTCGGTCGAGGATTCGCCTTCATCCTTCATGGTGATTTGGTAGAGGTCGGGATTGGCCGCCAGGATTGGCGCAATGGTGGCATCCTGCGCGAAATCCTTCACCACGGTCTCCTGGCCGGTCTGGACATTGACCGTAAGGATCTCAAAGCCGCGAAGCCCCCAGATGAGATTCACGTCGTTCGGGTCCCATCGGGGCTCGGCCATGTCCAGGGTGCGAACGAGACTGGCATCCTGGTCGTACGGCACGTTCTCTGTGCGGCAAACCCGCCATTCGCCGCTCGATGTGAACAGAAGCAGGATCAGCGTGCCGTCGTGGTTGAACGGATCCAGACGCGAGTACTCATGTCGCAGACCCTCGGCCTGCACGACGCGCGTTTGCGGGATTCCGAAGGCGGCATCCGTGACGGATTCGCCGGGCCCGGGTACGTCCGCCGCTCCTAGCGGATAACGCGGATTGTCGCCGGAAAGCGGATCGGGCACTTCAACCAGGTTGGTCGCCCCGCCATCGTCGATGATGCCGTTGTCGTCACCACCGGCGTTATCCGTTCCATCGCCGTCCTGATCGCAGTTCGCGGCGGTCAGCGTGAACGCCATGAGCAAGGCGATCCATCCGCCAATCCTGATGGTGTATCTCATTTGAGTACCTCCCGAGCGGTTACGGTGTTTCATAGGAGATATGAACTCCGCTGTGGCAGGCGATCGGCGAGTCGGACACGTAATACAAACGGATCAGCGGCACGCGGTTCGTGCCGGCGTAACTCCCTCCGGCCTCCAGGATCGGCTTGGTGTCTGCGGAGAGTGGGATCAGGTCAACGTAGTCCGTGCGGACGTTCTGCATCACGATGACCTCGTTCCCCTGGCTGTCGAGCCCGACATCGGCATGGGCCGTGGCAAAGTCCAGTCGGTGGAACGTCGTGAGTTGGCAGTTGGCCATCACCAAGCCGGCCAAGTCGCCCGTGTTGGCATGCGAGCCGCCGATCAGTACCGAAGTGCCCAGGGGGGACATTCCGACCCAGTCGATGTCGGCCTGGGAGGCCGAGACCGTATATAGCCCCAAAACCTGATCGGTCTGGCGGTCCCAGCAGAATATGTACCGAGGCCGGTAGTCATCTCGGCTGCCCTGGAGAATGAACGCCCAGTAGCGCTTGTCGCTCGACGTCTCGCCCTCGTCTCTCATGGTAATCCGGTACAGGTCCGGGTTGGCGGCCACGATCGGACCGATCGTCGCATCCTGCGCGAAGTCCTTTATGGTCGCGGTGTCACCGGTCTGGACGTTCAGCGTGAGGATGCGGAATCCCTGGGTACCCCACAGCAGGTTCACATCGTTGGGGTCCCAGCGCGGTTCCTCAAGATTCGCGGTTCGCACCAAGTTGTCTGCTTGATCGTAAGGCAAGCTCTGCGTGCGGTAAATTCGCTGCTCTCCGTCCGAGACGTGCAACAGCAGGATCAGCGATTGATCACGGTTGAACGGGTCGTGGCGCGAGTACTCGTGCCGCAGCCCGGGGGTCTGCGCGACGCGCGTTTGCGTCGTGCCGAACGGGACATCGACAACGGCCGCCCCTGGTGCGGGGACGTTTTGGGCAGAGAGTTTGTACGTCGGGTTATCGCCGGACAGCGGGTCCGGGACTTGCACGAACATCCCGCCGATAGGCGGCGTGTTCGCGCCCGTGTTGCTACCGGCAGCGGCGTTCGAATCACCGTTCGAGTTCTGGCTTCCCTCCTGCGGCGGGCACCCGCCAACCAGCCCAAGTGCCAGGACCGCCGTCCATGCGAGCATGATGGAAATCGGATACGTGGACCCTGACATCGTGCACCTCTATATTCCCTGGAAGCAGACACCTCTGGGAGACCTGTAACTGCCATTCACCTATGTGCGGTCTTTTCTATCGACACGAAGATCTTCTGCCTGCGGCGAAAAACTCATTGGTCGCAGCGCTCAGAACCACTCGAGGACCTCGGTCCAGTACGCCGCGGGGAATTTCTCATAGTCGAAACTGATGAGCATGCCGTCTTCGGTATCTGATCTGTAGTTCCACAGCGCGAAATGCCAGCCATGGCTGAGCGCGATGTCCACATGGTCGGAAAGGAATTGGACGCCGCCCGTCTGTGGGTATTGCATGCCAAATTCGCCCATGAGGATCGGCACCTGATGCGTCCGCTGGAAGGCAATCACGCCGCTGAACACAGTCTCCTCGAGAAACGTGCGGTCGTACACCTGGCCGTAGTATTTGCCGGGGTAACTCACGCCCGGGCAGTCCGCCGCAGCGCACCCTGGGTGAGTGAAGCCGTAGGGCTCGTATGTATGGAAATCGTAGATGACATAGGGGTCGTCCTGTGTTTTTACCAGCGACCACCACTGCGGATTCGACCAGACCACGCCTTGCACGATGATGGGCAACGTCGCATCGACGGTCCGGATCTTGTCGATGAATAGGGTCATCATCGCGTTGACGTCGATGCCCGCGGTCGTGAGCGCCGCACCGAGCTCCTCCGGCGTCTGAATGGTGTTCCAGATCTGAGTCCTGAGTGGGTTGGGCTCCACCATGACGTTGACCGCAGCGAAATACGGATCGCCCCGGTAACGGGCAACGATGTCGGCGAGCATCTGGGCGTAGCGTTGTTGCTCATCGCTGCTCTGCCAGATGGTATCATCGGCATCCAGGTCCACCGACTGACGTCCCGGACCCTCGCGAACCGCAATCACGTAGTAGAGTTGAGCTTGCCCGCACCACGCGACCATGTTGTCGAGGCTGGTTACGCCATCCTGATTGCTGGCATACGGGGGGGCCCAATCGACGGTGCCCTCGTTGGACTGTATCTGGGCCAGGTTGGCGCCGGTAGCCTTGAGCGCCAGGAAATCATCCACGCTCTTGGTGCCGCTGCCGTAGTTGAAGTAGCCGATGTCAAAGCCTCTGAAGAAGCTGGGCGTGCGCCAGCGGTCGAACATCGGCGAGCCGGTGCCGGCGCCATCGCCGGAACCGCTGTTATCGCCCGAATCACCGCCATCGCTAGAACCACCTGGGCAACCCACGACAACCACCAAGGCCATGCTCAGCAGGAGACCGCTCAATGTCATAGCGCTCATCGATCGCATACGCTGCCTCCATCGAAGGGAACGAGCCCTGGCTTTTCTCACGGTATTACTCCTTGCGAGCAGGTCGTGCCAATCCTGGATTTTCCACTTAGAACCTATCCCATAACCGTTCCTGACGCTATAGTCCTCGTCACGGCAAGGGGTTGCCGTTTGAGCGAGGAGGTCCAGGGATGGACGAGAACGACA
>Ga0315273_10011733_pt1 | contig 11215 bp, 12 predicted proteins | sample YL17G02_0_MG_FD_205753 | JGI IMG/M metagenome (GOLD analysis project Ga0315273, IMG submission 205753) | Sediment microbial communities from Yellowstone Lake, YNP, Wyoming, USA - YL17G02_0 | ecosystem: Environmental > Aquatic > Freshwater > Lake > Sediment | place: USA: Wyoming | collected...
GATCCCTCTCGGTCACGGTAGTCAAACTGACTATCTGGAGCAGGTGCAGAAGCCTGCTCCAGTAGTTCCCTCCAAACCCGCGCCCAAACCTGCTCCGGTGAAGTAATGTTTGAAGGCTGCTACAATCCGGTAGACGGTAGACTGCGACTTAAATTCGCAGTCCCCGTAGGTACCAATGCTACGGCTGGAGTTGCGGCCGGTAACGATTTTGCGTACGCTGTCTTATCGGCACCTAATCGTTTTGTTAACGGGGCGCCTGTAGATTTTCCTAGCGGTGCGGTATGCGCTCAAGCGGCGGCAACGGTTAGATTCGATCAAGGCATGCCGTACACCGCAGCGGGCACTTACGCATATACCACCTCCTTACCCACCTCCTTTCATAATGGGGTAGGATTTGTAGGTGACCAGATTTCTGTAGAAGTTTTGCCATAACTAAAAGGATACCCCGATGACACAAGACTTTGCAGTTCTCGACGCAGTACACCAATCTCAAAGTACCAACTTTGACGACATCGACCGCAATATGGCATTTCGGTCGGACGGACAGAAGGTAGCCCAGATGGGCGACGATAAGCTGTACGTTCAGTTTTACTCCCGCTCAGTTAGGGATGAGGCCAAGAGCCTTGAAGCGGGCCGTGCTATTTTCGAGGAGCAGACTTACATCAATATCAAGCTCCCCGGCGACAAGCACAATGACGTCAACCGGATTGCGTACCCCGAGGATATTGTACGCTTTCCCGTACACTACGAGCGATTCAGGAAGAACCTGGAGCAAGTTGTCGGTACGCCGCTCAGCGCCGTACCGTTCCTCACCGACGCTCAGATCCAAGAATACAAGGCAGTCTACATCCGTACCGTCGAACAGCTGGCGGGATTGCCGGATGTCCAAGCTCAGAAACTCTTTGGTTCGGTCGCGCACAAGCAGCAGGCCGTTGCATGGCTCGAATCCTTCAAGGGCGCTGACCGGCTGCGTCAGGAGTTTGAGGTCGAGAAAGCTGAGACGGCCAAGATGATCGCGGCTCTCAACGAACAGCTCGCCGCGCTCAAACCGCCGATCAAGAAGTAAGGAGCTAGCATGTCTGCCCAACCGAAAACCACGTATCTCGATGTAGTCAATGCGGTTGCGAGGTCGGTTGGGCATCCTACTACGGTTGACGTAGCGTCCTCAGCCGACGAAGCCATTCAACGTATGGGCTTCTACGCCAACCTAGCTTGTCAGGAGCTACTCCAGTTGAACAACTGGAACTTCCAAATGCAGGCGGCGGACATTAACATTATAGCCGACTTTCCGGGTCAGGTAGAGAAGGGGTTTAATCTCCCCGTAGACTTCCACCATATGACCGACGACACTCAGTGGGATAGAGCGACGCAGCTTCCAGCGATTGGCCCCGTCAATCCACAAGATTGGCAATGGCTGATCGTTCGGAAGGCGCTTATCACTACTCGGTTTATGTGGCGTATTCGGGATAATCAGCTCTGGGTGAAAGCGCCCTCGGAGGAATCCCGCCCCTTCAGTTTCGAGTATATCAGCAAGTATTGGGCGCGGGACGGTTCGACGGATAACCCCATTATCGAAATGGTGAATAGTCCCGATTACCACGTATACCCCTTCACGCTTCCGATTTACCTCACTCGGGCCAAGTGGCTCGATAATGAGGGCTACGATGCCTCCAAGGCATACGCAGATTTCCATAAAGCACTACAGTACGAGATCGGTGTTCTCGGCGCCACGGCGTTGAGTCTCGTTCCTGGCGTGGGATACCCCTACATCAACGCCGCTAGGAACACACCGGACTCGGGATATGGCGCGCCGTAACCCCACCCCCTACGAACTTCCCACTATCACCCAGAAGCAGGTACGGTTTCCTGCTCCAGTGGGCGGGCTTAATCTGGGCTCGGCGGCGTACTACATACCGGCCACTGATGCTTTCGTCCTGGATAACGTAGTTCTGCGTCCCTTCGGCGTCGAGGTGCGAAAGGGCTGGCGTTCATGGGTACCCCCCGTATCCAGTTTTAGTGGACCAGTAGCTACCTTGATGTCGTTTAACTCCTCCAACGAGGCGAATGATCGACTCTTTGCCTGCCCGGCTATCCTCACTAGTCCGATCTATAACGTCACGACGCCGAACGCAGCTCCCACGCTTGCTCTTACCCCCTCCACTCCTTCGACGGTACTTGGAGAGTGGTATAGCGTCAACTATCGTACACCCGCAGGTAACTTCCTCTGCGCAGTTTCGGCGGGAGCAGGTTACTACCTATACTCCACTCTCGGCGGTTGGGCTGAAGTGGTCTCGGGTAGCGGTACGGGCAAGATCGAATTTCCTGCGGGAGATACGACGACTACCAAGGACTTCGCCACCTGCTTCGTCTGGAAGAATCGTCTCTGGTTTATCAAGAAGGATTCGAGCGTTGCGTATTATCTCCCCGTTCAGTCAATTACGGGTAAGGTTGCGCCTTTTGACTTCGGCCCTCTACTGAGTTCGGGCGGCTCGCTTGCTTTCGGAGCTAACTGGACGTATGACGGCGGCGCAGGCCTAGACGACTTCCTGGTAATCTGCGGAACCAACGGAGACATGCTTGTATACCAAGGAACCGACCCCGCTGCGGCTACTACATTTGAGATGCGAGGAGTTTGGTTCATCGGGCGCATTCCCTACGGTCGGCGCGGCTTCGCTCAGCACGGCGGCGATCTCCTGGTAATCACCGAGTACGGCGTTCAGCGCGTAAGCGATCACGTTTCCGGTCGTATTGAAGATCCCGTAGGCCAAGCTAGTCTCGCCCCCAAGTTTAATCCTTGGCTGGCTCGTCTCGTCAGTCGCGATCCTCTCAATCCGTACTGGTTCCTTCTTAACTACCCGGCTGAAGAGTTTGTATACGTGGGCTCGCCCATAATCAGTCTTACAACCAACGCTCGGATTAGCTATTTGATGAACTCGCTAACTACCAATTGGAGCTCTGCATCGGGCCTCGATACGCTTTGCGCCGTACTCTTTCAGGGCAAGTTTATCTACGGTACGCGCACAGGAGAGGTAAATTGGGGTTTTAATGGCGTGCGCGACGGGGACAACTACGACTCTACCGTATTGGGCAACGAGGTCACCGCTCAGATCAATACGGGCTTCAACGACTTCGGTACGCCGACGCTGAATAAGACAGCGCTGAGAGTGCGCCTCTGCGGAATTACCCAAGGCCCGTTTGCATTCTACGCTAGGATTGTTCCCGAGTACGACATCCTAGAGTCTCAGCAAGCTCCCGCGCCGGGAGTTGAAGTCCGTAGCCTTTGGGACGTAGGCTTGTGGGACAAGGCTTTGTGGTCAGAGCTTCGGGCGAGCTTTCATAGTTGGTTTGGGGTAGCTGGATTCGGTAAGAAGTTGGCGCTTCAGCTTTCGTTCCGTAGTCAGGGCGGTACGGTAGTGACTGACTACGAAGTGACTTACAAGGAAGGATTCGGACTATGACTGCGAACTTCTCGTACCAAGACTACCTCGACGCCCTGCGCCATACTCGTTATGAAGCTCCCGACGATAGCGGGCACTATACCGACAACGCTATGTCCGAAGCTGAGTGGAACAATATCCCGCAATCTGAGCGTATGGGCCTTATGGGAGGCGTGGGCGGAGCGGGGGGAGTTGACTTCGCTGGACTGACTGGGGGCGGGTATACCGCTGATGAAGATTCTGACGTAGCCCGTAGATGGTTCGCCGCTAACGGTAATCCTGCGTGGATGAGACAAAACGGCGGCAACGGATTCTACGTGGTACGCGAGCAGCCCAATGAAGCCGTGCTCCGCCACGGAGCTTGGCAAGATCCGACTACAGGTATGTGGGTGATTCCTCACGAGGCAATTCGCCCCGAGATTCTCCAGGCAGCGCAAGAGCGTATCGACCAATCGGGCCTATTTCGTGGCCCTCCGCTTCAGCAGATTCTTACTGGCGTAGCCATCGTACTCGGGGCTGCGGGCGCAGCAGGAGCGTTCGGGGCTGAGGCGGGGCTAGGCGGGGCTGAGGCGGGGCTAGGCGGGGCCAGTTTGGAGGATATTCCAGCCTCAGTAGTTCAATCAGGCTCTGCCGGAGGCGGGCTAGGTGCGGGCACTCCCCTGCCTGAGAATTACTGGGATATAATGGCGAGCAATATGGGCCCCACCGACGTACCTATCGGTGAAATCCCTCCTACAGACTACGTGCCTCCCGACGTTACGGGGCCACCTTCTCCCTACGACACTCCCCTACCCCCTGCGGGCGGTGGCGGTGGCGCGGGCGGTGGAGGGTTTGAACTTCCCCCGTATGAGCCTCCTCCGCTAGACCCGTCCTTGGCGCAACTACCTCCGGTGGACGTTTCGGGCGGAGGCAATCTTCCCTTTGGGTTGACGAACCGTGACGTTATCGGCGCGGGTATGTCCCTTGGGGGTAGTCTCCTGAATCGTAATGCGGCGCGACGTACTGCGGAAGAGCAGCGCAACTTCACCCGAGAGCAGTTCGAGGCTACCCAAGTAGCGAACCACCCTAACGTGACGAATCCGCACCAGACTTCGACGTGGGTTCGTAACCCTACGACAGGACAATGGGAGCAGAACGTAGTACGCAGCGCCGCCGACCAACGTCTGTACGATCAATGGTCAGGAGATCGCGATCAGCTACGGGAGAACTTCACGCCCTACAACCAGTACAATCCGTACACCCATCAATGGGCTACGCCGCTCACTTACGGCGGTAGCCAGTTAAATCCTCCCTCCAATCCTAACTATCATGGAGGCTATTGATCATGGCCGTTACTCCTCCCGTCACTAATACCCTCGGCGGTGCGGGCCTTTCGGGTACGCCCCCACCTGGCTCGTACAACCCTGATATGAAGGGCGCGGGCGGATACATATTTGGCATGGGGCCGCAGCAAGAGATCGACACGACCAAGATTGCTACGGGCGACCCCTATATGCAGAAGATGCAGGACGCCTACTATCAACAAGGCGCGGCTCGTCTCGACCCACGTTTCGAGGCGTCAGGGGCGGCGCTCGACGCGAGGTTGGCGAACCAGGGGCTCACTTCCGGCTCGGAGGCGTGGAGAAACTCTATGCAAGCCCAGGCCTTTGAGAAGAACGACGCTTACAATCAACTGAACCGAGAGGCCATTCTCAATTCTGGAGCGGAAGCTCAGCGACTCCAGGGTATGGACATCGCATCTCAGAAAACGCAAAATGAGGCGTATGGTCAGCAGTTTCAGCAGAATCTCGGACAGGCCAATCTCAACAACTCGGCCTACGGACAGCTACAGGGTAACATCCTTACCCGTGAGGGCTTCCGTTCGCAAGAGTCGATCGCCGCTGCGAACGCCCAGGCTGCGAAAGACGTAGCGCAGATGAACATCACCTCCAATCAAGAGATGCAGGCCCGGAGCCTAACCCAACAAGCTTCGCAATTTACGCAGTCTTACGCCCTTCAAACGGCGGCTCAGCAAGCGCAGATGGACCAGTTCGCGGAGACCATGGGTATGACGGGTCGGCAACTCGACGCGCAGATTGCTCAGTACTCTGAGGCGAACAACATCAGCCGCGAGCAGATCGCCAATCAGCTCGCTATCGCTCAGATTAACGCGGCGGCTCAGCGGGCAGCCTCGGCGTCGAGTGCGGCAGCGGCTCGGGCTGGAGCTTCTGCCTCCCGTGCGAATGCTCAAGACTCTCTCGCGTTCCAACGAGAGCAGTGGGCAGCCGCCGTAGCTCGTCAGAACCAGTTCGACCAATACGGGCTGATTGAAGCTCGCAATCGGGCTACCGGCCCTGCGCCTCCCTAATAGGTGACCTATGGAAGACATCACAAGTTACGGCCCGGATATCACCGAGGAACTGCGTCGAGCCTTGTCGGGTAGCCTACGTCGCCCAGGGGTGTCGGCTACAGCTCCCGGCGACATGCTCATGAACGCCTGGAATACTATCTCCAGTCGAATGGACGTGAACGAGGCGGAGGCCAAGCGCGCTCAGCTGATGCAGCAGGAGCGCGCTCAGCTGATGGACGCCGTGTCTCAGTATCCGCCTGAGATCCAGAAACTGTTCCTAAACAAGGCTACGCTTCCTCTGGGTATTAAGATGGTCGAGCAGTTGGAGGCGGAGAAGCTCGACGCTGCCCATATGGCCCGTAGCCCGTTCAGTCGCGGCGGCGAAGGGGCTGGCCCCATACCCCTTGGAGAAGGTCAGCCTCCCGGTGGAGCTGGGGGGCCGCGAGATCGGTCATTCGACGCGCTTAACTGGGAGACGGGTCGGCCCAATAAGTCTCGGGCAGCGATGGCCGAGCGCGAGCTCAAGCACTTCAATCCTGCCGAGGTGCATACAGATCGTATGTACCCCCAACCGAGCGGGGGATACTCAGCTATGCCTGGCGCTATGGAAGCTCTATCTGAGATGGAGAAGCGCAAAGCTGAGGCCAAGACGTTTGGTGAAGTTCAGGAAGTGTCGCGCCCCGGCGATCCTGGGAACGTCGATTTTGTATCCCGCGCCCGCGTTTTAGGACTGGATAATCCTCCCCCCGTACCCTCTCCCCTAGCGGGCGCGCTAACAGCCGGAAATCGGCCTTCCGGCCCTGCTATGCCCCCTCCTCCGGGGGGAGTCGAACCCGAATTAACCCCGCCCGAAGTGATGGCCAAGATTAGGGCTGCTGACGCGGCTCGGGGCGGTCAACCCTACGTTGGTAGCATAGCTCCAGGCGGCGAGGCGGTCACTCAAGCTCTCCCCCTCTCAGTACCTGCGCCAGGCGGTTACTCAACCCGTTCGCCTATGGGCAAGACGTTGGATACGAATCTTGCGCAAGAGATTCCCAAGCTAGAAGGTACTCACTATCTCGCCCGTAGCTTGCTTGAACGTATCCCCGAAATAAAGCAAGCGATTAAGGACACACCGGGTTGGGCATACGGGAGGCTCCCGCATGAAGTAGCTCGTATTGCGGAATCGGCGGGACTTCTGGACAAGAAGGATATGCAAGCCTTCCAGACGCTTAATTCTGCAGAGTCGGCGCTAGTGGGGCCGATGGCGGCTGCGGTAGAGCAAAAGCTGAATCAAGGCTTCACGGACAAGGATTTGGCTTTCCTACGTCAGCAGCTTCCCTCTACGCAAAAGACCCAAACTGAGAACGAGGCGGGGATAACGGCAATCGAGAAGTTCCTGCGTAGTCAGCAGAACCTAACGGGTCAGCGGATTAGACAGTTTAACCCTCAATGGGAACCTGCCGTAAACCCTAATCAACCTGGAGCGGGCGGCGCAACCGTTCCAGGTAAGCGGTCGAGCGCAGAAGAGGGTCGTGGACTTCCTGAAGGTTATTGGGATATGACCGCAGCAGGCACGCCTAGCGTCATGAGCGACGCTAGGTTTGACGCTCCTCCCGACACTCCTGCGCCGATTGACGAGGGTAACGTCCTCACCCGTACTCTGAAGGGTATAGAGCGTGGAATCGGTATGGGAGGCGTGGGGGTAGCTGGGGCGCTACCCAAGTCTGTAGCCGACCTAATGGGTCTTCAGCAACCTGCGGAGGAGGATGTACGACTCCTGCGTAGAGAGGGGCCGCAGACTACCGCAGGTAAGGGCGGTGAGGTATTCGGGGAAGCGGCGGCGAATCCGGCCACCTACGCCCCTGGAGCCACCGTACCTCGCGCAATTGCGTCGGGGATACTATCTGGCGTTACGGCCCCTGCGGCCACTCCGCAAGAGCGTAAGCAAAGCGCAGTAGTCTCAGGCGTTCTCGGCCCCGTAGGTACCATAATAGGGAATCGTCTACCGCAAACTGAGGTTGCTAGGGCTGAGCAGGAAGTAGCTCGCAGAGGCTTTGAGGACGTACCGCTCAGTCAGACTCAAATTGCGGGTAAAGCCGGTACTTGGCAAGCGGAGGGCATAGCCAAGCAGCAAGCCGAGGCGCTGACGAGACAGCGGCTACAAAGCGTGGGTATAGACGCCAAGAAGATCAATCCCAGCGAACTAGAAGCGGTCAGCGCTTCGCTGAGCGCTGACTACGCCAAGATATTCCCGTCGAACAAGGGCATACGCCTGAGTACTGACGATGCCAGTAGGCTCCAAACGGCTTTCCTCCCGTACAAGGAAGTCATTAATCATCCCGACTTCGTCAAGGGATCTCCTGGGATCAAAGAGCTGTATGATCGCTCTCGTCGGGTGGAGAATCGCGACGCACCTGCTATGCTTCCCGCTAGCGTAGTACAAGGAGCCTTACAAGACGTAGCGCGCATTGAACACCCCGTAATGCAGGCCAAGATGCGAAATGAGATTAGCGCGTTTCTCAAGAAGGATTTGACGCCTGCGGAGTTGGAGAAGTTTGAGAAGATCAATACCACCTTCGGCAACCTAGCTGACCTTAAACGTATGCAAGTCAAGGATGGACTAATTGTTCCCTCCTCCATACGCAAAGGTAGCGGGGAGGATGCAAAGGCCGCGGCCAACTTTGTGGAGCAGTTTAACATACAGAACCCTAGCCCCTACAGACCGGGGAAGGGTGAAAGTCTGGGAGCTTTGGGCGGTGCCCTCGGCATAGGCGCAAGCGTGGCGGGCGTACCGGCTGCGGGCTACGCGAGCTTGATCGCAGCTCCCATGCTAGCCCACGTAGGTGAGCGTGGGCGGGGAGCACTACAAGGGGCTATGGGTACGTCGAGGGCGCTAGACGCCAGCCCCGATGTTAAGCAGTTAATCGAAATGCTCCGCTCGGGGGCTCAGTTGGGGCCGAGAGAGTGGTCCGAGTACGCAAGACAGAGGAGAGACAATGCCGCGCAATAGCTCAGGGGTCTATACCCTCCCCATATCCAATCCGGTAGCCCCTAACACCCTTATCGCTACATCGTGGGCTAACCCCACTATGTCCGACATCGCGACTGAGCTGACTAACTCGCTCGACCGCAATGGGCGCGGAGGTATGCTCGCCCCGTTCAAGATTGCCGACGGCACCATATCCCTTCCCGGTCTGGGCTTTACTAACGAGCCAAGCATCGGCCTATACCGATCAGGTTCGGCAGTCGCTAGTCTGGTTAACGGCGGAACAGAACTCATAACCCTACGGGTGGATCGCGCCGTATCTGCTACGCTCCTCGAACACCGCGGAATGGACATCTTCAAGACTACCGGCTTCAAGTCTTGGCAGTTGATCAACGCGGCAGGGCTGTTTAAGCTAACGCCATCCACCCTAGTAGACGGGGAAGTTTGGGATACTACCAAAGCGTCTTACTGGGATCCAGATTCTGGCGCTCCCCACTTTCCCAGTCAAGGCTTACTTTCCTGCGACTCCTACTACCTCGCCAACTTTGGATAAGGAACAACTATGGCTGCTAAAATCAATGGACGCCTAGCTGCTGCCGATCTCGCGGCTACTACGCTTACAACTATCTATTCTCCCCCCGTTGGTCGCAAGGCTACGGTCAGTATCAACGTTTGTAACCGTACCGCAGCGCCGATCTCGGTGAGAGTAGCTCATTGCGCTACTCCGACTGTTGCGGGAGTTACTATTGCGGACTATCAGGAGTACGACACGGTAGTCCTTGCTAATAACGTGCTCCTGATTACCGGAGAGCCGGTGGCATCGGGGAACTGTATTGGAGCCTACGCCGCCGCCGTGGGGGTATCAGTGGTGCTATACGGCATTGAGGAGGACATCTAATGGCCCGCTTTAATCCAGTTCCGGCGGCAAGTGGCGGCGGCGGCGGCTTGGCCGCTAGCGTTGCTATGTGCTTCCCCGCATCCCGGACGTACACCATACCCATGTCGGGTAAGTATCGCATCAGTGCTCTTGGTGGAGGCGGGTCGGGTGGAGGCGGGTCGGGTGGCGGCGGTACCGCCGCAGGAGGCGGCGGTGGCGGAGGCTTTTGCGAGACCGTAGTAGACCTGCTTATCGGTACGGTACTCACTCTAACGGTCGGCGCGGGCGGAGCTACAGTCGGCTCAGCTGGCGTGGCCGTAACTGGTACGCCGGGAGGCGCTACATCGGTAAGCGGCGCGGGTATGACTACTATAACTGCGGGAGGTGGTCAAGGCGGCGTGGCTAGTAATAGCGTCACGGCTGCGGGTGGGGCGGGAGGTACCGCTGTCGGAGGGCTTAATTGTAATTTCGCGGGAGGTGCCGGCGGCGCCGCTACTTGGTCAAGTGGCGGCGTGAATTCGGGCGGTGGCGGCGCGTCGGGCAGTCCTTTCGGTATAGGCGGCGCGGGGGGAGCAGCGTCGGTCGTTACTCCAGGACTAGGATTCGGCGGTGGCGGAGCCGTGGGCGGCTATAAGGGAGGGGACGCAACGGGTACTGCTAGCAGCGGAGGCGGCGGAGCAGGTACGGGTGGACCTGGGGCCGAAGTTGCTAGTTTAGCAACTAACGTAGGCGGTATAAATGCCCTGGGCAGGGCGTCTATAGTTAGCGCGGATGGAACTACTCGCAGCGCCAGCGTAACCCCCACGAATAACATCATAGTAGCTGGGTTTGATAGTCTCAACGATCCATTCAGAGCACTTACTGGCGGCGGCGGCCAGGCGACGGGGGTTGGTTCCGTAATACCTGGGGGTTCTGGAGCGGGGTCGGGCGGCGGCGGCACGTCTGCGAGCGCTACTCTAGTGGGGAGTATCTGCGGCGGTATGGGCGGGTATTCAATAGCCGCCGCCGGCATAACTGGCGCTTCGGCGCAAGTTGGCGGAGGCAGCGGAGGGGCGAGCACAGGATCCAATGGCTCTACAGCCACTCCCGGCAAAGGCGGTGGCGGACTAGTCACCATAGAGAGGATAGGATAATGGCCAAACCTACTAATACCGGCGCAGGTACGATTGTCGTACCTATGGTGGACTTTAATATTTGGCTTCAGACTTACTATCTGAAGCCTCCCGAGGGCACGTTCGTATCTTGGGGTAAGGTAAAGGTCAAGGGTACCGACGAGTTGGAAGCTCAGTACACCCTCTCCACCGTAGCTCCTCCGGCACCGCCCGCATGAAAGACGTAGAGATCGACTCTCAAGACCTCATCGAGGCGATCTCGTCTCAGCGCGAAGCAGCCCTGAACGAGATCGCTCGTATGAGTGCCATTATTCGGGCACTGGGCCGGGAAGTCGATCGCCTGTCCGTCGCCACATCTGGTTCGGGTGGCGGACATCAGGATCCTGGTTGACGTAGCTGGGTCCAGGTTCGCAAGCCAGGCGCGCTATCTCTAGTTCAATGTACTTCTCCAGGAAGTGCTGAGCCTTGAGTAGGTCGTCGAGGCCACCCTTC
>Ga0315273_10011734_pt1 | contig 11214 bp, 13 predicted proteins | sample YL17G02_0_MG_FD_205753 | JGI IMG/M metagenome (GOLD analysis project Ga0315273, IMG submission 205753) | Sediment microbial communities from Yellowstone Lake, YNP, Wyoming, USA - YL17G02_0 | ecosystem: Environmental > Aquatic > Freshwater > Lake > Sediment | place: USA: Wyoming | collected...
ATCGTGTATGCCTGCATTTTATACATGCCACCCGTATACTGCATAGAGCAGGCAGAACTATAAAAAGATATCGGAATCTTCACTACTCAACAGTAACATGAATAAGGAAGCAGGCGTTTTGTCCGAAACCTTTATAAATGATGTCTATTTTATCATCAGTTGATGTATGAATTGCCATCAGCGTTGGAGGTGCGAATCGTTACTTTTTTCTTAGCTAACGCTGGCGGGAGTTTTGGCATTCGCGAGCTGTCAAGAAAGATGAAGACAGACTACAAAATGGTTCACACAGCTGTCCAGAAACTCTCAAAAAAAGGAATACTAATTAAGAAGCGCCAGGCAAACCTGGACTTGTGCTCACTAAACCTTAAAGACGACCTAACACAAGCCTATTATGGGGAATTGCTGCGCGCAAATGATTTCTTAAAAGCGCATGGCGAGCTTATCTCGTTTTTCAACAGCGTGAAAGAAAAAGTCAAAACAATATTTTATTCCTTAATTGTTTTTGGCTCTTTTGCCAAAGGAACAGAAACAATGAATTCAGACCTTGACTTGTTAATAATCGCGCAGTCAAGGGAACTTGGTGAGGAGATAGAAAGAATTATAAGCGCAGAAACAGTTCTTCTTAAAACAAAAGTCCATGCAATAGTCCTGGCAGAAACAGAATTCATCGCAGGCCTCAAAGAGAAAAAAATAAATATTTCAACAGAGGCATTAAAAAACCACATAATTATTGCGGGGATTGAAGCTTTTTATAACGCGTTAGGGCAGGCAACATGATTACTGAAAAAGATACGGATTCTTTTGTTACACTCAAACGTAACATTCTTGCATTATTTGTTACGTTCTACTGTAACAATTGATTGGATTGTAACCAAATGAAACTGCCTATTTTCGTTGGATTATAATCGAATGAAACGAAAGATTTATATATGAATATGACTTTATGAGGTAAAATGGCGCAGTTGCTTGAGGTTTTGGAGAAACTGAATCCCTGGTGGCAGGAGAGGCCTTTTGAAACAGGAATTATTAGGGATACTTATCTTCATAAAATTAGGGAATACCTGAAAACAAAGGAAATTCTGGTTGTAACCGGTGTCAGAAGGTCTGGAAAAACTGTTTTGCTGTACCAAACAATTCATGATCTGATTAGCAATCAGGGAATAGAGCCGAAAAGGATTTTGTTTGTGAATTTTGACGAGCCAGACTTAAGCGATCTTAAGGACCCGATACGAAATATTCTTGACACTTATTTCCACGAAGTATCCAGCGAGCCGGCGTACATTGTTTTTGATGAGATACAAAATGTTCCTGGCTGGGAAAAATGGGCAAAGAGCATTTATGACGAAAAAAAGCACCAGTTGATTGTTTCTGGCTCTTCATCGCACTTGCTGGACAGCAAACTAGCCACTCTGCTGAGCGGAAGGTATCTCTCTATTCCTGTTTTTCCGCTTAATTTCCGGGAGTATCTTTTATTCAATGGATTAGTAGTTAAAGATAAGCTGTCATTGATTGCTAATAAGAATAAGATAATGAATTGCCTTAAAAAATACCTGGTAGAGGGCGGGCTTCCGAGAATAGTTCTTCAGAAAGAAGAAGGCCTGAAAACAGAACTTCTTAAAACATATCATGAAAGCTTGGTTTACAAGGACCTGGTTGCTCAATACGATATAAGAAATGTTAAGGTATTAAAAGAGCTAATTCATTATCTGTATACAACTTTCACGAGTTTTTATTCTTATAAAAAAATAAGCGAACTGCTAAAAATTGATTTCTCAACATTAAAGGAGTATTTTCATTACCTCGAAGAAGCCAAAATATTATTTGAAACATCTCTATTCAGCTATTCCCTAAAAGTCCAAAGCAGAAACAATAAAAAGATCTATTGCATAGACAACGGTCTGAGGAATGCGGTTTCGTTCAAGTTCTCAAAAGACGAGGGCAAGCTGGCAGAAAACCTTGTATTCATAGAATTGAAGAGAAGGGAAAAAGAGCTGTACTACTGGAAAAACAAAGGAGAAATAGATTTCATAACAAAAGACGCGGATAATTCATTAACCGCAATAAATGTTTCCTACTCAGATGAGATAAATGAAAGAGAAATAAACAGCCTTTTGGAATTCAAAAAAGAATTTAAAAAAGCAAAAGAACTAATTTTGCTGACAAAAGATACAGAAAAACAAGAGCACGGAATAAAATTCATGCCACTATGGAAGTGGCTGCTAGAATAAAAAAAATACAAAACTAAATGTCCGATAAAAAAGACCAAAAAGTGTGTCGTTGGGCGGCGGCGTTTTTTAACATGACCAAAAAAGAGAGAATTGTGATAGGCCTTGGCGGGTCGCTGATAGTCCCTGACAAAGTAGACACTGAGTTCTTAAAAACATTCAAAAAACTAATACTCTCGCATATTCACACAAAACAATTCATCATAGTAACAGGCGGGGGAAGAACTGCGCGCGAATACGCCAGAGCAGCAGGAATTGTAAGCAAACTAAAATCACAAGACAAGGACTGGCTCGGAATACACAGCACGCACCTTAATGGATATCTTATCAAAACAATATTCGGAGAAAAAGCGTATCCGCAATTGATTAAAAATCCAAACCAACAAATAAAAACAGACAAGCCAATAATAGTCGCAGCCGGATACAGACCAGGATGCTCAAGCGACCTCGATGCAGTCCTGATTGCAAAAGCAAACAAAATAGACAAATTAATCAACCTGACAAACACAGATTATGTATATGACAAAGACCCGCGAAAATATGCTAACGCAAAACCAATCCAGAGCATAACATGGACTGAATTCAGAAAAATAATCCCCACAAAATTCACATACGGAATGCACGTTCCATTCGACCCAGTAGCAAGCAAAGAGGCACAGAAGAACAGACAGAAAGTGATAATAATAAACGGAAGAAAAACAAAAGAAGTCCAGAACTACCTTCTCAACAAGGAATTCAAAGGAACGGTGATATATTGAATAAAACAGGCATTATACTGATTCTCGCAATAATTCTGACAGCAACATTTGTGACCGCATCCGAAGATGTATCTGAAATCACATCAGCACAGGAAATACAGACAAAAATCAGCATATCATCTGAAATCAATTTCACAGAAAAAGGAGGAGGAATGCAGGTATTTGAGGCAATAGCAGAACTCCATAATTATCCAAGAGAATACCCCAACCAAAAAATAGATTCAATAACAACAACACCGTCTGCAGAAGACAAAAAAGACTACATGAGGTTCAGATGGAGAAACCCGCAGGAAAGAACACTCGCATACCAACTCACAAGCACTGTAACAACACAAAACAACCCAATCAGAATACGACAAAAAATACAATACCCCCTGCAGGATGACCTGACAAGAGGATACGGAATATTCATCAAACCGACAAAAAACATAGACTCAACAAATCCTGAAGTCCAAAGAAAAGCCAAAGAAATACTACAGGGAGAGGATGATCTCTACAAAGCAGTAAGCAAAACAGCAAGCTGGGTAAACACAAACATAGAATACAAACTAACAGACCTCACACTAAACACAACACAAACAGCAAGCTGGACACTACAAAACAAGCAGGGAGCATGCGATGAAATAATAACACTATTCATAGCACTTCTTCGAGCATCAGGAATACCTGCAAGATTCATATCAGGAATAGCATACGGAAACGCCCCTGACAAAAGAGAAGAATGGGGACAGCACGGATGGGCAGAAGTCTACTATCCGGAAATCGGATGGATACCATACGACGTCACATTCGGAGAATACGGATGGATAGACCCAAGCCATATCAAACTCAAGGAAACACTTGACCCAAGAGACCAGCCAACAAAATACCAATGGCGCGGAGTGAATGCAGGCATAGAAACAAAACCTCTCACAATAAAAACAGAACTTCTCAGCATAAAAAGCGCAAAAGAGCAGGAAATAGAGATAAAAACTTTTGCTGCAAAACAAAAAACAGGATCTGATTCCTATAACCTCGTAATTGCAGAAATAACAAACCTCAAAGACTATTATATAACACGAGACATCAAGCTGGCAAATGTAAACGAAATAGAAATATTAGGAGAAAAGAAAAAAACAATAACCCTCATACCGAATGAAAAACAGAAGGCGTACTGGATAATAAGAACCAAACAAATACGGGACGACTACGAATACGCAATCCCGATAGAAGCATACACAATACTCGATGAAAAAGGACAGACTGAATTCAAAACAAGAAAAGAATATCCGGTCTATGAGTATACGGAAATAATGCAAATAAAAGAAGAAGTAGAGAAAGGGAAAACAATTGAACAAATAAATGAAGAAGATACCCAAGAACAAGCAAGCACTGAAGAAAAATTGACTGCAAAAGAGATTACCAACGCTGACGAAAAAGAGACACTGCAAGAGAAAATAGAACCAGAACTGCAGGAAGAACAAAACATAATTCAAAAGATTATTAAATGGATAAGGAGACTATTCTAGAATGCCAAAAGAAATGATAATAGAAAGACTTGTACCCGACACATCAATACTAATCGAAGGACTGGTATCAACCAAGATAGCCAAAAAAGAAATCAAGGTCCACCAGATAATTCTCCACGAAGCAGTATTTGCAGAACTAGAACACCACGCAAACGAAGGAAGAGCAATAGGCCACGTAGGACTGGACGAAATCAAAAAACTCCAGGAAATGGCCCAAACAGAAAAGTTTGAAATCAAAATCACAGGAAAACGACCGACAGCAGGAGAAATAAAGTATGCAAAACTAGGAGAAATAGACGCGCTGATAAGACAGACTGCATGGGAAGACGACGGAACACTAATCACAGGAGACAAGGTCCAGGCAAAAGTAGCAGAAGCAAAAGGAATCAAGGTTATGTACATACCCCTGGAGCAAAAGCCGTGCAAGAAACTCAAGCTAGAAGAATACTTTGACCCAACAACAATGTCAGTGCATTTGCGAGAAGGAGTGCTGGCAAAAGCCAAAAAAGGAAAACCAGGAGCATGGACATTCGAAGAGGTAAGCAAGAAAAAACTCAGCGCAGAAGAAATAAAAGAAATAAGCAGTGAAATAATAGAAGAAGCGCGGATGAGAACAGACGGCTTCCTGGAAATAGAAAGAGAAGGAAGCACAATCATACAATTAGGGCTGTACAGAATCGTGATAACAAGACCGCCATTATCAGACGGATGGGAAATAACAGCAGTACGGCCTGTAAAAAAACTCATTCTATCAGACTATGCCATGAGCGAGAAACTAACAAAAAGAATAGCAGAACAGGCAGAAGGAATACTAATCGCAGGAGCGCCAGGACAGGGAAAATCAACATTTGCCCAGGCACTCGCAATCCACTTTGCAGAACAAGGAAAAATAGTCAAAACAGTAGAAGCGCCACGAGATTTAGTTCTGCCAGACGAGATAACACAGCTGGCAATAAGCAGAGGAACACCAGAAGAAATCCACGACATACTCCTGCTAACCAGACCAGACTACACAATATTCGATGAGATGAGAAACACAAAAGACTTCCTGCTATACTCAGACCTAAGACTGTCAGGAGTAGGAATGGTAGGAGTAATCCACGGAACAACAGCGCTGGACGCAATCCAAAGATTCATAGGAAAACTGGATTTGGGAGTAATCCCTCATGTAGTTGACACAGTCGTGTTCATAAAAAACGGAATGATAGGAAATGTTCTTTCTGTCAAGATGGTAGTAAAAGTCCCGGCAGGAATGACAGAAGCAGACCTGGCAAGACCAGTAGTAACAATAGACGAGTTTGAAACAGGCAAACAACTCGCAGAAATCTACTCATACGGAGAAGAAACAGTAGTAGTCCCTGTAACAGAAATCAAAGCAGGACAGACAGGAGCGAAGAAATTAGCTGCAGACGCAATCGAAAGAACAATGCAACGGTATACTGAGCACCTAAAAGTCGAAGTAGTATCTGACAACAAAGCAATAGTCTATGTCCCAGAAGACAGAATAGCAGGAATAATAGGACGAGAAGGAAAAAACATAATGCAGCTGGAAGAACAGCTCGGAATAGGACTGGATATCAGGGAGTTAACTGGAGAACCTGAAAAAGCAAAACCAGAAGGAAATGAGCAGACATATGACCTAGACGAGAACAACAAATACTTTGAATTTTTTCTTGACAAGAAACTCGAGGGAAAAGATATAGACTTGTATATAGGAGATGATTACTTAGCCACATTCAATGTAGGAAAGAAAGCAACAATACGCATCAAAAAACAAAATCCTCTTGGAAAATCGATTTCTAATGCCAGAAAGAACAATGATAGAATAAGGATACTAGCGTGATCTGACATAAGTATCAAAAGAATTCTTAATACCACAGAAATAATCTGATTTTTTAATCTCTCTAGTCGGCCTATCTGTCTTACGGTCATTAATAATCTGGCGAGCCATCTCGCTTAATTCCTTGCCTACCTCGGAATTACTGCTGTAATTCTTACCGATATGCTGCAATACTGCAAAGAACTCATCAGACGTAAGAATCGGGCGCTCTGGCCCCAAAACTTCGGCAACACATCTCTTAAACAAGTCGTTAATATGAACCATCAATCACCTTTTTAACAAATTCACTAAAAACAATAAAGAATTTATAAGCATTGTGAAACTAACCTTTTGTGTGTTACATATATGATTAGTGACAAAATGTTAGTAAACTTAGCATTTGCAATAGGACATACAAACGCTAAGTGACCAAAAAGTATATATATTCCAGTATATGATTAAAAAAATATGTTTGACATAAACCTGATACGAGAAGACCCAAAACTCGTCAAGGAAAACCTGAAGAAAAAGTTCCAACAAGACAAGACAGCAATAGTTGATGCACTCATAGAAAAAGACAAGAAATGGAAAGAACTCAAGCAGAAGAGCGATGAACTGCGAGCAGAAAGAAACAAGATATCGCTTGCGATAAATGAGCTCAAGAAACAAGGCAAGAATGCAGCAAAAGAGATAAAAAAAGCATCAGAACTGCCAGAAGAAATAAGAAAAACAGACGAAGAACTCCAGCAGGAGGAACAGCAGATAAAAACAATGCTTCTCGAGCTGCCAAACATAATGCACCCATCTGTCCCAATAGGAAAAGACGAAAGCGAAAACAAAGTAATCAAGACATGGGGCAAACCAAAGAAAAATCTGTTTGAACTCAAAAGCCACGGAGAACTGATTGAAGAAAGAGACCAGGGAGACTTTGGAAGCTCAACAAAAATCGCAGGAGCAGGATTCTATTACCTAAAAGACAAAATCGCATGGCTCAACCAGGCACTAATCAGGTATGCGGTTGACTATTTACGCAAAAAAGGCTATACTTATGTCGAGCCGCCATTGATGATGCGCAAAGCACCATACGAAGGCGTTGTTGATTTGGCGGATTTTCAGAATGTTATGTACAAAATCGAAAACGAAGACCTTTATCTTATTGCAACAAGCGAGCATCCCCTGATATCACAATACATGAACATGACAATACCAGAAGACAAACTGCCTATCAAGCTGACAGGATACAGCATGTGCTTCAGAAAAGAAATCGGCTCGCACGGAGTAGATACACGAGGGCTGTTCAGAACACACCAGTTCAACAAAGTAGAACAGGTAATCATATGCAAACCAGAAGACAGCTGGAAATACTTCGATGAATTACTTTCTAATACTGAAGAATTGTTCAAAGGACTAGAAATACCATACCATCTTTTGGAAATATGCTCTGGGGATTTAGGCAAAATAAAAGCAAAACAAATAGATCTAGAGATATGGATGGCAAAACAACAGCAGTACAGAGAAGCAACATCACTAAGCAACTGCACAGACTACCAGGCAAGAAGACTCGGAATAAAAATAATCGACAAGAACGGGAACAAACGATATGCGCACACTTTGAATGACACTGCAATAGCAACATCAAGAGCACTCGTGGGAATAATCGAGAACTTCCAGCAAAAAGACAGAACAATACTGATACCAAAAGCACTGCACAAGTATACGGGATTTAAGAAAATCTAATAAGGATAGCAAATGAAAATACCCTCGCTAATCTGGCTGATGCTCGGAATCTTTCTAACACTCGCATCATGGTACCTAGGCGAGGACTTTGTTCTGTTCTTCTACGCAGGACTCATACTGACTGCAATCGGAGTGTTCAAAGTAATTCTGGGATATGTGTTTTCTCCGAAAGAAACTAAGAAAGAAATGAAACAAGTACACCAGATAACAGACGATCATCCGCACTACACAAAATGCAGGCACTGCGGAAACATAATAAGACGGATAGACTACTATTGTTCGATGTGCGGAAAGAGAGTAAGATAAATAATTCTGAAAAACGAGAATAAACCGAAGTTTTATATATAAGACATATCTTATAAGTAAGATATAACTTATCGGAGGCATAAAATGACTGAAATAATTGAAATGGGAACTGTAAGCTCCAGAGGCCAGATATGCATACCTGGAGACATAAGAGAAGAAATGGAGCTAACAGAAGGAAGCAGAGTCTTATTCGTACTGCAAAATAAATCATTACTCGTCAAAAAAGTAACCGCGCAAACCTTTGCAGAAATAACAAAACCGTTAAAAGAAGAAGCAAAGAAAACAGGACTTAAAGAACAAGAAGCAGATAATATTGTGCAAAAATTCAGAAAAGAAAAAAGATGAAAATAACCGCAGACACAAATATCCTTATTTCGGCCACATTCTGGAACGGAGATTCCAACAGCATAATTGAAAAAGCCGAGAAAAAAGAGATAGAATTAATCCTATCCAAAGAAATAATCGAAGAATTTGCAAAAGTTCTTGATTATGACGAAATACAAGATAAAATCAAGAATAAAAATCTTGAAATGAAAAGAACAATTGAAAAAATTGCATCTATCGCCACAATAATTGAGCCAACCGAGAAAATAAGCCTAATCAAAGAAGACCCAGACGACAATAAAATCCTTGAATGCGCAAAAGCAGGAAAAGCAGATTTCATAATTACGAAAGACAATCATTTGCTGAAATTAAAAGAGTTCGATGGAATAAGAATAATAAGCCCAGAAGAATTTATGAATAGACTAAAGAAAACCTTATAAACAAAACAACAATTAAGATTCTTATGAGCATGTTCAAGAATATGCTGGGAGCAGACGAACGGCTGATAACAAACGAATACGCACTGGACTACGAATTCGTCCCGAAAATCCTTCCATTCAGAGAAGGCCAGCAAAGACAGATAGTAGACTGCATAAAACCGCTGATGTCTGACCGCGGAGGCCGGAATATACTAGTCTACGGAGCGCCAGGCATAGGAAAAACAGGAGCAGCACGATGGATACTCCGCGACCTAGACGAAAACACAGAAGGAATAATGCCAATTTATATCAATTGCTGGCAGAAAAACACAACATTCAAGATATTCCTAGAAATATGCGAACAGCTAGGATATAAGTTTTTACAGAACAAGAAAACAACAGAACTCTTCAAAATAGTACAAACAGACCTCAACAAAAAAGCAGCAGCATTTGTGTTTGACGAAATAGACAAAGTAGAGGACTATGAGTTTCTTTATACCATAATGAATGAGATATACAAAAAATCACTTGTGCTCATAACCAATAACAAAGAAACATTCGCAGAAATGGAAGACAGAATAAAATCAAGACTGCTTCCTGAGAGCCTCGAATTTTTGCCTTATAATAAAAATGAAACAAAAGAAATACTCGCGCAGAGAGCAAGAATATCACTCGTAGAAGGAGTGCTTGCGCCAGAAGCCCTGAACTTAATAATCGACAAGACAGACGAAAGAAAAGACATAAGAACAGGAATACACCTTATCCGGGAAGCAGCAATAATTGCAGAAGAAAACAGCTCGAAGAAAATAACTCTGGAACATGCACAGAAAGCAATTGCAAAACTCGAAGACTTCCAAATCAAGAAATCAACAGACCTGGAAGAAGACACACATTTTATTTTAGGCATAATAAAAGAGAATTCTGACAAGAAAATAGGAGACATATTCGAGGCCTACAAAGCAAAAGGCGGAATGAGCGCATACAAAACATTCCAGAGAAAAACAGAAAAACTCTCACAACTCGGATTTGTAACTGCAAACAAAGTCTGCGGAAAAGAAGGCAACACAACAATACTGAGCACGTCGAAGAAACTCACTGAGTTCTAATCGAAATTCTGCATATCGGTTAACTTGCGAATATCTGCTTGATCTGCAACAAATTCGTATAATTTATTAATCGAGCAAAAAGAAGGATTTTTGTCCCTGCTGAAATAAACCAAAACATCTCCATTAAAAGCCGCCCGAATCTCATTGTGCCGTCTAAAAATCGTTTTATAACCACCCAAAGGAAGAAGCAACGGAACAGAAGAGTTACCCGTAGTATAACCAATAACAATAATCCGGCCATACAATTCCTGCCAGTCCTTATTCGCATCCAAAGTTCTTGCTAACAGCTGTACAAGAGTATCGCGCTTCTGTTTCTCTTCTTCGCTTACTTTCTCATCAACACTCATAAGCAAAACAATCAGAAGACAGTATAAAAAGCTAGTGAAATATGGCATAATCCCTTACCACTCCCACTGGCCAACCGCGTGCGAGGTATATAAAGCAAATTCAAAATTATATATGACATGAGGTGATGCCGAAATGATAGACCTGAGCCAAAAAACAATCCAAAACCTGCTTTTCGAGCAGGCAAAAATGATATCTGTAAAGAGATTAAGACTAAATTGAGGTGAGAGAATGAAAGCGAAAAAATTGAGTGTGCAAAAAATAAGGCCCATAGTGGACTATGAAGAAAACAAAGAAGAAACAAGGTATTCAAAAGAATACGAAGACCAGGAAGAACGCAACCTATTCGATCTCCAGGATAAAGACATGTACACAGAAGAAGGAATAATGAGCCGGCTGGACGACGAAACAATAGACGACTCAGAAGGCGGATTCATGATGGGCTACCTGGCTGCGTAAGCCACTTTTTTTAAATTTTATATAATTTCTACCGCTAAATAAATCATAACCTTTTTAAACCTGCAATACGTTAGATTACACTATGAGAATCCTTAACAAAGACGAATACAGAATGAACAAGTCACGAATACACAAGGAAATACTCGAAGGAGCTGTATTCATACACCCGACAGACACTATCTATGGTATAGGCTGCGATGCAACAAAC
>Ga0315273_10011735_pt1 | contig 11214 bp, 9 predicted proteins | sample YL17G02_0_MG_FD_205753 | JGI IMG/M metagenome (GOLD analysis project Ga0315273, IMG submission 205753) | Sediment microbial communities from Yellowstone Lake, YNP, Wyoming, USA - YL17G02_0 | ecosystem: Environmental > Aquatic > Freshwater > Lake > Sediment | place: USA: Wyoming | collected...
CAATCATCGTTGTCTTCGTCACTGAGTCCATGGATCATCCTCCTTCAAGTTCCGCATACACTATGACGGTCCGCGGGGGCCAAGTGTTGACCCTCTCGGAGCTTTCACTTCAAAGAGCAGTACGCCGCTATAGCCGGTACCGGGTCGGGCTCGTCCAGCCAGTAGTCGGGGAACATGCCTATCTGCTCGTACACTGGTCGCTTGCCCATGGCGAACCTGGTGCGGCCGAAATGGACCGTGATACCCGCGTGCGGGCACACGAACGACTGGTCGATGTTCCCGTAGGTGACGAATCCCGCGGTGTTCTCTCCCACCAGTACGGCCCCCGGAACCTGGCTGGCCAGATTCGTGAATGTCTCGCCAGACGAACCACAGTGCGTGCCGGTGATAACGAGCAGTCTGCCCTGGTAGCGCTGACCCGATGCCGGTGCGCTCGAGTCCTCGGGGTCTCCCGTCCGTATGCCCGCTCTACTGTCCCACCTGCGCAGCGGGTCCGTTTCGCCCCGGCGCAGTTCCGCCGCGCCGTTGTAGGCGGTGTAGGCCTGTTTGCTGAACCTCTGCACCCACTGCATTGCCCACATATCGCTGCCGCCGCCGTTCGTGCGGAAATCGAGCACGGCTACCGGCTGATCGCGCAGGGCGTCTGCGGTCTCGGGCAGGCCGTCCATGCCGTCTCCCCACAAGCGCCGCACTTTCAGCAGGGGAATCGGTTTGAGCTCAAGGGACCAAGGGGCGGCGTTCCTATCCCAAGGTTCATACGTCTGCCTGCCCCGATGGACAGGAAGCTCCATATCTTGCTGACCGGCCGCGCCCCCGGAGGACGGAGCCACTATCTTGACCTTCACCGGACCCGGCGAGGATGACGGTTCCGCTAGCAAGCCCAGAAGATACTCCTTCGAGCCTGTGGATTCGAGCGGCAGGGTCGGGAACAGGTAGACATGCCCAGCTCGCGCGGTGAAGGGGCCGGCAATCACTGGCACGTCGGCCAGCACGGCCCCCGACGGGATCGATGCGCCTTCGGGGGCTTTCACCAGCGTCATCTGTCCATTCGACTCCCGAACGCGGACGTCGGCAAAGAACGGCGAGAACCCGGTTGTGGGGCGCGATTGTTCATGTCGACGGGCGTCGCCGCGCTGCAACGTTCCCTCTATCCACAGATGGCGGTCGTGGACCACCTTCAGATACTCCGTCACCAGGTCGAAGAAGTCGCACAGGGGCCAATCGCTCCGCGCTTTGACCCTGTCGATAAACGCCGCGTTGTGCTTCTGCCAGGAAGCTCCCTCGCCCGCAAAGCGCCACGCGATGTCATCGTATGCAGCGTAGTTCAGGCGCAGATGGTTATGGAGGGCGAGAAGATCGGACGCGGCCTGCTCGGAGGTCAACCGGTCCGCGGGCGGCTTCTCTTCCTTGCGCGGTTCCGGGGCTTTGACGGCCTCCGATTGGCTCTTTTGGCCATCGACCTTCTTGCCGCCGTTGCCCGGCAGGGCTGCCTTGTAGCGCGCCAGGGCCTCGGCGTAGTCAAAGCCGCTGTTGTTCTTGCGGGGCAATTCCATCACGCGCTGCTCGGCAGCCACCGCCGCTTCCACTTTTCCACACTCGAACAGGGCACGAGCGTAAACGTGCAGCAGATCCGGATGCTCCTTGCCGTTCAGTTTGATCGCGGCCTGGATCCAGTTCAGTGCGTCGGAAGCACGCTCGCTGCCGGGCTCCTTCGACTCCATCAGGAACCATGACGCTGTCGCGAGAGCCCCCACCAACGGGTCGTTGCACTCGGCCTGCGGCTTTCTAGCCATGATCTCCTTGACCAACGTCCGAAGCTGACTGAGCTTTCCGGCCTGACCCGCGGATCGCACTCGATCCGACAGCCGCCGGGCGTCAGCCCTGGCCAGCTCGATCTCGCGCGCCGAGGCAACGTCATACCGACCCGCGGCCACTTTGTCTAGGATGTCCTGCAGGCGAGACGTATAGCCCTCGTCCCAAGCGCGGGCCCCTTCGTAGGTGATTGCCGGGCCTTGCCACAACACCCGGCTGCGATCCAGCTTGCTGCTCTCTTCGATCACTGCGGCGAAGGGCATGGGTATCTCCGAGCGACCGCCGAGATACGCGTTGAACACAGCCCCGCCGTCGTCGTAGGCGACAGCGATATTCCGCAGCGCAAGCTGCTTCACGATGGCCTGTATGCTATCAAGATGACCCTCGCCGATCGCGACGAAGCGTATGCCCTGATTTCTCAGCCTGGCCTGCAGGCGATCGTGCACCGGCAGAACGGCTCGCGACAGTGGGCACCAATCGGCCCAGAACTCGACAACAGTGATGCGCCGTTCGTCCCGACCGACAGGCTGCACCCAATCATAGACCCCTTTGTGCAGCCACTTGCCGATCTTCAGCTCAGGCGCGGGGTCGCCGGGGAGCAGGTCTTTTGCAGGTGCACTCCGCCTGTCGGCAACTGCGCCATTCAGAAGCAGCATCAAGAGAGCCAGCAACGCGAGCACAAGACGGTATCCGATCATGTTCTCCTCCATCACGCTTGGTTGTCCCTCAGCCTGTATGTGACCTCACACTCAAACGCCTGATTCGCGGCCCGCATGCAGCGCCACAGGAGAGTAGTGGCCGATGAGCTCACTCTTGTCTCCGTGGCGGGAGGTTCCGCGCTCACCGAATGCGCCCCGGACGGGAGCCGAAGCGCCAGCGCAAACGCATAATCGTTCTCGACGCTGGTCAACTGCTTCCAGGCAAACGTCCAACTGCCGTCGGGCTCCATCCCGACGGCACGATGCTTCAAGGAAGGGAATATGGTCATGGAATCGCACACCTCTCCGGGAGCTACCGGTCGAGGGAGCTTCGCGGTGTAGAGGTACGTATTGGGATAGTTGGCCCTGTCGTGCTCCTCCGCCACCGTGAACGCAAGCTCTTCGCCTTGTGCGGCCACGTATTCCGCTATCGGGCCCTTGCTGCAAACGAATGTCAGATCGTCAATCGGCTGGTCGGAGGTGTTGAGGCGCCTCATCATCGTGTAGAGCGTAAGCGTCCCGGCTTCGTCCAGCTCGATTACCTGCATGTGCTTTCGTTCGCCCTCCAGCGCATCGAGAGCCGACAGAATCCTGCGGGTGCCATCGACCCGGCTCCGGCACTTCGGGCAGTCACGCAGATGGCGCGCCATCGCCTCCGACTCATCCGGCGCCAGAGCTCCGTACAGGTAGTCGAGCACCCGGAGCCTGCTCACATCCGCACACGTCATCTCCATGATCTCCTCCGCTAACCCGAGCATCTCATTGAGCCTGCCCACCGCCAGACTCACCCGCCATTTGGCCGTGCCGACAGGGCATTGGGCGTGCTCGGCGATCTCGCGGTAAGTGAAACCGCAGTAGTGCTTCATCAAGAGAGCAGTTCTCAGATTGGGATCAAGCTCCGAGATAGCCTCGCGGACGCGGATCAGGTCCAGGTGGTCCTCGGCGCCGACCGGTGAGTAATGGGCCGCATCTACCGTGCCGTCGTCACTGACCTCCGCGCTGACGTAGCGGCGGCGTTTGTGACACAGAAACACGTTCCTGGCGATTGTCGAGAGCCAGGCGCGGTCGTTGTCACCCCGGTAGCTCGATATCCCACTTTGGGCGCGGAGGTAGGTCTCCTGAAGCAGATCATCCGCCAGGTCTATGTCCCTGGCGAGGCCGATCAGCATCCGCCTTACATGCTGCCTCTCCGACGCCCAGATCCGCCCAAGGCCTTTGTCCGCATCCTCAGTTGTCTGTGTGCACACGTAAACTGCTTCCCTCACAAGATATGATGCCGCCAGAGGGCCAAATGGTTGTCACTGCCGCTCTTTCCATTCTATCAGGCCCCAACTCCCAACTCCCAACCCCCAACCCCCAACCCCAGGGCGAACGCATCTAATCTCGTCCACGAGGAAACATCGGGGGATATGCTGCGGGAATGCCGACTCTGCACGGCTTCTCAAGTCTCATCCACGCTCAATTCCCGCAGCATATCCCCTGGCTACCATTTGGATGCGTTCGCCCTGCCCCCAACCCCCATCACCCGATTCGCGCCTGACTCCCGCGGGTATTCTTCTGGGGAGCGTGGACGCTCGGGAGGCTTGGCGATGTGGAGGTTGGCGGTCTGTGCGGTCCTGGTTCTGGTTGCGGTCGAGCTGTGCGGGTGCGGCGGGTCGGACAGCCCCAATCCCAACCCGCAAGTGGTCACCATCAACATCCAGCAGAACCGGTTCTTCCCCATGGACGCGACCGTGCGAGCGGGCGATCGAGTCACCTGGGTCAACGCGGATGCGTCGGTTCACCAGGTCGTGAGCGGCACGCTGGCGGCTACCAGCACCCCCATCGTCCGCCAGCCGATCATCCTCATCAACGAGAACAACACATTCGTTCCGGACACGTTCGAGGCGAACCTCGGGGACACGGTGCGTTGGCAGAACAACCGGGTGGCGGCGTTCAATATGGACATCGTGGACAGCTCGAACACGCCGCAGATTACTGTCTCGTTTGTCCGGACGGGACAGATCATCGGGCTGTCGGGCTTCCCGGGGGCAGGCTTCTACACGTATCAGCAGCAGAACAACCCGAACTTCGCGGGCGCCATCAGGGTCTTCGGCAGGCCGATCCCCGACGGCAACTTCTCCAGCCAACCGCTGCCGAAAAGCGGCACCTTCACCACGCAGTTCCCGAACCGCGGCACATTCCCTTACTTCGACTTCAACCAGGGCGACCCCAACCACAGCTTCATGGCCGGCACGATCACCGTGCAGTGACGAGTTTCCGAGTTACGAGTTTGCGAGTTGCGAGTTGCAGAGAAGGGCAGCCCACAACCCGCCAACTCGCCAACTCCCAACCCCGACTACCCGATCCTCTCGCGAATGACGGCGCTCGCGTAGTCCATGATCATAACGACCCCGGCGATGAGCCAGATCGCGGTCGCCGCCTGCCGCCATTGAAGCAGGTTCATATACTGGATCAACTGGTATCCGATCCCGCCGCCGCCGACGAGTCCGATCACCGTCGCCATCCGCACGTTGATGTCCCACCGGTAGAGGGTGAACGCGATGAACTGCGGGACCACCTGCGGCACCACCGCATAGACAACCACCTGGAACTGGTTCGCGCCGGTCGCCCGGATCGCCTCGATGGGCCCGTGCTCGATCGATTCGATCGCCTCCGAGTAGAGCTTGCCGAGCGCGCCTATCCCGTGGACCGCGAGCGCGATTACGCCCGCGAATGGCCCGATCCCGACCGCCGCCACCGCGATCACCGCGAATATCAGCACCTCCACAGACCGCAAGATCGTGAATAGCCCGCGCGTGAGCCCGTAAAGGAGCTTCAAGAGCGGCGATCCGGACGTCAGGTTCCGCGCGCCGAGGAAGCTCAGGGGCAGGGCGAAGATCAGCGAGAGCGCCGTGCCGATGAGCGCGAGGTAGATCGTTTCGAGCATCCGGGGAGCGGCGTCGCGAAGTGTTTCACTGAGCTCCCATCCGCCAATGGCTGCCTCGACCCTCGCCTGCACAAAGTAGTCGCCCGGGATGTAACGCGGGTTGTCGAACGTGGCCTTGAACGCTCCGGCGGCGTCTGTCTCGATCTCGCCGACAGTGATCTCATCCGCCCCGAGCAGGATCAGCTCCCCGGACTGGTTCGGCGCGAAGCCGCTGCCGGTCAGGCTCACGCGCTCGCCTTTCGCGGCCTTCCGCGGGGAGACAGAGAGGTATGGCTTGCCCGGAACCCGCGGCTTCTGCTCGACCGACTCCGGCGCTCCCGGGCCGGGGACGATGTACTTGGCCGTTGCCGTCTGCTCATTAACGCGCCGCTCGACGAAGTCCGGCCTCGCGAGCCCGCCTATGATCTGGCCGATCACGTTCCTCTGTTCCTTCTGCAGCTCGGGCGCGTGGATATCGGTCACCTTCCACGCCGCAACCAGGTTCAGCGCGAGCAGCACGATCACCGGACCGGTGGCGGGGCACTTGCCGCCGCGCGCGGCGCACGCGGCATCCCAGATGTTCCATGCCCAGACCATCCCCGTCGGCACAATCAGCCAGATCAGCCCGACGCCGTAGAACACCGCCGCCTGCGCCGGTAATCCCACAAAGAGCGCGAACCCGCGCCCCCATTCGCCGGCGTACATCTGCCCGAAGCCGGGCAGAATGGCCGACAGCACCGCCGCGAGCGTGGGGTTCCTGCGCGCAGGGCTCATGCTATCTCCACCTGGATCGCGTCCTCGCCATAAATCTCCTTGAACCGGGCGTCGTCGATCTCGTCCGGGCCGCCGTCGAATACCAGCTCGCCCGCCTTCAGCGCAATCACCCGGTCGGCGTAGCGGCGCGCGAGCGAGAGGAAGTGGAGGTTGCACAGGACGGTCATCCCGTCGCGCTTGTTCATCTGTTCGAGGTGGTCGAGGACCGAATGCGCCGTCGCCGGGTCGAGCGACGCGACCGGCTCGTCCGCGAGGATCAGCTCGGGCCTCTGCATCAACGCCCTCGCGATCCCGACCCGCTGCTGCTGGCCGCCGGAGAGCGTGTCCGCCCGCTGCTGCCCCTTCTCGGAAAGGCCGACGCGTTGCAGGTTGGCCCGAGCGTCGGCATGATCCCCGGCGTTGAACCGGTGCAGCAGGCTCGGGAGCGTGGCCGCGTAGCCCAGCCTGCCGCTGAGGACGTTGGTCATCACCGACGACCGCCTCACCAGGTTGAAGTGCTGGAAGATCATCGCGATCCGCCGCCTGATGAGTCGCAGCTCGGCGGGGCCGGCGGCGGTGATCTCTTCGTCACCCAGCCAGACGCGCCCGGACGTCGGCTCGATCAGCCGGTTGATGCACCTCAGAAACGTGCTCTTCCCCGCGCCGGATAGCCCGATGATCGACACGAACTGGCCCGCCGGCACTTCGAGCGATACGTCCACCAGCGCCCGCGTTCCGTTCGGGTATGTCTTTGTCAGGTGTTCGATTCGAAGCATGGCTAAACAGTCCAAAGTCGAAAGTCGAAAGTCAAGAGTCCCGGAGCCCCGGTCGCTCCCGGAGATGGAGCTTCCGGCGAGTCCCGACTTTCGACTTTTGACTTTTGACTTTCGACTTACTTCTCTATCTGCTCAATCTTGATATTCTCCGCCTTCGCGACCTTGCGCACGGAGTCGTAGTCGGAGTCTTTGGCAGGAACGAACCCGTCGATGCCGTAGAGGGTCATCACGGCAATCCGGCCCTCATCAGAGGCGGCGACCTTCATCAGCCCATCGGTGATGATCTTCGTCAGGTCCTCCGGCAGAGTCTTGCTGACGCTGACCGTGTCGTTCGGTATCTCGGCGCTCCTGGCGATGACCTTGGTCTTGGCCATCACGTCCTTGATTGTGTCCACGACCTTTTCCCGCGCGTCGCTCACCACCCCGCCGTAGATCGCGCCCGCGTCCACCTGCTTGTTGTAGACCGCCATCACCACTTTGTCGTGCGCGCCGGCGAAGATCACGTTCGAGAAGAACTTCGCGGGGTCGTAGCCCTTGGACCGGACCAGCTCCTTCGCATAAAGGCAGCCGGAGGTCGAGACGGGGTCACCGTAAGCGAACCTCTTGCCCTTGAGGTCTTCGAGCTTGTTGATGCCGGTGTCGGTGCGCGCGATGATGAAGCTCCAGTACTTGTCCGACTTGTTGCGCACCGTGCGCAGGACCACCCGGACGCCGTACTGGTCGTGTGCGATCACGTAGGGTAGGGGAGAGAGCCAGCCGACATCGACCTGCCCAGCTCCCATCGCCGACACGACCGCCGCGTAGCTCGTCGGCACGCTCACCGCGAACGTGAGGCCCGTCTGCTTCTTGAGCAGCTCCGCAAGCTTCTCGCCGCTGATCACGAGCTTACGGGTGTCGAGCGAGGGCACCAGCGCCATCTTGATCGGGTTCTGCGCCGACCCGAGCGGCGCGCGCGCTGGCGATTTCGCCGCCTGCCTGCCGCATCCGGCCGCGAGAATCGCGAGAGCCCCTGCAATCAGAATCGGTCTCCGGAACATACCACAGCCTCCACATTCGCCGGATTATTCGTCCCGAAGGCTTTCGGGACGAATAATCCGGCGGTTTGACCGCACCAAGTGGTCAACAAGCGCACAATCTATCTGAGATCGGCTTTGGCACTGCGTTTGCAGTCTGTTGCCCGTCCAAGCCTCTCGTGAATGGTACAGACTAGTGTTGTGCGCGCCTGAGCCCATTTCCTCCAGTCACAACCATCCATGTCAATCCGTGTCCATCCGTGGCTCCCTTCTTGCCGGCTCGTAGAAGGGTAATCCGCTCGTCAGTATAAGGTAGGTACAGGCAAGGATGACTGGAGGGATCGACGTGGGCACAAGACGTTTCTACCTGTCACTCGTATCGTGTTTTCTCCTCTTGAGCGTTTCGCTCGGCGAAGCCATGGCCGCTCGCACGGTGAAAGGCACGTTCGTATCCGCCGTCCGTGACAGCGTCACGATCAAGACCGACGGCGACGGCAAGGCACTCGCGTTCAAGGCAGCGCCCGGCGCGATCATCATGCGTGGTCAAACGGGCCGGGACATGCGCAAGGCGAAGCTCGCCGAGTTCGGGGCCGGCGACCGCATAGTCGCCGTCGTGAACGACAAGGGCCTTGGCACATCGATGAAGGCCTTGTACGCCATCTCCAAGGGGACCGTCGTCTCCACGCGCGGCGACAAGGTCTTCTTCAAGGACGGTCGGTCGGTCAAGCTGCGGCCCGGAATGCCGGTCGTGTTCGACGACGGCAAGCTCGGCAAGGCGGCTGACCTCAGGCCCGGCAGTCAGATCGTCTGCCGCGTAAACCCGGTCACGAGCCAGGCCTGGACCGTGATCGCAAAGCAGCCCAAAGGGGCGAGCCTCGCCGTAGCCCCCTACAGGCCGAACGTGACCCTCGTCAAACCCGTCATCAAGTCAGTGACCTACAAGGCTCCCGAGAACCTCAAAGCGCGCGACTGGATGAAGGCCGAGCTCACGGGCACTCCCGGCGGGCACGCGGTCTGTCAGGTAAAGGGCCTCATCCCCCGGACCGAGATGAAAGAGACCTCGCCCGGCAGCTACGTCGCGCAGGTGATGGTCCCCAGCAAGAAGGGAGCGAAGAACGAGCCGCTGGTCGGCTACCTGACGCTGAATGGCCTCGACGCCTCGCCCGTTCAGGCGAGCAAGCTGATAACGGTCAAGGTCACCGAACCTCCTCTGCAGGTCCCGCCCGCCCCGATCATGGCCGTGACGCCCGAACCCGAGCCTCCTGAGCCTGTCGAAGGACCCGAGCCGGCAGTGCAGCCGGTCGCTCCTCCCGCGCCCGCTCCTGAGCCCGCACCCGAACCTGCTCCTGCTCCGGTCGTCGAGCCGCCGAAACCCGAGCCGCCAAAGGTGAAAGCGCCCGTGGTCGTCACCGCCCCGGAGATGGGGTCGAAGATACAACGGACTCTCCTCGTCACCGGAACCGCCGACCCCGGCGCGAACGTGATGGTGACTGTGAGCTACTCGAACCAGATGGGCGGAATCCTCAACCTCTCCGGCCAGGTCTCCTCGCAGCTCATCGCAGCCGGCCCGGACGGCGAGTTCAAGATGGGCCCGATCCCGCTCGAAGGCCCTCTTGCCACGAAGGGCCTCATCTTCACCGTCAAAGCCGCCTATCCCGACGCGACCGATCAGGGGACGGTCGTGAGCGTGTTTGGGGACAGGAGCTGACGTCCGGCACCGGCAAATGTGGTATACTATTGTTGTTGGTAGAACAGCATCGGATCGATGCCTGGAAGGTAGAACGACATGGCGATCGTTACCATCTCGTCGAAGTATCAAGTGGTGATCCCCAAACCGCTTCGCAAGAAGCTCAAGATGCGTCCCGGACAGAAGCTCTCGGTTCTTGAGCAGAAGGGTTACCTCGCGCTCGTGCCGGTACCGGATGATCCGATTGAGTATCTCTGTGGGATCGCAAAAGGGGAGCCGTCGATGACGGAGGAACTGCTGAAGGAAAGGGCCAGGGATCTTGAGCACGAATAGATGGGTCTTGGATTCCTTCGCCGTTCTGGCGCTCATCCACGGCGAGCCCGGTTACATCCGTGTGCGTGAACTGCTGCACGAAGCGGCGCGCGGAACAGCGGAACTCCACATGTCTTTGATCAACCTTGTAGAGGTGCGGTATCGGATCATCAGACAGGGACGTGACGTGCAGAGCCGGCTCAGCGCCGTCGAGTCGCTTCCGGTCCACAGGGGATCCGCGGACGCCTACATAGATGCCGTCGTACATCTCAAGGCAGCCCATCCGGTCGCACTGGCGGACTGCTTCGCCGTCGCGTTGGCGCAGGAACTGGATTGCCCTGTCCTCACGGGCGACCCGGAGTTCAAGAAGCTGGAGGGCGAGGTCACGGTCGAGTGGCTTGGCCCCAACCCCTAACTCCCAACCCCCAACCCCTACTTAAAGCTCGGTATAATAATCCCCCGCATGATCACGTTCTGAGCGAAGATGAAGACCAGGAGCGTCGGGATCGCGGCGACGGTCAGCGCGGCCATCGTCACATACTGCGGCGCGGCGATCTGAAGCTGGTAGAGCCAGACCATCATCGTCCACATCTTCGAGTCCTGGCACACGAGCATCGCATACATGAATGCCCCATACGCCGCCGTGAACGCCTGCAGCGCGATCACCGCGAAGATCGGCTTGCTCATCGGGATCGTGATCTTGCGGAACATCGTGGACTCGCTCGCCCCGTCGATGATCCCCGCCTCGTAGAGCTCCTTGGGCAGGCTGTCGAAGAAGCCCTTGAGCAGGAATATCGCGTAGCCGTTCGCCATCCCGGGCAGGATCAGGGCCCAGTAGGTGTTCAGCAGGTGGAATTGCTTGAGCAATAGGAAGCTCGGGATCATCGCCACCTCAGCCGGGAACGCCATCGTCGCCAGCAGGAACAGGAGCACCTTGTGGGCATACGGCAGGTTGTAGCGCGAGAGGGCGTAGGCGCACATCGGGTTCACGATCAGGTGCGTCAGGATCACCGCCAGGCAGAAGATGACCGTGTTCAGCACCGCCCGCCCATGCAGCAGAATGTAGCTGATGACCGTCGAGTAGTTGCGCGTCAGGAAGTCTTTGCGGACCGCACCGGCGTTTCGGACCAGGTGGTAGTAGTCGGCGGCATAGACCGGCGGCGCGATCTCCAGGAACGAGGCGTAGTGTGTCCCGAACGCCCTGTTGAGCGCCTTGATGTCCGCGACTATGCGTCGGGAGGCTATGCGTCGGGAG
>Ga0315273_10011737_pt1 | contig 11213 bp, 7 predicted proteins | sample YL17G02_0_MG_FD_205753 | JGI IMG/M metagenome (GOLD analysis project Ga0315273, IMG submission 205753) | Sediment microbial communities from Yellowstone Lake, YNP, Wyoming, USA - YL17G02_0 | ecosystem: Environmental > Aquatic > Freshwater > Lake > Sediment | place: USA: Wyoming | collected...
GAGTGCGCTGGGAGTCCCGATATGCCGCGAGACGGAATAATCGTTGGCACCGGGACGGACTTATGGCGGAGAGTTACGCGAACAGGCTGGCATCGTTCAAGGGGAAGCACGACTTCTTCATCGGCATCGACTCGGACGGTTGTGCGTTCGACACGATGGAGATCAAGCACAAGGAGTGCTTCATTCCGAACATCATCAAGCACCTCGGCCTGCAGGCGGTGTCCAAGTACGCCCGTGAGGCGGCGGAGTTCGTCAATCTGTACTCGAGGTGGAGAGGGATCAACCGGTTCCCCGCTCTGGAGATGACGCTCGACCTGCTGGAGGAGCGCCGGGAGGTGCGCGAGCGGCACGTGACGGTGCCCCGTCTGGCGGCCATGCGCGACTGGATCGCCGTCGAACCCAAGCCGAGCAACCCCGCGCTGGAGACGGCCATACGGGCGGCGGACGACGGAGCGGGCCCGGAACTGAAACGGGTGCTGGACTGGAGCCAGGCCGTCAACGCCGCGATTGCGGACATGGTCCGCGGTGTGCCGCCGTTCCCGTGGGTCCGCGAGTCGCTGGAGGAGGCGTTCGTGCGGGCGGACATTATCGTCGTGTCGGCCACCCCCACGGCCGCTCTGGAGCAGGAATGGGCCGAGCACGACATCGCTCGATATGCCGCCCTGATCGCCGGACAGGAGATGGGCAAGAAGGCCGAACACCTTCAGCGGACCACGCAAGGCCGCTACGCCCGATCGAACGTGCTGATGATCGGCGACGCGCCGGGTGATTTCGAGGCGGCACGGGCCAACGGTGCCCTGTTCTACCCGATCAATCCCGGCGCGGAGAGCGAGTCGTGGGAACGGTTCGCGCACGAGGCGTTGGACCGTTTCTTCGCCGGCCGATACGCGGGCGACTACGAGGCCTCGCTCATCGCGCGGTTTGAGGCCCTGTTGCCAGACACCCCGCCGTGGAAAAGTCAAAAAGGGGTAGCCCGTGGATGACGGGAGGTTGGGAGTGGAGTATTTCTGGGAAGGATCGCCAGAGATCGTTATCGACGACCGTCGGGCGGGGGAACTGCTCGACGGAATGCTGGCGCAGCTCGGCCCGATGAGGCGCGTGCTGCTCGTGCCGCCGGACATTACGCGGTTGGCTGGCGGCGCGGGCGGGCTGACGGTGATGCTCTACGAGCGACTTAAGGCCCGCGCCGAGGTCGTGATCCTGCCGGCCCTTGGCACTCACGTTGCTATGACCGCCCACGAGTTGGGCGTGATGTTTCCTGGCATCCCGGTGGACCGATTCCATGTACACGACTGGCGCCGCGATCTGGTCCGGCTGGGTGAGGTCCCGGGCGACTTCGTGAGGCAGGTGACGGCCGCCCGGCTCGATTTCCCCGTGGCCTGCGAGGTGAATCGGCTTCTCGTCGAAGGGGGCTGGGACCGCATCCTTTCGATCGGGCAGCTTGTGCCGCACGAGGTCGCGGGCATTGCGGGGCATACCAAGAATGTTCTCATCGGGGCCGGCGGGCAGGACACGATCAACCGGACGCACTTCATCGGTGCGGTCTGCGGCATGGAACGGATCATGGGTCGGGCTAGGTCGCCCGTGCGTGACGTGCTGGACTACATGAGTGCGCACTTCACCCGCCGTCTGCCGATCTGCCATGTTCTGACGGTCCGCGCGGTCGACGCAACGGGCCGGCTTGTCACCCGAGGTCTTTATGGCGGCGACGACGACGCCTGCTTCCTGCGCGGGGCCGAATTGTGCCGACAGGTCAACGTGAGCCTGTTCGACGCACCGCTGCGCAAGGTGGTGGTTCATCTGGATCCCACGGAGTACCGCTCGACTTGGTTGGGCAACAAAGCCGTCTATCGGACGCGCATGGCCATCGCCGACGGCGGCGAACTGGTAATTCTGGCGCCGGGCGTGGAGCAGTTCGGGGAGGACGCGGAGATCGACCGCCTCATCCGGAAGTACGGCTACCGCGGGACGCCCCACACGCTGCGGATGGTGAACGAGAACACGGACCTGGCGGCCAACCTGTCGGCGGCAGCGCATCTGATCCACGGTTCGTCCGAAGGGCGGTTTCGGATCACCTGGTGCCCCGGCCGGCTGACGCGCGAGGAGGTCGAGGGCGTCGGATTCGGCTATGGGGACTTGGACCCCATGATGGCCAGGTACGATCCTGCCAAGCTCATGGATGGCATGAATACGCTGCGGGACGGGGAGAAGATATTCTTCATCTCCCGGCCGGGGCTTTCATTGTGGGCGGCGAAGGAACGGTGGGCGGGAAATTCAGAATTGAGAACTGAGAATTGAGAAACGTACTGGTGGCACAATCGGGTGGGCCGTCAGCGGTGATCAACAACACGCTACGCGGCATCATCGACACGTGCAAAGCGTATCCCGATACGTTCGGCCGCATCTACGGCGGCTGGCACGGCATCGAGGGCGTGCTGAAAGAGGAACTGCTGGACCTGTCCGCCCAGGATGAGCGGGAGATCGCGCTGCTGCGCTGCACGCCGGCGGCGGGCTCCATCGGGACATGCCGCTACAAACTGAAGGAATCGCAGCAGGAGGATTTCAAACGGGTTCTGGAGGTTTTCCGCGCCCACGACATCGGCTGCTTCTTCTACATCGGCGGCAACGATTCGATGGACACGGCCCTGAAGGTCAGCCGGCTGGCCGAGAAGCACGGGCTGGAGCTGGTGGCCGTCGGCGGGCCCAAGACCATCGACAACGACGTGGGCGATTCGGAGTTCAAGCTGATCGACCACACACCCGGCTACGGCAGTACCGCGCGCTACCTGGCCCAGTACATCCTGAACGCGGAGGAGGAGAACCGCGGCTCCTGCCCCGCCGACCCGGTGCTCGTGATCCAGGCGATGGGTCGGAAGATCGGGTTCATCCCGGCCGCGGCGCGGCTGGCCGATCCGCAACGGGAGATGCCGTTGCTGATCTGCCTGGCCGAAGCACGGCTGACGCTGGAGCCACTGGTCGACAACGTGGTCGAGTGCCTTCGCAAACGCGGGCGGTGCATCGTTGTGGTCAGCGAAGGTTTTGACGTGGAGGCGATGGGCGAAGTGAAGGACTCGTTCGGCCACACGTCGTTCGGGTCGTCGCTGTCGTCCGTGGCGCAGATCGTGACGAACGCCATCAATGCGCGGAAGCTGCCCGTGCCGGGCAAGGCCCGATACCAGATTCCCGGCACGGACCAGCGCAGCGCCGCGATCTACGCTTCCGTGGTTGACCTGGAGGAGGCCTACAACGTCGGGCACAAGTGCGTGCAGATCGCCCGGCAGGACGGCAACGGCTGGATGGGCACGATTCTGCGAGAGCCGGGTCCGGCATACCAGGTAAGGTACGACAAGGTGTCGCTGGAGAAGGTAGCCAATTCGGAGCGTAGGTTCCCGGCTGCTTGGCTCGCATCCGACCGCTGTGATGTGACGGACGAGTTTGTACAATACGCCCGCCCGCTCATCGGTGAGGCGTGGCCGGCGGTCCCGCTGGAGAACGGCCTGCAGCGATTCGCACGTTTCCAGCGCATTTTTGCCGAGCGGAGGTGCGAACTCTACGTGCCGCAGGCATACCGTAAGTAATGGAACCGCCAATGAGAGGAAATAAGGAAATGTCGAACGCAGATATCGGATTGGTCGGCTTGGCCGTCATGGGAGAGAACCTGGTCCTGAACATGGAGAGCCACGGCTTCACGGTGGCGGTCTACAACCGCACCGTCGCGAGAGTCTACGAGTTTCTGAACGGCCGGGGCAGGGGCCTGAAGATCGTCGGCACTCCTTCGCTCGAAGCCCTCCGTGCCGCGCTGAAGCGGCCGCGGAAGATCATGCTCATGGTCAAAGCGGGGGCCCCGGTCGACCAGTTCATCGAGCAACTTCTGCCTCTGCTGGATGACGGCGATATCATCATAGACGGAGGCAACTCCCACTTCCCGGACACGAACCGCCGGACCGCTTACGTTGAGAGCAAGGGCAAGCTCTACATCGGCACCGGCGTCTCCGGTGGCGAAGAAGGCGCGCTTCGCGGGCCATCCATCATGCCCGGCGGCTCCCCCAAGGCCTGGCCGCACGTCAAGCCTATTTTCCAGGCCATCGCCGCCCGGACGAGCGACGGCACCCCCTGCTGCGACTGGGTCGGCGAGCGCGGAGCCGGACACTTCGTCAAGATGGTGCACAACGGGATCGAGTACGGCGACATGCAGATGATCTGCGAGGCCTACCACCTGCTGCGGAAGGGCGTGGGCCTGTCGCTGGATGACCTGCACGATGTGTTCGCCCGTTGGAACCGCGGCGAGCTTGACTCCTACCTTATCGAGATCACCCGCGACATCCTCGGCTACCGCGAGAACGGGCAGGCCGTGCTGGACGTGATCCTGGATACCGCCGGGCAGAAGGGCACCGGAAAATGGACCGCCCAGGCCGCACTGGATGTCGGGCAGCCGCTCACCCTGATCGGCGAGGCGGTGTTCGCTCGCTGCCTGTCCGCCCTGAAGGACGAACGTGTGGCCGCCTCAAAGGCGTTGCCGGCGGCAGCGGCCCGCTTCGAGGGCGACCGCAAGGCATTTGTTGAGGACGTGCGGCAGGCGCTCTATGCATCCAAGATCGTCAGCTATGCCCAGGGCTACCAGCTCATGCGGGCGGTGGCCAACGAGCAGGGCTGGAACCTGAACTTCGGCGGCATCGCGCTCCTGTGGCGAGGCGGCTGCATCATCCGTTCGGTGTTCCTCGGCGAGATCAAGAAAGCGTTCGAGCGAGATCCGAAGCTGGTGAACCTGTTGCTCGATCCGTTTTTCCGGGATGCGGTGGCGAAGGCTCTGCCGTCGTGGCGGCGAGCCGTTTCCACGGCCGTGAACCTGGGCATCCCGATGCCGGCCATGAGCTCGGCCTTGGCCTACTACGACGGCTACCGCAGCGAGCGGCTGCCGGCCAACCTGCTTCAGGCCCAGCGGGACTATTTCGGGGCGCACACGTATGAGCGGGTGGACAGGCCCCGCGGCGAGTTCTCTCACACGAACTGGACCGGACGTGGCGGCACGACGGCTTCGTCGACCTATACGGTGTAGCGACCGTCCGTTGAAAGGGACGTGCGGATGTCCAAGCGCAATCTGGTGTGGATGGGGATCATCGTCCTGATGATGGCACTGTTCTACTTGGTGACGCCGAGGTTGGCGCGGCAGGACTCGGTGTACCAGACCTATGCGCCGCTGGTCGAGGTCGACGCGATGATCCGGCGGCACTTCGTTGAGCCGGTTCCCCAGGGCAACCTGGTCGACGGGGCCATCCGGGGCATGATGCTTCAACTCGACCCCTACAGCCGCTACATCGCACCTGAGGAGATGGACGCGTTCGAGCGATCCCTCAACCCGCAGTATATTGGGATCGGCGTCGAGATGGGCACGCGCCATGGACAGATGACCGTCATCGCCCCGGTTGAGGAAAGCCCCGCCGCGCGTGCGGGCATCCTGGCCGGCGACGTCATCCTTTACGTCGACGGGCGGAGCACGGAGTGGATGTCCGTGCTGGACGTCGACGCTCGCCTCGTCGGCACACCGGGCTCGGTCGTTTCCCTGGCCGTACGTCACTCCGACGGTCAGGAGGAGACACTCGAGGTCGTCCGCGGGCCCGTCGTCATCCACGCGGTGAAGGGGGTATGTCGCGTGGCGGAGGGTGGCTATGACTATCTCATCGACCCCGCGCGTGGCATAGGTTACATCCGGGTGGCGAGCTTCCGGGAGAATACGACGGTGGAGTTGGACCGCGCGCTATCCTCCCTCACGGACAAAGGGGTTCGTGCCATTGTGCTGGATCTGCGGTTCAACGGCGGCGGACTGCTGTTGCAGGCCGTTGACGTGGTGGATCGCTTCGTGGACGACGGTGTCATCATCGCCGTTGTGGAGCAGCGCAATACAGTGCAGCGCTACCGTGCCAAGGCCGAGGGGACGCTGCCGCCACTGGAGTTGGCGGTCCTGGTGAACGGATCGAGCGCCAGCGCGGCCGAAATCGTGGCTGGTGCGCTCCAGGACTTCAAGCGGGCCGTGATTGTCGGAACCCGCACCTTCGGCAAGGGCAGCGTCCAGCGGGTACGATACCTGAAAGTGAAAGGACGTGACGCAGCGGTCCGGATGACGGAGGCCCATTACGTGCTGCCCAGCGGGCGGTTGATCCATCGTACGCCCCGAAGTGTGGAGACGGATGTGTGGGGGATTATGCCGGACCTTGTGGTTCCCATAACGGAGGAGCAAAGCCGCGACATCCAGACGCGACGCCGCATGGTGGACAGCGTGTCGAGCAAGTCGGCGGCCACGCAGGAGGCGGACGGACCGGAAACAGCACCGACGGAGGGCGATACGCGGCGCATCTGGGTGGATCCGCAGTTGGAGGCCGCCCTGGAGGTTATCGCGAGCCGATTAAGCAGGCAGGCCCAAACCACGCAGCCTGCCCCCGAAAGCCAGCCCTGAGCCGCCCGACCGGCCGAATCCGCCGGGATGGGCGTTGTGGGGAAGCCCATGCATGGGCGAGGAAGATTCCGCCCCCGTGATGGTAATTGCGGTCTGTCCTCCTGCCGATACGTCAAAGGGGGCTTCGGTCTGAGTTCGTCCCGCTGGCGCCCGCCGTAAGGCGCGGGGGCCTCGCGCCGGGGGCTTGCGGGTAAGTGCGTGATCTGTATGATGTTATACTGGAGGTGCCGTCTCTCGATGATGGGATCGGTATCGAATGATCGTTTCGGCCGGAGAAACCGAGCCGAGCACCGTGACGTAAGGTCGACGTGGAACGCGATTTGCTACCGTTTCCGGACGTTCGAGGGGAATGGACCGTCCTCTACGAATTCCCGTTTGGAGAACCGAATCCATGACAACCTGTGCGAATACACGCCAGGCCCAGAGCGGCCCGGCCACCAGCTCTGAGCCTATCAGCAAGCGGCGCATGGTCACGATTGACGGCAATCAGGCGGCGGCCCACGTCGCCCACCGCATCAACGAGGTGATCGCGATCTACCCGATCACGCCGTCGTCCAACATGGGTGAATGGGCGGACGACTGGTCGGCCGAGGGGAAGCCCAACATCTGGGGTACGGTTCCGCTGGTCATCGAGATGCAGAGCGAGGGCGGCGCCGCCGGGGCGGTGCACGGCGCCCTCCAGACCGGCGCCCTGAGCACGACGTTTACCGCGTCGCAGGGCCTGCTACTGATGATTCCGAACATGTTCAAGATCGCCGGCGAACTGACGCCGACGGTTTTCCATGTCTCCGCGCGCACGGTGGCGACTCATGCGCTGAGCATTTTCGGTGACCACAGCGACGTGATGGCGTGCCGCGGCACTGGCTGGGGCCTGTTGGCGTCCGGCTCGATTCAGGAAATCATGGACAACGCGCTGATCGCGACAGCGGCGTCGCTGGAAGCGCGTGTGCCGTTCATCCACTTCTTCGACGGATTCCGCAGTTCCCACGAAGTCATGAAGATCGAGGAGTTGGCCGACAGTGACCTGCGGGCCATGATGTGCGAGGAGCTGATCCGGGCACACCGCGAGCGGGCGCTGTCGCCGGACCACCCGGTGCTGCGCGGTTCGGCGCAGAACCCGGACGTGTTTTTCCAGGCCCGCGAGGCGGTGAACCCGTTTTACGCCCGGTTCCCCGATATCGTCCAGAAGACGATGGACAAGTTTGCGCGGCTCGTGGGGCGATCCTACCACCTGTTCGATTATGTCGGTGCGCCGGACGCCGAGCGGGTCATCGTGCTGATGGGATCGGGCGCCGAGACCGTGCATGAAACCGTCGAATACCTGACACAGCGGGGCGAGAAGGTCGGGGTCGTCAAGATCCGCCTCTATCGGCCGTTCTCCTCGAAGCACTTCCTGGCGGCGCTGCCGAAATCCGTGAAGGCGATCGCCGTGCTCGACCGGACGAAGGAACCCGGCGCCGACGGCGAGCCGCTGTACAAGGACGTCGTGACGGCCGTGGCCGAGGCGCACATCGAGGGGACGTCGCCCCTGCAGGGAATACCCAGGATCGTGGGCGGTCGCTACGGACTGTCGTCGAAGGAGTTCACGCCGGCGATGGTCAAGGCCGTGTTCGACAACCTCGCGGCCGACCGGCCGAAGAACCGGTTCACCGTCGGTATCGACGAGGACGTCACGCACAGCAGCCTGGCCTACGGTCCGCCCCTCGTGACCCAGAGCGACGACGTGGTGCGCTGCATGTTCTACGGGCTGGGCTCGGACGGCACGGTCGGCGCCAACAAGAACTCCATTAAGATCATCGGCGAGGGCACCGACAACTACGCCCAGGGCTACTTCGTGTACGACTCGAAGAAGGCGGGCTCGATCACGGTTTCGCACCTGCGTTTCGGCCCGCGCCCGATCCGCTCGACCTACCTGGTCAACGCGGCCAACTTCATCGGGTGTCATGCGTGGATGTTCCTCGAGCGCTACGACATGCTCGCCGCCGCGGTGGAGGGCGCTACGTTCCTGCTGAACAGCCCGTACCCCAAGGACGAGGTGTGGGACCGGCTGCCGCGCACGGTGCAGCAGCAGATCATCGACAAGAAGCTGAAGTTCTACGTGATCGACGCCTACGCCGTGGCCAAACAGAGCGGCATGGGCGGGCGGATCAACACGATCATGCAGACCTGCTTCTTCGCGATATCGGGCGTGCTGCCGCGGGAAGAGGCCATCGCGGCCATCAAGGACGCCATCAAGAAAACCTACGGCTCCAAGGGTGAGGACGTGGTCCGCAAGAACTGGGATGCGGTCGACCAGACGCTGGCCAACCTCTACGAGATCCCGGTGCCGTCCGCGGCGACCAGCCGGATTGAGATGCCCCCGCCGGTTTCGCCGCAGGCGCCGGAGTTCGTGCGCAAGGTGATCGGCGAGATCATCGCGGGCCGCGGCGACGGCATCCCGACCAGCGCCATGCCCGTGGACGGCACGTTCCCGACGGACACCGCCCGCTGGGAGAAGCGGAACATTGCGCTGGAGATCCCCGTGTGGGATTCAGAAGTGTGCGTGCAGTGCGGCAAGTGCGCGATCGTCTGTCCGCACGCCGCGATCCGGATGAAGGCCTACGAGCCGGGTTGGCTGGAGAAAGCCCCGCCCACGTTCAAGTCGGCCAAGGCCATCGGCAAGGAATTCGACGGGATGGTCATGACGCTCCAGGTCGCGCCGGAGGACTGCACCGGCTGCGCCATGTGCGTCGAGGTCTGCCCGGCCAAGAACAAGAAAGAGACCCGACTGAAGGCCATCAACATGACGTTCCAGCCGCCGCTGCGCGAGAGTGAGCGGGTCTGCTACGACTTCTTCCTGAGCCTGCCCGAGTTCGACCGCAGCCGCATCAAGGTGAACTCGGTCAAGGGCTCCCAGTATCTCCAGCCGCTCTTCGAGTATTCCGGGGCCTGCGGCGGATGCGGCGAGACGCCCTACGTGAAACTGCTTACGCAACTCTTCGGCGACCGGGCCGTCATCGCCAACGCAACGGGCTGTTCGTCGATCTACGGCGGCAACCTGCCGACGGCGCCGTGGGCCAAGAACCCTGACGGCCGCGGCCCGGCCTGGAACAACTCGCTGTTCGAGGACAACGCGGAGTTCGGATTCGGCTTCCGACTTACTTTCGACAAGCACAACGAGTACGCCCGCGAGCTGGTCACGGCGCTCCGCAGCACGATCGGCGAGCCGCTTGCCGACGCGGTGCTCAGCGCCGAGCAGACAACCGAGGCCGGTATCGCCGAACAGCGGCAGCGGGTGGCCACGCTGAAGAGCCGGTTGAAGGGGCTCCAGGCGCCCCAGGCGCGGGAGTTGCTGATGCTCGCGGACGCGCTGGTGAAGAAGAGCGTGTGGATTCTGGGCGGCGACGGCTGGGCTTACGACATCGGCTACGGCGGGCTCGATCACGTGCTGGCGGCGGGGCGGAACGTGAACGTGCTGGTGCTGGACACCGAGGTGTACTCGAACACGGGCGGCCAGTGCTCCAAGGCCACGCCGCGCGGGGCGGTGGCCAAGTTCGCCGCCGGCGGCAAGCCGCAAAATAAGAAAGACCTGGCCCTGCTGGCCATGAGCTACGGCAGCGTCTACGTCGCCACGGTGGCGATGGGCGCCAACGACGCCCAGACCGTCCGGGCGTTCATCGAGGCGGAGGCTTACGAGGGGCCGTCGATCATCGTTGCCTACAGCCACTGCATCGCCCACGGGATCAACATGCGGACCGGCATGGAGACGCAGAAGGCGGCCGTCCAGAGCGGGCACTTCCCGCTATTCCGGTTCAACCCCGACCTGATCCGCGCCGGCAAGAACCCGCTCCAGCTTGACTCGAAGGCCCCGTCGATCAAGTACGAGGACTTCGCCTACGCGCAGACGCGCTTCAAGATGCTGACCAAGAGCAACCCCGAAGCGGCGCGGCAACTCCTCGTCTCCGCGCAGGAGGATGCCGCGCGGCGCTGGGCCATGTACGAAGGCTTGGCCGCCATGTACGCCAAGACCGCCGAAGGCGGAAACGGGTCGTAGGCGGCGAAAAGTCAAAACGTCGAAACGTCAAAACGTCAAAATGCGGGAGCAGGCCGTAGGGTGGGCACCGCCCACCAACCGGGGCGGCCGCTACGAGCATTCCGACAGGCCATGAAACGCCGGAGTACTCTCAGGCCATGCCTATGGCATGTCCTCGCGTCGTCCGAGCCGTTATCCCGCCCTGTGGGAGGCGTGGAAGAAGACCCTCCCGCCCCAGCGGGGCGGAGGAGGGCGCCCCGGCTTTCGCTGCGCCCTCCTGCAACATGAAACGTCGGCCCGGGCACCAGACGCTGCGCCCTCGTCCCGGCTATCTGTGCGTCACGAATCGTTGCTGACTTCCGTGGAGCGTATCACCGACATGATCGACACGCTCCGCCGCCTGGCCGCCAAGTTTGAGCGCCAGGGGTGCGTCGAGTTCAAGTACTACTCGGTGGTCGGGCCGGTGAAGGGCACACGCCCCATCCCGGAACCGTGAAACGCCTCGGTAGGCGGGGCATGCCGTAGCCGCACACGGCGAGGCGGGACACGCGTCCCGCGGGGCGGCGCGAAGAGGCAGAACGCGGTGCGTGTAGGTGCGCCCGATCGAGAAGGCCCTGGGCTGCGGGTGGAGGTGCGGGGCGGTGATGGCCGTGCGGCGGATCGAATCGGGCCTTCCGCGCGTCCAGCGGGTGCGGAGCCGACTGCTACTGACTGAACGCGTTTCGACCACAAGGCCGTTTGTTCTACCCG
>Ga0315273_10011738_pt1 | contig 11213 bp, 6 predicted proteins | sample YL17G02_0_MG_FD_205753 | JGI IMG/M metagenome (GOLD analysis project Ga0315273, IMG submission 205753) | Sediment microbial communities from Yellowstone Lake, YNP, Wyoming, USA - YL17G02_0 | ecosystem: Environmental > Aquatic > Freshwater > Lake > Sediment | place: USA: Wyoming | collected...
CATCAACTGCCGGTCATCGACTTCTACGGCGAGATCCTCGCCCGGCGGCCTGGTATGAGTTGGGATGGGACGCTACTGCAGAAGGGCGACGGACACCCCTCCGCAGAGGCGAACGGCGTCACGCCCGAGTCGGAGCCGACGCCGAAGAACCTGCGCGAGAGCGGCTATCTGCTGCGCGGGTGGCTATCCGTCAAGAAGCTGGAGCAGGTGAAGTCACGCCTCCTGGACGGAGTCGAGAGGCATGCATCGTGGACCTCCGCCCAGAACAGAAAGGAGCGCGCAGTGGTAGCGAACACCCCCTTCCCGCGTATCGGCATGTGCTGGTCCCCGATCCGTGGAGAGCGCAACCTGGAGGGCATGGCCCGGCACGACCTCGTCATGACCAGCGTGAACGCGTTCGGGCTGGAATGGAATAAGCAGCCCGAAGTGCTGTCCACCGGGTTCACGCTGGCGTCGATCGAGGAGGCGAGAAAGCGCGCTGACGAGATCAGGCGGATCAACCCGAATGCCGTGCTGATCGGCGACCTCAGCTTCTACGAGTGGGACGAAGACCAACTGCCGGAGGATCACCCCTGGTGGTTGAGGGTCGACGGAAAGCGCCAGCAGTTCTGGCCCGGCACCTATCGGGCGGATTGGTACCGGAAGGACTACCAGGAAAGCATGATCGCGCGCACTCTTGCGCTCTACCGCGCTGGCGTAGTGGATGGCGTCTTCTACGACAACCTGCGCGACGAGCCGGAGCCCTGGGTGAAGATCATCCGCTCCATTCGTGACGTCGTCGGCGACAAGTTCCTCATCTTCGTGAACGCGGGCTACGACATCGGAACGTTCGACTGGATTTCTCCCTACCTGAACGGCATCATGTACGAGTCCGGATGGAGCCATCCCGCGCGAAGCGAGTGGATGCCCAATGAAACCTGGGACGACCGCATCCGCATGATGCAGCGCACCGAAGCGCTTCTGATGGAGCCGCGGATCAGTCTGATCGAGCGATTCGAGGAGGTGCGCGACCACGCCGGCTGGCCCAACGACCCGGAGAAGGGCAGAGAGCTCAGACGCGACCCGGCCACCCGGCATTGGACCATGTGCTATGCTCTGATCGTGGGGGACTTCTACTACCTGTTCAGCGACAGCACCAGCCACCGGCATGACTGGTACCCGGAGTACGACGTGAAGATCGGCCAGCCGCAAGCGGCCGGCGAGAGGATCAATGCCCACGTTTGGCAGCGCAGATATGAGAAGGCGCTGGTGGTGATGAACCTGCCCGACGCGACTCAGCCCTACGAAGTGAAGCTCGAGAAGCCGGCCCGCGACTCCTTCACAGGTGAGGTCGGGACCCGGTTTGTGATCCCTGCGGGGGACGGGCGAATCCTGGTCGATCAGTAGCTCGGCAGTAGTGGCAGATGACGGGGCGCGGGACGCCGGGTTCCGCGCCCTCTGCTAGGCGACGACGCGGGGCTTTCGGGAATGACTCTGCGCGGCCCAGGCGGCCGCCCCCAGCACCGGGCCCATATCGCCCAGCGCAGGCGCAAGCAGCACGCACCGGGAGAGGATGTGTGAGCGCGGGCTGGCCTTCAGGGCGACTTCCGCGGCGTGTCGGAGAGCCGCCCCCACCGCGCTGGGCATGGCGTCGATGATCACCGCCTCCGGGTCGAAGAGCGTGACCAGATTCGCCAGGCCAAGCGCCAGATGGCGGCCTGTCTCCTCAAGTGCGTTGCGGGCGACCCCGTCGCCGCTCGCGGCCAGTTGGCAGATGAGCGCGGGCGTCACCGCCCCCGGCCGGTTGCCGGCAGCAGCCGAGAGGGCGCTCGGCACGCCGCTGCCGATATCGTGCACCGCTCGCGCCACTAGCGACTCTCGCCCGGCGACTGCTTGCCAGCATCCGATCTCGCCGCACGAGCAGCGCGGTCCCCCCGGCGCCACCACCATGTGACCCACCTGCCCCGGGCTGGCCTCATTCAGCATCAGCGGCCGGCCGTTGCTGATCACCGCGAAGTCGATGTCGATCCCGATGCGCACGAAGAGCAGATTCGACAACCCCTGGGCCGAGCCGAACCGCGTCTCGGCAAGCGCCGCGGCCTGGGTCGTGCCGATCAACGAAACCGGGAGGTCGAAGGCGGCGGAGAATGGCGTCGCAAGGGAGACCTCGCGCCAGGCCGGGAAATCGCCGCAGGACACGCAGACACCCTCACTCGGCCTCAGCCTCCCCGGCATGGTAACGCCGATGGCGGTTAGCCTGTCGGCCGAGGAGTTGATCCCCGCAACAACGGCGCGCGCCGCTTCGATCGCTGCGTCGAGAGTCAGCTCGGACTCCGACGTCGCTCGACTCGGCCGGCGCTCTTCGGCCAGCACCTTCCCCTCCGCCTCCACCGCGACCGCCCGTACCGAAGTCGGGCTGATCTCGATCGCGAGCGCGAGGTCGGCCCGGAGGCGCGTCGGGAAGGTGAGGACTTCGAAGCCGGCTTCCGCCTCCGATTCAGGCTCCTCTGTCTCGGTCTTGTCGGCCCCGTTAGGACCCGGCTCGCCGTCCGATCCCGCTAGCGATAGGTCTGGCTCAGGGGGCACAACTGCCGGCTTGTCCGATCCGTTCGGCCCTGTTTCCGCCTCTTCGGCAGGGAGCGAGACGACCGGCCCCATTGGTTCGGCTGGCGGCTCGACGGGCAGAGCGACGGAGCGCGGGGGGGAGGCTTCGACGGGTAACCGGGTGTGTGCTCGTCTCGGAGCGGGACCGAATTCGTCCTGTGCATTCTCTTCGGTCCGTGATACCACTGCGGACGGAGGTGGGCCTGTAACAGGAGGGGCGAAGCGAATCAACTGACGGTTCACGGCATCAAGAGCGGCGGCGACTGCGGTGCTGCACCTATCGTTCCGCACCAGGGACGACCCCAGCAAGTTCGTCTGCCGGTTGCCGTCCATGAGTCTGATCGCTGCGTGAATGACCTCTTGTCCGGTCCCTGTTGTGGTCGTTGCTATGTCGAGTAGTTGAACCTGTGGAATTGGTTGTGTTGCCGTACAGTGCTGGAGGTGTTGCTGGATCGAGTCTACAGTCGCCGCCGCTGCAAGCTGCCAGGTAGGTTGAGAGCCGCCCTTATCAGCCCGTATCCCGGTGAAGCGCAGTGAACCTCTGCTGAGGGTCACTGCCACTTCGACGGAGTCGTGACTGACCCCGAATCTTACCTCCTCCACCGACAAACGGGGGCTGGCCGGACCGGCCGCCTCCATGCCGACCAAGCTGTCAGAGCGCCGGTCGCGCTCCGGTCCGGCCCTTCGCTCTTGCGTGTCCATCTGCGTGCCCGCCTACTCGGGCCAGATGCTCAGCTGGCCTCGGGACTGCTCCCGGAGGGCACGCTGGTGGGCTTCCTTCGGGGAGAGCCCTTCCTGGCGCTGTCGCCAGATGGCCTGGACAAGCCGGACCTGTTCTGTGGTGTAGAGATTGCGTTCGATCTTGCCGTGACGTTGCTTGATTGGCTTCAGATAACCGCGCTGCTCAAGGTAGTAGACCTGTTCTTTGGTCATGCCGGGGCAGCTTGCCAGTATTTCTGCCATCGGGTGGAGCTCGCTCAGGGCTTCTTCACGCAAGGCGGCCCCCACTTAAGCTTATGTGTGACGGGATGATACTCGCCAACTCCCACCGCGTCAAGACCCTGAACGAGGAAATATCAGAGGAAAATGCGCGGAGCTCAAACATCCCTGGATCTGCCTTCGAGACCGCCCGGCGTTCTGCTAGACCCCGCCCCTCGTGACCAGCGAAACTACCACCCACAGCCCCTGGTCGACGAAGTCACCGACGATGAATCCGATCGCCAAAGGCACCGTTCGGCGGTAGAGCTGGAGGCCCCCATACCGAACCGCCAGCGTCTTCAGCAACCATCCCACGAAGAACGGCATCCAGAAGATGTGCATCCCCCAGCAGCTCGCGGCGAGATACCCGATGGGATGAAACGGCCACCACCAGAATCGCAGTCGCATCGCCCCCAGCAGAATCGCCACCACTCCTCCGACCAGCACGCCGATCACCGCGTTGATATCGAACGTGGTTGGATTCGTGATCATATCGAAGATGCGACCGCCGATGAAGAGAAGCTGCGGCCCGAGCCAGCCACCGTTGTTTCCTCGCGTGTTGTGGAATCCGTAGTGGTACATGGTGGTGAAGATCACGTAGACGCAGACGACCAGCGACAGCGCGAATCCGACCAACATCACCTTCATCAACGGCCGGGGCCGGATGCGCGCCGAATCCGCTATCTTGAACGCATCGAGCGCGTTCCCGGTCAGCACCTCGGACGACTGGCACGATCCGGGGTAGTAGGCCCACCGCAGATCGTAGAGCAGGATCACTTCCTTGAGGCGGAAGACCGCGCTCCCGAACGGCACCACCAGCATCTCATCGACCCGGAACGGAAAGAAGATGAACCCGAGGCCGGTCTCGGCGCGCATTCGGGCCCACATCACATAGTAGGTTACGACCAGCCCCACCATCGCCGCCGCGACCAGCGGGCGCGCGCCCGCGACGACGCAGAAGCAGACCAGGTAGGCGAAGGAGACGATGAAGCCGAGGATCGCCCATCGATAGGCGATCGGCTCCTCCCCGTCGGCCCGTTCCGAGCGCGAGGAGAACGCCACGCGGGCCGCGCGAAACAGATGCCTCCGCGCGATCCACAGCGTCCACAGCGACAGCGCGAGCACCGCGCCTCCGCCCTGATGGTGAGGCGCGGGGAACCCGCTGCCATACCAGCCCTCCGGGGACTCGGGCGTCGCCCCGAAGGCGATGGCCGTCACGGTCAGCGCAACGCGGACGAACCAGAAGAACCAGCATGAGAAGGATAGCTCTTTGGGGATCAGGTAGGCGATCGCGATCTCCCAAGGGGTGAGATCGAGGACAATAGCGCCGACTCCGGCGAGGGGCCCGGTGCCTTGCGCCTGCATCAGTATGGCTCCACTGATGGGGATCGATGGGATGGCCGGGAACAGGCTGGACGCCTTGTTCACCAGGCCGATCGCACACGGGACGATGAACCCGATCCAGAAGGGCCAGTTTGTGGGGAGCCGAGCGCCGCCGACCGATGATGCCCCTGACTGCACCAGCTCGAGCGGCACCTGTGCGATGGGGAAGCTGAGCCGCTCATGGGTGATCCACTGTCTCTGCAGCAGGCCGATCAGGCAGAGGGTACAGGTGAAGAGCGCCCCAAGGAACGAGAGCCAGGCCGCCAGGGGCACCCACCAGAGCGCCCACGGGACGGCGCTGCGGCCCTGAAAGTAGCCCTCGGCCGCGGTCGGATCGATGGGCCCGAACCATATGGGGATGGCTGCCAGATAGCTGGACTGCCACTCCGGGATGGCGCGGGAGAGATACTGCTGGGCGATGTTGTAGGGGAGCAGCCAGGGAAGAATGCCATGGCTCACCAGCGGGCTGCCGAGAAGCACGATGGCGTAGATGACCAGCAACTCTCGGCGGCTGAAGGCTCTGAAGCCGACGCGACCAAGCGCCGGGTTCAGCAACGTGAGGAGGAAGAGCACGAACAAGGACGCCATGCCCGGCGCGCCGGCGGAGAAGGTGAACGTCGCCCGATAGATGAGTTCTGCGTACAGACCGGCCGGCGCCAGGGCGACCAGCAGAAGAAACGCCAGCGCGACTGCGCGAGGGGTGATGCCGCCTCCAGCCGCCTCCCCCGCGGCTTCCACGGGTGGGTCACTTGTTGGCTCTCTTCGAGCTGGCACCGTCACCTGACTCCTCGAGCAAATGGCTTCGACGCGTGGTTCAGTCGAGCCTGCCCCGCGGAATGGTTCCGCTCTCGCGCGGCGAAGTGAGCAGGCAGTCCAGACACACAGGGCATCGAGAGGAGCTGGGATGCTGGAGCAGCTATCGGCAGTTCTGGTCGGCGCCGCGCTCTTGCTGGCAGTCGGCCTGGCAGACGCGGACTCAATGAAACCGCTCGACCCGGCGGCAAGCAATCCCGATGTCTTCTTCTACGATGGGTTCGAAACCGGCGATGTGAGCAAATGGGATGACCGGAACCATGACTCGCGGAACCCGAATCTGAGGGTGGTCTCGGAGCCGGGGAATGCGTTCGGAGGCTCCCACGCGCTGGAGATCACCGGGCCGGTCGGGCTGGAGACTGGCGGATCGGTCGCGACCTGGTTCATGCCGGGCTACGATCAGGTCTATGCCAGATGGTACTGCAAGTTCTCCGAGGATTTCGACCAGGGCAACTTCATGCACTTCAACCGGCTCATGGGTGGGCCCCCGGGCGACTACTACGCCGTCTTCGGGCATGCCGGCACCCGGCCCAACGGGCGGGATCGCTTCTCCACCGGATTCGAGCCGTGGAGTGACTACGGGAAGAACCCGCCTCCGGGCGCCTGGGCGTTCTACAGCTACTTTCCGGACATGAAGCCGGACCGGCAGGGCAATTACTACGGGAACATGTTCTTCGCGGACCCGCCCCTGATCCTGGAGCGCAACCGGTGGTACTGCATCGAGATGATGGTCAAGTGCAACACCCCTGGCAAGGCCGATGGAGAGCAGGCGGCCTGGGTGGATGGCAAAGAGGTGGTGCACGTGAACGGCATCCGCTGGCGAGACATCGAGGAGCTGAAGGTGCACTGCTTCCGCATCTCGCTGTATCTCCACGACAGCCCGCGGGTGAACCGGGTATGGTTCGACAACGTGGCCGTGAGCACGAAGTACATCGGCCCGGCAAGGTAGCTCATGAGAATCGTCGTCAGCTTCGACACTGAGGACTTCACGGATCCCGTTTCAAACGACGCACTGTTGCGCATCTGCCGGACGCTCACCGAACGGGGCGTCCACGCCAGCTTTGGTCTGGTGGGCGAGAAGGCGCGCTTCATCCGCGACCAGGGCCGGGCGGATGTGATCGAGGCCCTCTCCCATCACGCCATCTGCTACCACACCGAGAACCACTTTCTCTTCCCGGATGACAGGCATCAGCCGCGATTCGCCTCTGAGATCATCGAGGAATGCGACTGGGACGAGGCGGTGCGATGGCTGGTGGCGACCGAAGCGCGCGGCCTGGCGGAGATCGAGGAGCTTTTCGGCCGGCGGCCGACGACCTACCTGCGGACTTGCGGCGACTCCGCCCCTCAGATTACCGAGGCATTCCGCCGGCTCGGGCTGCGGGTGTTCGCCTACGGCCCGGCTCTTCACGAGCACACGCGGCACATCGCCTGGTACGGCAATCAGCTCTGCGTCTCGCTGCCGCTGCTCTCCGAGGAGCACACCTACGCCGGCCGCGGCCCAGCCGAACTCGACAAGCTTTCCGCCGCCGGAGAGGAGTTGATCAACGTCCGCTTCCACCCCTGCCGGTTCATCTCGGACAAGTGGTGGAGCATCGTCAACTACCTCAACAACCCCGACCCACCCACCAGGCCGCCGTACCAGCAAGCGCCGCGCCTATCCCCCGAGGAAACCGACCAACGCCTCCTCCGCCTGGGCGCGCTCGTCGACTACGCGAGAGAGAAGTACGGGGCGAAATTCACAACCTATGACGAGCTCTGGCAGCAGATGCCGCGAGACCCCGCTTTCCTCTCTCGGACCCAGGTGCAGGAGGCGGCGAGGGCAGTGCGCCAGCGGTTGAGTTACCTCCGCGTGGACTGGGTCACGCTCAGCCTGGCGGAGGCCTTCGGCGCGGTTATCTGGGCGGTCGTCCATCCGGAAGCCGATCAAGTCCCGCTGCGTAGGCTGGTGGGTCCCACGGCGCTGCCATCCGCCCAAGCTGCCAGGCCCGGCCTGCGCCTGACCGCAGATGACATCGCCCGCGCCTGCCGGGAGGCCGAAGAGGAGATCGAATCCAAGGGGCGCGTTCCACACCAGGTCCAGCTCGGCGGAGCACCGGCCGCGCCCGCCGCACTACTCAAGGCTGCGGCGGCTCAGGTAGCCGGCGAGACCGGCATCCTGCTCGAGGAGGCGCCGGCCTTCCCGGAAGGATTCGACGACCTGCTGCGTCGATGGGATGAGGCGAACTTCGATATGGTCGCCTTCTTCCCCAACCGCAATCGCCCCGTGCCCAACACCAAGGCGGCCATCAAGCTCCAGTACTGGACCTACAAGCCGGCCGAGTAGGGCGGCCACAGGATGGCAGGATGGCTGCGCATCCGCCGACTCGTCACCGCAGCAGCTTCGTCAGCCGCTCCAGGCGCTCCGCCACCATCCAGCGGTAGACGTCCATCTCGTCAGGCGACCAGAAGCCGCCATACTGGTACTGGGGCCGGACGGGGACCCCGTTCCAGACCGAATCGAGCGTCTGTTGAGCCGCGGCCGCCTCCTGGCGGACCTCTTCGGACGGTGATCCCTCGGCGCGGGCGATGGCCTGCTGGAGGCTATGCAGGTAGCGCATATCGTCGTAGCCCTCGCGGTATGCCTCCCAGAGGGCGACCGGGATTGGCGTCCCGTCCGGCTCGCTACGCACCAGGAAGTCCATCATGCCGTCGTCCAGGTAGTTGAACGGATCGCCGCCGTTGTGCTGGTACATCCATGGGATCAGCCGCCTGAAGCCTGAACGCCAGAACCCGAAGCCATAGGTCATGCGGGCCCCGGCAACCGGGGTGTGGTCGTTCTCCCCCGAGATGTCGTTGGGGTAGCACCAATACTCCCGCCCGGGATTGGCCTTCATATCCGCGATGGCCTCATCGTGCTCGGGCAGGAACGTCTGCGTGCACCACACGTCCACGAACGGCTTGAACGGCTGATAACCCGGCTTCTCCGGCGCGGCTGTGGTGTAGGTGCGGACGCCGGCCGATTTCACGGTGCCGTACACGCGGGTCATGAAGGCGACGATATCCGGGTCGGCGCTTGGCTCATCGAACGGCTGGTAGATGAACTCCGGCCAACCGCGCCGCATGCGCTCCGCCTCGATGGTCCGCACCAGTGCGGCCAGTTCGGTGAAGAACGCTTCCGGCGGCATCTTCACGCCCTTGAGGTGCGACTGCAGGGACTCCTTCATGTACTTCTCGTAGATCGACTCGGTGGAGATGCTCACCATATAGGGAGGCTCGAAAGCGAAACGCTCTGCCATCTTGAGCTGGGTGTCCAGTCGCTGGAACGATTCCTCTATCCCATCGAACTTCCCGGTCGCGTCGGCCGCGCCCGACCAGCAGCCCAGTTCGATGTTCCGCGTCCCGTGGGCGACCATGTCCGCGTGCTCCATCTCGGACTTGTGAACCCAGTAGCGGCGCGAGACCTCGTCGGGAGCATCGAGCGACCGCAACACTGGGTCATCGTAGTAGATGCCGTAGGTATGGCCCGGGTCATCCAAGAGCTTTGCATCGAGCACGCGTAGCACTACCGGGATCTCCGCCGACTTGCCGTCGGCGGTGAACCCGATCCGGCTGTGATAGATGCCAGGGGGTGCGTCGTCGGGAATGTGAACGGTGAGCCAGAAGGTGGCGTTCTCGCCGGCCGTCAGCGGGCCCGGCTGCCAGCGGTCGAGGATATCGGGGACGGTCCGATAGAGGCCGCTGTCGCTGTAGTTGCGGCGCGCCTTCAGATACCGCACCTTGCGCACCTCGACCGCGCCCGCGGGCACGGGGCCGATCGCCTCCACTTCCACCTCGGCGCGGTCAACTGCCCGGAGCAGCCTCACGGTGAATGTCAGCGGCTCGTACTCGCCCGGGGAGGCGAAGATGCGAAGCGTGGGGTTGATCTCATCAGGCGTAGGGTTAGTCCAGGGGTAGATCGGCGTCGCCCAGTGGCGATGCCAGATGAGGAAGCCGCGCTCCCGATCGGCCGCGTCGACGCTCGGCTCGGGGCCGGCGGGAGGCCGCGTATCTTCCTTCCATTTCGCCATCTCGGCCACCGGAGCCCACTGCTCCACCCGCGCGATGAGTTCGCGCGCCGCCTTATAGTCCCCGGGCTGCCAGGCAATGAGGCCGGAAAGCGTCCATCTGCTGTGCGGCGCCAGCCTTACCTCAATCTCACCCGTGGAAACCGTGGTGAAGACATGGTGTTCGAAACGGATAGGGCCGATCCAGTCGGGCGCTTCCAGTTGATAGCGTCGGGTTTCAGCGCCGACCGTAACGTCGAAGTCCCAGTGCTGCGCGGAGCCCCGATCCCAGCGCGCGCCGAAACCGGCCAGCACGTAGACATGCCACCTGCCCTTCGCGGCGGGAAAGCGGAAAGCATTCGCCTCCGTCCCCATCACGCTGTCCTCGTTGAGCGTGTTGGTCCAGATCGGGCTCCCCTGCGCCGGCGCGTCGTGCTCGACCAGACCGCGAGTGCTCGACCACCCTGGGTCGGAGGCAGTCACCTTGCGCGCGCCCGGCCAGACCGGCGAATTCGCCGTGCCCATATCGAACACCAGCACTCGCGCGGCAGCCGGCATCGCCAGCGCCGCCAGCGCAACGAGCACGACCAGCGCGGTAGCCAGAGTCTTCATCGCGCCGCCTCCTGCCATGGGGATGCGATCAGCTTGACGCGCTCGGAGAGGGAGCGCGTCCCAACTGAAACGGTAAGGGTGTATTCGCCGGGTGGCAGCGACCCGGGCAGGGGCAGCGATAGCTGCGTTTCTCCCTCCGCGGCCTGCGCGACATGAGAGGCGATTGCCCCCTGCTCTCCCGTGAGGGCAATCTTCACCGGCGCCGTCGCGCCCGCCGCCACTCCCAGCATTTGCACGGTCAGCGGGACCGCCTTTGCATCTGCAAAGGCGACCCTCGCGACCGGACGAAAAGCCATCAGCGTGGGCTGCCTGTACTGGAGCAACTCCAGCCGGCTGATGTAGAACTCAAGCTTGGCGCCGTCAGCATAGCTCGCATCGGAGACGAAAACCCCGATGGATCTCACTTTGCCGGCATTGCCCAGGTCACGAAGGTCGAAAGTGAAATCCTGCCACTGGCCGGCCTGGAGCGGCTGCGCTTCTTTCTCCCAACCCGCGTTCCGTCCTTCGCTGCTGATGGTGACCCCCAAGGGCTCTTTCGGAAAAGGCCCTGCATCGGTGCGGGCGAGAACGCGCAGGTGGATCTGCTCCCACTTCCGCCAGTCGCCCGACCGAATCTCCTGGGAGATACGCGGCCACCCGATGGGGTAGTTCTGCTCCCCGCTCTTCCAGTCAACGGCCAGCGCAAAGCGGAATGCCTCGACGCCGTCGAGGGTAGCAGCGGTCAGGCTGGACTCGGTGGCCTGCCAGCCGGTGAGAGTCTTGCCGTCAATGAGAACCAATCGTTCCAGGTCATCGGTCGGCGGTTGGGCAGCGCAGGGCATC
>Ga0315273_10011739_pt1 | contig 11212 bp, 11 predicted proteins | sample YL17G02_0_MG_FD_205753 | JGI IMG/M metagenome (GOLD analysis project Ga0315273, IMG submission 205753) | Sediment microbial communities from Yellowstone Lake, YNP, Wyoming, USA - YL17G02_0 | ecosystem: Environmental > Aquatic > Freshwater > Lake > Sediment | place: USA: Wyoming | collected...
TTCAGTTCGCGGAGTTTTCCAAGAAGCGCCATTGCTGCTTCATTCGTCCTGATAAACTCCACTTCTTCAGTTGACTGCAGTTTGAAATCCTTTTTCACTTCATTCCTTCCTTTCTCTTTTTGCTTGAGTTCGAACTCCGTCCTCTTCTCCACAAGCCAACCGTTTTTCTTGCCAGTTTCCACGAACGCTCCTAAGACATATGTCTTAAGCGCGGCCATTTTCTGGGCCCGGTATTTCGTCAGGTATTTGGTTTCGCCAACTTTCTTGAAGTCTGCTGCTTCCTCATTTCCAATATCCTTCAGGAGCTGGTCGCGATCCCTTTCTTCCGGCCTGGTTGCAATATAAGCATCCAGGACCTTGGCTAACCTGATTCCCTCCCATTTCTTCTCATCCACGCCGAATTTCCGGAGCAATGTGGTGCCGGTCTCCCCGCTCTCGAAATTCATCTTGCTTACTACGCTGGCATCCATCTCAAGTTTTTCTGCAAGATTCTGCATGATATGGTTTACCATGGTTACCGAAGATTTCGGAGTGAGATTATACAAATCCTCACCAAGCCTTGACCAGTTCACGATCTGGCCTGCAAAAACAGGGTTTGCAACCATGAAATCGAGCTGCTCCTGATTTGTAATCCCGCACGTGTTTGCGTACATCTCATCCCTGTGCCTCTGGAGATAGCCTTTTTCATACCATTCCACTGTCCTGGCGCGCAGCGCGTCAAGGGAAATTCCTTTGTTTTTGCTTTGCAGCTCATTCAGGAAATCATTCGTCCTCTCTTTCCTGAGCACAAATGCAATCGCAGCCTGTTCAAGCGTCTGAGGCTTGCGCTCTACTATTACTCCTGTAACTGTTGTACCCGCCATTTTGGTTTTGAAATTGAACTCTCTTCCTACCCTGACTTCTTCAAGATAGGTAAGTACTCCGGGTATCTCGTAAGTTTTGTGTTCCCTTGACTCGATGTTCTTCTCGCGAAGCCATGTGTACATTTCCTCAAACCCTTTTTTCTCTTGTGCGTACCTCTTCTGCTCCTCCTTTGAGTTGTTCCTTGGCGGCACAGGGCCAAGGCGATAAAGAGTATACAGCCCGTAATCATCCATTTTCGCAAGCTCAGTCGGCAATAAAGCAACCGGAGGTTTTATTTGCAGGTCTCCCTTGCTCCAGATGTAGTACCAGTTTCTTGGATTCCACTGTTGTTTTGACCATCCTTCCCTCCACTTTCCTTTTGAGGACGGCCATATGGGTTCAAAAACATATGACGGGCTTTGGATGTATTCTGGTTTATTCATTGCCCAACCGTATCCATTTGCAATACTATAAAGCGTAAGAAGAGCAGATGATCCGAGCCAGAGCCCGCCTAAATAGGTATTCCTCCTGTGCGTGTCTAACGACTGTATGGTTTTTTCGAAATCTGGGTATTTCCTTCTCGCTTTCTCCCTCCATGGAAGAAACAACAATCCTCTATAGATTAGGGAGTGCCATTTGATTCTGTCTTCCTTAAATGCCTGCCATAGCTTTTTTGGGTAATTCCACCATCTTTCCTTGATCCAGCCCCAAATGTGCGCTAATCTTAATACTGGCTTCTTATAGAGGTATTTGTACAAATACTGGATAAAAATCTTGTCAAGTCCGTCTCCGATCGTTTTTATAAATGTCCAGGCTTTTATCTTCGCTCCCTTGACAGATCTGGGTTTTCCTTTATCCAGCATCTCTTTCACTTCTTCAATTGTTCCACGATAAACATTGTAGCCATGTAACCAGGCGAACGGGGCTAGTTCGTATTTCCTGGTTAGCTCCGGATTTTTCATGTGCTTATCAAGGGTTCTATCTGCTGCAAACTTAAGCGGGAACCTCATCCTTGTTTCAAACTCACTAAGGACTTTTCCTGCCTCCTCGTAATTTTCCCTTGAGCACAGGGACCGCACCTCATTCATTGTCTTGCCAAGCTCCTTTCTCACGCTGGCCAGCTGCAGGCTGGAAGCAATGCCTGCGATACGTGTGTTGCTTTCCTCCCTTCCATACTCAAGAATTGCCTTTACCTCTTTCTCTCTCTCAGGAAGCTCGACCCTGTAAATAAGGATTTGCTTTATCACGCTTAGAGCGTGCTTGGCCTCGTCAGAAACGGAAATTTTTACTACGATTGCGTCAAGTTTTTCTTTTGCCTCTTTTTCAGAGCCCGCTATAGCGCACTCTCGTTTTATCGCAGCCTTTAAATCATCAGACAGGTCTGACCTTTCGACAATCATATTGAGCTTTTCATCATTTTCAGCAACCTCTGCGCGGAGCATTTCGACGGATTTGCCGCTGGCAATGTCAAGGAGAATGTCCTTCCTTTTCTCAATCGCTTTTTTCAGCTCCAGCACGCTTGCAGCGCGGCTCTTATCCATCGCCCGCTGGGAGTACTTTGACGAAAATGAGGATATTGCCTTAAGGGCCTGGTCGTGTTGCACTGATCTTTTACCAGAGCACTGAACTTCCACAGACACAAGAATGGTTTCCACTTCATCCTTAAACTCTGTGCCTGCCGCACTCGCGCGAACGTCACTGATTATACGGGAAATATTCTCATCCCTGTTTTTTATTGCCGTATCAATGTGCCTCGGATTTACATTCAGATCTTTTCCGAAAAGCTCTTTCTTTGCCTTTATCTCATCAGCAAGCTCTGAAAGAAGCTCATGGGTTTGCTGAGGTAGGGTTTCTCCAGTAAGCATGAATTCCCTTTCGAACCTTCCGAGGGCAAGAAGCGCATCGTCCTCCTGGCCTTCAGTCTCACATGTTGTTTTTATTTCGCCTGCAACCTCATCAAGTTTCACCACTGCTTCTGAAAGAAGCTCTTCAGAAAGCGCAGCAATCACAGATGGTTTTCCAGTTGCGCTCATCTCTTTCTTCAGCTTTTCAATAAGCGCGACCTGCTCCTGCGAAAGGGCAGACGATTCCACAGATTTAAGAAACTCGAGCGCAGATTTGGTTGAATCGTCGTTCTCAGCGCTTGTGAGCTGGAGGCCAAGGTCATTAGAAAGGTCGTTGAACTTCATTGCTGCTTCTTCCTCGGAATAGCCAAGACCCGGAACATTGTACGGGGCAAGGATCTCGTTCTTCCCTCCGCCAAGCACCGCTTTGCAAGTTGTTTCAAAATCGCCAAAAAAAACTTTTAAAACATCGGATACACGCGTCTTTAGATAATCATAAACAAGGCCTTCATCAAAAAGGCCTGGCTTAGGGAAATTGCCGCAGTAATGGCCGACTCTTGTGTCATGATCTTCAATCAAGGAGCTGTGGCTCGAAAAATATTTCAGCACTGAAGCAATGAAATTGCCTGCAGCAACTTGCGTAACTTGAGGCTCTTCTGGTTTATTATTTCCCAAATCATGTTTCTTTGCAACAGTAAGCAGGAATTTAAAAAATGCATCTGGCGGAGAAAGCGGACCGTCCTCATTCGATGGCCATACCTCGATTTTTTTATCCCCTGTGTCAGGGAAATACCTCTCGCCACCTATGGCATAGTAGATAAAGTCTAGCTCGTCAATAGAAATGCCCTGGCTGAAATCCTGCTTTTCCAGTTTTTCCGCGAGCCTTTCACGCAACTCCTTGCGTTTCTCCTCCCAACTGGGATCATGCTGCTCAATCTGGGTTTTTAGATTAACTTCGTATTTTTTTTCGTCCACTACTCTTGTGCGCTTTCCTGTTTTAATAACTTCTAAGAATTCAGGGGAAGAGAGTGCCTTAAGGAGATCGATCTCCACATTTTCTGGGCCTAAAACAAGATCATGGCCTCTTGTAAGAGCGTTGGCTAATACTGTGTTGGTATAGCCAACAGCTTCGCCTATTACTCCACGGGATTCGCCTGGCTTTGTGACCTGCCTGGCAGCTGAACCTGTTCCTTCGGTATTCGTTTCAGCTGATCCTGGTTTTGGAGCGGCTTCTGCTTCTAATCTTGCCTTAATCTCATCGGGTTTCATACCTGCGTTTCGCATTTCTTTTTCTCTTTTCTTCTGCGCTTTCTCTACATCTTTTTTGTCAAGCAAAGCCCGCGCCTCTTCCTTCTTTTTATCTTTACGTGCTGATTTCATTGCACTCGGAACAATCGGAACATAAGAAGCTCCGGTCTTTGCCTTGTCCCATGTCCATGAAGCTGCCCTTCTTACCTTGCCAGGCGGTTTACCAGTTGTAGTAGTTGCCATGATATCTTCCTCCCGCTATTTGTCCTTTGATAGCAAATAGTGTTTTGTCTAAAATGGTTTTTAAAGGTATGTTTCAGTGGAAGAGCTACTTTTTGGATAAGATTGAATCCTCACCGATAAAACCGTTGTTTTTCATTTACAAACTAGATGGATGCAGACCCAAGCGATTAGAAGGCTGCATCGGCAGGCTCAAGGGAGAATAAGGATAGTGATTTCTAGCATCAGCCAAGGATCCGCTCTACGATTTTTTCCGCATTAAAAACTTCAAGGTCTCCGTAGCCCTGACCGGTCCCAATATATATTATAGGTATTCCGGTTGCCTTGGAAATGGAAAGCACTGAACCGCCTTTCGGGTCGCAGTCCAGCTTTGTGAGGATTATGCCATCAACACCGATCTCTTTCTTGAAAGTGGACACCTGCTCTATGACTGAAGAGCCGGCAATTGACTCTCCTATATATAATTTGAGGTCAGGCTGGAGGATGCGGGACATTTTCTTAAGCTCGTTGATCAGGTTCACGTTAGTGTCCTGCCGGCCTGCAGTGTCAATTAGCACAACATCAACAGAATGGGCTTTTGCGTAACCGACAGCATCATAGCCAACAGAAGTCGGGTCAGCGCCATAATCCCTTTTGATCAGCCTCACTCCGAGCCTGATTGCATGAACTTCCATCTGTTCAATAGCAGCTGCCCTGAACGTGTCTCCGGCTGCAAAAACCACGCTGAACTTGTTATCCATGAGAAGCCTTGCGAATTTGGCTATTGTGGTGGTTTTCCCAGTCCCATTCAGCCCAAGGAAAACGATCTTAACCGGCTTTTCCCTTGACCGCATAAAATCCAGGAAATCAAACCCGGCCTCTGTGGACATGGTGGTAAGCAGCGTCTCCCTTATTGCGTTTTTTATAAAGGCGTTCATCCCTGATTTCGGGATCGTTTTGCCGATCAGCTTTTCCAGCAGATCGTTTCTGATGCCCTCAGCAACGCTTAGCTCAACATCACTCTCAAGCATCTCAAGCTCAAGGTTGTCCAGCAGCTCCCGAACATCGGACTCGGATATTTCCACTTCCCTTGTCACAAAAGACTTTATTGCCTTGAAGGCGCCAAGGCGGACTTCTTTTTTCCTATCTTTTTCAGGCTCGTACTTTGGAAGCGCCTGCGCGGGTTTTGGCTTTTCAGGTTCTTTTTTTTCGATTTTTTGTTTAGCAATCAATGGCTCTGGTTTTTTCTCCTGAATTTGTACTGATTTTTTCTCTTCGACTAGTTCTGGTTTCTTTTCCTTAATCGGTTCAGGCTTTTTTTCTTCTTTTTTCTTTTCCGGCTCGGGCTTCTTTTCCACAATTGGTTCTGGAATTTTTTCTTTCGTTGTTCTCTTCTCGTCTTTTTTCAATTCTGGTTCTGGTTTTTTTTCCTCTTTAAATTCTGGAGCAGGTTTTTCCTCAGGCTCTGCTAATTCTTCCATTTTCACTTCTGCCTCAAAAGCAGCTTGGGGTTCCTCTACTTCTTGTTCTGGAGCTTCAGGAACAGGCTCGGGCTCTTTGCTCTCTTCCTTGCTTGTGAGCTTATCGATAAAACCAGTAATTTTTTTCTTTAGGAAGTCGAACATAACCACACTTCAGGAGTAAAACACCGACTAAGGGGAAACCATGAGTCAGATGTAATCCTCTTTCACGCCTTCTTCGACCTGCTGGTTTAACTTGGCTGACTGCTCAGCATCCCGGAGCTTTACAGCCACCACCCTCAGTTTCCGATTTATCTTTTCGAACTCCTCGTTCAGCTTGGAAATTGCCTGGTTTGTGGCATCTATTCTCCTACGGATCTCGCGAGCTGCATCATCCTTCTCCATCTCAGTAATAAACTCTGCGCCAATGGGAACGAGCAGATTGGTATCTGTAATTGCTGATTTCACGAAGATTCCGCCCCCAATGGGAACGAGCATCTGTTTTTTCTCAAGCTTTTCCACACTCTGGAGCGCGTTGGTCATGTCCATGGAAGCGAGGCTGATACGTTCCATTTCCCTGCGCAGCATTGTCAGCTGCTCCCTGTAGATCGCAACCTCGTAGCTCATCCTCACTCTTTCATCATTCATGCCAACCATTCAACCACCGGATTTCTCAATGCGCTCTATCCGCACTGATGAGCGCCTCACTCCGTTCATAGAACCGAAAAGCGAGTATGTCTTCTCCTTTGCATGGTTCTCAGATTCTGCCTCGACCTGCTTTGTGAACTTGCGCTCGCTTTTTCCAAGTTTCAGCTTTCCGTAAACGCTCCACATCATTCAATCACCCATTTCAAATATCAAATATAACCAAGCGCAGATTCGGCCCTACCGAGCTCGAAGGCTCTGCTTGCTTCACCTGCAATATAACCGTGCTTGTTCGCGACTATCCCACATGAAACGAAACCGATTCCCATGTTCACAGTGCCCCGCTCGCCACTGACTTTGAGCACATCATTGATTTTCTTTACCTCTTCATCGCTGGCCGAGTAATGGACAAGGAATCCGTTGTTCCCTGCAAGGCAGCATGAACCAACTGTCGCGAACCTGGCGATGTACATTGGCACCAGCTCCACCCCGAGCGCGTCTTGCATGAGCATGCGCTCTTTTTTTGATATATGGGGGTTTATCAGCCCGCCCTTGTCATTAACGCTGATGTTGTTGCCATGCGCATTGGCTGTCTCACTTGCCTGGTACACATTCAAACCAGCTGATTTGAAAATTTCCATTTCCTCGTTTGTTGCGACGTTTGGCAGGATAGCCCCGGACGAGTTCATGGCAACGTAGGCACCCAGGAGGTTCGAGCCCCCAAGCAAGACCTTCTCCACTTGCGTATGGAGGTTCTCCTTCACAGCCCCCTCCAGCTTGTGGGTGGAATCGACTGGAATGAAAGTAAAGCTGTCATTGGACTTCACGAACATTCCTATCCAGGGGTTGCCGAAGTAGGCGCATCTTCTACTCATTTCTTTTCCTCAATTTTCTTTTCTTGCGCCTGTTTGGGAGCTGATTCCTTTTTCTCCTCGCTCTTGCTGCTCTCGGCAGCAAGGCGCGCGGCTTCCCTATTGCCCGGCGACTCGGGCAATGGGCCCCCATGCCCGCTTTTTTCCGCAGGCATGTTGGCGGCTTTTTTTGCCGAAGCTAGCGTTTTCTCCTTCTCTTTCGTTTCTGCCTCTTTTTTGGCCTTTTCTTCTGCTTCATTCTTGGCCTTCTCCTGCGCCTCTTTCTTGGCCTTTTCCTCTGCATCTTTCTTCGCTTTGTCTTCGGCTTCTTTTTTCTTCGCCTTGTCTTCCTCAGTCACCTCATCAGGGAGATAGACATTGACAATGCCTTCTTTCTTCAAAACCCTGACCTTCACCCTGCGGGGAGGCTTCTGGATGCTCCTTGTCCAGAGCGAGTTGTTGAGCGCGTTGCTCAGCAGAACGCTGTCGATATCCGCCTTCATGTGCCTGGAAACAAACTGCCTAAGCAGCTTCACTGCCCTCGGCACCCTATTTGTCCTTTTGTAATCGTAAGCTTTCCCTAGCGGAACGGTGTATACCCTTTCTACTTTTTCATCTGCCATACCATCAATCCTCCGCAATCCTCAGCTTGTGCGTTCTCCAGTTTCTCCGATAATTGTTTTGGGAAACCTTCCTCTTTGTCCTGGCTATGATGAATGCAGGGATTCTCCTGTTTTTCCTCCCGGCCTTCGCAAGCCTTTTCTTTTTCTGAAGCGACTTCTTGCCCATCAAAACCACCCTTATTTTTTATGGAACTTTATTGTGCTCTCCTTTTCAGTGCGGGCCTTTATGGCGCGCAGTACCGTTAGGAGCTCCTGCTCATTTATCTGCCGGCCTATCCGCTTGCTGGCGTGCAGCACTTGCTGGGCCGTTGTCAGGTAGAGCTCCTTGTTCGCTATTGCCACATTTGTGAGGCGATCATAGGCAGATTCAGTGAGCACTTTCCTCAGCGCATCCCTTAGCTGCTGCTCAACGCCCCTTGCCTCAAGCCCTTTCTGCTTTTCAGCCAGTTTTCTCTTCCTAAGCTCTTCAAGCTCAGCCTCATCCATCTGTCAGCTCACTTCCTTGGCAGCTGCGTCCAGTAGTGCCCTTCCCTTGGAAGTCAGCACCCTCCCGCCACGCTTTGCCTTTGCAAGCAGGCCTGCCTTTTCAAGCTGCTGCATTGCCTTTCTAATGGTTGAACCACCTGCTGGAGCGCTTCTCTGCGGCTTCACTCCCCTGCTCTTGCGGCCGCCGTAATGCTTCCTCAGCTTCCCGGTCCCCACTCCGCTTCCGGTATAGGCCTGCCTGAGTATGGATGCGCACCTTACAAACCAGAAGTCTGCCTGTTCCGGAGGTCTCTGGCAGTGGCTCCCGGTTTTCACCATGCCGACAAATGCGGGCTTCTCGACTTTCATGCCCTTTAGCTTGTCCGCTGCCTTTGCAAGCAGTTTGTTCGTATCAACATCTAATGCTGTAACCATTAATTCACCTCTTAGCCATCTTACGATGCCGTAATTAGCTGTAATGAGCAACGAAATTATTGCGAATAATGGTATTTAAATGTATCAGTCAGCTGAAATCATGCGGCCTTTTCTGACAATCAGAACCGGATAAGCGAGTATGACCAGACCGAGCAGCAAAAGGGAGTAATGGATATCGGATAGCAGAATGGAAGAGAAAACGACGAGCGCTATGCCTGCTACTCTCCCGTAATTCAGTAGCCATTCCCTTGCCACCATGGTCTTTTGAACATTCCTCTGCCTGTCCAGTACTATCGCGGTCGTGAAAGGGTAGAAGATGGCAGATGTGAAATTCCTCAAAGATATCACGCTCGCCCATCCCATGGCGGTTGTGGCCAGTGCTGCCACTGCTGTCGCAAGGCTCAGAGCGCTTCCGGAATAGGTGATGAACTTCCTTCTCTTGCGGAATGCATCGGATATCCGGCTCACTATGAATGATGCTATGAGCGACACGAGCGTTGTCGCCGAGAGGAAAACGCCAAGATCCGCGGGCGTGGTGAAATAGAACAGGGAGATCACTGTAACCGAAGCAGCTATGCCTCCCCCATAGGCACCCTCCACCAGTATTAGCGTCCGGAAACCCTTCAGGTCGGAAATGGAATTTTGGAGGGAAAATGATAGCGACCTGTTTCCTATTGCGAAAAAGGCGATGGGAATCACCATTGCATACATCACAAGAGCTATGAAGAATAGGAATGGAAATCCGATGCTTTGGGCAATGAAGCCCCCAACCACAGGTAGGAATACCCCGAAAAACGGGTTGATGGCGAAATACAGCGAGCTGAGCGAGGCCTCCTGCCCCTTGCACTGCTCGAAGAACAAGATATTGAAAGGAACCCAGAACAGGAAACAGTTTACGCCAACAAGAAAAGAGAACAGGTAGAGCACTAATGCTGAAGGGCTAGCCAATGCAAGCAGCAGATATGCGATAGCCTGAACGGCTATGCCGGCTATGAAGATCCACCGCATGTTTAATCCTCTGGTGCGGTCAAGCAAATGGATCGTTAGAACTGGGGCTATTGCCCAGAAAAGGAAGGATAGGACAAGCTCCAGAACAGTTACGCCAGCTTCCTTGAAATAAAGATAGATGAGGCTGCCTCCGAGTACTCCTGCGGCATTCCACAGGAGATAAAGCACGAGCAGCCGCGCTAGCGTACCCTCTCTAGCCATAATTTTTTCCAGCATGGTCCTTTCGCCTTATTATTTATCGCAAACCACTAATATATTCCTTTCGAAATGCGCTGCGATTTAAAAACAATGAAGCTAAAGGAAAAGCATGAAGGAAATTTTCAAAGGGGTTTACCAAATCGACGAAAAAACGATCGCTACAAAGAACGCTGTTTTAGGAAAAAGGGTTTATGATGAGAGGCTGGTGAAATCAGAAATAGGCGAGCTTCGCGTTTGGGACCCATTCAGGTCCAAGCTCGCTGCTGCTATAAGGAAAGGGCTTAAGAATTTTCCTTTCGCACCTGACTCAAAAATTCTCTATCTCGGTGCGTCTACCGGCACGACGGTCTCGCATCTATCGGACATAGTTGGACCCAAAGGAGAGATATTCGCAGTCGAGATCGCCCACCAGGTGATTAAGCCTCTTCTTGCGCTCTGCGAAGTGCGGCACAATATTATCCCAATTCACGGGGATGCGAAACAGCCGCAGGAATACAAGGAGGTTGGCGAAGTAGACGCCATTTACCAGGACGTTGCGCAACCTGACCAGGCGGACATACTGGTAAAGAACGCGGATATGTTCCTGAAAAAAGATGGGATCGCAATGATCGCGATAAAGAGCCAGAGCATTGATGTCACCAAAAAACCGAAGGAGGTTTTTGCCGGGGTATTGTCCATACTAGAAACGAAATTCGATGTGCTTGAAAAATACGAGCTAGAGCCGTTTGATAAGGACCACCTTTTTGTGGTGCTGAAGTACAGGAGTTGAAGCACAAACGATTATATAGCCAAAGCGGATAATTGCCTTTGATGGGAGACGTTGAAAAGGACGTGGAAACTGTAAGGCGACTTCATCTGAGCGGCAGCGACAAACTCCACATAGCGTCCAGCCTTGATGATTTCATGATAAAGATTTTCAAGGAAAGAATACGCAGGGAACACCCGCGAGCGAGTGAAAAACGAATTCTGGAAATATTGCGGGAGGAGCTTTCCTATGGAAGAAGAGATAACGTTTGAATCTTTCACGCTGAAGCTGCTTGGTTCGCTCAACAAGTGCAAGGCTGACTATCTTGTAGTGGGTGGTGTCGCAGCGGTTTATTACGGCAGGCCACGCACAACTTCTGATTGCGATATCATACTCTCGCTGGAGGAAAGCCAGCTCAAAGAGTTCGCAGAATGCATGAAAAAGCATGGCTTCCAGATACGGGAGCATGATTTAATTGAAGGGTTTCGCGAAAAGAGCCATTTCAACGCCTACCTGGGAGATTCGCCATTCCGGGCGGATTTCAGCTGGAGAAAAGGTTCGCTTGCAGAACACGGTTTTAAAAGAGCTAAAGATACAAAGCTTTTTGGAATTTTAGTTCGCATGGAAG
>Ga0315273_10011740_pt1 | contig 11212 bp, 13 predicted proteins | sample YL17G02_0_MG_FD_205753 | JGI IMG/M metagenome (GOLD analysis project Ga0315273, IMG submission 205753) | Sediment microbial communities from Yellowstone Lake, YNP, Wyoming, USA - YL17G02_0 | ecosystem: Environmental > Aquatic > Freshwater > Lake > Sediment | place: USA: Wyoming | collected...
AGGACGTCACGCAGCGCGCCCTGATGGAACGGCGCCTGGCGGTGTCCGAGCGTCTGGCGGGCGTCGGCCGGCTGGCGGCCATGGTCGCCCACGAAATCAATAACCCGCTGGACGGGATCATGCGGCTGGTGAACCTGGCCCGCCGCGCCGAGGCCGAGAATGAGGACCCGCGGGCCGAAAAGTACCTCGCCGAGGCCGACAAGGGCCTGCTGAGGCTGGCGGCGATCGTACGCGACTTGCTGGCTTTCTCGCAGAGCGCCACGCAGGTCGTCGAACCCATGCCCATCCGCGACCTGCTCGTCGAGGCGGCCGAGGCCATGAAGCCCGCCGCCGAAAAGGCCGCCGTCCGCATCGACGTCTCCTGCGCCGACGACGTGCCGCCCGTCAAGAGCGGCACCCTGTATCACGTCGTCCTGAACCTCGTGAAGAACGCCGTCGAGGCCATGCCCGACGGCGGGCGCGTCACCGTGTCGGCCCGCGCGGAGCCCCAGGGCCTCGTGGTCGAAGTGGCCGACACGGGACCCGGCATCCCGCCCGAAGCGCTGGCGAAAGTCTTCGAGCCTTTCTACTCGCACAAGGCGAAAGGGAAGGGCACCGGCCTCGGGCTGGTGATCTCGAAGGACCTCGTGGAAAAACAGGGGGGGACCCTCCAGGCCGCCAACCGTCCCGAAGGAGGCGCCCTTTTCACCGTGCGCGTCCCGCTCCTCGCCGCAAGGCCGGGGGACCGCCTCTGACGCTGGTGCCGGAAAGGAGAAGGGTTGTGGCGAAGGCAAGAATCCTGATAGTGGACGACGACGAACTGATCCTGACGAGCCTGGCGGAACTGCTGAGGCTCGAAGGGTACGACGTGGAAACGGCCGCACGCTTCAAGGATGCGTCGGCCCAATTGGCCGCCAGCGCGTTTGAGGTCGCGATCGCCGACGTCTCCATGCCCGACGTGGACGGCTTCGAACTGCTGAAGTTGATCCGCAACCGCTATCCCGACACCGTGACGATCATGATGACGGGCTACGGCACGATCGAGGATGCCGTCAAGGCCATGCGCGCCGGCGCGTTCGACTACCTCACGAAGCCGCTCATCGACGACGAAATCAAACTGGTGGTCCAGCGGGCGCTCGAGCGGCAATTCTTGACGGCCGAAAACCGCTCCCTCCGCAAACAGTTGGCCGAACGCTACAGCCTCGACAACATCGTCGGCCACGATTACAAAATGCTCCACGTCTTCGACCTCGTGGAAACCGTCGCCGACACGCCGACGACGATCCTCATCACGGGCGAGAGCGGCACGGGCAAGAGCCTCGTCGCCCACGCCATCCATCAGCGCTCCAACCGCCGGGGCGGGCCCTTCGTCGAGGTCGCCTGCGGGGCGCTCCCCGAGACGCTCCTGGAGAGCGAACTCTTCGGCCACGTGCGCGGCTCGTTTACCGGCGCGACGGGCGACAAAGCGGGCAAGTTCAAGCAGGCGGACGGCGGAACGATTTTCCTCGACGAGATTTCGACCGCCACGCCCGCCCTTCAGGTCAAACTCCTCCGCGTCCTCCAGGATTTCGAGTTCGAGCCCGTCGGCGGGTCCAAGACCGAACGTGCCGACGTCCGGTGCCTTCTCGCGACGAACCAGGACCTCACCGAGGCCGTCAAACGCCACGAGTTCCGCCAGGACCTCTATTACCGCATCAACGTCGTGACCATCCATCTGCCGCCCCTCAGGGAACGCATCGGCGACATCCCGCTGCTGGCGGAGCGGTTCCTCAAGGAACTCTCCGCGCGGAGCGGCCGGCAGGTCCTCGGGCTCCAGGAAGAGGCGCTCCGACGGATGCAGATGTATGATTGGCCCGGAAACGTCCGCCAACTTGAGAACGTCATGGAACGGGCCGTCGTCCTGTCGAAGAACCATGTGATCGGCGTCGAGGACCTGCCCGACGAGGTCGCCGAGCCCGGCGCCCGCGGCACCGCGGTCGCCGACTCCAACGGCATCCTGCCCCTGAAGAAGGCCCTCGAGGCGCCCGAGCGCGAAATCATCCTCCAGGCGCTCGAGGCGAACCACGGCAGCCGCCAGGCCACCGCCGAGGCCCTCGGCATCAACCGCACGACCCTCTACAAAAAGATGAAACGCTACGGCATCGAAATGGCCGAGTCCGTGGCGTGAGGAAAGGCAACGCGGCCCCTCGACCCTTCGGCCTTGCTCAGGGTCGCCCTGAGGTTCTCGAAGGGCGACCATGCTCGGGCCGCCCTGAGTCCCGGCGCACCGGGATCGAAGGGCGAAACGCGGAACTCGGAACGCGGAACGAACGGGCAAAACGGCACGCTGTTCGAGCCGCGTCCCGCCTTCGCCCCTTCGACAGGCTCAGGGCTACGGCGGGCAAGCCTGACCTGTCCGCCGAAGCCCGAAGGGCGAAGCCGGAAGGGTCGCGGTCATGGCTAGTTGGTCTTTGTACGTCGCCGCGGAGACACGATCGGATGTCCGCTTTTGCGCTGGCGCTTGCGGGCGTCCTCGGCGATGGCTCGAACATCGTACTTGAACTTGGCCGCAATCTTCTGGCGAATCTTGCGTACCTCGGCCACAATCGGATCGTCCCACATGGATATTCTCCCATCGGCCTGCCCGAAGATGACGACCATCGTTTGATGCTGCCTACTTGACGACGGAATTCGGCCTGGGCGGCAGCGTGACCACCGGCTCGTTGTCTTTGCCTTCGCGAGACCGGATGTCCCTCGCAATGGCGTCCAGGTCGTAGTTGAACCGCGCGGCGTGCTCTTGGCGTCCTTTGCGGACTTCTTCCACAATCGGATCCTTATTCATGGTGATTCTCCCATCAACTCGTCCGGGGTACAGATGGTCGGCGGATCGTACCCGCATCGCTCCAGGGTCATGCGAATCGCCGGCATCCGTTCCGCGTTGGCAATGTGCCTGCAATTCCACGTCATCAGGAGGTCCATTCCATGTACCGTAGCCAGCGCAATGTGCAACGCATCCTCCACTCCTTGCTCCGGAAGGGCGTGACTCTGAACGAGTTCGCGAGCCAAGGCTACAGCCTGGTCCGTAACCCGCAACCTTGCTACGCCTCGAAGCATTTCCACCCGCTGCTGTGCCGCCTCGGAGTCGCCTCGGCCGGCCTCGTCCGCCACCAATTGCGACACGTAGATATCGAAGTTCTGCCGCCGATGCTCCCACCACTGGCGAGTCACTTCCTGGTGCGCCGCCAAAATCAGGTCCCGACTCGGCCGCGCCGTCAGGTAACTGACGATGGTCGTCTCCAGATAGACCCGCTGTTTCACGCCAACTCCTCGCCGGCACGGCACATTCTTGAAGCCCCTCTTCCGGCGAACCTTGCCACCGGATTCGGCAAAGGATATTCTACCGGCGAGAGGTTGGCATGACAAGGGCCGAAAGGCCCTCGGCATCAACCGCACGACGCTCTACAAAAAGATGAAACGCTACGGCATCGAAATGGCCGAGTCCGTGGCGTGAAGAGAGGCAATGCAGAATGTAGAACGCGGAACTCAAAGACAGGCAACCGCCGAGCCGCAAGCGGGCAACAGGTTAGGCGATGCGGAGTGCTTTGGGGCGGTCAGCGGCATTTTCGTAATGGCACTTCACGGCGTCGCGGATGTTCTGGCGCAATTCCTCGGGGGTGTCAGCCTCGGTGAAGATGGAGGCGCCGACCGCACGGGCGGTGAACCCGCCGTCCGGATCTTCCTCGACCTGAAAAACGATTTCCGTCATCGGGTTTGCTCCCTTGTTACTTGTCCCGGCTTCTCGACGGGGGTTCATTGCATTGTAACCCCGTGGGCGAAGGTTGACAAGCCGGAAGCACGCCGAAAGGAATGCGGAACCCGGAAGGCGGAAGGGAAAGACTGGCACGGAGCAAGAGGCACCAGGCAACAGGTTCGCCGGCGGACTTGTCCGCCGGGCGTGCGGCTCGCTCAAGAGGGGCTTGTCCGCCAAGTTGATCTCGGTTGCCTTTTCCACCCGATTCGCATAACCACGGCAAAACCCCAACAGGCAACCTGAGACGGGAAGAAGGAAAGGGAGGCTAGCGCGACGATCCGTCCGGCCACTCCATAGGAACTCGACCATACGGCGCTGCCGCCGAGGAGCATCAGAAGGCTCGGGCCGAAGACCAGAAGGGTCGCCACCAGGGAAAACGGTAATGCGATTTCAGGGGCAAATCCGCGGCGACGCCAAAACCCCGCGACAAAACCGCCTACCAACATCGCCCAGATCCAAAGCAGAAGGAGGAATTGTAACCAGAAAAAAAAGTTTACCAATCCGCTCTCGTTGGCAAAACTCTTCCAGCCCCGGATGATCGCCGGCAGAAGGGCGCCGACATACACGCCCCCCGCCGTGGCGAGGACAACGACGACACCCACCACACCCTTGAGGATCGCGTTTTTCATTCCGCCTCCAGGCTTTCTACGCCCTGGCGCACTCTCAGTTGCTCCCACCGCGCGCATTGTGCCAGTGGGGGATGGGGATGTCCACAACTATCCGGCAACGGAGAATGATGAATAAGGAACGCTGAACCGCGGAAGTCAGAAGGAACGGCAGCACGGCGAGACCCGTTCGGCTCGCTGCGCTCGCTCAGGGTGACAACAAAAAAAGAGCGCGGCGTCCCGGCGGGACGCCGCGCGTGTTTCCGCGCCCCGCAAGCGGGGCGGCTAACTGTCGGCCGGGCCGAACGATGCGCCGATTAGTACATATCTTCGCCCATACCACCGCCGGCGGGGGCCTTCTTCTTCTCCGGGATCTCGGACACCAGGGCGTCGGTCGTCAAGAGGAGCCCGGCAATCGAGGCGGCGTTCTGGAGCGCAATCCGCTCCACCTTCATCGGAACGATCACGCCTTGCTTCACCATGTCGCCGAACTTGTGCGTCAGGGCGTTGTACCCGTAGGTCGCGCTCGCGTTCTGTTCGACCTGCTGGGCGACGATGGAGCCGTCCATCCCCGCGTTGGCTGCAATCTGCTTGATGGGCGCTTCGAGTGCCCGGCGGACGATGTCGGCGCCGATTTTTTGGTCGCCCTTAAGCCGCAAGCGGTCGATGGCCCTGCGGGCCCGGAGCATCGCCACGCCGCCGCCCGCCAGGATGCCTTCCTCGACGGCGGCCCGGCAAGCGTGCAAGGCGTCCTCGACGCGTGCCTTCTTTTCCTTGACCGCACTTTCGGTCGCGCCGCCGACGTGGATCTGCGCGACGCCGCCGGAGAGTTTCGCCAGCCGCTCTTCGAGTTTTTCGCGGTCGTAGTCGCTGGTGGTGGTTTCGATTTCGCGGCGAATGGCCTCAAGTCGTCCCTTGATGGCGCTGGTTTCTCCGGCGCCTTCGATGATGGTCGTCGTCTCCTTGTCGATGGAAACCTTCTTCGCCTGGCCCAGGTGCTCGATCTTCACGTTCTCGAGTTTGGTCCCGAGGTCCTCGAAGATCGCCGTCGCGCCCGTCAGGGTGCCGATGTCTTCGAGCAGGGCCTTTCGGCGGTCGCCGAAGCCGGGGGCCTTCACGGCGCAGCACTGGAGCGTGCCGCGCAGGCGGTTGACGACGAGCGTGGCGAGGGCGTCGCCCTCGATGTCCTCGGCGATGACCAGCAGCGGCCGGCCCGACTGGGCGACCTGCTCCAGCAGCGGCAGGAGTTCCTTCGCGCTCGATATTTTCTTCTCGTGCACCAGGATGTAAGGCTTCTCCAACTCCGCGGTCATCGACTCGAAGTCGGTGACGAAGTGCGGCGAGATGTAACCCTTGTCGAACTGCATGCCCTCCACGAGTTCGACGGTCGTCTCGAGGCTTTTGCCTTCTTCGACGGTGATGACGCCGTCGCGGCCGACCTTCTGCATGGCGTCGGCGATCATCTGCCCGATCTCGGCGTCCTGATTGGCCGCGCACATGCCGACCTGCGCGACTTCCTTGGAGTCCGTGACGGGCTTGGCCCTTTTCTCCAGTTCCGCCACCACCGCCGTCACCGCCGCGTCGATGCCTCGCTTCAGTTCCATCGCGGTCGCGCCGGCGGTCACGTTCTTCAGGCCCTCGACGAAGATGGCCTCGGCGAGGATCGTGGCGGTGGTCGTCCCGTCGCCGGCCACGTCGCTCGTCTTGGAGGCGACCTCGCGGACCATCTGGGCGCCCATGTTCTCCCAGGGGTCTTCGAGTTCAATTTCCTTGGCGACGGTCACCCCGTCCTTCGTGACGGTCGGGGCGCCGAAACTCTTTTCCAGGATGACGTTGCGTCCGCTGGGGCCGAGCGTCACGCGGACGGCCTTGGTCAGGATGGCGACGCCTCGGCGAATGGCCTCGCGCGCTTCGGTGTCGAATGCGATTTTTTTCGGTGGCACGATCTCGTCTCCTTTTCCTTTGGAATTTCACCCAATTCTACGACGCTATCTCAACGCAGCGGGCCACGGCAGGGGCCGTACCCCTGCCAGGGAGAACGCAGAGCACGCCGAGAACTGCAAAGATAGGGGAACGGCAAACAACATGCTTTGCGAGCCGGTGGCGGAAATGGCCTTGCCGTTGTCACTCAATCCTCCCTCTGCGGCCTCTGTGTTCTCTGCGTTGAAAAACACAGTTACGAATGGCTAATGACGGACGACCGCCAGGATGTCGTCCTGGCCCATGACGAGGACTTCCTCGTCTTCGACGGTGATTTCGGTTCCCGCGAAACTCGAGAAGAGGACCTCGTCGCCCGCCTTGACGGAGGGCTTCACGAGTTCGCCCGAGTCGAGCCGCTTGCCTTCGCCGACGGCAACGACTTTCCCGCGCTTCGGCTTCTCCTGGGCCGAGTCCGGCAGGACGATGCCGCCTTTCGTCCGCGTCTCGGCCTCCAGGCGTTTCACGACCACACGGTCTCCAATCGGTGTCAACTTCACAGGCCGCTCCTTTCCTTGTTGTCCAATGCCTTTTTCCACGGGTCACGGAACTCCGGTCTGTCCGCCTCGGGCGGCGCCATGGCGTGCCACGCCGCTCGCATCAGCCGGCTCACCACCGAAACGATTTGGTGCCGGTCGGCCGGCTTCGTCAACACGAACTCGATGTGGAGCAACCGGACCTCGGCGAGCGGCACGTCGGCCGGATGCGCCGTCATCAGCACCGCCGGAAGCCACATGGGCTCCTCGCGAATTCGCCGCAGCGTCTCCAGGCCGTCGAGCCTCGGCATGTGGAAATCGATCAGGGCGATGTCGATGTGCTGCGTGTGGACGACCTCGATCGCCTCCTCGCCGCACTCCGCCTGAAGCGTCCGGAACCCCGCATGCCGAAGGACCTCGTCCACGGCATCGCGCCAGGCGTCGTTGTCGTCGGTGATGAGGACCGACGCGTCGCGCGGCTCCAAGTTGATCGGTTGAGCCACCATGGTTCGCCCAGTCTGGACTGCACCCTTCTGACAATGAGCAAGGCCTGTGCCAATGGGGGAGTTTGACAATCGCCCGTCTGCGGGGCCTTATAAGTCTCGACGGCAAAAGGGCTTACAGCATCGCCCCGCAAACCGGAAAGGGAAGGGGGGTCACCTGGGGCTCTCGGGGCGTGCCAAAATGTCCGCCCCACGCCCATCCGCCCCTGCCATCCTGGCAGGGGTCGCGCCTCATCAACCCCGCCATAAAATGGTTGCCGCGGCGACTGGCGCGGGGCGAAGGCCCATGAATGGGCCTAACGGCCATTGCCTCAATCCGCGGCCACACCCTACGGTACCGCTCCCCCGCGCGCGGTTGGAACCTTTCCGCCTCCGGTTGCGTCCAAGTGGCGGAGGATTATCCTATGCGAACGCGCTGGGCGTGGCTGGTGGCCGGTTGGCTTGGCCTCGTGATGGCCTCGGGTTGCGACGAGCCATCGGGCGGGCCGCCGCCCGCACCGCCGCCTCTCCCAACGTGCAAGGCGGTCAATGCAGTGCTTTCCCCAAGCGAGTGCTACTTGCCGATTCAGAGGGAGCGCGGAGGCACCGTTGTAGTGGCCAAGTGCCGGAGCGTCGAGGAATATGCCAAGAACTTGCGCGGCAACTGGGAGGACCATTGGTATCTTGTCGAGTGGGATGTTCTGGAGGTTGAGCGAGGTCAATGGCCCGCAACAGGGGTAGCCTTCGTGTTCTATGACCCTTGGCCCACGCCGGGGTCCGGCATCGAGTTTAAGAGGGGCCCTTTCCCCTTCGTCGCCGGCCGGGTGTTTGCGTTCTCCCTGAAGACCACCGAAGCGCCGCCTCTCATCGTGGGCATGGAAGAGCGGAGTCGCCTGTCGCCCCATGGCGCGCGAATGTTGCCGAAACTCGATTTTCGCACAGCCGAGAGCAAGGCCGAGTACGAGGCTGTCATGAATGCCGTGCGTGATTACGAGGCGGGACAGGGCATACCGGCGGTCGGTGTTTCCCAAATGCGGGAGGAAACGCCCTCCGCGTATGTGGTGGAACACTGGACCGGTTTCGGCAAGTCCCCAAAGGCCTGGGCGTTCCGCGTCGCCAAGTCAACATACCAGGTGGAACTATTACCTTGAAGGGCACCGCGGCGCGTCCAACTTGGTGGGCCGCGTGCGAATTGGCTGAGGAGTCCGCATCATGAGAACCGTAGCGATTGCTGTGTCCGTTCTGGCTGTCCTCGTCTCCGGATGTGAGTCGGTGGGCGGGCCGCCTCCTGCGCCGCCGCCCCCGGCGGACGCGCCGGCGGCCAATTGCACCACCCTGGGGAACGCCATCCCCTATGGGCCCGCAGAGCAGCCCGGGGAAACCATCGTCGTAGCCCGCTGCTCCCTCGTTCGCCGGTACGCCACTGTGACCCGCGGTGACTGGGATTACTCATGGTACGTTTTCGGGTTCGACGTGGTGAGCGCCGAACGCGGCGCCTGGCCGGCGAAGCAGGTGGTGTTCGTCGCGTACGACGCCTGGCCGACGCGCGAGTCGGGCATCCTGGTGGACAAGGGGCCATTTCCGTACGACCCCGGGCGTGTGATGGCATTTCACGTTCGGACGGGAATGTCGCCGCCCCTGATTACGGGCCAGGAATGGCGGAGCCGCGTGCCGCCGCATGGCGTGCCTCGGGCGTTCCGGTTCGATGCGACCGACACCGATGGCAAACTTGTCCATGATCGCGTGTGGAAGGCGGTACAAGACTTCGCGTCGGCGCAGGGCTGGCCGCAACCCGGTGGGGCCTCGAACTACGAACAAACTGACGACACGTACGTGCTCGAGGTCATCTTCGGGACGGGCGCGGAGTCGGTGCGCCGGGCGCTGCGGGTTGATTGCGAATCTTTCCGCGTGTCCGAGTTGCCGTAGGCTGGGCCAAGTGCTGGGCTTCAGCCCTGGAAGTTCTCGCAGTGCTCGCTCTGGTCGCCGAGGATGCGCAGGTGTCCGCGCTCCTCGTCCAAAATGGTCGAGAAGGCGGCACGGGCCTGATTGGACTCGATGAAACTCATCATCTCCTGGTAGAAGAGGATGGTGTCGCGTTCGGCCCGGATGCCGACCGCCAGGGCCTCGTAGTCGCTCCTGGCCTGGTCGGCGAGGCGCGCGACCGCCCCCTCCTCGGCGAAGACCTGCGTCTCGACCAGCCGGTCGATGTAGGCCGCCAGGTCCGCATCGTCGGTGTATCCCTTTTTGGCCCGGCGGTCGGCCTGAAGGATCTCCTCGAGTTCCTCGAATCGCGCCAGGTGCTTTTTCTCATCTTCCGCCAGCCGGAGGAAGAGGTCGCGCGTGGCGGTGTCCTTGGCCCGCGCGGCGGCCTCCCGGTAGAAGTCCAGGCCGTGGCGTTCCATGTTCTGGGCGATCTTGGCCGCCTCGATCTCATTGAAGAATTTTTGTGCCATGCGGTGGCTCCTTTGCACCAGTGAGTATCTTTGCCCGGGCTAGCGTGCCCCGCCGCTTCCCAACGTTTTGCATCGTCAACCACAACCGACTACGAGAGCCTTACTTGTAGCGCGGGGGTTTATCCCCCGCGCAAAACACCCTACATCCAACGGCCGCGGGGGATAAACCCCCGCGCTACAGAGCCCGATGCAAAACGTTCTTCCGCGGCGGGCTCAGGGCTTCGCCTTCGCCAGTTCCTCCCGTCCGAACGGCGAGATCTCCCGCAGCCGGCGGATGATGGGCGGCAAGACCTCGATCACCTTGTCGATCTCCGATTCGGTGTTGTACACGCTCAGGCTGAACCGCACCGAGCCGTGCGCCGCCGTGAACGGCACGCCCATGGCGCGGAGGACGTGGCTCGGCTCCAGGCTGCCGGTCGTGCACGCGCTGCCGCTCGACGCGCAGATGCCGTGCTGGTCCAGGAGCAAGAGGATCGCCTCGCCCTCGACGTATTCGAAACTGATGTTGGTGGTGTTCGGGAGGCGCGCGGTCGGGTGGCCGTTGAGCATCGCCCCGGGGCACTTCGCCAGGAGTCCCTTCTCCAGACGATCCCTGAGGGCCCGGACGCGCGTCTGCTCGTCCTGGAGGCGCGCCTTGGCGAGTTCCGCCGCCCGCCCGAGCGCGACGATGAGGGGCACAGGCTCGGTTCCGCCCCGGCGGTTGCGTTCCTGGTGCCCGCCCAGCATGAACGGGCTGAAGCGCGTCCCGCGGCGCACGTACAGCGCCCCGATCCCTTTCGGGGCGTGCAACTTGTGGCCCGAGAGGCTGAGCATGTCCACCGGCAGGTCCGCCAGGTTCATGGGCACCTTGCCGACGGCCTGGACGGCGTCCGTGTGAAAGAGGATCCCGCGCGACCGGCAGAGGGCGCCGACGTCCTCGACGGGAAAGAGGACGCCCGTCTCGTTATTCGCCCACATGACGGTCACGAGGGCGGTGTCGTCGTCGAGCGCGTCGCCGAGGTCGGCGATGTTGAGCATCCCCTGGCTGTCGACCGGGAGTTCCGTCAGGCGGTAGCCTCCGCCTACGGAGCCCTCCTGGCCGAGGACGTGGCAGAGGTTCCGCACGGCCGGATGCTCGACGCGCGTCGTGATGATGTGGCGTCGGCCGGCGCTCACGGCCAGGGCGCTGCGGATTGCCGTATTGTCGCTCTCCGTGCCGCACGACGTGAAGAGGATTTCCGTCGGGTGGGCGCCCACCAGGTCGGCCACCTGTTCGCGGGCCTCTTCGACGTTTCGGGCCACCTGGCCGCCGAACGTGTGCATGCTCGACGGGTTGCCGTACAAATCGGTCAGGAACGGCTCCATCGCCTGGCGGACTTCCGGGGCGACGGCCGTCGTCGCGTTGTTATCGAGATAAATGACCATGCTCATCCTTGTTTCCCCTGGGGTTCAGGGTTCCGGCAGCCGGCCG
>Ga0315273_10011741_pt1 | contig 11211 bp, 11 predicted proteins | sample YL17G02_0_MG_FD_205753 | JGI IMG/M metagenome (GOLD analysis project Ga0315273, IMG submission 205753) | Sediment microbial communities from Yellowstone Lake, YNP, Wyoming, USA - YL17G02_0 | ecosystem: Environmental > Aquatic > Freshwater > Lake > Sediment | place: USA: Wyoming | collected...
AACTGGTTCGCCCTTGATGGCTGCCAAAGCAATCGAGGCTTTTTGCTTTGGAGTGTATGATTTTTTCATACTTTCAGTGTATCACATCCATCTAATATGGTTGTCTAGATTTGCCAGTCCATTATATTATCCTCATCTTTTGCATATTCTTCATCTCTTTCTTCGCAATCAAAAAATTATTCGTCAACAACTGTTTCACAATCCGGATTTTCCTTCGCTTCCTCTTCGGATAAATTTTCACATACCGTTTCATCTTCCGATATTTCCTCTTCAAAAGGATTCTCCTCGGCATATTTTATTGGATCATTGCATTCAACTCCTTGTTTCACTTTCGTTTCATCATCGCACAGCGTTTCATTGCAATCTTTTTCATCCGGATCGCAGACAAAAGGATCGCAATTTTCATCTTTTTCCGGATCGCAAAGCGAGATATTTGCCGCGTTGCGCCTAGCAATTTTATAATACCAAATATCATCGTCTTGGTTGCCAGTACACTTTTCACTTTCTTCGATGGATTGCGGATCGCATTCCCAAATGAAGCATTTTTCCACATACGGATCACAATCAACCTGATTTTCAATAACATAATCCCACTTAACCATAATCTTCCAATAAGTAAAACCGACCGATCCCAAGATCAGCATCCCAAAAATGATAAATAAGATTTTTGATTTTTTGTCCATAATTTTTGCCCTAGTCTTAATGTCGATATTTTACCACAAATTATGATTTTTCAAAACAACACTAATTTCAACACCGATTTCATATACACAAATGGCATAATTGCTATATTCTTATTACGACAATTAACTGATTTTCATCATGGTACGGATTAATTATTTTTGGTATCTTAAGCTTCTCCAAAGAAAGTCGGTTTTCTGAATAAATGGTATCAAACCCCAAAGCAAGCTCTGGACTCGCAATTCGTTACCCAACCGCAATAAGCTACGGGATAAAATTACTTCGTAATTTATCAAAGTCCCTCGAATAATCTGCGCTGACTTTTCGGAAACGGAAAGTTTTTTTATTCATCAACCAATATTGCAACCTATGATGATTTCAATAAAATATTCCAAGTCCCGCCATATTAACCGATAGAAATTTAAAATATAAAAGGGAATAGATATGTTCACAAAATACGTAAAAAGAGGCTGTGGAAAAGACGTGGAACAAAACCTGTTGGCCAGGAAAATTATTGAGACGTTCCGAAATTGGCTCATTCGCGAAAGTCAAATCCCCTGACGGCTATTCCGATGTGGTCAGGAAGAAAAGGAGCGGCATCCTAATCGCACGAACGTCATAACTTCTGAAAAAGAGTGAAAGAAGTAAATATTTGCTTCTTTCACCCACCTAATATTTTTAGTATTCAAAAAAGTTTTCTATTGCAAATAATCTCCGCTTTTGATAGCATAAAAGCACATATTTGAACGATGAATTTAAAATATAATTAGATGCAACATAATGCTCAAAAACAAGATTATTCATAACTTATTGGATTTCTTCTGAACTGATTTCATTGGAAATTCTGCCATCAAAATGAAAAGCATAATTACGAATGAAAAATCAATCGACGAAGTTTTGACCCGCGGCGTGGAAAATATCTATCCCAGCCGTGAAGAACTTAAGAAAGTTTTGATGAGTGGAAAGCGAATCAAGCTTTACTGCGGTTATGATCCGACAGCCAGATCACTTCATATCGGCAATGCGATTTCCATCAACAAGCTCGGCTATTTTCAACGTCTGGGTCACGAAGTCATTTTTCTTGTTGGCGATTTTACCGGAATGATTGGCGATCCAACCGATAAAAGTGTAACCAGAAAAAAACTGACAAGAAAAGAGGCGCTGGAAAACAGCAAAAATTATCAGAAACAAGCTTCCGGATATTTGAAATTTGATGGAAAAAATCCGGCAAAAGTTTTACATAACAGCGAGTGGAGCGACAAACTCACTTTTAAAGATGTAATTGAATTAGCCTCTAATTTTACTGTCCAACAAATGTTAACTCGAACCATGTTTAGAAATAGATTGCTTGGTGGAAAGTTTAATACTTATGTAGTCTGTAGAAATTGCAAAAATCCATTTCCGTCTCCAATTCAATTTGGTGATAAAAAAAGTTTTAAAACTTCCACTATTGAAAATAACACGACAATTTGCCCGACATGCAATAGGAAGACCATTTTTGGGAAAAAAGATCTGCTTCAATCCGAACCTATTTATTTACACGAATTTTTATATCCATTGGCTCAAGGATATGACAGTGTGGCAATGGATGTAGATCTTGAAATCGGAGGAAATGACCAAACATTCAATATGCTTTGCGGACGAGATCTCATGAAGGCAATGAAAGGCAAGGAAAAATTTGTTATGACTACAAAACTTTTAGCTGATGAAACTGGAAAGAAAATGGGAAAAAGCGAAGGCAATGTCGTCAATCTGGATGAAAGTCCGAAAAATATGTTCGGCCAAATCATGGCTTGGTCGGATGGGCTCATCGGTTCCGCATTTGAACTTTGCACCAACATTCCGGCAGATCAATTGATCGGAATCCAAAAGGCCTTAAAAGACCTGAAAACCAATCCGCGGGATTTGAAATTGAAACTGGCTTTTGAAATCACCAAGATAAATCATGGTGAAGATGCAGCCAGAACCGCAAAGGATTATTTTATCGAAACTTTTTCTAAGCAAGAAATTCCTAATGATGTTTCAGTATCAACTAGTAGCGCACCAGAAATATTATTGGTTGATTATATAGTAGAAGCTGGCAAAGCTAAAAGTAAAAGTGATGCTCGTCGAAAAATAGAACAAGGTGGAGTTGATCTTGATGGAAAGAAGATTGACGATTGGAAGATGATGTTAAGTAGCGAATTACACAATGGGATGACATTGAAAGTCGGAAAATTCGGTTTTGTGAAAATAAAATTTTAATCACACCTTTTCAATAATTCCCTTTAAAACACCATCACCAAGCGCTGGACAAACAAGTCAAAGTGTGATATTTTGCATAGTCAGAAAGTTGTTTGAAAATTCATATCCGGAAAGGAGAAAATATGGAAGCAAAAAACATCCAGTGGTTTATCGAGCCGACGGCAGAATTTGACAATCAGAAGATTTATCAAAATTTGTCGGCAACCAACAGGCCAACTGAAGATTCTTTGGAAATCAGGGACTCAAAGGGTAAAAATCATGAAGTATGGTTGGTTGATTTCGACTTTATCAAATATCTTTTGAGCCAACACGTGTCGCTTCAAATATATTTGAAGCAAGGAGATGTTATTCAAAGATGGCGGCTGTTAGAGCCATTAGTAAAATTCAAGAAACGAAGGAGGAAAGGGAATGAAAACAAGGAGTGATGAATTTAAAGTTGTTAGAGTTGAAAGTAATGAAGTAGAAGTTAGATTTAGAGACATTTTTTTAGTTTTTAAAAGATACAATAAGAGAATCCATCTTGTATCCAAAACGAATCTTTACAAACAAATTTACGATCCGGAATCACTCTGGATCGACCGGCAAGATTTTTCACAAATTTGCCGGAAAGTCGCAAAGATAATGGATGACAAATCCTTATCCAAGCGATTCCCAAAAAAAGCATCTCCAAAAGAGTGGCCGCTCCAACTTTCCCTTTTCAATTTTTAATTTTACCCCCCGGCACGAAAATTTCGCTAGGGGGTTTCTTTTTTCTACAGATTAACTAATTTCAAACTCATCTTATTTGAAATTTTCATTCAGAATAAAATCATTATTCTATTATTATCTAGACATTTCTTATCTTACCGACAATTTCCTTATAATTCGGAATGGTTTTTTTCACCAAAAGCCAGAATTTTTTTGAGTGATTGAATTCTCTCAAATGACAAAGTTCATGCACAATAACATAGTCGGCTAATTCCTTGGAAAATAGGAATATTTTGCAGTTGTAGCTCAAATTCCCGTTTCTTGAACAACTCCCCCATCTTGTTTTTTGGTTGCGGATCGAAATTCTATTATAGGAAAATCCATATTCCCGGTTGAAAAATTCCACTCCTTCCTCGGCCAATTTCAGCGCCTGATTTTTGAATTTTCGATACTCATTCCTGCTTACCGGCCTAAAAAGTCCTTCATTGTTCCTTTTTTTCATTATCTTCAGTTTCTCAAGCACCCATTCGGCCTTTTCCAAGATGAACTCTTCGATTTTTTCAAAATTCAACCCGTCAGGAGCAGTGACCACAAAACTACCATCACAATAAACGGCCAGCCGCAACCACCTCGCTCTTTTGCTTTTTTTCAATAAATATTTCACGCTTACATTTTTCAGTTCAATTTCTTTTTCCACAGATCAGATTTATTTTTTATAATAGCTTTAAATAATCCAGTACTAAATATCCCACTTCTATATCCGTCATTTTTTTCCGCTTCTCAATAATTTTCTGAATTCATCCAAAACTAACAAAACAGTTTTAACTATTTCCGAATCGATATTTTGCGGTTCGGCTATTTTTTTCGCAATCGACAGCCACAAGACAATATCGTTTCATCGTCGAATAAGCGCAATTCAAAGTTTCTGTCACTAGTTTTATGTTACCCCTATATCCTGTTTCTTCCAAAAATTCCTGTTCTCCGGCTTGTTCCGGTGTTTCACCTTTTTTAATTCCCCCTCCCGGAAGCTCCAATAAAATTTCATTCGGATCGAATCTGAATTGTCTGACTAAAATGACTCGTTTATCTTTGGTTAAGATCAATATGCACACAACAGATCCTTCTTTAAAATATGAAAATCGTTTTCCTTGCCACTAGGTAAGCGATAAATAACTTTTTCTATTTTCCTGCTGTATTTTTGGAAAGCTATTTCTCTTGATAGCTCCTCCCATTTTTAAATCCTATTTGTCATAAATTTTGAATACAGAAAATGCCCGACTCATTTCTGCTCCAAAAAATTATTTTTTCTCACCTTTTTATGATAGGCAAAGGCAAACCGATGTGCTTCATCCATAATTTTTTTAATGTGTTGCTTGTTATCCAACTCGGATTTTGTTTTCTTGTCCAATTGCGAACCATCATAAATAAGCCGCAAGTTTTTCCGATTTTTCCCTTTTGCCGCCGCTACCACCGGAATTTTCAGACCCTTTTCCCGAAGAATTTTCTTCGCCATATTGAAATGTCCTTGCCCTCCGTCCAGCAGAACCAAATTGGGCTTTGGCCAATTATTTTGAAACCGGCGAACCAACACTTCTTCCATCATTCCCACATCATTGGAACCGATGACGGTCTTTATCTTGAATTTCCGATATTGGGATTTCTCCGGTTCCGCATCGTGAAAAACCACCAGACTTCCCACCGCATATTGCCCCGAGATATTGGAAATATCATATGCCTCAATCCGCCTTGTCCACCGTTTATGGCTTATCTCATTGAATTCTTCTTTCGCGATCAGGGCGACATCGCGAATGTGCCGAAGGGCGAATATCTTGTTCCGGATTTCCGCCGCTTTTTCAAATTCGTGCTTTCTCGAATATCCTTCCATATCTTTTTTGAGATTTCCAAGCAATCTTTTCTTTTTTCCCTCCAAAATCATCTTGATTCCCCGGATATTTTTTCCATAATCGGTTTTGGAAATCGCGCCTACATACGGTCCCGGACACAGCCCGATTTGAAAATCCAAGCATCCTTTCTCCGTCTTCTGTTCCCGCAGATGGAAAGGAAAAATTTTCCGCATAATTTTCAGCGCAATTTCCATCTGTTTCTTGGAAATATAGGGACCATAGATTTTGGCCTGTGGATATTTCAAGTTTTTTTCTTTTCTATTTTTCAGATTCTCGATTTGTCCAAAATCCTCTCTTCTACTCCTCATATTTCCCTCCAATTCGGTTTTTCTTAAAATCAACACTTTCGAAAATTCTTCTTTCGTGACCACAAAATAAGAAAAGGATTTGTCGTCTTTCCCCATCACATTGTATTTCGGCTGGAATTTTTTGATAAGATTAGATTCCAAAATCAACGCTTCCAGCACAGAATTGGTTTCTTGGATTTCCGCTTTCTTCACTTGCTCGATTATAGCTTTGATTGGCCGTTCCGTTCTGTTTTCACCGCAAAAATAAGATTGCACCCGGCTTCGCAAATTTGTGGCCTTGCCCACATATATTATCCTTTTGGATTTATCGCGAAAAATGTATATACCGGGATTTTTCGGAAATTTTTTGATTTTTTCCTTAAGCATGATCATATTTTTATCTTGAAAATTCGCTCATTTTTTTTTGCAAAATTCCGGATAACATCCGGCCCTTGGGGTCGGGGCAGAAAGACAAGCGCTTCATCTGTAGCCACGATGCAACTCCTGCTTTCGTTCGTCAGCGGATTATTCTCAATTTTTTTCTTTTCGATCCGACCCAAGATTTTTTCTAGAAAATTCCACCCCCACAAAAATTCAAGGCTGCTCCTGATTATTTTAGTAATTTTCGAATCTTCCAATATCCGAAAATTACTAATATCCTCCAGTTCATAATTCGGCTTGTATTTTTTTATCCAACCGTTTTCCTTCCTAAATTTTCTAAAAATTTCATCTCCGAATAGCGGGAACAGAAATTGATATTCTCCGGCCGCATAAAGATCTTGATTTCTAATTTCCAATGAAGCATCCGTGATGAAATGATTGAGGCAAATTCTGTCTTGGATTTTTTCTCCGTGTCGTCGCTTGCCGATAATATGAAGGAAAATTGTCACTAGCGTCCTTCCGATCCAAATACGCCCTGACCCAAGAACCACCAGAACGTCCCAATCGCTCTTTCGCTGGACGTTCTTCATCGCTAACCGACCGGTCACTCCGATCATCCGCACAAAAGGAACCAGACGCAGCCAGCAAACGATTTTTCTCAAACGTTTTATCTTTCCCATTGCGATCTTATTCCTGACAATCCTTTTTCCCACCAGATCGCGCCTGCTTTTCAGAAAATAAAATCCGCGCCATTCATCAATATTTTTTTTCACTGCCTCATTTTTGAGACCCATTACGACATCTTCCAAAGAAAATTTATCCGTTTCAAAATTCACGTTTTTTTGAATAACTACATCCCCATCTTCATATTGCGTCAAATATTTCCAAATTTCAAACGCCGTCAGCGGATAGGCAAGACAATCGTAATAAGTGACGGTCGAAAGGATTAGATGGTCAAGAATCGGATTTTTCATAAATTATTTCACTTTTTTATGACTGAATAAACGAATTACCAGGATAACTAAGCATTTTATTCCAAATTCAATATATCATCTATTTTTCAAATAAACTAGTTTTGAGCAAAATTCCTATAATATTAGTCAAAATCAAAAGAAAACAGAAGTTATTATTTTTCTTATGCTTAAAAATCCGAACCCGCAGTTATGAAGATATTTATTCAAAAAATTTAGTAAATAAACAATTTTTATTTATTCTTTTTCAGAATTTTTTCATAGACCGCGACATAATTCTGCGCCATTATTTCGGAAGAAAAATTTTTCTTGACATGTTCGCGGCAAAATCGACGATTAATCAGACCAACATCTTTTATTTTTTCCACCGCCTCATCCAAACTGTCACAAATAAATCCAGTTTTTTTATCCAATATTATTTCAGGAACTGAACCCCTTCTCATGGAAATAACCGGCGTTCCGCAAATCATAGCTTCTATAAAAAACAATCCGAAAGGTTCTTCCCACTGAATCGGAGCAATCAGCGCCTTCGCATTTCCCAAAAGTTCAACTTTTTCAGCATGATCGACTTCACCGATAAATTTGATCTGTTCATTATCAATCAAGGGCTCAACTTCCTTTTTGAAATATTCCTCGTCTGTAGCATCGACTTTTGCCGCCATAATCAGTTTCACTCCGGCTTTTTTGGCGATTTGGATCGCTTGAACCGGTCCTTTCGTGGGTGACATTCTGGCCAAAAAAACAAAATAGTCCTGCGGATTAGGAAAAAACTTGAATTTTGAAACATCTATGCCATTATAAACATTACTGACATAATTCAAATCTGGCATAGGACTGCGTTGTGCTAAACTGATGCTGATATATCTTGAGTTTTTATATTCATTGAAAGTTACTTGCTGGTAAGGAATATCCATCGGTCCATGAAGAGTGGTAACCATCGGAAAATCCAGTCCCCCTTCAAACAGAATCATCCTCCAGCCAATATGATTATGAATGATATCAAAATTCTCTCGATGCAGATGAGATATTACTTTACCGACACTCATAAATTTGTATACTTCTTTGATTTGAGTATCGTGATATTCAGACATACTACGCAGAGAACGCTTAAAGACAGGAATTAATTTTGCACTGGTTTTGGATTCTCCATTGGCCAAAAGAGTAACTTCGTGACCCATAGCAACTAATCTTTCAATAAGATTATATACCACAAGTTCTGTCCCTCCATATTTGATTGGCGGGACTCTTTCCTCAACAGGTGCGGCAATAGCTATTTTCATATTTTTTATCCCTTTAAATTATTATTGATTATTTTATAATACGCTTCTTCATAACGATCAACCATTTTTTCAATGGTGAAAAACTCTTCAACTTTCTTTCGGCATAATTTCGGATCAATCAGTTTTACTTTTTTTACCGCTGCCACCATTTGGGAAAGATTATCCACCAAAAATCCGTTTTTCCCGTTATCTATGATTTCGGGCATTGAGCCCCTCCAAAAAGTGATCGGAGGCGTTCCGGTCGCCATCGCTTCTACAGCAACAAGTCCGAACGGCTCCTCCCATTGAAGGGGAAAAATGAATGCTGATGCATTGGCTAAATATTTAAATACTGTTATCCTTGAAGCCATCCCCTTATATACAATCTGTTTTCCATCAATCTGCTTCTCTACTTTTTTCCAATATTCATCATTTTTTGCCGACCCAAAAATAAATAAGCGGAAACCTGACCGCTTAGCTACTTCAATTGCCTCCAATACTCCTTTTTTTTTCGATATTCGTCCAACAAATATCAAATAATTATCTTTTTTCTCAAAAAAAGGTATTTTGTTTATTTCAATGCCATTATAGGCAGTCACCGCGTATTGCAAATCAGGCATGGCTTTTCTTTGATGGTTGCTGATACTGGCGTAATACTGGGTTTTTTTGTAATGCTTCAAAATATTCTTTTTTCCCCCTTCATCCAAAGGACTATGGAGAGTTGAAATGGTCGGTGTAGAAACAAGTGGAGCAAAATGTGCCGTACGAGTATCAAAATGGCTATGAATAATATCAAAATATCCCAAACCGGCCATTTGATAGGCCTTTGACACCAGGACATTCTCATATTCCCTGTGAGTATTCAATTTTCCCAGAAGATATGTTGATTTGCACACGCTCTTCAGTTGGGCTTTCGTTTTTGAATCAGACGAAGCAAAAAGCGTCACATCATGACCGCGCCTTATCAGTTCTTCAGTAAGAAAATATATGATTATTTCGGGAGCTCCGGACCAGCCGCTGGGAACATATTTTTTTGGAGGATCAGGCGGAATCCTAATGACATTTGAGGCGATCATCGCAATTTTTAATCTGTTTTTTTTCATAAATTTCAACTTATTTTCTTATTTTCTTCTTTATGTTCTTTAATAAGTTCGTTGAAATATGCAACATATTGTTTGGCTATTTTTTCCCAAACAAAATTATTTTTTATTCGTTTAAGACAGTTTTCAGAGAAATAATCTTTTTCCTTTTTTAAAACCAGTTCGATTTTTTCCGCCAGATCCCGATAATCTCTTGGCTGTGCCAAATATCCGGTTTTTTTGGGCACTACCGTAAATTTCAGCCCTCCCGTTTTTGAGGCGATCACCGGTGTTCCGCAAGCCATCGCTTCCAAAGGAACGATGCCGAACGGTTCATAATAGGAAGGCACTACGCAGACATTGGCTGCGCTATAATAAAAACAAAGTTTTTTTTGATTCTTGGGACCCCAAAAAAAGACATGGTCTTTAATATCCAATTTTCTAATGATATTCTTCAATCGGTCTATTTCCGGTTGCTCCAGTTTTTGCGCGGCCTTGTTTTTTCCTCCTCCGATAATATAAAGCAACGCTGAAGGATATTTCTTCATTATTTCCTTAAAAGCAAACAGCAACGTTCCAATTCCCTTGCGCCATTCTATCCTACCTACATATAGAATCAATTTGCACTTATTCTCTATTCGCAGAGATTTTCTGGCTTTTGACAATGGTATTGGATAAAAAACATTCTGATCCACGCCGATCGTTATGCATTTTATTTTCTCATTAGGAACATTAAATATTTTTTTTATGATTTGCTTTTCGACCGGACTGGTAGAAATGATCTGGCTCGACTGATGGACAATCGTATTTTCCCAAAGCATTCTGGTTTGGAATAATATATAGTCACCCTTCTGAAGCTTGTATTTCTTCAAGGTCTCAAACCGCACTTGACCGATGGAATGAAACACAAAAACCATGGGAATTTTCATTTTTTTTGCTATCTTCAGTCCAATCACGCCTGAAAACCAATAATTGGCATGAATAACATCATATCGCGTTCTTTCCCGTTTTACTCTTTTAAGGATATTATCCGCAAACTCATCGATTACCTGTAAAAATGTGTCTCTGGGAATATAATGTTTCGATCCAGCTTTGACCCGGATAACGCGAAAATGATTATTTAAATTCACGATTTCCTGCTTGTTGCTCCGATCCCATCTCGTATATACATCCACAAAAATCCCCAGACGGCTAAGAAACTTGGCAAAATATAAAATATAAATATTCTGCCCTCCTGCATCTTTGGAACCTACTTCTGCTAACGGATCGGCATGATCGGAAATAATTAAAATTCTCATATGTCAAAATATTCAATTTATTTAATGAAACAATGTATTTTATTGCCCTATCAGTAAGCAAGAAAATAAATAAATTAAAAATGGTTGTTTTTATGGATTATTTTTTCTACTCTATAGTTATATTTTATCACATAAAATTCCAAAATGCCACTCAAGTATTTAAATATTCAATAACTATTGGGTAGGAGTTATATATAAAAAGTAAGAATTCTAATTACTTGGATTCTAACTTCTAACGCAACAGCGTTGATTGATTAGTTGATTAAAAACTTCATAGGGTTTTTGAAAACCGAGTAAGGTGGACTGTCTGTCAAGACAGTATTTTAGCTTCAATTAGATGGATTTGGTTTTTAAAAATTAATTGATTATTCGGTAAATATATTTGAGCCGGGATTTGGTAGTTGAGCGATTGGTGAATCC